>QMCE01000705.1_pt1 | contig 19142 bp, 19 predicted proteins | sample 1821851 | NCBI WGS metagenome assembly QMCE01 (sample SAMN09453174, study PRJNA476694) | Termite gut metagenome, whole genome shotgun sequencing project. | isolation source: worker | host: Odontotermes sp. | place: South Africa:Pretoria | collected 2016-01-28
AATCTTCTTCATAACCTTCGAAAGCGTTTTTCTTGCCATCGGCTTTGCTTTTTCAGCGCCGCCTCTATAGCATTCTTCAAGATATGACTTGTCTGCAATCAGGCGGTAGTATTCATTTTGAATCGGCTCAAGTGCAGAGAAAACCGCCTCGCCGACGGCCTCCTTGAAATCACCGTAGCCCCTGCCGTCGAACTCCCGCTCAATTTCCTCAAAACTCTTGCCCGCAACGCATTGATAAATCTCCATGAGGTTGTTGATGCCGTCCTTGCCCTCGCCGCAGCAAACCCTTGCCTCGCTGTCAGTAACAGCACGCTTGAATTTCTTCACAATTTCATCCTTTGTATCAAGCATAAGCACCACGGCATTCTTGTTTTCATCAGATTTGCTCATCTTCTTTGTCGGGTCCTGCAAAGACATCAGCCTGCCGCCAGTTTTGGGGATAATCCCCTCCGGCACGGTGAAGGTGGGGGAGTATGCGCCGTTAAAGCGTTCTGCGATGTCACGTGCAATTTCAATATGCTGATTCTGGTCGCTTCCCACAGGCACATAATTCGCCTGATACAGCAGAATATCCGCCGCCATCAGGCAGGGATAAGTGAAAAGCCCTGCATTTATATTTTCCGGATGCTTCGCCGATTTATCCTTGAACTGCGTCATGCGTGAAAGCTCGCCGAACTGAGTGAAGCAGTTGAGCACCCACGCAAGCTGGCTGTGCTCTGCAATATGGCTTTGCAGAAAAAATGCGCTCCTCTTCGGGTCAATGCCCACCGCCATGCCCATCGCATAGCATTCCAAAATCGCCTTGCGAAGTGCCGCAGGCTCTTGCCGCATCGTGATTGAGTGCAAATCCGCAATGCCGAAAACACACTCATATTCCTCCTGATACGGCACAAAATTCTTGAGTGCGCCGATGTAATTTCCGAGGGTGAATACTCCCGTCGGCTGAAGCAGGCTCAGAACTCTCTTTTTTTCAATTGAATTTTCCATTTTATCTTTTCTCCAATTCCATTTTGGTGCTGATTGTAGGGAACGGCTACCTCGGCGCTCCGCAAAATATAGCTCATTTTGCCATTTTACAAAATACTTCCAAGTATCTCAATTCCTTTTCTCAGCTGCTCATCTGTCGGTGTTGAGAAATTCACCCTAAAGCAATTTGAAGCTTCATTCTCATTTGGCATGAAAGCACTTCCCGGCACAACGCACACCTTCTGCTCCAGCGCCTTTTGAACATAATCCGTCATGTTCACGCCATCAGGCAGCCTGCACCATGCAAAGAGCCCGCCGTCAAATTTACTCCAGGTAATTCCCTTGGGTGCGAGATGCTGCTTCATGGCGTCTTCCAAAACCTCAGCCTTGTGCCTGTAAATTCCACGAAGCTTCTCCAGATGCGCTTCAAAATCACACTCCGTCATATAGCGATAGCAAATCATCTGCGCCCATATGTTCGTGTGCACATCCTCGCCCTGCTTGCAAACCACCATTTTATGCAGCAACGCCTCAGGGCCGATGGCATATCCCACACGTATTCCCGGCGACACCACCTTAGAAAATGAGCCCACATATACAACCGCACCGCTCTTGTCAAGAGATTTTATTGCAGGAATATCCTCACCGCGAAAACGCAGGTCTCCGTAGGGGTTGTCCTCCAAAATCAGTACATTCGCCACACTGCACAGCTCATACACCTGTTTGCGTTTCTCGGCACTCATCGTTATTCCCGACGGATTCTGGAAGTTCGGAATCGTATAAAAATACTTGATATTGTCATGCGATTTGAGGATGCTTTCAAGCTTCTCGATATTCACACCGTCTTCGTCCATCGGAATGCCCATAAGAGAGGCCTCAAAGCTCCTGAATGTATTCAGAGAGCCGATGAAGCTCGGGTCTTCACACAGCACAATGTCGCCCGGGTCAACGAGAGCCTTCGTGACTAAATCGACTGTCTGCTGCGCCCCGCTCGTGATGAGCAAGGTGTCACCCTCGCCGCCGACACTATATTTTTTCTTCATGTATTCCTTGAGATATTCACGAAGCGGGCGATAGCCCTCTGTCGTGCTGTACTGCAAGGCCGCCACAGGTATGTCGTGAAGAATCTCTGCGGATATTTTCGCAATTTCCTCTGACGGAAACGCCTCTGCAGCAGGGTTCCCCGCTGAAAACGGGATGTACTCCGGCTGCTCCGCATATTTGAAAATCTCACGTATGGCAGACGGCTTCAGGTTTTGCACTCTTTTAGAAAAATTTAATTCCATTGTTTTCTCCGGTTTCTGTAAAATATGAGATTATCTCTTTTTGCCTGGGTAGAACGCACATAATAACTCAACATAGCATTCAGCGTTTTCGGCTTTCATATGATAATAACAGAAGCTTGTCTCCGCACAGCTTACATACGGCACGCCGTCAATTTTATAGACCTTCTGATAGCGGCAAATGCCGTTTTTGCCGGGCATGCCGTTGCAGTCAGGCTTTTTGCATTTATGGCTGCCGTCAATGAAAGGTTTTTTAAGAAAATCAGGTGCAGCCTCGATATAGCTCCTGTGCTTATCGATATTTGAAAAATAAAGCCTCAGCACAATCCCGTCATCACGGAAGTAAATTCTGGCAACATACTTATTCGTTTTATTCCCCGGGCGGAAGTACTCAATCTTGTATTTGCCGAACACAAAATAGGGCTGAATGCCGTTGTTTTCATATCCGGCTTTTTTCATCGCCCTGTCAAAAGCGACGATAAATTCTTTATCCCCTGAGCTGACGAAATCGTAGAGTCTGTCAATCAATAAAAATTCCATAATTATTCTCTTTGTCCTTAACTATCATCTTTCAACTATCCATTATCAACTGCACTTATGGGCGGAAGCGGAATTATACAGAACGGGTGCCCCGCCGGGTCAAGGAAGACCTTCCAGTTATCAGAAAACTGCTCTTCCGAAAGAGTAGCGCCGCATGAAAGCGCATGTCTCACATCATCTTCAAACGTATCAAAGCCTGTATAAATGTCAAGATGCAGCATTTGCTGCTGAAAGCCATTCTTTGCAGGCCACACAGGGTGCACATAATCAGCATCCTCCTGAAAAACAAGCGGAACATACTTCCCGCTGTCATCTCTGACAATCACCCATTTTTCGCCGTCAAGAACTTCAACGCTCATTGTGCGCTTCAACAGCTTGCAGTAAAACTCTCCGAGCTTCTCGGAATTATCCGAATCCAAAACAATTGCGCCTATTTCCATAATTATAGCCTTCTTTCGATATTAATCGCCCTTAGCCCTCTTTTGTAAAGAAGCGTTGTGTCCATCACTAACTTAGTAAGTGATGGACGGGTGTTTTGTCCTTGACGCCTTTGATGTCCTTAACTCTCAACTTTCCACTATCAACTATCCACTGTACTTCTCATGGTGTACATGCTTCTCGTCAAATCTCTCAGGTATCTCGGGCTTTTCAGCGGGGTATCCGAGTGCCAGAACCATCACAGATTTCACTGTTTCGGGCAAATCAAGAAGCTCACCGAAGAAGGCACGCTGCTCGTCATATGCAGCATGACACCACACTCCGCCCAGCCCCAAGGCATGCGCCGTGAGAAGCATATTCTCTGCGGCGGCAGAGCAATCCGTCACAAGAAAAACGTCCTTGTCACTTGCCCTCAAATCGCCGCAAAGCACAACACAACAATCAGCACCTCTTGTCAGCATGCTCATGTTGGGGCAGACCTCTGCAATTTTTGCCATCACATCTTTGTTTTTCACCACGATGAAGTCCCATGGTCTGCAATTCCTTGCACTCGGCGCATTAAAGCCCGAATTAAGAATGGTGTTGAGCTCGGCGTCACTTATCGCCTCACCCGTGAAATTCCTTATGCTTTTGCGTGTGTTGATGGCAGTCAGCACGTCCATGCCCGCCTCTCTGATAATTCCGTTCATTTCGTTTTCCTCCTTGTTTTCAATATATTCTCGTATAACAAGCTCTGCGCCGATTTTACTGCAAATCGCACGGCAGGCTTCAATTTCTTCTTCCTTCATCGTGCTGATTACGGTCATGTAAACATGCGGCACAACAAGAACGCAGCTCGAGGTGAATTTGATTATCGCCGGCAATGCTTCAAGCCCGTATATGCTGTGGCAGAGGGAATCATAAGCCTCGGGCGTCGCTGCATTCAGACTGACGGAAACGGAATCAACACGTCCGTCAAGCTCATTTGCCGTGCTGCGCCCGTTAATGAGGTCGGAAAGCCCATTTGTATTGATGCGTATCAAAAAGCAGCCCATACATTTTATTTCATCGCACAGCCACATCATGTCGTCCCAGCGGCAGGCAGGTTCACCGAAGCCACAGAAGACAATCTCCTCATATTTAAGCAAATCACGCCTTTTGATGTCATCAAGGAAAGCCTCTTTTGTGGGCTCTTCTCCGTCATACCACAGGCTGTCGGAATAGATGCTCCCGCCGCTGTCACGCAGGCAGAAATCACAGCTGCAGGGGCATTCGTTCGTCATGTTGATATAAAGGTTCTTTCCGTGCTCATAGGTCAGTTCGGTCTTCCTCATAATTCCCCTCTATTATAAACCATAAAGTCTTTTTGCGTTCTCACAGGTGACTTTCAGTACTTCCTCGACACTCATCTGCTTTAGCCCGGCAATTCTTTCTGCGACATAAATTATATTCCGTGAATCGTTGCGCTTGCCCCTGTTCGGCTCGGGGGAGAGATATGGTGCGTCTGTCTCCAAAACGATATGCTCAATCGGAATCTCCCTCGCCACCTCAACAGCATGCCTTGCGTTCTTGAAGGTCACCACACCGCCGAGACCGATAAACATGCCAAGCTGAATAATTTCTCTCGCCATCTCCAGGCTTCCCGAAAACGCATGCATCACGCCCTTGGGGCGATGCCTCTTCAAAACCTCAAGCATGTCACCGTGTGCCTCTCTGTCATGCACGGCGACAGGATAATTCGTGTCTGCCGCAAGCCCGAGCTGAGCTTCAAAAACCGCAATTTGCTTTTCCTTGGGCGAGGTCATCCAGTGATAATCAAGCCCGATTTCCCCAACGGCGACAATCTTTTTATGCCGAAGCATATCTTCAATTAGAGAAAGCCGGTTTTCCGGCAAATCTTCCGCGCACTCCGGGTGAATCCCGACTGCGCCGTAGATGTAATCATATTTTCCTGCAAGCTCAAGCGTTTTTTTGCAGCCGTCGAAATCACTGCCCATGTTCACTGCGGCGATAACACCCGCAGAAGGCAGAATATCCGAAAGCAGCTCGGCTCTGTCAGAATCGAACTGCTCGTCGTCATAATGCGCATGTGTGTCGAATATCATATTTAGTCCCTTGCTCTGCCCTTAATTAATTGCACGAAGTGCCACAATAACTATCCACTATTCACTTTCAACTATCCACTGTCATCTTATCTTGCTTCCGTTTGGCAGATTATCAGCAAAAATAACCGAGATTTCACCGTCCTTGCCGTCCGCCGCCAGAATCATGCCCTGGCTTTCAATGCCCATCAGGGTGGCGGGCTTCAGGTTAGAGACGACGATGATTTTGTGCCCCTTCAAATCCTCGGGCGAATACCACAGCGCAATGCCGGAAGCCACCGTTCTCGGCACACCCGTGCCGTCGTCGAGAGTGAGCTTCAAAAGCTTTTTCGCTTTTTTTATCGGCTCACAGTCGATAATCTCGGCGACACGCAAATCAACCTTTTGAAAATCGTCAATGCCTATTTTCGCCACGCCGTGAATTTCATCTCTAAGCGGATTATCCTCAACACCCATAATCTCCTCGGCCTTAGCAATCACCTCGTCTAAATCAAGCCTCTCAAAGAGTATCTCCGGTGTTTCAGTCACCTTGTTTCCGCTCGGGTAAAGCCCTGTTTTGTCAAGATTGTCAAAATCCGTCTGCCCGGCGCCGATTTGCCTGAGGATTTTCTCTGCCGTATCCGGCAGGAAAACTGAAAGCAGACTTGCGCCTATTCTGATAGAATCAATCAGATTATAAAGCACTGTCCCAAGGCGGGGGAGAGTATCGGTGTCTTTTGCAAGAATCCACGGTGTGGTTTCATCGATGTATTTGTTGCAACGCCTGAACAATGCCAGCACCTCTGAAAGTGCATCGGCAATATGAAGGCTGTCAAATTCACTCTTGACCTTATCTCTGCAAGCCTCGGCAATCTTCTTCAACTCCTCGTCCACCGGCTCGGTAACTCCCGTGTTGCTCACAACTCCGCCGAAATACTTGTTTACCATGGTCACCGTGCGGTTTACAAGGTTCCCGATAGTGTTTGCAAGGTCAGAGTTCACACGTTCTGTCATAAGCTCCCATGTGATTGTTCCGTCCTGGTCATACGGCATTTCATGGAGGACATAATACCTCACCGCATCAACGCCGAAAACACTTACCAAATCATCGGCATAAATAAGATTACCCGTGGATTTGCTCATCTTTATGCCGTTCATCAAAAGCCACGGATGCCCGAAAACCGTTTCAGGAAGCGGCAAATCAAGTGCCATAAGGAAAATCGGCCAGTAAATGACATGAAACCTCGCTATATCCTTGCCGATTACATGCAAGTCCGCCGGCCACAATCCATCAAATTGCGGTGTGCTGCCGTCGGGGCTATAGCCAATCCCCGTGATATAATTCGTCAGTGCGTCAAGCCATACATATACGACATGGCCGGGGTCAAAATCCACCTCGATGCCCCATTTGATTGAAGTGCGTGAAACGCATAAATCCTGCAACCCGGGCAGCAGGAAATTGTTCATCATCTCATTTTTTCTTGAAACTGGCAGAATAAAATTCGGGTGGCTGTTTATGTGGTCAATCAGCCTCTGCGTATATTTCTGCATGTTAAAGAAATATGCCTCCTCGCTTGCGGGGATAACCTCCTTGCCGCAATCGGGGCATTTGCCGTCAACCAGCTGGCTTTCCGTATAAAAGGCCTCGCACGCCGTGCAGTAAAGCCCTTCGTACTTGCTCTTGTATATATCACCCTGCTCGTAGAGCTTCTTGAATATCTTCTGAACGGCTTCCCTGTGATAATCATCAGTGGTTCTTATGAATTTATCATAGCAGACGTTCATCAAATCCCACTGTTCTTTTACCGTGGCGGCCGCTTCATCGACATATTCCTTGGGCGTAATCCCACGCTCTTTGGCTGTTTTCTCGTTTTTCTGCCCGTGCTCGTCGGTGCCCGTCTGGAAGAAAACGTCATAGCCCTCCAAACGCTTTTGCCGGACGATTGTATCGCTCAGCACTGCCTCGTATACATTCCCGATATGCGGCTTGCCCGAAGTGTAGGCAATCGCCGTTGTTAGATAGTATTTTCCCTTGTCTGACATATATTCCTCTTTTCTGCGAAAAAGAGAATTCCCGGTTTATTCAGGAGTATATCCCGTCTCCGCAACTATTTTTTTAAGTGCATCAATATCAAGCTTGCTTGCATCGTATGTAACCTCGGCACTGTTAGTGTCAAGGCTGACATCGGCCTTCTGAACGCCTCTGGCGTCCTCAAAGGCCTCACGCATTCGCTTAACGCAATGCTCACAGCTCATGCCCTTAATTCCTACAGTCACGGTTTGTATATCTTTTTTCGAACCAAACATTTCGCCCTCCTGTAAAGCCTGATTATAATGAATTCACCGCAAAGAATACAACAGATAGTATCATCAGTGCTGCAAGCACAATCGCCACCACTTTAATCCAGATATTCCGGCGGCTGTTATAACTGCTGTTTTTTGCGGCAGGGTCCTTGCTCATTTTTTTCTTTCCCATATTTTCGCCCTCTTTCAAAAGCTCACATATTTATGCAAATACTCAATCATTATAGCATTTTCAAAAGGAAAAGTAAATAAGCCGGGTTCATCATTTTGTGATATACCAAGGGTGATGAATACTGTATAGATTAGTCTTGACAATTCACAACTACAGGCATATACTGTAATCACAGAGAAGTAAACGCAAATAAGCAAAGATAAGGTGAGGCCTATGATGTAAGGTAGAAGCACGAATCATGAAAAAAACATTCCTGAAATACAATGTGAATATGTCTACCTATGGGAACACTACTTCCTATGGAATGTATAAAGTTAACTACCAGAATACAGTCAATGCATTGGGACCAAATTCTACTAATCGGCTCATGTATATTGTGACATATTCAAGCACAAAGCATCCATATGGAAATCATGCAATTGTCGGATATGCCTATACTCGGCTGATGGATAGTAACGGTATGGGAAGAGCATTCATAAAAGTTGCTGACGGGTGGTCAAGCAGTGCAAGATATGTTGAAATAGATGGCATAGCACATTCGTCTGCCCCAGCGGATTATTTGGAAGTGTATTTCTGAGTAATGACGGACATTTGCAAATGACATCATGCGAAAGGAGAAATAAATATGAAAAAAGCATTAGCGCTATTGATTTGCTTGCTGCTGGTAATTTCAACGGTATTTCTTGTGGCGGCGACAGGGAATAAGCTGTTTAGCATTGACGCAGACGGTGTTGAGAAATTAACTCTCCGAAACGGCTGGGGCGGCGCGAGAGAACTCGACGCAACTATGGATAGAACCTTGATTGCCCGTATTATTAAAAGCTTGAATGACTTTGAATACGGCGAAGTAGTTGAAGAGGAATTCCCTCCTGCCCCGGGGTGGTATGTAATGATAGATGTTACCAACAATGATGGTGAAAAGCAGACGATTGAAATCGGTGTCCACGGTGTATATGTTACAACATACGCCACGGATAGCTCTTCATCAGGTCAAAGGCTGCAATACATGTCAGTTGACCCTGATTATTTCGGACAAGAATGGACGGAGTTGCTCTTTGGCAAAACATTGCCCTTGTTTGAAGATATCAACATGTGGGCAAAAAACTCAATTGAGTGGGTATACGAGCAAGGCCTGTTCAGCGGAAAAAGCGACACAAAGTTTTCGCCCAACGGCAAAATGAGCCGTGCCATGCTGGCAACGGTGCTCTGGAGACTTGCAGGCAAGCCAGCAGTTTCGGGCAGCTCAGGCTTCAGCGATGTACCAAGTGGTCAGTATTACAGCGATGCCGTGAAGTGGGCGGCGGATAGCGGAATTGTGACAGGAACCGGGGGCGGAAAATTCAGCCCGAACGGCAATGTAAGCCGACAGGATTTAGCCGTAATGCTGCACAGATATGCAGGCGGCACAAGTGGGACAGCGAATATATCAGTGTATCTTGATGCTGGCAAAGTCAGCGGATATGCGGAAGAGGCTGTCAAGTGGGCAGTCGGCAGCGGAATTATCACAGGCAAGAGCGGCAAGCTCGACCCGAAGGGCAATGCCACAAGGGCGGAGGTCGCCACAATGATGATGAGATTTGCGGGGTAATATAGGAGAATAAAAAGGGGGGAGCATATGCTCTCCCTTCTTTGAATATATCCAAAGAGTGCAGCACGTATGGGAATAATTGACAATCGAAAATTGACAGTATATAGTTGAAGAGGATAAGGAGGTTTTGCCTATGGATACACTGAGAAAACTAATTCCTTTGCTGTTGCTGTTGATTTCATCGGCATTTTTTCTTTCAGGTTCAATAAGAGTGAAGCCTGAAGATATGTCTGAAATAATGTACAAGGGCAGAAATGTGGTTATAACTCAGGCTGATATAGACGCTTCAATAAAAGAGGCGGAATACTTCGAATCGAAGCTTTCATATGAGGAAGCCGCCACCGCTTTGATAATATACGAAGCCCTCTATCAAAAGGCAATGAAGGCAGGCTTTTCAGTCACAGACGAAGAGCTTGGTGAGCGAATCGAGCAGGAAAAAGAACATCTCGACGGCATTAATACCGACGAGAAATTCAAGCGAATGCTTGCCAACAGAGGCATGACAAGCGAGGAATACTGGGAAGCATATTTTTCAGACAGGAAATATCACAGAAACGCTGTTATTAATAAATACCTTGCGGATTATCAGGCAAAACTAATTGCAGAGAATAAGCTCATGAGCAAAACAGCACCGTTTAACACAAGCACAAATACAGATTGGCAGGGCTTCGTAGATGAACTAAGAATTGAAGCCGTGGAGGAAGAAGAAATCATCTCAACCCAAAGCGGGAAGAGAGTATATTTAGAGCTTTGGAACGATGAGCTTGTATTAAAGGAAGAAACTGGTGTATAATATAAAACTCAAACATGAATTGACATATGAAAGGAACAAAAATGGCTAAGGAAACGATAAAGTACAGGGAAATGAACACGCTTGCGATACATGATATATCGGGCGTGGGGAAGTGCTCGCTGACGGTTGCATTGCCGATTCTTTCGGCTTGCGGCGTGGAGACGTCAGTACTGCCCACGGCGGTGCTTTCAACTCATACGGGCGGCTTCAGGGATTTCATCTTCGTCGATTTAACAGACGAAATGCTGCCGTTCGCAGAGCACTGGAAAAAAGAAAACTGCTCTTTCAGCTCTGTATATACGGGCTTTATGGGCAGCGTGGGGCAGATAGAGATAGTTGAGAAAATCATTAAGATGTTCCGCAAAGATGGCTTCATTGCCTTTGTTGACCCTGTCATGGGTGACAACGGCAAGCTTTATCAGACATATACGGATGAAATGGCTGACGGCGTTGCAAGGCTTGTCAGGAGCGCAGACATCGTGCTCCCGAACATGACAGAGGCCAGCCGTATTCTCGGGATACCGTATGACGGCGGTCCTTATGAAAAAGAGTATGTGATTGACGTGATGAAAAAGCTCTGTGCACTCGGTCCGAAAAAGGCCGTTCTCACAGGCATTACGCTTATCGGTGATGAGCAGAACCTCGGCTCTGCCTGTTACGATTCAGAGCTCGATAAAGCGGAATTCACCTTGCTTGAGAGAATTGACGGATACTTCCACGGCACAGGTGATGTATTTGCGTCAACCGTCACTGCGGCAGTGCTCAACGGCATGGATATTTTCAAGGCAACTGCCATCGCAACAGAATACACATGGCGTTCAATCGTCTCGACAAAGGAGCACCAGCCTGATTATAAATTCGGCCCTAAATTCGAAGTTCATCTCCCATGGCTCGGCACCGAAATGGAAAAGTTCAGGACAATTGATAATGTATAATTGACATGGTGCTTTGCGCAAATAGCAAAAAAGAAAGGACAAGGCTTCTCAAATGAGGATACCTTGTCCTTTAACTATCTGTTATTAACTGCCCTTATCCGTGCTTGCAAATTTTTTTGAAATAATATATAATACACTTTACCGATTTTATGTGCTAAAGAATACTTGAGTGGGGGATAAACATGTTTTTTCAAAAAGAAATCGAAACGATGCCGCATGCTGAAATTGAGAAGCTGCAGCTTGAACGTCTCAGAAGGCTTGTGGATTACTGTTATAGTAATGTGCCGTTTTATAATAAGCGCCTCACAGAAGCGGGAATAACCTCCGGTGACAAGATAAAAACACTGTCGGATATTCAATATATCCCATATACCACCAAGGATGATATACGAGACAATTACCCGTTCGGCTTTCTTGCCACACCGATGAAGAATATCGTCAGGATACATGCTTCGAGCGGCACAACGGGAAAACCAACTGTCGGTGCGTACACTAAAAATGACATTGAGAACTGGTCTGATTTCGTTGCAAGGCTTACAGTTGCCGCCGGCGTAACAGATGAGGATATAATCCAAATCGCATTTGGATACGGGCTTTTTACAGGCGCATTGGGGCTGCATTACGGTCTTGAAAAGATAGGCGCAACGGTAATCCCCGCATCAAGCGGCAACACGGAAAAGCAGCTTATGATGATGCAGGATTACGGCGTCACAGGGCTTGTAGCAACGCCGTCATATGCACTGTATCTCGGCGAGATGGTAAACGAGAGCATTGCAAGCGGCGAGGTTCCCGCCGACGCCTTCAAAACACTCAAATACGGCGTTCTCGGCAGCGAGGGCTGCACGCCCGAAATGAGAAGCAGAATAGAAGAAACACTGGGAATAGAGGTGAGCGATAACTACGGCATGACAGAGCTCACGGGTCCGGGTGTTTCGGGTGAATGCAGAGAACGTGCGGGGCTTCACTTCTGCGAAGATGCGTTTATCCCCGAGATAATAGACACAGACACAGGAGAGATAAAAGAGCGGGGAGAAATCGGCGAGCTTGTTGTCACCACGCTCATACGTGAGGGCATGCCGATTCTGCGTTACCGCACAAAAGACATCACAAGGCTGAATTACGAGCCCTGTAAGTGCGGCAGAACGCATGTCAGGATGGAAAAGGTAATGGGCAGAACAGATGACATGCTCATCATCAAGGGCGTCAATGTCTTCCCGTCACAGATAGAAAGCGTGCTCGTAACGATGCCGCAGGTCGGTCCGCATTATCAGCTCGTCCTCACAAAGAAGAATTTCCTTGATAATCTTGAGGTGAAGGTAGAGCTTCTGGACGCAAGCTTGCTTGAAAGCTATTCAGAGCTTGAGAATCTTCAGCATCATATAAGAGAGAAGCTCAGAAGTGTTCTGAGCCTTGACACAAAGGTAACGCTCGTCGAGCCGAAAACACTGGAGAGATTCCAGGGCAAGGCGAAGAGAATCCTCGATTTGAGAAACGTATAAATAAAGGAGTTCAAATGAATTTTTTTGAAATAGTCAAAAACCGCACAAGCTACAGAGGAAAGTTTGAAAATTCGCCCGTTCCGAAGGAGGATTTAATCCAAATCATGAAGGCGGGCTATGATGCACCCTCCGGCTGCAATATGCAGACGACAAGCTTTATTGCGATAGATGACCCGCAGCTGATGTCGCAGCTTCTCGGTCTTGTCAATCCGCCGATAGCTAAAACGGCAAAGGCCGCCATCGTTGTGCTGACAGAACGTGTTTTTGCGTATCGTGACAAATGCTTTGCCACACAGGATTATTCCGCCGCCATTCAGAGCATGCTGCTTGCAGCGGTGGCTCTCGGTTATCAAAGCTGTTGGTATGAGGGGCATATCACAGATGATGATGATATCGGCAGAAAGATGGCAGATGTGATGGGCGTTCCGCAGAATCTTGATTTAGTTTGCTTTCTGCCGATAGGCAAGGGTGTTGACGAGCCCAAGAGAGCAAAAAAGAAGCCGTTTGAAGAGAGAGCATGGTTCAATGGCTATAAAAAGTGAAGGAAGAAGAGATGAAGGAATTATTACTCGGTAATGAAGCCGTTGCAAGGGGATTATATGAGGCGGGCGTAGGCGTGGTTTCAAGCTACCCGGGCACGCCCAGCACAGAGATAACCGAAGCGGCGGCAAAATATGATGAAATCTATTCAGAGTGGGCGCCGAATGAAAAGGTTGCGGCAGAGGTTGCGGCGGGTGCGGCCATCGGCGGCGCACGTTCATTCTGCGGAATGAAGCATGTCGGGCTGAACGTTGCGGCTGACCCTGTCTTCACGATGAGTTATATCGGCGTGAATGCAGGCATGGTGATAGGTGTCGCTGACGATCCCGGAATGCACTCCTCGCAAAACGAGCAGGATTCCCGCAACTATGCAAGGGCGGCGAAAATCCTTATGCTTGAGCCGTCAGATTCACAGGAATGCAAGGATTTTACAAAGCTTGCATATTCACTTTCGGAGGAATATGACACGCCCGTCTTTTTGAGGCTCACGACAAGAATTGCACATTCACGCAGCCTTGTGGAAATCTCCGGGCGTGAGAATGCCGAGGTCAAACCATACAAAAAGAATGTAGCAAAAAACGTGATGCTGCCTGCGTTTGCAAGACCAAAGCATGTGGCAGTCGAAGCCAGAATGAAGAAGCTGGCAGAGTGGGCGGAGACATGCCGCCTCAATGAAATCATTGACAACGGGGCGAAAATCGGCGTTATCGCCGCCGGAACATGCTATCAATATGCACGTGAGGCAATCGGTGAAGATGCGAATTACCTCAAGCTCGGCGTCGTCCACCCGTTGCCTGTCGATAAAATCAGGAGCTTTGCCTCGGGGCTGGATAAAATCTATGTAATTGAAGAATTGGACGGAATCATCGAAGCGCATTGCAGGGAAATCGGCGTGAAGGTCATCGGGAAAGAGCTTCTTCCCATTGTGGGTGAATTCTCACAGCGCACAATCAAGCAATATGTAACCTGCGATGAAAATGCATTTCTGTCGCTTCCGGCAGAGCTTCCGATACGCCCGCCGGTTATGTGCAGTGGCTGCCCGCACAGAGGTCTCTTTTATGCGCTGAATAAAGCCGGGGTCTATGTCAGCGGCGATATTGGCTGCTACACTCTCGGGGCATCAGCACCGCTTTCGGCGATGGACACCTGCATATGCATGGGTGCTTCAATCTCGGCTCTGCACGGCTACAATAAGGCGAGGGGAGATGAGGCGGCAAAGAAATCTGTTGCCGTAATCGGAGATTCCACCTTTATGCATACAGGCATCAACAGTCTTGTGAATGTGGCATACAATCAAAGCAATTCCGTAGTTATTATACTTGACAACTCAATAACAGGCATGACGGGGCATCAACAGAACCCGACCACCGGCTTCACACTCAAGGGTGACCCTACCTCATCTGTGAATCTTGAAGCACTGTGCAAATCCATCGGCATAAACAGGGTAAGGGTTGTTGACCCATATGATGTGAAAGCAGTGCAGGCGGTTCTCAAGGAAGAACTCGAAGCGGACGAGCCGAGCGTGATAATCAGTCGCAGACCCTGCGCACTTTTGAAATATGTTAAGCATGAAAAGCCTATGACTGTCAACACAGATGGCTGCATCGGCTGCAAAATGTGTATGGGCGTAGGCTGCCCGTCACTCAGTTTTGATACCGACGCAAAGAAAGCGTTTATTGATGAAAACACCTGCGTCGGCTGCGGTGTGTGTGCAGGGGCTTGCCCCAAGAGCGCCATAGTAAAGGGGGCAAAATCATGAGCGTAAACAGTAGGGGCGGGTTTCCACGCCCGCCCGCCAAAACAGAGAGCGTTAAAAGCATCATCATCGTCGGCGTGGGCGGGCAGGGAACATTGCTTGCAAGCAGAATTATGGGCGACGCACTTGTCAGCAAGGGCTATGACGTGAAGGTCAGCGAGGTTCATGGCATGAGCCAGCGGGGCGGCTCTGTCATAACATATGTGAGATACGGCGACAGAGTTTATTCTCCTGTAATTGAAAACGGTGAGGCCGATATTATCCTTGCTTTTGAAGAGCTTGAAGCCGCAAGGTATCTTTCGTTTTTGAAGCCCACAGGCACGGTAATAACCAGCACACAGCAAATTGACCCAATGCCCGTTATCACAGGCGCGGCGGAGTACCCGAAAGAGGTTATCCTTGCGATTGAATCCCTCGGCATTCCCGTCCGCCGCCTTGACGCATTGGAGCTTGCGAAGCAGGCAGGCAGCATCAAAGCCGTGAACGTAGTGCTTATCGGCGCACTGGCGAAGGATATGGACATTGAGAAGGAAATCTGGCTTAAAGCGATTGAAAACTGTGTGCCGTCTAAATTTCTTGAAATGAATAAAACAGCTTTTGAATTAGGATATAATTCTATTATTTAGGCATTGCCAAGCAGGCGTTGTCCAACGGGGTGATTATCAATCGCCCGCAAACTAAAGTTAGGCACCACATTTTATTTATATATGAAAGGAAAAATATGAGCTATTACAACATTGCAATCGAATGCGCATCAAGAGAAGTCCTGAAAGAAATTCAAAGTGAAAGATTACGTGACATCGTGAAGCGGAATTATGAAAACGTCCCGCTTTACAAGCAAAAACTTGACGAGCTCGGTATCAAACCCGAAGACATCAAAACAATTGACGACATCGTGAAGCTGCCGTTTACTTATAAGCAGGATTTGCGAGACACTTACCCGTTCGGTCTTATGGCCGTGCCGAGAGAGGAGCTTGTGAGAATACATGCTTCAAGCGGCACAACAGGTAAGCAAACCGTCGTGGCATATACCCAGCATGACATAGACGTCTGGTCAGAGTGCGCCGCAAGAAGCATTGTCGGTGCGGGCGGCAGCAAGGACGATTTCGTCCATGTTTCATACGGCTATGGTCTCTTCACGGGAGGGCTCGGCTTGCATTACGGCGCAGAATGCCTCGGCGCAACCGCAATCCCCGTCTCCTCGGGCAACACGGACAGGCAGATTCAAATCATGCAGGATTACGGCTCTGATATTCTCTGCTGTACGCCGTCTTATGCAATGTATATCGGCGAAACGGTCAGAGAAAAAGGCATTGACCCGAAGAGCCTGAAGGTTCGTGCGGGCATCTTCGGTGCAGAGCCGTGGACGCAGGAAATGCGCAAAGAGATTGAAAACGCACTCGCAATCAAGGCATACGACATCTACGGTCTTTCGGAAATTGCGGGTCCCGGCGTTGCAAGCGAGTGTGAAGAGCAAAACGGCATGCATATCAACGAGGATTATTTCTATCCCGAAATTATTGACCCTGACACAGGCGAGCAGCTGCCCGACGGCGAGTTCGGCGAGCTTGTCTTTACCTGCATAGGCAAAGAAGCCCTGCCGCTCATTCGTTACCGCACACGTGACATATGCTCTATCACACACGAAAAATGCAAATGCGGCAGAACCCTTGTCAGAATGTCGAAGACAAGGGGCAGAACCGACGACATGCTCATAATCAGGGGTATAAACGTCTTCCCGTCACAGATTGAAAGCGTGCTGCTTGAACTCGGAATGGACCCGAATTATCAGATTATTGTTGACAGAAAGAATAATCTTGATACACTGGAAGTACAGGTGGAGATAAATGATAAAATCTTCTCCGATACAATCAGAAGCCTCGAGGAAGTGGAACAGAAAATCGCAAATGCGCTGCAGTCTACTCTCAGCATCGCCGCAAAGGTGCGCCTCTTAGAGCCGAAATCCATTGAGCGCTCAATGGGCAAAGCCAAGCGTGTCATAGACAAAAGAGTATAAGTGCAGGTGATAGTGTATAGTTGACAATTGACAGTTAAGGGCAAAAGGCAAGGACAATTCCTTGTAGGCGCTCCGTTAAGTGCAATTGACAATGAGTAGTTGATAGTTAAGTGGAAGTAAATAATACAGCAAAGGAGCAATATTATGCAGATTAAACAACTTTCGATTTTTGTCGAAAACAAAGCGGGAAGGCTTGCGGAAATCACGGAAGCTCTTGCCGCCGCAAAGGTTGACATTCGTGCAATTTCAGTCGCTGACACAAGTGACTTCGGAATCCTGCGTGTAATTGTCAACAAGCCGAACGAGGCCGTCAAGGCCCTGAGAGACAATGGCTTCACGGTTTCGCTTACAGACGTTATCGCCGTGGGTATCGACGATGAGCCCGGCACATTCGCCCATGCTGTGAGAACGCTCGCAGACAAGGAGATAGCCATTGAATATATGTATGCGTTCATCAGCCGTGACAAGGGCAAGGCGTATATCATTATCCGTGCGGACGACGGGCTTGCTGCGATACAGGCGCTTGAAGGTTCGGGCGCACAAATTCTCAGCCCTCAGGAAATCTACGATATGTAAGCATGAAAAAGCCTCCGTAACAGTCCTTTTTCCTTGTCTGAGAGAAATCAATAATCCCGTTTGGAAGAAGCCGGATGTTTTCAGTTTCGGGGCTTGTCACAAAATACTCCTCATCGTAATAAATGGGGTAAAACACGCATGCCTCCCTGATGAGATTCTCCAATGTCCAGTATACGTCAACATCAAACATAGATGCTTTCAGCTGTGCGTCAAAGTCGGGGGAATTCAGAAGCGTCGGCGTTGAGGTTGAGGAGAATTGCTTCAAAACACTTGCGGGTTGTGTGCCGTGAGAGTTCATCGTGTAAAGTGCGGCCTGATAATCACCCGAAGCTATCCTTCTGTAGAAGGCATCGGAATCAAGCGGCTCAAGGTTGAATGAATTGCCGAGCTGATTGTTCCATGATGTAATGATTGCGTTCACCAGGCTTTGAGAAAGCTCGTTGTCGGGGCAGATAATCGTGATGCTCGGAATTCTATCCAAGCCGACGGAGGACAGTAAATTCTCAATGCTGCCTTTGAGATTAGGGTCATATTCCGGATAAGTGTTTGAGGTATAAGGCGCATCGTTCCACATGATGCTTTGAGGCATTATGCTCGTCGCCTCCGTTATGGTTGAGGGGAGGCGCGAAAGAAGAATGTCACGCTCAATGCTTCGCATGTAAATGGCACGCAAGCTTGTGTTTTCAAGCGGAATACCGCTGTATTCATCAAGCATGGCGGTTGCCGCCGGGTTGATGATCAGGCCGCAGACCAAATCATTCAATGCTTTAATGCCGCAGCCGGCACTTTCCATGTCGGCAATATTCTCTTCCTCTATCGGCAAGAGCTCAATATCGCCGTTCAGCATTGCCGTGAGCGGGTCTTCTCTGTAGCCTTCTGCGTCTTCCATCAGCATTCTTATGCCTGCCGGCGCAACACTGTGCTCACCACGGTAATTATTCGTACGTGCGAGGTCAATATATTTTTCTTTTTCCCAGGAATAGTTTGTGGCGAAGGTGAAAGGGCCGTTCGCAAGCGTATAGACACAGTCGAGCCCGTAATAGCCCTCGGTGGAATGAAAGAACTCTTCATTGCACGGCATGAAGCGTGCCTCCGCCGTGAGTGCCGGAAAGTCAGCATAGCTTCTTTCAAGCTCAATCACAAGGGTGCGCTCATCCTTTGCAGACACACCAAGGCTTTCAGGTGAGATTTCACCGGAATTTACGGCAAGCGCATTCTTAATTATAAAAAGCTCATCAATTGCAGTTGCCTTTGTCGCAGGGTCAAGTGCTCTCTGTAAGCCAAAGACAAAATCATGCGCTGTCACAGGCTGCCCCTCACTCCATTTGGCGTCACCACGAAGAATGAATTCAAACACAGTGCTGTCTGCATTTGCCTGCCAGCTCTCGGCAACGCCGGGTACGGTCTCACCGCTTTCATCAATACGGCACAAGCCTTCAAAAATAGAATTTATTACAGTGAACTCAGCCTCATTTTTTGCGGTTTGCGGGTCAAGTGAGGCAACAATGCCGTCAAGAAGATGAGTGAGATTTGCGTCTGCTTTGAACGGACTGCATGCCGAAAGGCAAACAGCTATAATCAAGGCTGAAAGAAGAAGCGCAGAAAGCTTTCTGATATTATCCTTAATTGATTTCATAGCATCACCCGAATACAGAAATAAGCAAAGTAAAATTAA
>QMCE01001045.1_pt1 | contig 19134 bp, 18 predicted proteins | sample 1821851 | NCBI WGS metagenome assembly QMCE01 (sample SAMN09453174, study PRJNA476694) | Termite gut metagenome, whole genome shotgun sequencing project. | isolation source: worker | host: Odontotermes sp. | place: South Africa:Pretoria | collected 2016-01-28
GGTGTATTCCTTGCCGTCCTTCATCTTGACGATGACGGTGCAGGGATAATACTTCGGATAGACCTTTTCCGCCTCGGGATCGAGCTCCCACTTCACCTTGCGCGCGAGTTCGAGCACCTTGGGATCGCGGATGCTCTCGTTGGTGTATTCGGCGATGGTTTCCCTGCCCTTGACCATGCCGACGGCGATAGCGTAGGGAAGGCTGAACTGGGCGTCGACGACCGTCTTGGGATCGGCCTTGGTCTCGACCGGAACGGTCAGAACCTTGATGGAATACTTGTTGACCTTGGCGAGGATGCTGTCGACCTGATCGACGTCGATGTTCTGGCCGTAAAGATCAAGGGCGCAATCGGCGAGAGGGGCGGAGAAGCGGCAGCAGGCGTGGACCTTGATGGAGGTGTCGGCCATTTCCCAACGCTTGCCGAACTCGCCGATGATCTTTTCGTAATCCCAAATATCCTTATAGGAATAAGCGCGAATGAAACCATCCTCGCCGTCCCACACCGTGGTTGGTGCGGTATACCCGCGCGAAGCCATGAGCGCGCCAAGCGTGCCGCACATGGCGGGGTGTCCGGCCTGATAGCGTTTCGACCACGAACCCTGAGCCTTCCATTCCAGAAGGCCGGCGGCCTGGCTGCCGGCGAGACCGAGAGCATAGGTGATGCCGGTGGCGTCCAGCCCCATGACCTTGGCCGCGCCGCCCGCCGCGCCGAAGACGCCGCAGGTGCCTGTCGGGTGGAAGCCCTGGTAGTAGGTCTGGCCGAGGAAGGCCTCGCCCAGGCGGATCGTGATTTCCGAGCCGTAGGCGAAGGCTGTGATGACGTCCTTTCCGGACTTGCCGAAGCGTTCGGCGAGGGCGAGGACGGCGGGGAAGACGACGACGGAGGAGTGCTGCGTGCCTTCGCGGTGATCGTCGTCCATGTCGAAGGCGTGCCCGAAGGTGCCGTTGACGAGGGCGGCCATGGTGGCCGAGGTCTTGTAATTGCAGCCGATGACGGTGCTCGTCGGGTTGCCGCCGAGATCCTTCGCCGTCGCCAGCACGATCCGGCTGGATTCGATGTGCTTCGACGCGAGGATGTTGCCGAGCAGATCCAGGATGAACTTCTTCGAGTTGTCGACCGCCACCTGCGGCAGATCCGGGAACTGGAGCTTTTCGCCGATGTCGGCGACCTGTTGGGACAGGGACTTCGCCATAATGGTTTCTCCTGAAAAAAGGACGCTGAAAAAACGCCGTACACAAGGAATTTCTCTTGTCGCATCTATTTGATCATCATGCCGGGAAGGAACATGATGAGTGACGGCAGCGCCATGAGGAGGACGAGGACGCCGACGGCGGCGGCGATGTACATGATGAGGTGCACGCCCACCACGTTCTCGATGGTCGTCTTCCGGAGCCCGGCGGCGACGTAGAGGTTGAGGCCGACGGGCGGGGTGACGAGGCCGATGCCGAGGTTGATGATCATGATGACGCCGAAGGCGACGGGGTTGACGCCGTACTCGCGCAGCACCGGCACGAAGATCGGCGTCAGGATGACGACGGCGGGGACGACGTCCATGAAGGTGCCGACGACGAGGAGCATGAGCGTGACGAGCGCCATGAAGACGAAGGTGTTGTCCGCGATGCCGAGGATCCACTCCGCCGCCGCCACGGGAATCATCTCCCGCGTCATGACGAGGCCGAAGACGGTGGCGCCGGCGATGACGAAGAAGAGCATGGCGGAGGTGGTGACGGCGCCGCGGAGGATGGACTTGATGATCGCCAGGTCGATTTCCCTGTAGACGAAGACGCCGACGAGGAGTCCGTAGAGGCAGGAGACGGACGCCGCCTCCGTGGGGGTGAAGACGCCGCCGTAGATGCCGCCGAGGACGATGAGGGGCATGATGAGGGCCCACAGGGCGTCGACGAAGGTGCGGCCCACCTCGGCGATGTCGAACACGCGGGTCGTTTTCAGGTATTTCCGCCCGTACCACAGGGAATACAGCGACATTCCCCCCGCCAGCAGGAAGCCGGGGATGAAGCCGCCCATGAAGACTTCCCCGATGGACACGCCGGCGGACAGGCCGTAGATGACCATGGGGATGCTGGGCGGCACGATGATGCCGAGAATTCCGGCGATGGCGACGGTGGAGAGGGTGAACTTCAGCGGATATCCCTCGTCCAGCATGGCGGGCACGAGGATGCTCCCCATGGCGGCGACGGTGGCGGCGGCGGATCCGGATATGGCGCCGAAAAACGCGGACGCGAGGAAGGTGACGATGGCGAGCCCGCCCGGCAGCCAGCCCACGAGGGCGTTCGCGAAATTCACGAGCCGCTTCGACACGCCGCCCTTTTCCAGCAGCCCCCCCGCGATCATGAAGAAAGGAATCGCCATCAGGCCGTAGGAATCGAAGGAGGTGAATATTTTCTGCGCCACCACCATCATCGGCACTTCCGTGAGGATGAGGGGGATGAGGCTGGCAAGCACGAGCGAGAGGGCGATCGGCACGCCGAACGCCAACAGCCCGAAAAACACGGCGAACAGGGTCGCGGTCATGTCGAATACACCTCCGATTCCGGTTTGTCGTCCCGCCCGGCGCGGACGAATTCGACAAGGCCGGCGACGCTCTCAAGCGCGCTCAGGCAAAACCCGATCGTCATCACCGCGTACATGATCCACATGGGAAGCGTCAGGGCGGGCGATTCCTGCCCGAACTCGAAGTTCATCGCCGTGAACTCACAGGAAACGGCGGTGAGGAACAGGTAGCCGAAAATATTGATCGCGTACGCGACGCATTTCATGAAGAAGCCGGCGCGCGCGGGAACCGTGTCGACCACCATGGCGACGCCGAGGTGCGCCTTCTCCTTCACGCCCATCCCGATGCCGAGGGTGATGGCGACCACCATGAGGTAGCGGGATATCTCCTCTCCCCACGAAAACGGGATCTGCAGGACGAAGCGCATGACCACGCCCGCGAGGACGAAGACGCTCATGAGGACGAAGCAGATCATGGACGCCCAGGATTGCGCGCCGAGGAGGAGGGCGAGGAATTTCTTCACGAGCGCCTCCTTTCCTATTTGTCCGCCAGCGCGCGGACTTTCGCGATCAGGTCGGGGCTGACCTTGGCGGGGACGAGCTCCTTCAGGACGGCGTCCGTGCCCGCGCATTCGAACCACAGCTTCTTGTCCACCTCAAGCACTTCCGCGCCGTCGGCGATCATCTGCCTGATCTGTTCCTCCTCGCTGTCCGTCAGCATCTTCCGCATATAGTCGCGCGCCTCGTTCGCCGCCTCCTGGACGATCTTCTGGAGGTTTTCCGGCAGGCGCCGCCAGCGGGCCATGCTCATGATGAGCGGCGTCGGGCAGTACCAGTTCTGCGTGCGCGAGACATACTTCGCCACCTGGTGGAACTTGGACGTGAAGATGGAGGCGATGGGGATGAGCGTCCCGTCCACCGTGCCGTTCTGGAGGGCGGTGTAGATTTCCCCGTAGGCCATCGGCACCGGGTTCGCGCCGAGGGCGGCGAAGAAGGCGATGTAGGCGGGGTTCTCCATGGTGCGGATGTTCAGGCCCTTCAGATCCCCGGGCGTTTTCAGCGGGCGCTTCGAATCGAAGATATTGAAGAAGCCCGTCTCCCAGAAGGCGAGGCCCTTGATGTTCTTCTGCGCCAGGCCGTTCATCATGGCCTGGCCGTCCGGGCCGTCCATGAAGCGGTAGGCGTGGGCCTTGCTCGTGAAGAGGGCGGGGATGTCGAAAATGTAGAAGTTGCTGTCGAAGCTGGCGAGGGGGGCGGTGACGAGGGCGAGGTCGACCGTGCCCATCTGGCAGGCTTCGGCGAGTTCGCGCTCGCCGCCGAGCTGGGAGGAGGGGAAGACGTTGATGACGAGTTCGCCGCCGCTGCGCTCCCTGACGATTTCCGCCATGCGGAGAAGGCCGAAGTTGTAGGGGTGGTCGGGGGCGAGGACATGGCCGGCCTTGAGGGTGATCTGGCCGGCGGCGGCGGCGGAAGCGAGCATGACGAGCAGCGCGCAGAGGAGGGCGAGCGTTTTCTTCGACATGGCGGTGTTCTCCTTTTTCATGGGGGGAGGAATGCGGTCAGTGACCGGCCGGGAAGCGTTTGTATTCGAGAATGCCTGTTTCGTGCGCGAACAGCATGGTCGCGCCGAACGCTTCCATTTTTTCGAAGGATTTGTAGACCTCGAACAGATTCGTGTGGAAACCGTTCGCGATGCGCGGCCGCGCGGTCCAGCATGCATTGAAGTTGACCAGATCCCCCGCCACGCAGTGCAGTCCGGCCGCCGTGTCGATGAGGACGCACTGCGATCCGGGGGAGTGCCCCGGTCGCCGTCGATGATCTCGTAGTCGCTCCGGAAAATCTGTTTCGCGTCGTAGCTCTTGACCTGGCAGGGCAGGGGGGTGACGGCGTACTGGAGTTCCTTCGCCTGGACGATGATGTTCGCCCGGGGGAAGAGGTGGTTGTTCCCCGCGTGATCCCAGTGGAGATGGGTGAGGATGACCGTGTCGATGTCTTTGCAGTCGAGGCCGATGGCCTTGAGGGCGTTCGGCAGCTTCTGTTCCTCCGTCTGCGTGTAGGGCATGAAGCGGATGCCGTCCGGCTCGACGCCGCCGGTGTCGATGAGGATGTTCCGCCTGCCGTCCGTGACGTGCCAGGCGAAGACGGGCAGGACGACCTTGACGCCGGGGTTCGTCATGTAGGCCATGCTGGAGGTGTCGCGGGTGATGGTGCCGAGGTTGAGCGGCGTAATGACATAGTGAGCCATGGCATCCTCCGGTTGCGGACAATGCGGGACGGGAAGAAACAGAGAACACTGCAAGCTGCGCGGGGCGTTTTGGAATCGGCGTTGTGCAAGAGTGTGTTGCGGAACAAAAGCAGAGAATACAATTTCGATGCCATTTTTTTTTGCTGTGGCCGGAACAGGCGGCGCGGAAAGGAAAAACCCCTCTCTTGTGCGTGGTAAAGGAGAAGAGATGCGCGCATCTACGGTATTTTCTATTCTATTTTTTTTCCTCCCGCCGCCGCGTTTGTCCCGCGCGCGCGATGCGCATCGCAACAATTCCGCATCTATGTTGCATCTTGAGAAAAAAACAGGCTTCCGCAACGCGGAAGCCTGCGTTGGTTACATCGTTCCGTCCCAGGTCGATACCTTCGTGCTTTTCATCTCTTCCTCGTCGAACCAGTGGGCAGTCACGCATTTCGACTCGGTGTAGAAGCGGATGCCGTCCTTCCCCAGGCAGTGCAGATCGCCGAAGAAGCTCTGCTTGTGCCCCGCGAACGGGAAGAACCCCACCGGCACGGGAATGCCGACATTGACGCCCACCATCCCGCCGTGGGTGTGGCGGACGAATTCGCGGGCGTAAAAGCCGTTCTGTGTATAGATGACGGATCCGTTGGCGAAGGGGTTGTCGTTCATGATCTTCAGCCCCTCGTTGAAGGACTTGCACCGCTTGACGCAGAGGACGGGGCCGAAAATCTCCTGCCGCCCGACAGACATGTCCGCCGTCACGCGGTCGAGAATCGTCGGCCCGAGATAGAAGCCTTTCTCGAACCCTTTGACGGTGATCCCGCGCCCGTCCAGAACCACTTTCGCCCCTTCCCTGATTCCCGTCTCTATCCACTGCGCCACCGACCGCCTGTGCTCCTCGGAATAGACCGGTCCCAGTTGCGTGTCCTTCTCGTAGGCGGGGCCGACCTTCAGATCCGCCGCGAGGGCGGCAAGCTTCTCCACCAGCCTGTCGGCGATGGATTCTTCCGCGACGACGACGGGCAGGGCCATGCAGCGTTCGCCCGCGCAGCCGTAGGCGGCGTTGATGATGCCGGCGGCGCTGCGGTCGAGGGCGGCGTCGGCGAGGACGAGCGCGTGGTTCTTCGCCTCCGTCAGGCACTGGACGCGCTTGCCGGCGGCGGCCGCCTGCGCGTAGATCTGCGCCCCCACCGAGGTCGAACCGACGAAGGAGACGCCCTTGACGAGGGGGTTCCCGATAAGCTCCGGAACGCCCGATCGGTCGCAGGAGAGGACGTTCAGCGCGCCTTCGGGGAGGCCCGCCTCCCGGTAGAGGTCGGCGATGCGGAGGGCGGACATCGGGGTCGCGCCCGCGACTTTCAGCACCATGGTGTTGCCGCAGGCGAGGCAGAGCGGCGCCATCCAGCCCATGGGGATCATGGCGGGGAAGTTGAAGGGGGCGATGCCGGCGAAGACGCCGAGGGGCTCGCGGTACAGGGTGGTGTCGTAGCCCTTGGACGCGTCCATGAGGGCTTCCCCCATCATCAGGTTGCAGATGCCGCTCGCGTGTTCGGTCGCCTCCTTCGCCTTGAGGATGTCGCCCTGCGACTCGGCCCAGTTCTTGCCGTGTTCCCGCGCGCAGAGGAGGGTCAGCTCGTCCATGTGCTGTTCGAGCAGGTCGCGCATCCTGAACAGAACCTGCGCGCGCCGGATGGGCGGGGTGTTGGACCAGACGGCGTACGCCTTGTGGGCGGACTCCACCGCCGCCTTCACCTCCTCCGGCGTGCAGCGGGGCATGTCGGCGATGCGCTCGCCCGTGGAGGGGTTGTGGACGGCGTAGAACTTGTCTGTTTTCGAAGCGACGTACCGGTTGTTGAGATAGTATTTCAGTGTTTCGGGCATTCTTTTTCTCCATATTGAAGGGCATTACGCCAATTGCCTGTACAGTTCCTCAATCGCGGCCGACTCGATCTGTCTCCGCGTGTTCGCCGGGCTGCCGGATGCGACGGCGTCCGCCGCCATTTTCGGGATTGCCTTCAGGAACGCGCTTCTGTCCACGCCGAATTCCCCGAGGGTGGGCACGGCGAGATCCCGCAGCAGGGCGGACACGCCCCGCAGGAACGCCTCCGCCGCCTCCCCGTCGCCGTCCCCCGCCGGCGCGAGGCCGCAGGCGCGCGCGATCGTCGCGAACCGATCGGGCGCGCCGGGGACGGCGTGACGGAGGCATGCCTCCATCAGCATCGCGTTGGACAGGCCGTGCGGCACGTGGAAGACCGCCCCCACGGGGCGGCTCATGCCGTGGATGAGGGTGACGGACGAATTGCTGAAAGCGATGCCCGCCTCCGTCGCCGCCAGCGCCATCTGCTCCCGCGCCGCGAGATTCGCCGGGTCGGCGTACGCGGTGCGGAGGCTGGCGAAGATGCGTTGCGCCGCTGACAGGGCGAAGGTGTCGGAGAGCGGCTGCGCCTTCCTGGAGGTGTACGCCTCCACGCAGTGGCAGAGGGCGTCGAGGCCGGTCGCCGCCGTGACGGCCGGCGGCGCGGTCACGGTGAAGGCGGGATCGACGACGGCAAGCTGCGGGAGGAGGGATGCACCTTTCAGGAGCATTTTCACATCCCGCTTCGTGTCGGTGATGATGGTGAACTGCGTCGCCTCGGATCCGGTGCCCGCCGTCGTGGGGATGGCGGCCATGGGGGGGAGGGGGACGTCGACGGATTTCCCCGCATGGTCCGCCGGTTCGCCGCCGAGGGCGTGGAGCATGGCGATCGCCTTCATGGCGTCGATGGGGCTGCCGCCGCCGATGGCGACGAGGAAGTCGCACTCCCCGTCCCGCATCGCGCGGAGTCCTTCGAGAACGATGGTGTCCGCCGGCTCCGCGTTCACGGCGGCGAAGACGGCGCAGGAGACGCTGTGCCGCGCGAGCGTTTCGGCGACCCGGGCGACATTGCCGAGTTTTTCCATCATGGCGTCCGCGACGACGAGCGCGCGCTTCCCCATGCGGGCGAACTGCGCCCCGGCGGCCGCGAGCCCCCCTTCGCCGCTGACGATGGTTCGCGGCGTGATGAAGATGTGTGCCATTCCTGAATCCTTTGTTGGAACGTGTTGCGCACAATTGGCGCGACGAACCGCAATGGGGCAACACGCTCTTATTCCTGAAAAACCGCCTGCCGGATCACGTCTGTCCGTTTGCCGTCGTAGCCGACGACCTCGGCGACAATTTTTTCTCCGAACGCCACCGGTTTCGGCGTGCCTGTCATGCGCCGGGCGATGGCGAGAAGCTCCTCTATGTCTTTCAGCGGCAGCCCCGCCTCCGCCAGCCGCGCCCGCAGCTCCGGCCGGGCCGGATTGACCGCGATGCCGTACTGGGTGACGAGGAGATCGACGCACTCCCCCGGCGTCGAGCGGCACGCCACCTTCTCCACGACGACGGACGACCGCGCCCGCACCAGCGGCGTGACGATGACGGTCAACTCCGCCCCCTTCGCGATGTCGCTGTGTCCTCCGCTGCCGCCCATGATGATCCCGAGGGATTCGGTGTGGACATTGACGTCGAAGTTGACATCGATTTCCGTCGCGCCGAGAACGACCGCGCCCAACTGCGCGCAGCAGCGGCTGGGCGCGTTGTAGTTCGCGTAGCGGGAGCAGCTTATTTCCGTGTGGGAGGGATTCCGCCGGAGCGAGTCCACCGCCTCCAGGTCGAAGCACTGCGCGTCCAGCGCGCTGCCGAACAGCCCCTCCTCCAGCATGGCGACAGCCAGGCTGTTGATGCCGCCGAGGAGGAACCCGCCCGTCACCTTCCGCCGCTTCATCGCCTCGCGGACGAACTGCGTCACCGCCTGCGATGTCCGCCCGCCGCCCGACTGGTAGTTGAACCCGTCCGCAAGCAGGCCCGAATGCTCCACCGCGTCCGCGGCGAGCCGGGCGATGCGCAGCCCCATGGGATCCCGCGTCATGGTGGTGAGCCCCGACTTGATCCCGGCGACGTCCCCGAGGGAGGGCACGACGACGACATGATCCACATGCGTCTCGTCGATGGACACGCGGTGGAGGGGATACGGGACGAGGTGGTTCGTGACGACGACGACCTTCTCCGCGAAGGCCGCGTCGGCGAAGGCGTGCCCCATCGATCCGAAGGCGGAGGGGCCGTCGACGCCGTTCATGTTGCCCATGCGGTCGGCCGCGGAGGCGGCGATGAAGGCGATGTCGATGGCCGTCTCCCCCGCCTCCAGCGCCAGGGGCCGCCCGCCGTGGGTGCGCAGCACCGCCGGCTCCGGCATGAAGCCGGCGGAGACGGTGTCCCCGACGGAGCGGCCGAGGAAGTTCGTGTCGATGCGGTCGACGACGCCCTTCCGGATGAGGTCGGCGACAATGCCGTGGGAGGCGTGGATGGAGCTGGCGCTGACGCGGATGTTCCGGAAGCCCATTTCGCCGATGACCCCCATGACCATGGGGAGCACGCCGTCGCCGTCGCGGAGATGGTGGTGAAAGGAGACGGTCATGCCGTCCCGGAGGCCGCACTGCCGGATCGCCTCGCGGATGGAGGGAAGGAGTTTGTCGCCTGTCATGCTCTGCCTCCTGTCGCCGCCTCGTAGTCGCGCACCGTGTTCTCCGCCATGGCGATGAGGGGGCCGTCGAGAATTTTCCCGTTGTGGACGGTGACGCCCTTGCCGTTCGCCGCCGCGGCGCGCACCACGTCGAGAATGTCCAGCGCCTGCCTGTATTCCGCGGCGGTGGGGGAGAAGACCTCGTTGATGATCCCGACCTGCAGGGGGTAGATGGCCGCCTTCCCCGAGAAGCCGAGGGAGCGCGCGCGCACCGCGTCCCGCCGCAGCCCCTCCTCGTCCCGGGTGTCGAGGAAGGGGGTGTCGAGCACGTCGATGCCGGCGGCGCGGGCTGCCATGACGAGGCGGGATCGGCTGTAGAGGATTTCCTCCCCCTCCGGCGTGCGCCGCGCCTTCAGGTTGAGGGCGAGATCCTCCGCTCCGAGGTAGAGGGCGTCGACGCGGCTGTCGGCTCCGGCGATGGCGGAGGCGGCGTCGATGCCGCGCGCCGATTCGATGAGGGGGATGAGCCGGACGCTCCCCGCCGGGATGCCGTGCCGCGCCTCGATGCCGGCGATGCGCGCGCTGACGGCGCGGACATCCTCCGGGCTGTGGATTTTCGGCGGCATGATCGCCTGCGGCCGGAGGGGAACGATCTCGTCCAGATCCTCCTTCCAGAACGGCGTGTCCAGCCCGTTTATCCGGACAATCCGCCCGGTCTCGCCGAAGTCCATCTCCGCCAGCGCGCAGCGCGTCAGGATGCGCGCCGCGTCCTTTTCCGCGTGGGCGACCGCGTCCTCCAGATCGAGGATGATCGCGTCCGCGCCGAAGACGGCGGCGTTCAGGATGTTCCCGACATTGTTGCCGGGCATGAAGAGAAGGGAGCGCCGCATCAGTCCGCCTCCTTTCCCGCCCTGCGGACGGCTGTCTCGACCCGCGCCCGGATGGCGCAGTCCAGGGCGCCGCGGTCCTTCAGCGACACCCTGGCGTCCGCCACGCCCAGTTCGGCCAGGCAGGCGTTGACGACGGCGAGTATGTTCTCGCCGTAGAGCTTGCCGACGATGCTCTCCAGTTCGACGGCGAGGCCGCCCGCGCCGTTCGGCGCCACGGTGACGAGGACGTCGTTCGATTCGAGCGTCCCCGCGACGGCGGTTCGGTGTATGTTCATTGCCGGTGCATCCTCCTCGGAGCGCGAACGCGCAGCCATTGTCAATCCGCCAGGGCGCGGATTCTGTCGATCATTTCGCGGCTGATCTTGTCCGGCACGATCGGCGCCCAGGCGGCCTCGATTGCCTTTGTCTGGCCCTGCCAGATCGCCTGGTCGACCTGCGTCACCTGCGCGCCCGCCGCTTCCATTTCCTTGATGACCCCGGCCTCCTGGTCGGCCAGGAGCTTCCGCATGTAGTCCCGCGCCTCCCACGCGGCCTGCTGGATGGTCTTCTGCAGCTCCGGCTCCAGCGAGTTCCACAGCCCGATGTTCATGATGAGCGGCGTCGGGCAGTACCACTGGCGGGAATCCGTGATGTAGGGCGCCGCCTCGTAGGTCTTGTCCGTGTAGATGGTGACGATGGGGCTGAGGGTGCCGTTCACCGTGCCGTTCTGGACGGAGGTGAAGTATTCGCCGTAGGCCATGGGGACGGGATTGCAGCCGATGGTGTTGAAGTAGTTGATGTAGGTGATGTTCTCCATCGTGCGCATGTTGAGGCCGACCATGTCCTCGGGCTTCCTGATGAGTATCTTGTTGTTGAACATGCAGAGGTAGCCTGTCTCCCAGAAGGCCAGCCCCTTGATGCCGACGCGGGAGAGGCCGTCCATCATGCCCTGCCCGATTTCGCCGTCCAGGACGCGGTAGGCGTGGGCGCGGCTGGTGAAGAGGTTGGGGAGATCGTTGATGTAGAACGCGGGGTCGAAATTCGCCATGGGGCCGGAGATGAGGGCGAGGTCGACCGTGCCCATCTGGATGCCTTCCGCGAGATCGCGCTCGGAGCCGATCTGCGAGGACGGGAAGATGTCCAGCCGGATGCGGCCGTTCGTCCGCTCGTCCAGCAGCTTCGCCATGTGCTCGAAGCCGAGGTGGTAGGGGTGGGTCGCGGCGAGAATGTGCCCGCATTTCCAGATGTACTCCGGTTCGCCGCCGGAGGCAACGGTTGCCGAGAGCGTGAATGCCGCCGCCGCGAGTGCCGCGAGGATTGTGCGCATCATGGTCTTTCTCCCGTTCAATAAAAGGAAACAAAGAATCAAAAACCGCGATTTTGCCTTCTTGGAAATGCGCCGTTGGGGAAGCGATCAAACCGCAACACCTGCGGATCGTGTCCCGTCAGCACATAGTCGGCGATCTTCTCCACCTTCGCGAAACTCCGGAACGTGTCGGACAGATCATGGTGCACGCCGTTCGGCACCTTCGGAACCGCCTCCCAGAATTCGTCGAGGTTCGTCAGGTCGGAAATGAGGACGAATGTTCCCGCCTCCGTCTCCACCGAGACGGACTGCGATCCGGGGGTGTGGCCGGGGGTGAGGAGCGCGCGGACGCCGGGCGCGATGTCCGCGTCGCCCTCCAGGACGGTGTAGTCCGTCCGGAGGTAGCGCCGCCAGTGGCAGTAGGTCAGCCTGTGGATGGGGAGGGGATTGACGGAATACTCCAGCTCCCGCGCCTGGACGTAGAATTTCGCGTTCGTGAACAGCTCGTTGTTGAATGTGTGATCCCAGTGCAGGTGGGTGATGACGACCGCCTCGATTTCCTCCGGCGCGACGCCGAATTTCGCCATCTGGTTCTGGACGCGCTGTTCCTCCTTCTGCTCGTAGGGCTGCTTGACGGGGCAGTCGGGCGGGCCGCCGTTGTCGATCATGATCTTCCGCTTCCCGTCCGTGAGGTACCAGGCGATGACGGGATAGGTGAAGGGAACGCCCGGGTTGAAATGCAGCCCCATGCGCTCCGACCCCCGGATCATCGTGCCGCAGTGCAGGGGGTGGATCGTATAGTTCGCCATGCGACGCCTCCTTTTCTACTCCCCGCACACCGCGACCGCGCGGACGGGGAACCCGTCCAGCCCGGCGGCCTTCAGCGGCAGGACGATCAGGCTGAACGGCCTGCCGTCCGGAATCTCCCCGAGGTTCGTCAGCCCCTCGACAATGAGGACGCCGCCCCGCATCAGCGTCTTGTGGTTGACCGTGCGCTCCGGCTGATCCCAGGAATAGTCCATCCTGTCCGGGGAGGGAGTGTCCACGGCGAGGAGGGCGATGCCGGACTCGGCCATGTACTCCACCGCGTCCTGCGCGAACGTGGGGTAGTTGTCGAAGTATTTCCGGGACAGCCAGTTCCCGTACCAGTCGAAGCTGACGACGAGCCGGTCGCCCTTTTCCAGCGCGACGCCGGCGGCGAGGAGATCCGCCTTTGTCACGACTTCATGCCTGTCCCGGCGGAATTTGGCGATCTTCGCCGGCCCGATCAGCGCGTCCAGCGGCATCTCGTCCACGAAGGGATGCGCGCCGTCGAACATGTGGGAGGGCGAGTCGATGTGCGTGCCGCAGTGGGAGCCGAAGGCGACGCGCGTCGTCTTTATGTGTTCGAGATAAATCCGGGCAAGCTGGGTGAACTCCACCACCGGCTGTCCGGCGGGCGTCTGCATCCCCTCGTGGAGGGGATGCGTGAGGTCGATGTATCTGGGCATTGCGCGCCTCCCTTCATTTGACCAGATCAGGCAGGAAGGTGATGATTTCCGGCACCGCCATCAGGAGGACGAGAATCGCCGTCGCCCCCGTGACGTACCAGAAAATATCCTTCCCCAGCACCTGCTCGATGCCCACCTTCTTCAGTCCCGCCGCCACGTACAGGTTCATCCCCACGGGCGGCGTGACAAGCCCGATGCCCAGGTTGACGATCATGATGACGCCGAAGGCGACGGGCGAAATCCCGTACTGATCGAGGACGGGCCGGAAAATCGGCGTGAGGATCATCACCGCCGGCACGGCGTCGAGGAAGGTGCCCACGACGAAGAGGAGGAGCGTCACGAGCACAAGGAAGGTGAACTTGTCGTTCGAGACGGAGAGAATCCACTTCGCCACCGCCGCCGGGATCATCTCGCGCGTCATGACAAGGCCGAAAACGGTGGCGCAGGCGATGATGAGCATGATCATGGCGGTGGAGACGACGGCGCCGTACATGATGTGGTAGAGTTTTTTGAGATCCAGTTCCCGGTAGACGACAAACCCCACGAACAGCCCGTAGGCGCAGGAGACGGCCGCGGCCTCCGTCGGGGTGAACACGCCGCCGTAGATGCCGCCCAGGATGATGACAGGCATCATGAGCGCCCATATGGCGCCGAAAAATGTCGCGGAAACGTGCCGGATGGAGAAGGTGCGGGTCGTCTTGATGTGCTTCCGGCCGTACAGGAGCGCGTACACCGACATGCCGGCGACCAGCAGGATGCCGGGGAGGAACCCGCCCATGAACACGTCGCCCACGTTCACGCTGCCGGCGATGGAGTAGATGACCATCGGGATCGACGGCGGGATGATGATGCCGAGGAACCCCGCCGACGCCACCGTCGCCAGCGTGAACTTGAGCGGATACCCCTCCTTCAGCATGGCGGGCGCCATGATGGATCCGATGGCCGCCACCGTCGCGGAGGCGGAGCCGGAAATCGCGCCGAAGAACGCGGACGACAGGAACACGACGATGGCGAGCCCGCCCGGAAGCCAGCCGACGAGCGCGTTCGCGAAGTCGGTCAGGCGCTTCGACACGCCGCCCTTGTCGAACAGCCCCCCCGCGATCATGAAGAAGGGGATCGCCATCAGGCTGAAGGAGTCGAGGGATTTGAAAATCGACTGGACGAGGAACACGGACGGCACGTTCGACAGGGCGAGGAGCGCCGCCGCCGCGCCGACGAAGAGCGAAACCGCGATGGGAACGCCGATGAGGAGCATGAGGAAGAATACGCCGAACAGTGTGAGCGTCATATGCCTGTCTCCTCTTTCGGCAGTTTCCCGGATTCGCCGGAGCCGCTTTCGCCCGCGACATGCTTCCGGTACATGATGATCAGGTGCTCTGCCGTGGCGATGGCGAAGCCGACGATGAGGATGTAGTAGATGTAGTAGATCGGGATGTTCAGCGCGGCGGTGAGCTGGCCGAAGGACTTGTTCATCGAGATGAAAATCCACGACACGTACACGAGGAAGCAGAAGGTCGCGAGGGTGATCAGATCCGCCAGGAGCGTCACCAGCCTGAGCGGAGCCTTCGGCAGGAGGGAACGGAAGAGCTCCACGTTCAGGTGCGCCCCCTCCTTGACGCCGATGCCGATGCCGCCCATGATGCCCGTGACCATGAGGTAGCGCGCCGCCTCCTCGCCCCAGGGGAAGGGCACCTGCAGGATGTAGCGCATGACGACTCCGGCCAGCACGTCGATGAGCATGAGGGAAAACGCCGTCATGGCGATCACGCTTTCGAGGTGGTTGAGAAGTTTCAGCAATCCGCCCTTGGACGGAGGCGATGCCTCGCTCATGTTCTGTTCCTCCCTGGTTTTCGCTGTGGATGGGGTGGGGTTATTTGTCCGCAAGCGAGCGGATGCGGTCGATCAGCTCCTGGCTGATTTTGCTGGGAACGATGCTCGCCCACGACGCCTCGATCGCCTTTGTCTGGCTCTGCCAGAGGGACTGGTCGACCTGGGTGATTTTGCCGCCCGCTTCCGTGATCTTGCGGGAGCATTCCTCTTCCAGCTCCACAAGGAGTTTCCGCATGTAGTCGCGCGCCTCGTTCGCCGCCTGCTGCACCGTCTTCTGCAGCTCGGGGTCGAGGGAGTTCCACAGGCCGATGTTCATGATGAGCGGCGTCGGGCAGTACCACTGGCGGGAATCCGTGATGTAGGGCGCGATTTCGTAGGTTTTGTCCGTGAAGATGACGGGGATGGGGCTGAGGGTGCCGTTGACCGTGCCGTTCTGGACGGAGGTGAAGAATTCGGCGTAGGCCATGGGGACGGGGTTGCAGCCGAGTTCGGTGAAGTAGTTGATGTAGGCGATGTTTTCCATGGTGCGGAGGCTGAGGCCCGCCAGATCTTCGGGCTTTTCAATCAGCTTTTTGTTGTTGAACATGCAGAGGAAGCCCGTCTCCCAGAAGGCGAGGCCCTTCATGCCCACCTTGGCCAGGCCGTCCATCATGTCGCGCCCGATTTCGCCGTCCAGGACGCGGTAGGCGTGCGCCTTGCTTGTGAAGAGATTGGGCAGATCGTTGATGTAGAAATTGGAGTCGAAGTTCGCCATCGGTCCGGAGACGAGGGCGAGGTCGACGGTGCCCATCTGGATGCCTTCCGCGAGATCGCGCTCGGAGCCGATCTGGGAAGAGGGGAAGATGTCCATGCGGATGCGGCCGTTCGTGCGTTCGGCCAGGAGTTTCGCCATGTATTCGAAGCCGAGCTGGTATGGGTGCGTCGCCGCGAGCTGGTGGCCGCATTTCCAGATGTACTCGGGTTCGCCCGCGCGGGCGGCGGCGGACAGGGCGGGGAGGCAGGCGAGGACGAGGAACAGGATTGCTTTTTTCAACATGTGGTTCTCCTGAATAAGGGGGGAAAGACAATTCTCGGCGCAAGAGAGAGCGGCGTACGCATTGGCTGTGTGGCGAGATCATGCTGCTGTGGTATGCCGGGGAAATCAGCAAACCTTCTGCCAGAGAGTGAAAATACGGTGCGGAAAACATACCGCCCAGCGAAGTCCATCCCCCTGACAAGACAATGGAGTGGGGAAAAATTTTGCACCGCCGGGCGTGCAACCGCCATGTTGCACTGGATGGCGTTGTATTTTTGTTGCATTTTGCGTGTCAGTAAAACCAAAAATGATTCAATATGAAACATATCCGCGTTTTTTTGATTGTCCATAGTCTCTCCTTACGGTATACAGTGAACTATCGCTCTGGAGGGTTGTGCATGGCAAAACTCCTGTTTGTCTTTCCCTATTCCATCGAACCCCAGCTCAGGCGCATCCTCGCCTCCACCCCTTTCCCGGAGGAGGTGGAATACCGCACCCTTGTCCGCACCTACCTTGATCTCGACGACTATCGCCAGGACTGGCCCTGCGACGCCCTGATCGCCCGCGGCTACACTGCCGACGCCCTCGCCGCCGGAGGCCGCTGCACCTCGCCCATCCACAAGCTCGCCTTCACGAGCGGCGACGCGCTGCGGGCGGTTCTCCGCTGCCGGGACTGTTTCCACCCGAAAACCATCGCCGTCGTCTGCCACCCCACGCTTTCCATGGCGGCGGAGACGCTCGGCAAGATTTCCGGCACCCCCATCCGCGTCTATCCCCTCGCCGGCGTCGCCTATGCAAAAATCCACGAGGTGGTCGAGCGCGCCGCCGCCGACGGCTGCGACGCCTTTGTCGGCGGCGGCACCTGCCACGCGGTCGCGACGGCGCGGCAGTTCAATTCCATCCTTGTGGAGTCGGACGATCAGACGCTGCGGGAGGCGATCGAGAGCGCAATCCGGATGGCGACGATCCAGCGCCAGGAGCGGGAGAAGGTGGAGATTCTCCGCACCGTCATGGACAATTCGCGGGAAGGCCTGCTGCTCATCGGCCTTGACGGCCGCGTCGCCGTCTGCAACCAGTTCACCGTCCGGACGCTGGGGGAGGGCGGCGACTGCGCGGGGGCGGATTTCCTGGCGCTCCTCCCCGAATTCGCCCTCCCCGTCGAGCGCGTCAGGAAGACGCTTTCCTTCGTGGACGACGAAATTTTCAGCCGGGGCGGCAAGACCTACTCCGCCTCCCTGCTGCCGCTTGTCGTGGACGAACGCCTGAACGCGATTCTCGTCTCCTTCCAGGACGTGGGCCAGATTCAGGAAATGGAGTCGCAAATCCGCCACAAGCTGCACGCGAAAGGCATGTCCACCCGCTACCGCTTCGCCGACATTGTCCACAACAACCCCCGCATGCGGAGCATCATCGAAACGGCGAAGCGCTTCGCCGCCGTCGACTCGAACGTCCTTCTTGAGGGCGAGACGGGCACGGGCAAGGAAATGTTCGCGCAAAGCATCCACGCCCACAGCCGGCGCGCCCGCCAGCCCTTCGTCGCGGTGAACTGCACGGTGCTCCCGGAGCACCTGCTGGAGAGCGAGCTGTTCGGCTACAGCCCGGGCGCGTTCACGGGCGCGTCGAAGACGGGGAAAAAGGGGCTGTTCGAGCTGGCGCACGGCGGGACGCTGTTCCTGGACGAGGTGTCGGAAATTCCTCCCTCCTTCCAGGGGAAGCTGCTTCGCGCCCTGCAGGAGCGGGAGATCCGGCGGATCGGGGACGATAAAACCCTCCCCGTGGACGTCCGCATCGTCGCCGCGACAAATCGCGATCTGCTCGACATGGCGGAGCGGGGGCTGTTCCGGAAGGATCTCTATTTCCGCCTGGACATTCTGGCCATCCGCCTGCCGCCGCTGCACCAGAGGCGGGAGGATATTGTTCCGCTGTTCTCAGGTTTTTTGCGGGAGTTTTCCCTGAAGTTCGCCCGTTCCCTCCCTCCTGTGTCGCGGGAGGCGGGGGCGCTTCTGGAGAATCACGCGTGGACAGGCAATATCCGGGAGCTGCGGAACATCGCGGAGCGCCTGGTCGTGCTGTGGGACGGGGGGGAGGAGGACGCCACGCGGGTGCTGGAGCGGATTCTGTTCCGTTTTCCCCTGTCGGAGGCGGCGATGCCGCAGGCGGAGCCGTTTGTCGAGGGGGAGAAGCGGCGCATTCTTTCCGCCCTTTCCGGATCGCGCGGCCGTGAGGAGGCGGCGCGCTCGCTCGGGATGAGCCGGTCGACCCTCTGGCGAAAAATGAAGGAATACGGGCTCTGAGTCGGCGTCAAGCCCCCCGGAGGCAAATGCCAATACTGCGCAAAACAGGGTAATTTGTTCCCGCCCCTTCACATTGCGCACTGCATCGCATATACTGTACTCCCATGAACGCGGGGCCAGCCGAATCCCTCCCTTCCGTATCCGTCGTCCTCGTGGACGACGACGCTGTCTTTGCTGCGGAAATACACGAAACATTGACGCGTTGTTTCGCCGAAACGGGAGAAAAGCACACTTTTGCCGCATACCCGGACGCGGAGGCGTTCTGGGCGGAGTTTGATTTTCTGCGCCCGGACATCGTCCTCATCGACATTCAGCTGCCGAAGGAAAACGGTCTGGACACGGCGAAGAGGCTGTTCCGCGCGGACAAGCGCCCCGCCATCGTCTTCGTCACCGCCAGCCCGGATTTCGCCGTGCAGGGCTACGGGGTGAACGCGCTGGGGTATCTCGTGAAGCCGGTGACGCAGGGCGCTCTGGCCGCTCTCCTGGAGGCGGCCCGGGAGCGCCTCCACCCGCCCGCCTCCCCCGCGCTGACGGTGCGGGACGCCATCGGAACCCGCGTCCTGCAGCTCGCCCGCGTCACGCATATGGAAAGCCACAACCGCCGGGTGCTGTTCCACTGCGACGGCGACACGGTGCTGTGCGTCGCCAGCCTCGCCGACTTCCAGCCCCGGCTTCCCCCGTCGTTTCTCCAGATCCACAAATCCTTCATCGTCAACATGGACAGGGTGCTGGCGCTCAGGGCGGCGGAGGTGATCATGGACGACGGGACGGAGGTGCCGATCAGCAGGCGCTACCGCAAGCAAACGGCGGAGGTATTCTTCGCCCGGCTTTCCGGCGAAGCGGGGGGCGGACGATGAACCTGCTCCTGGCGTTCATCATCCTGACCGTCAACGTCACCCACGGCCTTTGCTACAGGCGCCTGTCCACCCGAAATCCCCTGCGCTTCCTGCTCCTCTATCTCGCCATGCCGTTCATCATGCTCGCGGGGCTGTGGCTGGGCGAACGGTATCCCGCCGCCAACGGCTTCTTCATGCCGTGCTTCCTGTTCATCTGCGTCTGGCTGCACC
>QMCE01002833.1_pt1 | contig 19125 bp, 17 predicted proteins | sample 1821851 | NCBI WGS metagenome assembly QMCE01 (sample SAMN09453174, study PRJNA476694) | Termite gut metagenome, whole genome shotgun sequencing project. | isolation source: worker | host: Odontotermes sp. | place: South Africa:Pretoria | collected 2016-01-28
TCTTCGGGCCTGACGGTCGGTACGGCAGAAAGTTGCACCGGCGGCTCTATTGCTTCGTTGCTGACATCCGTGCCCGGAAGCTCGGATTATTTTCTCGGGAGCGTGGTATCGTATGCGAACGAAATTAAACAACAGGTGTTGGGCGTTTCCGGGAGCGATCTCGAAAACTACGGAGCCGTTAGCCGGCAGGTCGTGGAGCAGATGGCAAAAGGCGCATTGCAGGTATTGGGATGTGATTATTCGGTGAGTACGTCCGGTGTTGCCGGCCCCGGTGGAGGCACCCCTGAAAAACCTGTCGGTACCGTCTGGATAGCCGTTGCAAACAAAGAAACCGTTATCTCTAAAGAATACCGTTTTACCGCCATTCGCGAACAAAATATCCAGCGTGCGGTAAATACTTCGTTGCTGATGTTGCTTGATTTAATGAAGAGCTAACTATTCTTTTTGTAACTCCACGTTGCCCATGTATTGAAAAATACGGCGAATCCGCAGAGCGCGGCGAATTGCGGTATCATTTCCCGGAATGCACTGCCTTTCAGGTAAACCAGCCTCATCACTTCCATAAAGTATTTCAACGGATTGATGATCGTAATCATCTGCGCCCATTCCGGCATGCTGGTTACGGGAGTGAACAAGCCACTCATCAGGAGCAATATCATCACGAAAAAGAACATCACGAACATGGCTTGCTGCATGGTATTGGAATAGTTGGAGATAACCAGTCCCAATCCGGAAACAGTCAGGATATAGATTGTGGCGAACAAGAAAATGGTAAGCAGGCTTCCGGCCGGATAAAGACCATATACCAGCACGCCCAACCCTATGCAGATGAGCATCACTGCAATTCCGATCGTCCAGTAGGGAATCAACTTCGCCAATATGAACACCCGTTTTTTCACGGGGGTCACGTTTATCTGTTCTATCGTGCCGGCTTCTTTTTCCCCGACGAGCATCACCATCAAGGCGGGTATCATAAAGACCTTATAATCCAGATGCGGATTGAATTTGTACCGGAGGGTGGTGGTAAATTGTGGAGCTTCGCTCCGGTTCGTGCGGATTGTATAGGAAGCATATTCTTCTCTCAACTCTCCGGCAAAATCGTTGATGATGGCGGAGAGATAAGAAGAACCCAGCCCGCCTTTGGTTCCGTTTACGGAATTGGCGGAAATCATAACGTCGGCAACGCCTTCCCGCATCAGGTTCTTTTCAAACTCATTCCCGATTTCGAGTATGATGTCCGCCTCTCCCGACTCGATGCTCTTCATTGCCAGGTCGTTTATGGGCGAGATATCGGCCGGTATGAAGTAACCCGAGGATATGACCTTCTGAATCAACCTTTCGGAGTATGTGCTGTGATCGTGGTCTGTAATGCTTAGCTTTACGTTTTTCACTTCCTGATTAGCAGCCCAGGGGAAAACCAGCATCATCATGACAGGCATTGCAAAGATCAACTTCGGAAGAAACGAATTCCGCACTATCTGTTTAAACTCTTTTTCCAGTAAGAATTTCATCATGGCTTATTCACTTAACCGGGTTTTAAACTTCTTCAAACTGATGGCTATTATAGCCAGCGCCATCATGCCGAGTATGATCAGTTCTTTGGCGACATACTGTATTTCAACTCCCTGAATCATGATCTTCTTTACGGCCGCAATATACCACCTGGCCGGAACGATAGCGGAAATCCATTGCAATATTCCGGGCATGCTTTCAATGGGGAACATCATGCCGGAAAGCAACATGATGGGCATCATCAACCCCATTCCCGAAACAAGCATTGCCGCCATCTGGGTGTTGACGACGGTAGAGATGAGCAGACCCAGCGACAGGGCGAGGAATATATACAACAGCGACACCACCGTCAACCAAAACAAACTGCCTGCAACCGGCACATTCAGTACGAATACGGACAAAAGGAGGATCATCGTAAGATTGATAATCGAAAGCGCAAAGTAGGGAACCAGTTTGGCCGAAATGATGGTGACCGGCTTCAGTGGGGAGGCCAGCAGCACTTCTATGGTGCCGGTTTCCTTTTCTCTTACAATCGCGATCGAAGACATCATGGCACAGATCAGAATCAATATAAGCCCCATCACGCCGGGAACGAAATTGTAGGCTCCTTTCATTTGCGGGTTATACAGCATCTTTATTTCGGGCCTTATCCGGACCGGTATACGATACTGTTCCGCCAATTCCTGTTGATACGCCCTTAAGATGCCCGAAGCGTATCCGGTAAGGGTCGACGCCTGATTCGGCTCTGTTCCGTCGGCAATCAATTGAACGGCAGCCTCGCCCGTGTGGAGCAGGTTGCCGGAAAAATTTTCGCTGAAGACAACAACCAGACCAATTTTTCCGTATTTGAAAACATTATGAATATCTTCAGGACGCGTCAGTTCCTGCGCAACGGTGAAATACGCGCTTGCATCAATCTGTTCTTTGATACGTTGTGTCGATACGTCTTTTGAGGGATCGAACACCGCAACCTGTACATTCCTGACTTCCGTTGTGATGGCAAATCCGAAAAGGATTATTTGCACAACAGGCATTACAAGCAAAATAAGGATTGTCCTTTTATCACGGAATATATGATAAAACTCTTTCTTTACGAATGATATAAACTGTTTCATGGCTGGTCGTCGTTTCTTTTCGCTTTCCGCGCTATTTGATAGAATACATCATACATGTCACGCGCTTCGTACTTGCTTTTCAGATTTCCGGGAGCGTCGAGCGCTTCTATTTTACCGTCGACCATGATCGAAAGCCTGTCGCAATATTCGGCTTCATCCATATAGTGCGTAGTCACGAAAATGGTGATACCCCGGTCTGCCGCCGCATAGATAAGTGCCCAAAACTGCCGGCGCGTAACCGGATCGACACCTCCTGTGGGTTCGTCCAGAAAAACGATCTCAGGCTCGTGGAAAATAGAAACGGAGAACGAAAGCTTTTGTTTCCATCCCAACGGGAGCGTCTTTATAAGCGCATTTCGCTCTTTCTCAAGTCCGAGTTCATGCAGTATCAAGTCCGTTTTAGCCGAGATCTCTTTTTCTTTCATGCCGTATATCCCTCCGAAGAGACGAAGGTTTTCCCATACTTTCAGATCTTCATATAAAGAGAACTTCTGGCTCATATAGCCGATGTTTTTCTTTACATATTCCGATTGTTTGAAGATATCATACCCCGCTACTACTCCTTTTCCCGATGTCGGACGGCTCAGTCCGCAGAGCATTCGCATCGCCGTTGTCTTTCCGGCTCCGTTGGCTCCGAGAAAACCGAATATCTCTCCTTTATTCACCTCAAAAGAAATACGGTCGACAGCTACGAATTTGCCGAACCTCTTGGTTAGATTCTCCGTATAGATCACTTTATTATTCATCTCCTGTTTCCTCATTTCCATTGTTTGACAGCAACATAAAACAATCTTCGACCGTCGGTTGAATCGTCTTGATTTCAATCTCCGAATGTCCTTTCACCAGTAGATAAGTCTTTATACCTTCCCGGCCGACAGGCTCCTTTACCGTTATATGGATGGTTTCTCCGAAAGAAAAGGCCGATGTGACGGACGGAAATTCCTGCAAGTCTTTTAGTAATTGATGCATCCGCGAGGTCTGAACCGACCACAGCGTTTCGGGATAACCGGTAATAATATGCTGCGGAGTATCTACCTGCATAAATTTTCCATCCATTATCAAGGCTATCCTGTCGCAGAGAGTCGCCTCGTCCATGTACGGCGTTGAAACAAGAATGGTAATGCCTTGCTGCTTCAGCTTGATCAACATATCCCAGAACTCCTTGCGCGACACCGGATCGACACCGGTTGTCGGTTCATCGAGGAATAACAGGGTGGGTTTGTGGATCAGGGCGCAGCTCAACGCCAGTTTCTGCTTCATCCCTCCCGACAATTTGCCCGCCCTGCGGTTTTTGAACGGCTCGATTTGCTTATAGATGTCTTCTATCAGATGATAATTCTCCTGAATAGTCGTATTGAAAATCGTTGCGAAGAACGCAAGGTTTTCCTCTACCGTCAGATCCTGATAGAGCGAAAACTTACCCGGCATATAGCCTATTCTATTCCGGATTTGCTTATAATCTTTTACCACATCCAAACCGTCTAAAGACGCTGTTCCCTTATCGGCCGGCATCAGCGTGGCGAGGATACGAAAAAGAGTCGTTTTACCGGCCCCGTCGGGTCCGATAATCCCGTAGATTTCTCCTTTGTTTACCTCAAAACTCAATGCTTTCAAGGCGCGCACTTTGCCGTACGACTTGCTGATATTATGTACGGAAACGATACTCATCTTCCACGTTCAGTTAATTTTAATTTCCCCGTACATTCCTTTCTTTATGTAGCCGTCGTTCTCGACCGCCACCTTCACGGCATACACCAGATTGGAGCGTTCATCCCTTGTCTGAATCGTTTTAGGAGTAAACTCCGCCTTGTCCGAAATCCAACTGATTATTCCGGCATATTCCCTTCTGTCCGATTTTCCCTGATCGGCGTATACGCCGACCTGTTGCCCTATCTTTAGCGATGTAAGTTGATCGGCAGTGATATAAACCCGCAAAAACATATTCTTTATATCGGCAACTTTGAATAAGCTCCGTCCCTGCGTAACGAATTCGCCCCGTTCCGCATATTTGGATAATACAATGCCGTTTATCGGACTGGAAACGATGCTTTTCCTTATCTGATCTTCAACCTGCGCCACTTGTATCAGCAAACCCGAATGCTCGCCCGAAACGCTTCTGTTATTATTTTCCAAACTTTCTTTCCGGGCGATCAGTTGTTTTTCGAGCAACGCAATCTGAGCATCGATGTCGTCTAACTGCTTTTGGTTGGCAGCGCTCGAACTTACCAGGTTCTCGTATCGTTTCCGCTCCTTCCTTTGTGTCGCAATTTGCTGCTCTATCGAAGCGACTTGCTTAGATACATTGTATTGCCTGCTCTCTACCGCCTCCATATTGGCCAATAACTGCATCTTCTTCAGATGCAATTGAAGCGTATCGACACAACCGACTTCTTTTCCGACGGCCAATTCCGCCCCTTCCGTCACCTCAAACCTGATTAACGCTCCCGTGCCTTGCGACGAAACGATCACCTCTGTCGCTTCAAATATCCCCGAAGCATCGTATTGCCCGTTCTTATTTCCGCATGCCGAAAGCAATAGGGCAAAAACTGCACTCGCTAAAAATAATGTATACCCTTTCATTTTGTATTTTATTTAATGGTACCTTTCTTCTAATTGTTTGTTGTGAACTTTAAGTTGTAGATAGCCAGAAGCATCTCCATTTCGTGAAGAATTTTATCCTGTCTGGCAAGCTCTTCCGCATTCACATCCCGCATCAAATCCGTAACAGAGATAATGCCGTTAGCCATTTTGACTGCCGAAGATTGCTTTACCGACTCCCTTAATGCGATGATTTCGTTATCATATTTCAGTTGGTCGCGATACATATCTATTTCATTTCGTTTTTGCGATACCTCCATATTCGTATTGAACAGGAAGGTTTCTTGCTGCGTCCGGACGGAAGCGATGTTGTTTTGCAGCTTCCGCTTATCGCTTTTGTTGCTGTAGAGATTGCTGAAATTCCAAGTCAGGTTAACCCCTGCAATGTAATATGCCGAAAAGTCATCTTCCAGCATATTTAATCCCGGCTTCCCGTATCCGCCCGTAACGAACACCCTAAGTCGGGGCATCAATCCGGCGTTTATCTCCTTATGCCGGGCTTCCATGTTTTTTATTTGTGTATCGTACAATTCCAGTTCGGGCCTTTGTACGGATAAGCCCGGATACAATCCGTCCGGCTTTACCAACTCCGTACCGGGACTTATTTCTTCGCCGATCAAAGTCGCCAATACATCGCGATAGGCTTTCTTCGAATGCAAAAGCCGGCTTTCGTTCTGTATTGATTTCAATTGCTCTATCTTCACCGCATCCAGATCGGCCCGGTTGGCTATCCCGTTCTCAATGCGGGACGATATTTGTTCATAGTTGCGTTGGAGCTCTTCCTGATACAGTTTGTTTTGCCTGATTTGAGCATCAAACAATAAAACCCCGAAAAAGACCTGATTGACCCTGTCGTTGATCGCATAAAGCGCTACCTCAAGGCTTTTTTCATCCGCCTCCGAAGAAGTCCGGATGTTTTCCTTTCTCGATTTGATCGCGCCTCCGTCCCATATAGTCTGGCTTACGTCGACCACTGCCCCGTACTGATCTTTACTTAATGCAGGCACATCAACCCCTGATATTCCCAATTGAGAGAAATCGACCGGTAGTTTGGTTACATCCGATTGATAGCTCGCTTTTGCCGAAAATGAAATCTGCGGCAGGTAACCCTTTCCCGCATTCGACAGATCGCAACCCTTTAACTTTTCTATCAATTCGTATCGTTTGATTATGGGATAATTATCCCGGGCTTTCGAATAGCACTCTTCAATTGTAAGTTGCGCAAAGACACTCCCTGTCGAATGGAAAAATATCAAACTGTAAATGACTAACTTCTTCATAACGCTGTTATTTAGCATGTAAAACTAACAATGTTGTTGTTAATACTGCTGTGAAAATACAATAAATCTTTTGTATCGTGTAAATAGATAATCATTTTTAACTTTCATGCCGGGGCCATATCCATGTTATTGAAGAATACAAACATTTATTTTGAATTCCTCCCGCCGTATACTATCTTTGTGTCCTTAATTAATTCAGCTAAAGGTATGACATACAAACATTATTTATTGTTATTGGCACTATTTTTATCGTCGGTAACATGTACAGGCAATAAAAAAGGCGCTGATACGGCCAATACGAATGTGGCCGAGTCAGGTATTCCGGATAACCAAACGAGCGTTGCAGATGAGAATCAGCCTGTGCTCGACGAACGGGGATACATTGTCCGCGTCGGTGATCCGGCTCCGGAATTTACGCTTCAGACGACCGCCGGCGAAACGTTCAACCTTTCCGATATGCGCGGAAAAGTGATCATGTTGCAGTTTACTGCGAGTTGGTGCGGCGTATGCCGTAAAGAAATGCCTTTCATAGAAAGCGAAATATGGCAGAAATATAAGGATAATCCGAACTTTTATCTGTTAGGTATCGATCGGGACGAACCGCTTGAAAAAGTGCAGGAATTTATGAAACAGACCGGTGTTACGTATCCGATGGCGCTGGATCCCGGCGGTGATGTTTTTGCCCTGTATGCGGAACGGAAAGCCGGCATCACGCGGAATGTGATCATTGATCCGTCGTATAAGATCGCAATGCTTACGCGTTTGTATAACGAAGAAGAATTTTCGGAAATGTGTAAGGTCATTGACGAATTGCTACGCGATAAATAATAGTTAACGATATAAAACAGATAGATATGAAAAATGTATTTACGGGAATTGATCATCCGGCCATTGCTGCTGCGGATGTGGAGGCATTGACGAAGTGGTATTGCGATGTGTTGGGCTATACCGTGTATGCAAAAACGGACAAGCCGATTTATATCATAGAAGCGCCGGACGGTACCTATATCGAAATGATGCCGAAGGATGATACGGAACGTCCCGAACGGACAATCAATACGCCCGGATGGTCTCATCTGGCCCTTCGGGTAAATGATATGGACGCGGCTGTCGCTATGCTTGATGAGTGGGGTATTGAATGGGCCGGGCCTGAGTTTGAAGCTGTCGGGGGCGGACGTATCCGGAACTTTGCCGACCCTGAGGGAAATATTCTCCAGATTGTACAGAGATAAAACAGGTTGACCGGTGTAAGCAAGTTTTACAAAAGGTTTTTTGTGATCAATAATAAATAACAGACAAATAAATGCCGTTAAATTTACAGAAAAATCTTCCTGCCGTTGAGATTCTTAAAAAAGAACATATTTTTGTAATGGACTCGCTCCGGGCTTCCGAACAGGATATACGTCCGTTGCGGGTGGTCGTATTAAATCTTATGCCGTTGAAAATCACAACGGAAACGGATCTTGTACGTCTGCTGAGTAACTCGCCGTTGCAGGTAGAACTTGATTTTATGAAAATCAAAGGGCATCAGCCCAAAAATACTCCGATTGAGCACATGCAGGAATTTTATAAGGATTTCGATTCGATATGTACCGATTATTATGATGGCATGATCGTCACGGGAGCCCCTGTCGAACAGTTGGAATTTGAGGATGTTACCTACTGGGATGAATTGAAGGTGATTTTTGATTGGAGCCGTACGCATGTTACGTCTACTTTATATATTTGTTGGGCGGCACAGGCCGGGCTGTATCATTTTTACGGCATACCCAAATACGAATTGCAAGCCAAAAAGTTCGGAATATTTAAACATACGATGAATGATCCTTACCAACAGATCTTCCGTGGTTTTGATGATGAATTTTACGTGCCTCACAGTCGCCATACGGAGATACGCCGGGAAGATATACTGAAGGTGCCGGAATTAAAACTGCTGTCCGAAAGCCGGGAGGCCGGCGTTTATATGGTTATGGCGCGCGGAGGCCGCGAATTTTTCATAACAGGCCATTCCGAATATGCTCCGAATACCCTTCACGATGAATATACGCGCGATTTGCAAAAAGGTTTACCGATCAATATTCCGGAGAATTATTACAAGGATAACGATCCGTCCGAATCTCCTTTGGTACGTTGGCGCGGTCATGCCAACCTGCTTTTTACAAACTGGCTGAATTACTACGTATATCAGGAAACGCCTTTCCGTATAGAAGACATCCGGAATTTAGGCGGTTTATGATAACGGCGCGTCCTATCGAATTACTGGCTCCGGCCAAAGACCTGCATTGCGGTATTGAGGCGGTTCGTCATGGCGCCGATGCCGTATACATAGGCGCCCCTAAATTCAGCGCCCGTGCAGCCGCGGGAAATTCCGTCGGAGATATACAGGCTTTATGTGATTATGCACATTTGTATGATGTGCGTATTTATGTGGCTCTTAATACCATATTAAAAGACGATGAACTGAAAGATGCGGAGCGTATGATACGGCAATTATACGATGCCGGGGCCGATGCGCTGATTATACAGGATATGGGGATAACCCGGCTTGACCTTCCTCCGATACCGCTTCATGCAAGTACACAAACGGATAATTGTACGCCTGAAAAGGTGGAATTTCTGTATCATGCCGGTTTCACGCAGATCGTACTGGCCCGTGAGCTTTCCATTAATCAGATTCAACTCATATCGGAGCGTGTGCCGGGCGTCACGCTGGAAGCCTTTATACATGGAGCTTTGTGTGTAAGTTACAGCGGGCGGTGCTATTTGAGTGCAGCCCTTAGCGGACGCAGTGCGAACCGGGGCGAATGTGCCCAGTATTGCCGTTTGCCTTATACATGGGTTGACCGGGAAGGGCAGACGATTGCAGACAATAAGCATTTACTTTCACTGAAAGACCTGAACCGTTCCGACGATCTGGAAACGTTGATGCAGGCCGGCATTTCTTCGTTTAAGATAGAAGGCCGTTTAAAAGACGTTTCCTATGTAAAAAATGTGACGGCCTATTACCGGAAAAAACTGGACGGTATTTTTGAAAAAAATCCTGTATTTTACAGGTCTTCGACAGGACATTCCTCGTTTACATTCGAACCATATCCTGAAAAAAGCTTTAACCGTGGATTCACATCGTTTTTTCTGCACGGTCGCGATGCCGATATTACCTCCTTTGAGACGCCGAAGTCTTTGGGCGAGCCCATAGGCGTAGTGAAAGAATTGAAAGGAAACTCGTTTACGATTGCCGGTTTGAAATCCGTCCATAATGGAGACGGACTTGTATTTTTCAATGCGCGGGGAGCGTTGGAGGGTTTCCGGGTAAACCGGACGGAGGCGAACCGTATATTTCCTCAAAAAATGCCGGCATTGAAACCCAAAATGCAATTATACCGGAATTATGATCAGCATTTCGAAGATCTGTTGGCAAAACCTTCGGCCGAACGCAAGATCGGTGTTACGATAGAGTGGGGGATCTATCCGGATGGCTTCACACTCACCATGACCGACGAAACGGATGCACATATCGTAGTGGCGCGTTCGTTTATGAAAGAACCGGCCCGTAAGCCGCAGGATGAAAATATCCGCAACCAGCTTGGGAAACTGGGTAATACTCCGTTTGAGGTTGCTGATATGGTAATTGATACAACGAAAAATTATTTTATTCCTTCGTCGTTGTTAAACGAAATGCGTCGTGAGGCGGTAGAAAAATTAATAGCCGTACGGCGTATGCGTTACAGGTACCGGTATGTAAAGAAGAATCCGTGTAAAGAAAATAGATATTTTCCGCTTCAAAAACTTGATTATACAGTGACGGAGATTGAACCTGCATTTGAAACGGTATCCCGTAATGATGTTCCGCTGATGTATACAAAACATTGTTTGCGTTATAGTATGGGATGGTGCCCGGTGCATCATAAAAAAAAATCGCCTTATAAAGAGCCTTTTTATCTCAGATATAAAAACAGGCAATTACGGCTGGAGTTTGATTGCAAAAAATGCCGGATGCTTGTTTGGAACGCAGAATAAAGGACAGCATATATTTCGTAAAAACGTTTGTTTATAAATAAAGTGCATCTGCGGTTCGTATATCTGCGGTTAAAATTGTATTTTTGTGTCCGGAATGTTTATAATGACATTGTATGAATAGAGAATGCAGAATACTTTCGGAACATATCCGTATCAATAGCTGGAAAAAAATAATGATGAAAAAATATAGCTTCCTACTACTTGTTTTTTCTCTTTTTATGGCATGTGATGATGTCACTGATGTCACAACGCCGGACCTTGTCGGTAAGTGGCAGTTGAAAACGGTGGAAAAGAACGGTTTGGAAACGGTTGTAGATACGGTTTGGTATAATTTTCAGTCGGAATCTGTTTTTATGTTACAGGTATACGTACCTCAGCGTGACACATTTTTATTTCTGTACGGTATGAAGAAACAGCAGGAAAACGTGTTATCTATACGACTTGAATTTGATGATTACATTGAATATTCGGATTGGCCGGGCAGGAGCCGTTCCTTTACAATCGACCATCTGAATAAAAAAAGATTGACACTTCGCAGTGAGGAAGGATATCACTACTCATTCATAAAATTTTAAAAGAAGCTTTGAAAGATTATTTAAATGAACTTAATGATAGTCAGCGGGAAGCCGTTTTATATGATGACGGCCCTTCGTTGGTTGTGGCAGGTGCGGGTTCGGGAAAGACGCGTGTGCTGACTTATAAGATTGCACATCTTTTACAAAACGGTTATCAACCTCATACCATATTGGCGCTTACTTTTACGAATAAGGCGGCGCGTGAAATGAAACAGCGTATCGCTTCGCTTACGGATGCGTATATTACCCGCTATTTATGGATGGGGACGTTTCACTCCATTTTTTACCGTATCCTGCGTCGTGAAGCGGGTCATATCGGTTTTCCGCCGGATTTTACAATCTATGATTCCACCGATTCGAAAAACCTGATAAAAGCAATTATCAAAGAGATGCAGCTCGATGATAAGATCTATCGCCCGGGTATGATCCAGAGCCGTATATCCAATGCGAAAAACGCACTGGTGACATGTAATGCATACGATCATAACAAGGAATTGCTTGCTTATGATAACCTGTCGAAAGTGCCCAGGACGAACGAAATCTACAGGCGTTACCAGAATCGTTGTTTCAATGCGGGCGTAATGGATTTTGACGAGCTACTGTTGCAAACGAATATCCTTTTCCGTGATCATCCGGATGTGCTGGCCAAGTATCAGGAACAGTTTAGGTATGTTTTGGTTGACGAGTATCAGGACACGAATTTTGCACAGCACCTTATTGTAACACGCCTTTGTGAAAGGCATCAGCATATTTTTGTAGTCGGAGACGATGCACAAAGTATTTATTCTTTTCGTGGCGCTAATATTGATAACATGCTGCGTTTCAGGGATAACTATCCGGCATGCAAAGTATTCAAACTGGAACAGAACTATCGTTCGACACAAAACATTGTAGATGCGGCGAATAGCCTGATTGCAAAAAACGAAGAACAGATAAGGAAGACGGTTTTTTCGAAGAATGCGAAGGGTAGCCGCGTGACTGTCTTTTCATCTTATTCCGATTATGAAGAAGCGTATCTTGTATCTGCTAAAATACTGGATATGATGAAGGAAAACGGCTATTCTTATGCTGATTTCGCGATTCTATACCGAACAAACGCCCAGTCGCGCATCTTAGAGGAGACAATGCGTAAGCGTATGATTAAATATAAAATTTACGGCTCCCAATCCTTTTACCAGCGTAAAGAAATAAAAGATGTAATCGCTTATTTCCGTGTAGTCATAAACCCTTCCGACGAGGAATCCGTAAAGCGTATTATTAATTATCCGGCGCGCGGTATCGGAGATACGACGGTCGATAAGTTGCAGAGCGCCGCCGTATCTGCCAATGTAAGTCTATGGCAAGTTATTTCATCACCATCGGAGTATGCTGTTGCAATCAACAAAGGTACGGCTGCAAAACTACGGGATTTTTTCTTGCTGATAGACGATTTCCGGGATCAGAACAAAAAGATGTCGGCAGTTGAAATAGCGGAATATATAATCAAACGAAGCGGTATTGCCGGTACTCTTTTTCAGGATACATCCGTAGAAGGCATCAGCCGTCAGGAAAATGTGCAGGAACTGCTGAACGCGATCAATGAATTTGTTTCTATGAGACAGGAAGAAGGATCGGAAAATACTTCGCTTACCGACTTTTTGATAGAGGTCTCGTTGATGACGGATCAGGATAATGATAAGGATGAAAACGCGGATCAGGTAACGTTAATGACGGTTCATGCGGCTAAAGGCCTTGAATTTAAAAATGTCTTTATTGTCGGGATGGAGAATGACCTGTTCCCTTCACAACGTGTTATGCACAATCCGCGCGCCATAGAAGAAGAGCGCCGGCTGTTTTATGTCGCTCTTACGCGAGCGAAAGAAAACTGTATGATCACTTTTTCGAAAAACCGTTATCGTAACGGACAAAGCAATACGGCTACGCCCAGCTTCTTTATTGAAGACATAGATAGTAAATACATTGATTTTCATGATAATATAGAATTACCGGTACGATCCGGTGAATCTTATTCATCCTTTTCACGGAGCAATACATACGGGGGACATGGGATGCCCGGGCGTAATCCCGCATGGGATGCCGAAGTAACCTGGCATGATATTTCCGGAAAAAACAGGCCTGCGGGAAAACCGGTGAAAAGTGTACGTCAGCAATCCGCCGCATCATTAAATACTACGCGTATGAAAAGCGTGGAAGCGGCGACGGCCGGTTCTGTTGCAAACGTGAATACCCTTGAAGGACTGACTGTTGGAAACAAAGTATTGCACGAACGTTTCGGAGAAGGTGAAGTGATTGCTTTGGAAGGAATGGGAGGTAATGCCAAGGCGACCGTAAAATTCAGAAACTCAGGTGAAAAAAAACTGCTGCTTAAATTTGCTAAATTAGTGGTTTGCGAATGATGATTGTTAATATGAGTGTAAAATACATGCTAAGGCAAAATCAATATTTAAAACGATTATAATAAAATGAACAAAATCCCCTCTCCGTGTTATGTAATGGAAGAATCGTTACTTCGCAGGAATCTTACCCTGATAAAAAATGTGAGCGAACGCGCCGGGGTTGATATAATTTTGGCTTTCAAGGCTTTTGCTTTGTGGAAATCATTTCCTGTTTTCAGGGAATACGGATTCGCTTCTACGGCAAGTTCAGTGCATGAAGCCCGGCTTGCATGGGAAGAAATGGGAAGTCCGGCGCATACTTATTCGCCGGCCTATACGGAAGAGAACTTTCCTGTTTTCATGAAATACAGTAGTCATATTACTTTCAATTCATTGTCTCAGTTTAACCGGTTTTATCCGTTGATTGCCGCTTCGGGTGATAAGATATCATGCGGCTTACGCATCAATCCCGAATATTCGGTAGTAGGTACGGATTTGTATAATCCGTGCGCTCCCGGTTCACGGATGGGTATAACGGCTTTTCACTTGGGTGATACGTTGCCGGAAGGAGTCGAAGGGTTCCATTTTCATACGCTGTGTGAGTCGACCTCTTATGATTTGGAAAAAACACTGGGGGTAATAGAAGAATATTTTGGCGGTTTCCTGAATCGGTTAAAATGGTTGAACATGGGAGGAGGGCACCTGATGACCCGTAAAGATTATGATACGGAACATCTTATTTCATTGCTGAAGTCTTTTAAAGCAAGGCATCCGAATCTTAAAATTATATTGGAACCGGGAAGCGCTTTTGCCTGGCAGACCGGATATCTTCTTACCACGGTAGTAGATATTGTAGAGAATGGAGGAGTGAAAACAGCTATCATTGACGCTTCTTTTTCATGCCACATGCCGGATTGCCTCGAAATGCCGTATAAACCGGTTATACGCGGAGCGGTTGATCCGGATCCGGGTCAACCGGAAGCTGAACAGTTAAACAGATATCGTATCGGGGGAAATAGTTGTCTGAGCGGAGATTTCATGGGCGACTGGATTTTTGAAAAACCGTTGAAACCCGGTGATCAACTCATCTTTGAGGATATGATTCATTATACGATTGTTAAAACAACGATGTTTAACGGAATACCTCATCCGTCCGTAGCCATGTTGCATGAGAACGGTGAGCCGGAAATTTTCCGCACTTTTACATACGAGGATTATAAGAGGCGAATGGACTAATTTGTTTATTGATTTAAAAAGACTTATCTTTGCAGAACAACTACAAAAAGAATAATAGTTAATGGGTATATTCGGATTTTTTAGTAAAGAAAAAAAAGAGACGCTGGACAAAGGGTTATCTAAAACAAAAGACAGTGTTTTTTCCAAAATAACGCATGCCATTGTTGGAAAAAGTAAGGTTGACGATGCGGTTCTTGACGATTTGGAAGAGGTATTGATCATGTCTGACGTAGGTGTGGAAACTACGCTGAAGATTATCAAACGCATAGAAAAACGGGCCGCTACGGATAAATACGTTACGACGAGCGAACTGACCCGGTTGCTTCGCGAAGAGATCGCCGCACTGTTAATGGAAAACAATTCACAGGACGCGGAAAATTTTATCATACCGGATAATACCAGGCCTTATGTTATCATGGTGGTTGGCGTGAATGGAGTTGGTAAGACGACGACGATCGGTAAACTTGCGTATCAGTTTAAAAAGAACGGTTTCAATGTCTATCTTGGCGCTGCGGATACATTCCGCGCTGCGGCTGTTGAACAATTAGTGGCATGGGGTGAGCGTGTAGGAGTGCCTGTCGTGAAACAAAAGATGGGATCCGATCCGGCTTCCGTCGCTTTCGATACATTAAATTCGGCGAAAGCGAATCATGCGGATGTAGTTATAATAGATACTGCCGGACGCCTCCATAATAAAGTGAATCTGATGAATGAGCTGACCAAGATAAAAAACGTAATGAAGAAGGTCGTACCGGATGCTCCGCACGAAGTCTTGCTGGTTCTTGACGGATCTACCGGACAGAATGCTTTTGAGCAGGCAAAGCAGTTTACCGCTGCTACCGAAGTAAATGCATTGGCTATCACCAAGCTCGACGGTACGGCAAAAGGAGGGGTCGTTATCGGTATCTCCGACCAGTTCCGTATTCCCGTCAAATACATCGGACTTGGAGAAGGAATGGGAGATATACAGGTATTCAGGCGGACGGAATTTGTGAACTCTTTATTCGGCGAATGATTTTATTTGATCCATGAGGAAAAACAAAGTTGATATTATAACGCTTGGTTGCTCCAAAAATCTGGTCGATTCGGAACAATTGATGTGTCAACTGAAAGCGAACGGCTATACGGTAACACATGACGCTGACAAAGTAAACGGTGAAATTGTTATTGTGAATACATGCGGATTTATCGGGGATGCGCAGGAAGAGTCGATTCAAATGATCCTTGAATTGGAAGAAGCGAAACAGAAAGGTCGTATAGGGAAATTATTCGTTATGGGATGCCTGTCCGAACGTTTTATGAAGGAATTGAAAAACGAAATAACCGGCGTAGACCGTTTCTATGGAAAATTCAATTGGAAAGACGTATTAAATGACATCGGTAAAGTTTATCATGCGGATTTAGCCAACGATCGTATCTTGTCGACGCCCTCTCATTATGCTTATCTGAAAATAGCGGAAGGATGCAATCGCATGTGTTCGTATTGTGTAATACCTGTTATAACGGGAAAATACAAATCACGCCCGGTGGATGAACTCGTTTCCGAAGCGAAATTGCTTGCCGGAAAAGGCGTTAAGGAATTGCAGGTGATTGCGCAGGATCTGACTTATTATGGTCTTGATTTACACGGACGACTGGCTTTACCGGAACTGATCGAGCGTCTGTCGGATGTTCCCGGGGTCGAATGGATACGCCTTCATTATGGTTATCCGGCACGTTTTCCATTTGATTTACTTCGTGTTATGCGCGAACGTGATAATGTCTGCAAATACCTGGATATAGCCCTGCAACACGTGAGTGACAGGATGCTTAAATATATGCGGCGTAAGATTACACGCCGGGAAACGTATGATTTGATAGAACGGATACGCGAAGAAGTACCGGGTATACATCTTCGTACGACGTTTATGGTCGGTCATCCCGGTGAAACGGACGATGATTTTGACGAATTGACCGCTTTTGTCGAGGAGATACGTTTCGAGCGTATGGCGGCTTTTGCTTATAGCCACGAGGCAGGTACCTATTCTTTTCTTCATTATCGGGATCGTATACCGGAAGAAGTGAAACAAAGGCGGTTAGATGCGCTGATGAATATACAGCAATCCATTGCTGCTGAAATGAGTGAGGCAAAAGTCGGAAAAACGGTAAAAACGATTGTTGACCGTAAAGAAGGCGATTATTATGTAGGACGCACCGAATTTGATTCACCGGAAGTAGACACAGAGGTTCTGATAAAAAGCGAAAAAAGACTGCATACCGGGAAATTTTATAATGTACTGATAGAGAAGGCTGATATCTTTGATTTATACGGAAAAATATAAGTTTCATTTACAAATCCCGCTGAGCGGTTAAAAAAAACGTTGTTTTTTTTTGAGAATTATAAGTAATTGGATTACATTTGCAACGAAATAACGCAGCAAATGTTCTATTTTTTGTATGAAAGATGTCGAATTAGTTACCGCATTGTCCAGAGAAATGGATATGTCTCCGCAGGAAGTAGTGGATACATTATCAACACTTTTTCTGTTGATAGGAGATACTCTTTCGAACGGTGGAAGCGTCAATATTTCCGGTCTTGGGCAATTTGAAGCTAAAAAGAAAGCGGAACGTATATCTGTTAACCCCACAAACGGAAAGCGATACCTTATTCCGCCTAAACTTACTCCCGTATACAAACCTTCCGCATTATGGAAAGCATACCTGAAAAAATTAGATGAAAATGAATGAACGTCTCTCGACACGTAGTTTAGCGGATATTTTGGCCATACAAACAGGTCTGGATAAAGAGCGTGCTGAAAAGTTCATAGACGTTCTCTCTTCCCATATCACACAAGGTATTGAAAACAATAAGGCGATAAAAGTGATGGGGTTGGGAATATTTAAAATCGTGCTTGTGCGCGAACGCGAAAGCGTACATATACAAACCGGAGAACGTTTTGTCATCCCGGCCCATCATAAACTTTCTTTTATTCCGGATAAAAATCTGAAAGAACAGATCAATCGCCCGTTTGCATTTTTTGAGCCGATAGAGGCGACAGAAGATATTTTGTCACTTAGAAAACAGACTATTGAAGATGAAACGGAGGACGATGACGTTCCGGAATCTGATTATGAAAAGACAGAACCGGAAGTTCCCGTTGTTATACTGGATGATGATATAACGCAAGATTTATCCGAAGAAGTAAATATATATCCCGGAATGAAACCGGAAGACGAGCCGGTATCGGAAATAATGGAGGTATATTCTTTCCGGGAAAATGAAGACGAAGGCATTACTTCTGCACAGGAAGTCTTATCCGGAGAGTCCGGTGCCGGACAATACACATTCGGAGACTGGGCGGACGATACGGATGTTGTCGAAGATGTTGGTTTACTCCGGGAAGATGACGAAGATGATACGGTTCGTGATAAGGACGAAAATACGGATTGGTATAAAGATAATCAGGTAGAAAGCAGGAGGAAAGAGAAAAAAACGATGCCTCTCTGGTTATGGTTTATATTGCTTCCGCTCCTTGTTGTTATAGGTGTGGGTGTGGGAACATACGCATTTCTTCATTATAATTCTGAAAAACCGGATGAAAATACGTCTTCTCTGTCAGGGAATAATCGGGTTGATACGAAACATCGTGATGGGTCGGTAACCCCTCTTCCTATCGGTGAGAGCCGTGTATCAGCTATGGATGAACCGGCGGCCGGCGGTATGACTGATGGTGATGCACAATTGATATGGGAAGGCATTGAAAATACGGATTCCGTTTTTAGGGAAAATGCTCCGAACGGGAAAATTGCAGTCGGTTCAAAAGATACGGGAAGTGTTAAAAAAGAAAGAAAGCCGGTTATCGACTGGCTGGCTCCGTCGTCCGAGAGCGCAAAGCCGGAACCGAAACGGGCTGATAAGCCTAATGTCGCCATTGAAGAGAAAAATAAGTCCCTGTCTGCAAATTCACGGTCACGGTCCGGCGAACAAACCCGTACCAATACGACTGCCTCGACAGCAAACAAGTCGGAAAATACTTCTTCGGCAAAGGTTATTCCGGCGCGTGTCCGTATGGCTGCAGGTTCAAGCCTGACGCAGATTGCGATGGAGCATTATGGAGATAAAGTGTTCTGGGTTTATATCTATGATTATAACAAAAGCCGTATAAAAGATTTCAATAATATTCCTGTCGGAACGGAAATCCGGTTGCCGCAGCCTAATACATATGGCATTAATGCGAAAAATAAAACTTCCTTGCAAAAAGCGCGTCGGAAACAATCCGAACTGTTGAAATGGGATAATTGGGATGATTATCAGTAATCAGCAAAATATAAAGTCGCATATTCTTTTATAAAATCAGGCAAAATCATCCGGTTTTGCATTTTTCGGTTAGTATTATTTAACAGCAAAATTTTAATTTTCAAATTTAACATAATTATT
>QMCE01001553.1_pt1 | contig 19112 bp, 16 predicted proteins | sample 1821851 | NCBI WGS metagenome assembly QMCE01 (sample SAMN09453174, study PRJNA476694) | Termite gut metagenome, whole genome shotgun sequencing project. | isolation source: worker | host: Odontotermes sp. | place: South Africa:Pretoria | collected 2016-01-28
AACCTCCTTGCATGTGCAGAGCCTACATGTGACGGTACAAGTCATATTTTGACCCATTATCTTGGGTTGTGTAAATTGTTGGTGGCGAAAAATGCAAAACGCCCCCGAATGCCGTAGACATCGTTAGTGTAATTATAACATGTATTCAAGGGATTGAATACGATTAATAAATGGTATTTGACATATTTCAATGGAACTTGGTTGTTTCTGTGAATGGCCTCTCTATGAATGGCGGAAAATTTTACTTGACAAAAAGGAAATGATGATTTATTTTTGAATAAACATTCATTCGAAGGAAGCGATTTGATGCCAAAGTCAAAAGAGGCGTTTGACGCCATGAGGGAAAATACGCGGAGGAAGATAGAGGTTGCCGCCTTGTCGTTGTTTGCGAAAAGGGGTTTGTCGGTGAAGGTGGGGGACATTGCAAAGGAGGCGGGTGTGAGTCAGGGGTTGATGTACAGCCATTATCCGTCCAAAGATGCGTTGATTGTTGAACTGGTACGGCAAGCCATTATGGCTTCCAGCAAAAATTTTATGGATTTTTCAAGTGTTGAAGACGGCGTTCCGGAGAAAATCAAGAAAACGTCCGACATGATGTGCTACATGTTCTCGTCCCTCCCAATCGGAGTCCATTACTTTATGTTCATGACGCAGGTCGGGATGAGTGGGTTTCAGGTGCCGGAGGAGGCGAGGTATTCAGAAGAGCTGCCGGACCCCATGGAAGGGTTGGCCGCCATCCTTGCCCAGGGACAGGCGGAGGGTTCGGTTGTGGAGGGCGACCCTTTGCAACTTTCCATCACATATTGGGCGGTCATTCAGGGAATGTGTTGTTATGCGGTTACGGGAATTCCGGCGAAGCCGGAGCCGTCAACGCTAAACCGCATCGTATTAAAGGAGGAGTATCTATGAAGAAGGAACTCATAATAATTGGAGCGGGGGTTGCCGGACTTTCTGCGGGCGTTTACGCAAGGCGAAGTGGTTTTGGGGTCAAGATTCTGGAGCAACACGCCATTCCGGGCGGCATGTGTACGAGTTGGAGGCGAAAAGGCTATTTGTTCGAGGGTGGGATACATTGGATGACCGGTACGTCCCAGAATGCGCAGTTGGGCGGAATAAACGAGCTGTGGCGCGAGGTCGGAGCGTTGGATGACGACGTGGCGATACGGTATGACGAACCGTTCAAATGTATGGATTGGCAGGGGGAGACGATATACGTCTACCGCGACATGCAGAAGTTGGAACGGCATTTCAACCAAGTGTCCCCCAAGGATGCGCAAGTGACGAAACGGTTGGTCGCCGACGTTCGGTCTTTGTCCAATCTAGGAATGCCAATCATGGACATCAAGGGGGTGAAAACCGCCCATCCCCGTAAAATGCCGATTGGTAGCATGGTAAAGATGCTCCCCGCCTTGCTGACGATGAACAAGTTAAGCAAGTTGAGCGTCGACGAGTATGTGGAGAGGTTCGACCATCCGGCGCTGCGCCTGATGTTGCGTAACGTCATACCCGACGAGGAATACAACGCCATAAGTCTGATTATGACCATCGCCACGTTGGCGGCGGGTGACGGCGGCTATCCCGAGGGAGGTTCGCTGGCGATGATGGAGTGGCGATGATGGAGCGCATGGCGAACACGTTTACGGGCATGGGTGGCAAGATACGGTACAATACCAAGGTTGACAGGGTGGTTGTGAAGGACGGGAAGGCGGTAGGCGTAAACGTATGCGGCGAGGACGTGCCGGCGGACGCCGTAATCGTCACGCAGGAGACGTTGGCCGCCGCCGAGCGGTTGTTCGATACGCCGCCTAAGGATGAATGGCTCGCTGAGTTGAAGCGCAAGACGAAACCCGCCGCCTGTTGCCTTGTCAGTATCGGCGTGCGGACGACGATTTCTGAGATACCGTCGTTTGCGCCACCCGAACCAATTCGTTGTGGGGGGTTTACCTACCCCGTGTTGGGATTCAACAATTACTGCGGATATCCCGGCTATGCCCCGGAGGGCAGTATGGCCTTGACGGTGTTTTTTGGTGGGGACAGCTATGACTTCTGGAAGAAGGCCCGTGAAGAAGGCCGATATGAAGAAGAGAAACAAGCTGTTGGCGACCAAGTCGTCCGAGCCCTCTGTGGACGATACCCACAAACGGAAGGGAAGGTGGAGGTCGTCGACGTCGCCACCCCCTTGACTTACGAGAGGTATACCGGTGCGTCAAGGGGGTCGTGGATGTCCATTTTGGGCAAGGGCGAGAAATCGGCAAAATCCTACCCCGGCACGCTGCGGGACGTGAAAGGAGTGTACTTTGCCGGGCATCGGCTTATGAGCCCCGGCGGTCTGCCCGTGGCGTTGTTTACGGGGCGCGCGGCGGCGCAGATGGTTTGCCGACATTTTGACGAGGTGTTTGTGTAAAGTGGAAGCAATTCTCTCACGTAATCCAAAGCGTTTCAACTCAAGTTCCGATAGTTGCTCATTTGGTACTGCTTAATTATAAACAATCAAGATTGACATTTATTTAAATATGGTATAGTATCTAAATATAGACATGGAAATTCCTTATGACAATTGTATTCATCAAACGATGGGAAAAAACATGTTGAAATTTTTCGAGAAATCTGGTATGCTGTAAATGGAACACATGTTCGAGGTGAAAGGAGTGGTATTCATGACTTATCAAGCGATGGATGTGGCAAAATATATAATATCGTATTGCAACAATGAGGGCATGCCTGTAAGCAACTTAAAGCTTCAAAAGATGCTGTATTATGCTTGGGTTGATTATTATAAGAATTGTAGAAGGTATCTTTTTCGCGAAGATATTTGTGCTTGGCATCTCGGACCTGTTGTGCCAGACGTGTATTATGTCATGAGCTTGTTTGGAGGGAGGCCGATTGATCGAAGTTTCAACTCTGACATCAGCGAGAGAGATATTGGTATCTTGAACGGTATAATAGATAAATACAACCGTTATTCGGCTTCTGCGTTGGTCGACATGACACACAGACGGGGTACGGCATGGCATGAAGTGTATGATGACAAAAAGGGAGAACGAAGGGTGATTCCTTTTGAATTGATAGTGAAAAGGGAGTGTTGGTGACAATCGTGCTTGCAGAAGAGGCAAAAAGGAAACAGGAAGAGCTAAATGAAATAATTAAGAATTTGTCAAAAAGCTTGATTAGCACGGACGAACCAAGCGAGGTAAAATGCTGTGCGGTCTCGTCTTGTTTAACACAATTTTTCTGCTAATGTACCTGGTCGGAAAAATCATAGGGAGGAGCATATATGCTGAGTGTAAAAATGACCATTGTATAGATTGTGGAGAGGGAGAAAAACCGAAATGTGGAGCAGTTAAGAGATTGTTAAAAAGACTACCGTACATATTTTGGTTTAATATACTGACGCTTTTCTTCATGGCTATTGATTATGTGGTATACACTATTGTAAGGCTGTGTTTTAACTATTGAGCTTTATAGTAAGAATGCTCTCCCGCTCAATGGGCGGTCATTCCACCAAAAAAGCACCCCCCCATCGGGTGCTTCCCTTTTGCCCAAAACCTCCGCAAACGCCATGTATTCAGGCTTTTCATCAAAGCTGGAAATCAGATTTGAACTGACGACCCCTTCATTACGAGTGAAGTGCTCTACCGACTGAGCTATTCCAGCACCGCAGATTTAACTGCTTGACTATTGTATCACAATTGATTTAAGATTTCAACCATAATTTTTAAGTTAATTTACCTTTTTATGACGCCCCAAACTTCATAACTTGATAACATATGTACGCTATAATTGGGAGGAAGCCGATAAGCGGCACGAATGAATGGGAAGAGGGTGTTCGTATGGCGAACGTCTTGGTCATTGAGGACGAGCCGTCCATCAATGACTTGATTGTGATGAATTTGCATTTGGTCGGACACGACTGCATACAGGCGTATGATGGAAGGGAAGCAAGGAAGGCAATGGAGTCGAGTAGTCCGGACTTGGTTTTGTTGGACGTGATGATACCCCATATCGATGGGTTTGCCCTGATGGAGGCGGGGGCGTTTGGCGATGTGCCCGTCATCTACCTCACGGCCAAAAACTCCACGATGGACAAGGTGAGGGGGTTAAAATTGGGTGCGGACGATTACGTGGTGAAGCCGTTTGAGGCGGCGGAACTGTTGGCTAGGGTGGAGGCGGTGCTAAGGCGCGTGAAGCCGGAGTCCCGTACATTTCACATTGGGGAAGCCGTGATTCGCTTGGATCAGCGAGTCGCCACCGTGGGAGGGTTGCCGGTGGATTTGACCCATCGGGAATTTGAATTGTTGGAGGTGTTGATTGGCAATCGCAATATGGCGCTGTCCCGCGACAAGTTGCTGGACTTGGCGTGGGGATATGACTATTATGGAGATACGCGCACGGTGGACGTCCACATCACGAAGTTGCGCAAAAAGCTAAAGTTGGATCGGCACATCAAGACGGTTTACAAGGTGGGGTATCGACTAGAGGTGGATGGATAGGCGTAGGGGCGAGGAATGAAAATATAGTCGTTGCGCCTGAATGGTGGCGATGGAAGGGGGATGGAACCATCCGTGAAATTTTGGCAGAGGATATTTTTTGGGACGCTCATCATTTTCTTGGTTGTATTTGACGTAAGTACGTTTATCCTTGCGTCGTACGCGTATCGCTACAACCGCCAAAGAGAGGTGGATGGCAGCGTGAGGGAGCAGGGAGTGATATTGTCTACGGTTAAAAATGGAGTTGAGAATGTTGACCGCGTATATACGGACATATCCAACAATTTGTACAGGGTGTCGGCCATCGTTAAGCCACAAGCGGACTATTACCAACGGCAAGGGGTCTATATGGGGGTCTATCAAGGGGACGAGGAGGTATTTACCAATCTGTCCCATGTAGACGCGACCCTGTTGGAATTGGGGGACGGGAAGGTGAAAAAGGTACTGGAGCGGAAGGTGGATGGGAAAAGGCATGTGTTTGTGGCGTCACAAGTACCCGGTTATCCATACTTGAACTTTGTATACGCCCGCGACATAAGCCAACTTGACGATTTTCGCACGGCGGTTGTCAGGGTGTTTGTAATCATGAACGTTGCCGTATTCTCCATACTTGGCGTCTCCATCTATCTGCTCGTACGTCACGTTACGCGCCCCATTGCGGATTTGAACGTGACGGCGGCCGAGATAGCGGGTGGAGCGTATGACAAACGGGTGTCGGTGCGGCGGAAGGACGAGCTGGGCGAGTTGGGTGAGAGTTTCAATCGAATGGCGGATTCGGTAGAGGAGAACGTGGAGGGACTTGTTCGGGTTGCGGAGGAAAGACAGCAGTTTATTGATGACCTGACCCATGAAATGAAGACGCCGCTCACGGCCATTATGGGCTATGCCGAGTACTTACAGAAGGCAAAGTGCCCCGAAGAGGAGAGGGTTACGGCCCTCAACCATTTGCACGGTGCGGCGGCGCGGTTCAAGAGCCTGTCCGACAAGTTGTTGGAGCTGGCGTTCCGGCGCGACGGGGCGGTAGAGTGGAAGAAGGTGGAAGTTGCGTCGCTGTTTCGTGACTTGGAAGACGCCATGTATCCCATTCTGGCTTCCCGACAATTGAGTCTGACGACGCATACCGACCTAGAATATATAGATGGGGATGAGACGTTGCTGTCAACCGTGTTGACCAACCTTGTTGAAAATGCCGCACGGGCTTCACGGGAAGGGTGCGCCATCGTGGTGAGGGCTTGTCAGGATGGGAACCATCCCCTAGTAGAAGTTGTCGACAGCGGGCATGGCATGGAGAAGGAAGAGGTGGAGAAGGTTACGGCACCCTTCTATCGCGTGGACAAATCACGCTCCCGCACGTTTGGCGGGATAGGTCTTGGCTTGAGCATTGTATCGCGAATCATCAGTATGCATGGGGCGGCACTCCTTATTGAGTCCGAACCAGAAAAGGGAACCGTTGTACGCATTGTGTTTGCGGAGCGAAATGAATAGGAAAGTTCTCAGTCAACGCTTTTTTACCTTATAGGAAAGTTCTCAATTGCGGAGCAAGTTCCACGAAGTGGAACTGTAGAGCGTTGCGTTTCTCAGTCAACGCTTTTTTACATCCTGATAACATGGGGTTATCAACTTGATAACATGATGGTGGTACGATGATGCTAAATTTACAAAGAGTATGAACGCAAAAGTACTATTGACAATCAGGGCAAGTGGGAAGAGGCGGAGGGGCGACTATGAAGTATAAATGGATAGTTTTCGTGGCGGTTTTATTATTGACTTGTAGTTCGTGTAACAGGGTTAACGACGGCCGGACGGATGGTGGCTTAAATGAGATGGAAAAGCCGGATGCGTCGGAAGAGACGGGAGTACTGGAAGCGTCAGAAGTACCGGAAGAATCGGAGAATCCAGAAGACGTGGAGGCGTCGGAAACCCCGAATAATCAGAAATCATATACGCTGGGCCAAGGGAGGTATGTGGATACCAAGATTCCCTTGATGAAAGTAGACGTTGACAATGACGAGTACTATCGAATAATGGAGTATGAAGGTGACATACGCGCAATCGTATGCGACAATGGCGCCCCCGAGGATTATGATGAGGACAATCCAATCACCAACGTCCAGCTATACATATTGGATGGAAATGAATGGAAAGCAGATGCGAAATGGACGCTGGATGCGGGAAGGATCATTGGATTTTGCCATGATTTGAAAGGCGACTTATATACGCATTATATGGACACGAATGGAGATAGGACGATAGAGGGGAGTATATTATATGCACTCTACCAGAATGGCGAGGTGGAGAAGGTTGTTTTGGAAGATAAGGACATTGCGGGATTCAGGGAAAAATCCACGATTGAGCGCGAGAATGGGAGCAGGTGGAAGTGGACAGGAGGGCGGATTCATTCCGTATGGGCAGGAGCATGACGGAGGACAACAAGGTAGTGACGGTCTATGAAGCACCTTTCCCAAATGACGAGGGTGAATTTGTATATCAAACGAAAATGGGCGTGTACGACTCCTATACGGGTAAGCGAAGGGCGTTGATAGATTTTTTGGGCAGTGATCCCGAGCCGGAAAGATACGTGGTACGTGGCAATGAGCTGATATGCTTTTCCATTTCAACCGATACAAAACAGATGCTTGCACTGACTACGTATGACTTAAATACGGGTGAACGCATCCGCACGACTCCTTTTGAGGACGAGGGCGAGTGGAATTACTTGGATGGCTTTAATGTGCACGTATGCTTGGGAAGGGAAGAAGACGTTTACGTGTGTACGCCCAAAGGAATATATGGGGGGAAGCTTGACCAAGATAAGCTGAACTTGTTAATGACTGCGGACGAATTGGGTTATGGTACGGAAGATGAGATTAGGTTTTTTGGAGTGGGATGGGAGGAAGATTTTTATTTGCTGTACGGAACGGATGCTTATGGGGCAAGAGGGAAAGTGCAGGCGAACCTTCATCACTTCATGCTGGAATGATGGGGGCGTCAAATGATTTTGGAGGTGGATGAGCAATGGAACCAAATAAGAGGGAGAATGAAAAGGGACTGGAAGAAAAGAGAAGGAATGTAGTAAATGTAACGATGATGGGATTGTGTGTTCTATTGGTGGTCAACGTCATAGCCCTCCCCAGAATTTTTTTGGCAGCGACGGAAGGGGTTGAACAGGAAGTAGTAACGGTTGAGGCCAAAGAATGGGCGGAAGGCGTGGAAAATTCAGACGCGACGCAATCGGAAGGCACACGGGCGCCTGATGTGATTTCGGAAGGAAAGGCGATTGAAATCGCGTTGCAGACGATGGAAAAGCTGGAAATCAGGAATGAGGAAGGGGAGGGGCCATTTGATTTTAAAACGTTGCCGGTTGAGGCGTTCTTAATGGAGGGGATTGCCCCGGCATACGAATCCCGATACAACGTACGGTTTTCGTATGGTTCCCCGAAGGAGGATGCAGACGATGGCGAGGGAGGCGAGTCCTCATACGAAGTTGAGGTCAATGCCGTTACGGGGGAAGTGGGACAGATCATGAACGCCAAGATTATGGTACAAGACAATAGTATGGCGATGAGATATATGGAGGTTGGAGAAGCTGGGATCAGGGACTTTCAAGGAAACGTTAATTTGAGGATGGGGGGAGAACTGGAGTCGCCAGTAAGGATTAACCAATTGAGCGAATTGGAGTTTAGGTATATGTCTCTGTTAAGTGGCTTTGTACCCAGAAAACAGAACCATGTGAGAGTGTGGCATTCAGAAGACATAGAGGAGGATGAGTGGGTGTATGAGTATTTTGTGGAGGGGGCCAATCAGGGGGCAATGACGAAAAAGGCCGATGATTTGGCGGTAGCAGGGGAAGACTTAAAGGATGAGCAATCCTTCGACGTGATTTCGGAAGAAGAAGCGGTAGAAGCGGCAATACAAGCATTACAACAGTTGAACGTCAAGGACGAGACGGGGAAGGAACCATTTGATTTTAGGACGTTGCCCATTGACATATTTTTTATCGAAGGCGACGCACCGGTATATGTACCCCAATACAACGTACGATTTGCCTATACTTATGAACTTGAAGAAGTCGTGGGTGCAGAATCCGAAGTGGAAGACCCCAAATTCATGTATGAGGTGGAGGTAAATGGCGTTACGGGAGAGGTGGGGCAGCAATTCCGCGCTGAGGTTGGACCATTAGAGGGAAAGGGAATGGGGGCGTCTAGAGGGTTCGGAGCCAGTGAGGAGGATTACCCGGCCACATGGGATGCAAAGGAATTTGCAAAATGGAATGAGAATCCTGACAATAAAAAGAAGTATGTCCGCATTGACGACTTGCGGAGCGTGGAGTTTCAATACACCCATCGATTGGGGAGGTAGCCCCTTGTCGTTTGATTCTGCATATGGTATAATGGGTTCACGCGTTGTGTGAACCCATTTTTCGTCTGGCGTTGAGGTTCTCGGCCAACGCTTTTTGGCCTTGTAGGGAAGCGGTAGTAGGCATTTTGTCAAAGAGTATACGGGCGTCCCCCGATGGGAAGGACTCCCGAAGAAAAGGGGAGAGAATGAGGAGACGACAAGTAAAGACGTTTGTACTATTGGTGCTGTTGGTGGCTTTCGGGCTCGCCGTTCTGGGTTGCAATAAAGGCGGCGAAGGCCGTGACGGAGAAGAACCAACCCCAAGTCCGATGGAGACTTCCGAGACGGAAGAAGCCGAGACGGGAAAGCCCAAGGTGACTCCAATGGCGAAAGGCGTGAATCGGGAGGGAGAAGACGAGGAAGAAGAAGGCGTCGTAATGGTCGACGTCGACAATACCACCACGTACCAGACCATTGAGGGGTTTGGCGGGGCGTTTTCGTGGTATGCGGATTTGATTTTGCAAAAGGAGCACAAGAGCGAAGTATATGACTTGTTGTTTCGAGACGCCAAGATGACGATTCTCCGCTTTAAGAACGACTACAAGTACGGAGAAGGGCCGTTTGAGGCCGAGCTGGAGAAGGAAATATACCAAGAGGCCAAGAAGCGAATGAAGGAATACGGACAGAAGCCCACGGTACTCATGTCCTCGTGGTCACCCTCCGGGGACTTGAAATCCAACGACGTGGTAAACGGTGGCGGTACGTTGAGGAGAAATAAAAAGGGAAAATACGTCTATGACAAGTTTGGCCAGTATTGGTATGAGGCGATAAAGGCTTATCAAACGTACGGGATTCCGATAGACTTTCTAAGTATACAGAACGAGTGCGATTTTGAGGCGGGTTATGACGGATGCGAGTTCGGCATAATGGAGAGTGAGAGCCTGGCCTCTTACGCCAAGGCGTATTTGGCCACGTACGACGCCATACAGAAGCTAAAGAACCCGCCGAGAATGATGGGCCCGGAGACGATGACGATTGAGGCCATGACGTTGAGGCTGTATATGGAGGAAGTGTTCAAGGAAGCGCCGGAAAGCGTGTACGGCATCGCCCACCATTTGTACAACGGGGGAACCCATACGGATCCACATTCCTTCGTTCAAAACATGAAGGAGGTCAACGAGTATTACCCCAACCTCTCCAAATGGCAGACGGAGTTCTTCAGGGGTAACCTTATGCAGACGGCGCAGCTCATTCAAAACTCCATGCTGTATGAGAACTTGAACGCCTACCTGTTCTGGGGTTCGGTGTGGCATGGTGCGCCGGATTCCCAAAGTTTGATTAAGTTGGACGCCATGGACGACCCGGAGCTGTACACCTTTGAGAGGGGCTACCGGCCTACGGAGCACTACTACGCCATGCGCCATTTCTCGGAGCACGTATTGCCTGGATACAAACGGGTGGGTACCACTGTCAGCAGGGACAACACGTTTGACAAGATATCCTGTTCGGCTTATGCGAATGAGGACCAAAGCAACTTGGTTATGGTGGCCATCAATGCAACCAAGGAGGATGAGGAGTTTCAATTTAACTTAAAGGATTACGATATAACGGACAGCAAAATGATTATGACGCAATTCAAGGGTCCGTATGTGGGGATTAATGACGACATCGCTCCGGAAGTAGAGCCGGACTATCCCCAGGAGTGGGCGAATTATGAGGAGTATTTGAAGACCGTCTACCAAGAGGCCGGCCCCTTGCCGGAGAACCACGTCGTATCCATGCCGGCAAACAGTATGGTTACGATTGTGTGTAACGGTGGCACGGATGCGGAAGTGACGAGTGGCGTTGCGAGCAATGCGTCGGATGGTGGCGAAAATGAAGATGCAATGACGATGGAAGTGGCCAAAGGAACGAACGTTGCGGCTACGGGGGATGATGCGGAGCTGAACGCGGTGACGGCCGTAACGCTTGACCAAGTGGCGTATGGCGACCACGGAGCCTCCGCATCCTTCCAGACGTTGTGGAAGGACGACAAACTATACGTTCGCGTGGACGCCAGGGATGCGACGTCGGACGTGTCGGGTGCCGATTACTCCAATAAGGACTCGGTGGAATTCTTCCTCAACGAAAGCAATTCAAAGGGCGCCACCTATGGGTTCGGCGACATCCACTTGGCGGTAAACCGCAACGGGGAAGTGGAGGAAGCCGTGGGAGTCCCCGTGGACGCAGTCGAGGTTCACGTGGCGGATGGCGGCGAAGGGTACGTGGTGACGGTGGGGATACCCTTCCAGTCCGTCCAACCGACGGTCGGAACCCGCATGGGCTTTGACGTACAGGTTAACGACGCGTCGAACGGAGCTAGGACCTATGCGCTGAAATGGTGCGACTCCTCGAGGTTTACGTTTGAAAACCTTAGCAAGATTGGCACGATAGAGTTAAAGTAGTTAAGAAGACATGGATTCTCCGATACGGCCACCATCTAGACGGACGTCTACGTGGTGGCCGTATCGTTATGTGCGCGAAGGCAAGCCTTACGCGTCTCTCTTTGCTTGTCTGTGCGGAAATTTATGGAATGGTGAAGAATTCTATTGATTTTTCCCGAAAACTATTCTAAACTGTTATAGTGGATTACTACTAAAAAGATGGAGGTTGGCGGAATGGCGCAGAAAAAGAATGAAAACTATGAATACAAGGGTTCCCTATACAATAGATCAAGACAGGATAAAATGACACAAAGCAGGCCGAAGAGGTTGAGGTTCCTTCTTCCCGTCGCATTGACCATAATCGTGCTTGCCACCGTAACGGCGTTGCTCTTGTCGGCGTTCGGCGACAGTAAGGGAAAATTCGACAAGTTGGTCAAAAAAGGAGATTACGAGGCGGCATGGGAGTATGCGGAATCCAAGCTGTCGGGGGACGAGGAGGTCATGGACCAGATTCAGCAGGAGATGGGACAGAAGGTGAAGGACTTGGAAGCGCTGTACGTGTCGGAAGAAGCCACCCTCGAGGTCACCTTGGAGGAGATGGGCCAAGTGTCCAAGATAGCGTCCGTCGAGACGGAGGCACAGGACGCGGTGGGTCGGATTACGGAATTGTCCGTCTCGCGCGAAGATTGGGCGTCCGCGGTAGCCAAGGAGGAAGAAGGGGATTACGTGGCCGCCATGGGGATGTACGACAAGGTGGTTGAGCGGGATGCGAATTATTCGGCGGCGAGGGAAAAGGTGGAGGCTTGTTTTCAGGCCGTCAAATCCGACGCGTTGCAGAAGGCGGAGGCGCTTAGGGCGGAAGGAAGACATGACGAGGCCATACAGGTGCTGGGTGACTGCCAAGCGGTCAGGGAGGATGCGGAGGTCACGGCAAAGTTGACGGAAGTCCTGGGCGAAAAACAAGCCATTGAGGCACAAGTGGCGGAAGCGGCCAGGCTGGAAGCGGAGAGGGTGGCGGAGGAACAGCGGGTGGCCGCGGAGCAGAGGAAGGCGTACGTCAGGGGCCTGATAAGGGTAACGCGCGTATCGTGTGACGACCCCGACTCGAAAGGCGGCGTGAATTTGTACGTTAATTTCAAGAACATGGCCAAGGAGAAAATGAAGCAGGTGATTTTTCGCGTCGTACCCGTCGACGACGCCGGCAACGTGTTGGTATGTGGGAAGACCAACCAATCCGTGTTTGCGGCCATGATTAAGGGACCCTTTCGGACGGGTGACGGAGTGACGGACCAGAATCGGTATTGGCCGGACGCATGGAACAACCCGGCAATCACGGGTGCAAAAATAGAAAGCGTAGAGATTGCGTACGCGGGTGGTAGGAATGAGAAGATTGAGGGGGGCGACGTGGCCGACGTCTGTGACTTTAAGTAATGGCCCGCGTCCTTGTGAGGGTCACGACAGCCCAGCGACGCCGTCCACGGGCAAGGACAGGATGATGCCGCTCGCTTTGGATGCGGAGCCGCTTGTTTCCTTGATGGCGTCGATAATTTTCTGCTTGTCCTCCCGCCTAGTCAGGATGGTGACGATTTCTTTTTCTGATTGGACGTGGATGCCGAAGAAACTCTGGGCGTCCTCCCCGTTAACGCGCCTTGCGCGAATGACGGTGCCACCCGTGGCGCCGGCCTTCCTTGCAGAATCCATCAAGTCGTCGCTGTAACCTTGGTTAATGACGGCGACGATTAAGTCATGGCTAATGTTCATCTCGACATCTACTCCTATCTGCCCGTTGGCCTGGGCGTTCACGTCATGGTTGTCAGGGGCGGGAAAACCAAAGGCGTTGGCAAGGTCGTCGATTTTTTGTCTGAAACCGTGGCCAATGCCCGATATGGGTATGGTGAAGGCGATGCCCATCTTCGCCTTGTGCAGGCTTAACCTTTCATTGAGTCGTCCCAACAGGTAAGAGGCGGCGGTACTGGGCACCATGGTAAGGAGGATGGCCTTGTCGGAGGAATCCAACCCCAACATGTCCATGACGTCGGAACTGGCGGTACCCTCCGCCATACATACATAGGTGAAGGGCAACGTGACGTCTTCCTTGTGCAGGGATTCCGCTATGCGCTCGGCTCGTTTTCTGTCCACGATGACGGTCAAAATATGGGGTATTTGTATAATGGTTTGTGTGTTCACTTCTTACAGCCTCCCTTTCAGTACTTCGTCCAATTCCATAGGGTCTTCTATCGAATCCATAATCGAATCGTCGCCCGCCGTCACCATTTCCACCTCAGTTGGGGACGAGGACGCCTTATCCAAATACACCAGCCCCATAATCTGAATGGCGATTAGGGGGGTCATGGCCACCATGGCCACTACGCCGAAGGCGTCGGAAGGGGTGGTGCTCGCCCCGATGGTGAAGGGAAGGAGGAACGTGGAAGTCATGGGACCACTCGCAACCCCCCCACTGTCAAACGCGATACCGGTTATCATCTTTGGCACGCGGAACGTCAATAGCAACGCAATGACATATCCGGGTATTAGGAACCAATAGATGGATATGCCCGTCAGGATGCGGACCATGGACAGCCCGACGGAAACCATGACGCCGATGGACAGAGCGAGGTTCATCGCTTTCTGGGGGATGGCGCCCTCCGTTATCTCCTCTACCTGTTTGTTAAGAACGTGTACGGCCGGTTCCGCCGCCACGAGGAAATATCCAATCAACATGCCGACGGGAATCAGCAACCACTTGTTGGCGCCCGTCGATATGTGGTCGCCCAACATGCCGCCGATGGGGATGAAGCCCACGCTGACCCCCGTCAGGAACAGCACCAGTCCGGACAAGGTGTAGGCGATGCCGATGAGGATGCGGATGAGCTGTCGCTTGCGGTATCGTCGGGACAGCAGTTGGAACGTGAGGAAAAAGAGCAGGATGGGTATGATGGAAAAACACACGTTCCACAATTCGGACGGCAACTCCCGGACAAAATACCGAAACACGTCAAGTAGAAATTCAATTTTGTGTTCCTCCTCCGGCGCCAACGCGGTAGCTCCCGAAGGATTGTAGATGAATCCCAAAATCATGACGGCCAAGACGGGACCGATGCTGCACAGTGCCACCAGGCCGAAGCTGTCGTCCAGAGAATCCTTGTCGCTTCGCATCGAGGCGATGCCGATGCCGAAGGATAGGATGAAGGGAACGGTGATGGGGCCGGTCGTTACGCCGCCGCTGTCGAACGCCACGCCGAGGATGCCCTTCGGTATGAAGAAGGAAAGGAGGATTAAAAGGGCGTAGGAAACCAACAACATGGTGGAGAGGCGGATGTGAAAAATGATGCGCAGTACCGCAATGACGAGGAAGAGTCCGACGCCCATGGATACGGTGGAAATGAGAGTAAAGTTGTCTATGTCAGGCACTTGGTCCGCCAAAACCGTCAAATCCGGCTCCGCAACCGTGATGATGAAGCCGGCAAAAAAACAGACGGCGACCAGTATCGCCATCTTGCGAATCTTCGTAACCTCTTTGCCGATGCCGTCGCCCATGGGCAACATCGCAACGTCCGCACCGAGCGAAAACAGTCCCATGCCCAGAACCAGAAGAACCGTTCCGACAAAGATTTGGATGGGGGCTAAAAAGGTGCTGAGCAAAATAACGATTGCCGATATGGGCAATACGGAACGAAACGCCTCGTTGGTCTTTTCCTTGAGATTCTGGTTCAACGCGCCCCCCTTGCTGGTAATGCGCTATGCCTCCGTTTCATCCTCCCGTTCGGGCTTTACGAGTATGCGCACTTTGTCAATACGGTTTTTATCCACGGACAGTACGGTGTAGGCGGCGAATTCGTCCTCAACCACTTCCCCCTCTTCCGGTAAATGCTCCAATAAATTAATGATGTGGCCCGCAATGGAATCATAATCATTGGATTCAATGTCGACGCCAAGGACTTCGTTTACGTCGTTTAAGTTCGTAGCCCCTTCGGCCACGTACTCGTTGTCCTTTATATGTTGGATGGAGTCTTCCTCGTCCTCGTCGTATTCGTCCCGTATCTCCCCAACGATTTCCTCGATCAAGTCTTCCAATGTGACGATGCCGGCCAGTGCGCCGTACTCATCCAAGACGAGGGCCATTGCGGTGTACTCCTTCCGCATCTCGATGAACAATTCCGACGTCTTTTTATATTCATATGTGAAGAAAGGCTTTCTTATTATACTTTGCATGTTAAATTCGTTAAGGTCGCCTTGGTAGAAGAAAATGTCCTTAAGGTTCAAGGTGCCGACGATGTTGTCGACAGTCTCGCTGTATACGGGCATCCTGGTGAATTTCTCCTTTGAAAACGCCTCCATCAACTCGGAGTAGGAAAGGTTCTCGCTCACCAATTCCACGTCCACGCGGGGAACCATGACGTCTTTGGCCAAGGAGTCCCCAAAATCCACCACGTTGGTGATCATCTGCCGCTCCTCGCTCTCGATGACGCCCTCCTCGTGACTGACTTCCACGATGGTGCGCAATTCGTCCTCCGTAATCTGCGAAGGCCGCTTGGACAAATCAATCCGAAAAACAAACAGCAACCCAGAGGATAGCTTGTTGATGAGGAATACGAGGGGGGTCATGAGTTGGGTCATGAAATACAGAAAGGAACTGTGGAACAATACCAGTCTGTCCGCATATATGGTTGCAATTGACTTCGGGGTAATCTCCCCAAAGATAAGAATCAATAGGGTCAACACACCCGTCGAGACGCTGGTGGCAACGCTCGTATGCTCCCGCCATCCCGCTACCTCACTGCACAGACGGTAAACGAAGGTCGTCGCATAAGCGGAAGCGGACAGGTTTACCACGTTGTTGCAAATCAATATCACGCTCAGCGGCTTCGTGGGGTTCTCCAGTAGTTTACATATAGTCTTTGCTCGTTTGTCGCCTATGTCCGCCAAGCTGCGAAGCCGCAACCGGTTCGCGGTGGTCAGGGCGGTCTCCGCTGATGAAAAAAATGCGGACAGCAATAGCAATATTAATATGACTATTATGCTTGCGACGTCAGTGGAACTCAATTCATCATCTCCAATTCTTATATCACCTATAGGTAAATTTTACATGAAATGCGCGTGCATGTCAAGTGCCATTGCAGACGATACCTCATGCGAGCGTTAGGTTGGGGTGGGGGCGCATGGCTGATTTCTGTTGGGGCGGAGGCGCATGGCTGATTTCTGTTGGGGCGGAGGCGCATGGCTGATTTCTGTTGGGGCGGAGGCGCATGGCTGATTTCTGTTGGGGCGGAGGCACTCGCCTGATTCCTGTTCCAACGGAGACACGCTTGCGCTTGGTTGTCACACGTAGCGGCACGTAAGGTTGCACAGTACGCAACCTAAGTGCCGACGGTGACAAACGTCTCCTTATGGAATCAGGAATTCATGCGTGCGCTTCCATCTCCAGCAAACGAGACATGCGTCCGGCTGCCCCGGTATGTCCCTGCACCCCACGCCGCCGTCAAGCTGAGGCCGCTCATTCTACGTCCGACCGCCCTGGTATGCCCCTGCATCCCGCACCACCGTTTTGCTACTCCCAGACTTCATTAAAGTCTGCTGGCTACTGTGGATATTAGGCTGAGGCATATGAATAGGACTGACGCCTTCGCCAATGTAGGAATACTTACGTTGAGTCAGGCAATGTCATCGCGCGCTGCCAGAAAACGAGCAAGCCATACACGTCTGGTGAGGGATATCTGCGTGCGTCGGTGCCAGAGCTTGGTACCTTTACAAGCTCGGCATCCGTTACGTACGCAGTTAAGCGAAAGCGGTCCCGAGACAGACGTGTACTGGTCTTGCTCGTTATGGTCAGGTTAGACAGTGCCTGACGCGTACTTCGTTATGGTCAGGTTAGACAGTGCCTGACGCGTACTTCGTTATGGTCAGGTTAGACAGTGCCTGACGCGTACTTCGTTATGGTCAGGTTGGACAGTGCCTGACGCGTACTTCGTTATGGTCAGGTTGGACAGTGCCTGACGCGTACTTCGTTATGGTCAGGTTAGACAGTGCCTGACGCGTACTTCGTTATGGTCAGGTTAAGACAGCGCCTGACGCTTACGCGCCATGTCGTCGCTATCGAGGTACTCGTCGTAGGTGGTGGTCTTATCTATCATGCCGCCCGGCATGATTTCGATGATGCGGTTGGCTATCGTCTGGATGAACTGGTGGTCGTGCGAGGTGAAGAGCACGACGCCGGGGAAGTTGATGAGGCCATTATTGAGGGCGGTGATGGACTCCATGTCAAGATGGTTGGTCGGTTCGTCCATCATGAGGATGTTGGAGCCGAGCAGCATCATTTTGGAGAGCAGGACGCGGACGCGTTCGCCTCCGGACAGCACGTTGACTCGTTTCACCCCGTCGTCCCCCGCAAAAAGCATTCGGCCAAGGAAGCCGCGCACATAGGTCACGTCCTTCTCGGGAGAGAAGGGCATAAGCCATTCCACGATGGTGTCTTCGCTATTGAACAGTAACGTGTTGTCCCTGGGGAAATAGGATTGGGAGGTCGTTACGCCCCATTTATAGTCGCCTTCGTCTGGATTTAGTTCGCCGGAGAGGATTTTGAACAGGGTGGTCGCCGCTATCTGGTTGGAGCCCACGAACGCCACCTTGTCCTCGCGTCCGAGCGTGAAGGACACGTTGTCCAGGACCTTGACGCCGTCGACGGTCTTGGTCAGGTTCTCGACTGTAAGCACCTCGTTGCCGATGTCCCTTGTGGGGCGAAATTGTATGAAGGGGTATTTGCGGCTGGATGGTTTGATTTCGTCCAGTTCGATTTTTTCGAGTGCCCGCTTTCTGGAGGTGGCCTGTTTGGACTTGGAGGCGTTGGCGCTGAATCGTTGGATGAATTCTTGCAATTCCTTGATCTTTTCCTCCTTCTTTTTGTTGGCCTCCTTCATTTGCTTGATGATGAGTTGGCTGGATTCGTGCCAAAAGTCATAGTTGCCGGCGTAGAGCTGGATTTTGGCGTAGTCGATGTCCGCAATTTGCGTACACACCTTGTTCAGGAAGTATCGGTCATGGGACACGACGACGACGGTGTTCTCGAAGTTGATTAGGAACTCTTCCAACCAACGGATGGCGTCTAGGTCGAGGTGGTTGGTGGGCTCGTCGAGCAGCAGGATGTCGGGGTTGCCGAACAACGCCTGTGCCAACAATACTTTGATTTTGTCGTTGCCGTCCAATTCTGCCATGCGCTTGTCATGAAGCTCCGTGGGTACGCCCAACCCGTTGAGCAGGGTGGCGGCGTCGGATTCCGCCTCCCAACCGTTCATCGTGGCGAACTCGCCCTCCAACTCGCTGGCGCGGATGCCGTCCTCGTCGGTAAAGTCTTCCTTGGCGTAGATGGCGTCCTTTTCCGTCCGAATTTCGTACAGTCGTTGGTTGCCCAAGATGACCGCGTCCAATACGACGTACTCGTCATATTGGAAATGGTCCTGCTTGAGGAAGGAAAGCCGTTGCCCGGGCGTCGTTATGATTTCGCCCTTGGTCGGTTCCAGCTCGCCGGACAATATTTTAAGGAAGGTGGACTTGCCGGCGCCGTTCGCACCTATCAAACCGTAGCAGTTGCCCTCCGTAAATTTGATGTTGACGTCTTCGAATAGCGCTTTTTTGCCAAAACGCAAGGTTACGTTGCTTGCTTGAATCATTTTTTCCTCCATTTCCATTTGCGCAAAGGCAAAGTGTGCCGCGCAAGGTCGCCTTTATATGATTAGGGTGTCAAAACTGGTTTACGGATTGTTTCGCGCTTTGCGCTCCCACAACCTTTCGCAGCACGCTTCGCGAGCTCGCTCAGGTTCGCGGGCGCGCTCGCATCATTCAAGCAAGCTTGATGACGCTCACTTTGCCT
>QMCE01000556.1_pt1 | contig 19110 bp, 11 predicted proteins | sample 1821851 | NCBI WGS metagenome assembly QMCE01 (sample SAMN09453174, study PRJNA476694) | Termite gut metagenome, whole genome shotgun sequencing project. | isolation source: worker | host: Odontotermes sp. | place: South Africa:Pretoria | collected 2016-01-28
GATAGCGACCCGACGGTCATGGCAACGTGCCGCGTGCAGGTATCGACTTACGAAATAGCTCTCACGCCCAACGGAGGCGTGCTGCGCAAGAACGGTACGATGGTCATAACTCCGTCGTTCAGCAATCTGGGCGCGGGGCAGTTGGAATATGAGTGGTCTTCCGACAAACCCGAAATTGCAAGCGTGGTACAGAACGCCGATGGAACCGCAACCGTGACCGGCAAAGGAGACGGACAGGCAAAGATCACAATGACCTGCAAGACCGACAAATATCTGACCGTGTCGTGCGGCGTGATAGTCGAAACATGGTCGGTAGCGCTCGACAAGAGCAACGAAGAACTCGCTCTGGCGGGCGAACTGACCCTCACCCCGACGTTTACACCCGAAGATGCCGCCGGGATAGATTACACCTGGAGCGCGGCACCCGCAGGACGTGTGACGCTCACAGAGAACGCCGACGGATCGGTTAAGGTCACGGGGGCCGCTGCCGGTGAAGCCGTTGTCTCCATTACCGCCGACATAGACCCCACCATCACTGCCTCCTGCATTATCAACGTCCGCGACCTGATCGTGACGCTCGACAAAACCGTCGAAACAATGGAAAGGGTCGGAAGTGCGATAATAACACCCACATTCTCACCCGCCGCTGCTTCACACACATATACCTGGACGGCGACACCCTCGGGTGTGGTTACATTAGTCGAAAATCAAGACCGCTCCGTGACTGTCTTCGGTGTGACCACGGGGAAAGCCACAGTGACCATAACCAGCAACACCAATGCAAACCTCACCGCTTCGTGTGAAGTGACCGTGACCGCCTCGACGGTGACGCTCGACAAAACCACCGAAACCGTCGAAAGCTTCGGCAGCAAGACCATCACGCCTACATTCACTCCCGCCGCAGGTGCGTTGCAGTATACCTGGACGGCGACTCCCGAAGGCGTGGTTTCACTCGTCAAGAACGCCGACAACTCCGTAACCGTCACGGGCATAAAAGCGGGCACGGTCGCCGTGACCATTACCTGCGACACCGATCCCGCCCTGACCGCCTCGTGCCAGGTGACAGTTATGCCGGCCGCATTCGCATTCGATGCCATCCACATCGACGGTTCTGCGGTAGCCGGAGGTAAAACAGCCATTGCCGCCACGCTCGAAAACGCCGACGTCTACGCATGGTACGGCGACCTCGCGGCAGGTGAACTGACCATCCCCGTGGAACTCTCAGGAGACTCGTATTACGCCGTTCCGACCGACGGTAGCACCGCTTTTGCCACAACCACCGAAGGTGCCGTAAAACCCGCTACTCTGATTAAAGGAGCGGCGAAATGGACCATCGCCGCCGCCGGCAAGTATCGCGTTGTTATCAACAAGACCACCAGGACTTTAGCAGTTTATTCACCCACCATCGACTTGCAACCGTTTATTGCCACCTGGATGGCAGGAACAGAAGAGAGGAATACGGTTGTAACCACTTTCTGGATGTATGGCGATGGAACCGGTTGGGGCTGGCGGGCTGGCGGATTCACTCCAAGCGCAGCCGATCCGCAAATAATCGTTTATCAGGGCCAGGCACTCAATAATGGAAACGGAGTTAAGTTCGTGGTCTATGGAGAGAGCGATTTCCGGAACAATGCCTATGCCTTTACAAACCCCCTTACCGAGGGCGGAACCAGACAGAGTATAACCCCCGAACAGGCCGGATACAAATTACATGGCGGTTATGACGGTGAAACTCGAAACTCTTACTATAAAATCCCGGGGGGCACTAACTTTATGGTGCTCGATTTAAGAAACTTGACTATTCAAGTGGAAACCCGCTAATTATTTTTTTCATCACCACCGCCCCGGCGCGGTTCGAGGCGGTGGTGTTTTTCAATATCGCAATACCAACATTTAGCTACAAAAACAGATGAAAAACCGGTTTATAAGGTCGGCTTGGGCCGTAATGTTCACGCTCGGTTGCCATGCGGGCGATGCCCAGACTCGGGAGATGGATTTAAAGGGAGAGTGGGGCTTCCAGACCGACGTGATGGATTTCCGCAGAGGATCGCTCTCGCCGCGATATAATCACAAGTTGCAGGAGACGATAACCCTGCCCGGCACCACCGACGACCATGCCATAGGCTACCGGGTGCCGTACCGTTATATAGACCGGCTCACTCGCAAATACGAATATATGGGTCCTGCGTGGTACCAGCGTGACATCGAAATCCCCGCCGACTGGCGCGGAAAACGAATCATTCTCCACTTCGAGCGCGTCCACTGGCTCAGTGCTGTGTGGGTAGATAGCAAAGAGGTGAGCCGCGTCGACCACATCAGCGTCCCCCACGAACACGACCTGACGGAGTTCCTCACGCCCGGCAAAACCCACCGCGTCACCATCTGCATCGACAACCGGTTCCAGTACGAAACACATAAATGGAACCATGCCCACACCGAATTTACCCAGATAAACTGGAACGGTGTACTCGGCGAAATGAAACTTACGGCCAGCGACCCCATTTATACGGACGACTTTCAGCTCTATCCCGACATCGCGTCCGGAAGCGTGAAAGTGCGCATGACCGTCAAAAACCACTCTAAAAGACCATTCGAAGGCAAGGCTGTCTTCACCGTTTCGGGTGCGAGCGATGGTACACGGGGATTTATTCTCTCCACCGAAATTCCCGTCGCAGGGAGCGGCGAGACACTCGATGTAGAGCATACTCTCGCCCTCGGCAAGGGAGTGAAACTTTGGGACGAGTTCTCGCCCAACCTGTATAAAATGGAGTGCCGCCTTGAAACGGCAGGCGACAGGGGTTCTTACGAACACTCGCGTTCGGCGACCTTCGGAATGCGCGAAGTGGCGCAGGGACGTAACCATGTCCTTTTGAACGGCCGCCCCCTGCATCTGCGTGGTACGGTCGAGAACGCCGTCTTTCCGAAAACGGGTTACGCCCCTGTGGACGATGCCTCATGGGAGCGTATTATGCTTCTGATGAAAGATTACGGACTGAACCATATCCGGTTCCACTCGTGGTGCCCCCCTGCGGCGGCTTTCCGCATGGCCGACCGGTACGGGATTTACTTCGAGGTCGAGATGCCCATGTGGGGCAAGGATGCCGAACCTGACGCAAGGGGAGGACGTTGGGACTTTTTCCGCCGTGAGATGAGATCCATTCTGCGTGAATACGGCAACCACCCTTCGTTCGTGCTATACTGCAACGGCAACGAGATAACGGGCGACTTCGATTTCATCGAGGAACTCACCGCCGCCGGGCGTGCGCTCGATTCGAGACATCTGTTCAGCGGTTCCACTGCCCGCACCCGCGTCAAGAGCGATCAATACTACGTTTCGCAGCAGACTAATCGCGGCGACGTGAAGGTATACGAGGGTCTGCCATCGACCGACTGGGACCGCAACGCAGGCTCCGATGTCGATGTGCCTGTTATCTCGCACGAGTCGGGTCAGAGGTGCATCTACCCCGATTTCCGTGAAATTGAAAAATACGCCGACAGCCCCGTCGAGCCGCGCAACTTCGAGGTTTTCCGCGAGATGCTCACCGCTAACGGTATGGGCGACCGGGCGCACGACTTTTTCCGCGCTTCGGGTGCACTGACCGTCGTCGAATACAAAGCCGTCGTCGAAGCCCTGCTGCGGACATCGAAATCGGCCGGTTTCCAGCTCCTCTCGATCAACGACTTTCCGGGGCAGGGATACGCCCCGACGGGCATTCTCGATCCGTTCTGGGACTCGAAAGGGCTGATAACGCCCGAAGATTGGAGGCGATTCTGCGCCCCGACCGTCACGCTGTTGAGGTATGAAAAAAGTTCTTATTTCGAGGGCGAGACCTTCTACGCGCGAGCCGAAGTCTATAATTTCGGCCCGGCGGCGCTCAAAAATGCCAAATTGACGTGGCGCCTCGTCGACGAGGCTGGCAAAACGCTGAAACAAGGCAGCCTGAAAACACAGACTATCGCCACCGACGGCGTATATCCCGTGGGCGAATTTTCGTTCGTTCCCAGTGCGACGGGCAAGCCGCAAAAACTTACGGTACACCTTTCTGTGAACGGTAAATTCGAAAACAGTTGGGACATTTGGGTCTTTCCGCGAAACGAAATCCTGCCCGCCACCACGGACGATGTTCTCTACACGACCGTTTTTGACGAGGCGGCGCGAGAGAGGCTGGCGGCCGGTGGCAAGGTCGTGCTGACCCCGCTTCCGAACAGGCTGAAAGGCCGCCGGTCGGTCTTCCACAACCACTTCTGGAATCCTATCATGTTCGCCTGGCCGCCCATGACTATCGGTTGTCTGATGCAGGACGAGCATCCTGCTCTCGGCGATTTCCCCACCTCCTACCACACTGACTGGCAGTGGTGGGATATTCTTACTAACGCCAAGGTCATAGAGATGCAGTCCGCCCCCGCTGCCCTGCGCCCGTTCATACAGGTGATAGACGCTTTCGACAACAACGAAAAACTCGGCATCGGTTTCGAGGCGCGTGTCGGTGGCGGAAGCCTGCTCGTGTTGGCGGTCGATACCCGCAAGGATATGGACGAACGTCCCGCCACGCGGCAACTGCTATGCAGTATCGACAACTATGTCCACAGCGAGCGGTTCGCCCCCGCCGTGGAACTCGACGCGGCGTTTATCGAATCGTTCCTAATGAAATAATCAATGAAAAAAACTCTCATAACACTCTTCACTCTTCACTCTTCGCTCTTCACTCTTCACTCCTCCGCTCAGGAGGTTGTGTTCACGGAGGCCGCACCCGTGGAGCAGATATACGGCGATGTGTACGAGAACGATGGATTGTTGCCGATGAACGACCTCGACATGGAGAGGGGATACGCACTATACGAGGCCGAAATAGAGGTCGGCGCGGAGGAGGGGGCGTTGCTCGAAGTTGAGAACGTGCGCGACTATGCCTCCGTCTATCTCGAAGGCTGTTTGCAGGGAACTCTCACGGGCGAATCCCGCTCCCTCGAACTGAACGCCGCCGCCGGTCGCCACACCTTGAGGCTTTACGCCGAAAACATAGGACGCATAACCTATGGCCCCGAAATTTTGGACAACTCCAAAGGCTTGTTTGGCGCGGCGACGCTCGACGGCGAGGCCGTCACGAGGTGGACGATGATTCCTTTGGAGGTGAAAGAGCGTGTCGGCGAACTTGTTTTCGAACCTCTCGAAAGCCCGCTGTCCGCTCCGGCATTTTACCGAGGTTATGTCGAACTCGACACCGCCGCCGAAGACGTTTACCTCGATGTTTCGGGATGGGGGATGGGCGAAGTATGGTTGAACGGTGTCTATATGGGGTCATTCTGGGAGGACGAAAAGCAACAGTCCATACTTTTGCCTGCCGCCGACATCGCCAAAGGTAACAATGAAATAATAGTTTTTGAATTGAAAAACAACGGCAGGCGGGCAATGCGCCTTTCGCCCGAACCGGTATTCCAATAATTACAGCCATGAAAAAAATTACTGTTCTTTGCCTCGCACTTGCAACCGTTCTGAGCACACAGGCTAAAAAAGTTCCCGCATACAAAGACCCGGAAAAGTCCGTCGAAGAGAGGGTGGAAGACCTTCTCGGGCTCATGACCCTTGAAGAAAAGGTGTTACAGCTCAATCAACTAACGCTCGGGCGCAACGACAACGCAAATAATATGGCCGACCCTGTTAACGATATTCCGGCTGGCATCGGTTCGCTGATATATTTCGACGACAACGGCGAGTTGCGCAACCGCGTTCAGCGCAAGGCAATGGAGCATAGCCGCCTGGGTATTCCGGTACTCTTCGGCTACGATGTTATCCACGGTTTCAGCACGGTCTATCCCATCTCGCTGGGGCAGGCCTGCTCATGGAATCCCGAACTTGTCCGGCAGGCGTGTGCGATGGCCGCCCGCGAAACCCGCGCTTCGGGCATTGAGTGGACTTTTTCGCCCATGATAGACGTGGCCCGCGACGGCCGCTGGGGACGCATCGCCGAGGGGTACGGCGAAGACCCCTATACCAATGCGGTCTTTGCGGCGGCATCGGTCAGAGGTTATCAGGGCGACGACCCGACCGACCTCTCCGACCCGTCGCACATCGCGGCGTGCCTCAAACACTATGTCGGCTACGGCGCTTCCGAGGCCGGGCGCGACTATGTCTACACAGAAATCTCCGACCAGACGCTATGGGATACCTATCTGCCTCCATATCAGGCCGGTATCGAAGCCGGAGCTGCAACGGTGATGAGTTGTTTCAACGACATCAGCGGCACTCCAGGCTCGGCCAACCGCCACCTGCTGACCGAAGTGCTGAAAGAGCGCTGGGGACACGACGGATTCGTGGTCTCCGACTGGGGCGCAATTCAACAACTCCGTGCGCAGGGAGTCGCCGCCGACACAAAAGAGGCCGCGCTGAAAGCCTTCACGGCAGGTGTCGATATGGATATGATGAACCGTTGCTACGACAACCATCTCGCCGCACTCGTCGCCGAGGGTAAGGTCTCACAGGCGCAGGTCGATGAGGCCGTGAGGCGCGTATTGCGTGTGAAATTCCGTCTGGGACTATTCGACCGACCCTACACACCCACGACGAACAAAGCCGAACGGTTTGGTCTTCCGGAAGACATCGCCACTGCCGAACGTCTTGTCGCCGAGTCGATAGTGCTTCTCAAAAACGAGGCGAATACCTTGCCGCTTACGGGTACATCCCGCATCGCGGTTATCGGCCCGTTGTCCGACAGCCGCTGGCATCTGTTGGGTTCGTGGTGTGCCAAGGGCAATGCCGACGATGTGGTCAGCATAAAAGAGGGAATGGAACGGGAGTTCGGCGGAAAGTCCGAACTACTCTTTGCACGCGGATGCGATTTCGACGGCGACGACCGTTCGGGGTTTGCCGAAGCTGTCGCCACAGCCGAAAAATCAGACGTGGTCGTGCTGTGCCTGGGCGAAAAGAGAGACTGGAGCGGCGAGAATGCTTCGCGCTCGACCATCGCCCTGCCTGCAATTCAGGAGGCTCTTGCAGCGGAAATTGCCGCCACGGGCAGACCTGTCGTGCTGGTACTCACTAACGGCCGGCCCCTCGACCTTAGCCGTCTCGAACCACTTGTCGGTGCCATCGTTGAATTTTGGCAACCGGGAATAAGGGGTGGTGCCCCCCTTGCGGGCATCCTGTCAGGACGCATCAACCCGTCGGGTAAACTCTCCGTTACTTTTCCGCGTTCCACGGGACAGATTCCCATCTATTACAATCATCGCCAAACCGCACGCCCTTATGGCGGTCAGGGACTATATAAAGACGTCCCCTCGACACCTCTCTACGAATTCGGCCACGGGTTGAGTTACACGACTTTCGAGTACGGAGACATTGTGCTTTCGGCGGCGGAATTTGCGCACGGCGAGAAGTTTACAGCCGAAGTGACCGTGAAGAACACCGGCGCACGCGACGGTCTCGAAACCGTCCATTGGTTCGTTCACGACCCTGTTTGCACTGTTTCGCGTCCCGTCAAGGAGCTGAAATACTTCGATAAGCAGTTCATTCCTGCAGGTGAAAGTCGCTCGTTCCGTTTTGATATAGACCCGCTGCGCGATCTGGGTTTCGTGAAACGCAGTGGCGAACGTTTCCTCGAAACCGGCGACTATTTCATAATGGTCGCAGACAAACGGATCAAAATAACCATTACCGATTAAAGATGAAAGTGGAATCCGCATACTTTTTGAGATAGTGCCGTCTTGTTCGATGATTGAGGGGATTACGGGTACGATAAAAATCGCTAACTTCTGTTTTATCAGGAAGTTAGCGATTTTTGCATTTAGGGGGTTGTTTCCAAATTGTTCCCGATAAGAATGCAGTTAAAGGGAAAGGCCAAGTGAATGTACCATGAGTGAAAGAGGCCTGTAACTTCGGACATTTTTTAGATGCAAAGAGGATTCCTCGTTTCGAGATTAAAGCAGTTTTGATAATAATCGCCATTGGGGGAGTTCTAACACAGGGTTTAGACTCGCTCCGTGGGACGTTCTTATCATGGAAGAACGGTAGACACGGTTGCCATCCCGGCAGTTAATCCATTTGATCGGGCGGTGATGACTATCTCTCCGCCGCGACCCTTCAGCGACCTGACGACTACCAGACACTTCCCGCTGAAAGCTCTGATGCCCGTCCCTTTCAGGTTTTGTTTGCCTGTGGCGTCGCCGTTGTCGACACCCACGATCTCGCCGGGCCCGGAGACAGAGAATTCCACCTGGTCGGTCGCTGTGGGGACGAACACTCCGGCCGCGTCTTTCACGTCGACCTCCACGAACGACATATCTGTGCCATCGGCCATAATGACGTTCCGGTCGGGCTTCAATTCGAGGCTGGCAGGGGCTCCCGATGTGGTGATCCGGCAGTCGACCACCCGTCCGTCGGCCATCGTGCCTTTTGCCTCCAGTGTCCCCACGGCCCAGGGCACGATCCACTCCATAATCCAGTCGGGATCGAGGGTGTTACCCGCCAGCCTCTCACCGAGTGACTCTCCGTTCAGGAAAAGTTCCACCTTTTGGCAGTTGGTGTAAGCCATGACGTTCACATTCCCGTTCTGGGAAGCGGGAGGGTTGTCCTCTCCCCAGTTCCAGTGGGGCAACAGGTGCAACACCGGTGCGTTCTGCCAACGGCTCCGGTAAAAATAGTATATATCCTTGGGAAATCCGGCCAGGTCCACTATGCCGAAGTAGGAACTCCGGCCCTGAAAACCTCCGCCGTAGGGGCTGGGCTCGCCGAGATAATCGAAGCCTGTCCATACGAACTCTCCCATCATGTAGTCTCTCGAATAGATGCTGGCGTAGCTTGCTCGTGCCGACGGCAGCCAGTTGCCGTCGTCGTACGAAGAGGCTTGATAGTCGGGATACCCGCCCACGTTCCTGCTGTCGGAGATCGGGAATCGGTATATGCCGCGGCTCTTGACATTCGAACACGTCTCCGAGGCGTAGAGGGGCTGATCCTGCCGGAAATCTCGAATGATGTCATACGATATGCGGGTCTGATCCCTGCGGTTCTGATAATTGATGCCGTCTATGTCGACCACTTGTTTGGAGACGGTTAGTTTGTTTGGGTTGTTGTGGTGGTTGTTACCCCATGTTACGGGCCTTCCGTCGGGCGCTTCGTTGAAAATGGCGGGGTCCATCTCTTTGACCCATCTTTTCAGATCGACGGCATCCTGAACCATGTTTGGTTCGCCGGGCATGATCTCGTTGCCGATGCTCCACATCACTACCGACGGATGGTTCCTGTCTCTTTTGACCCAATCTTTGGTGTCCACCTCCGCCCATGTCACGTCGGGATCGGGCCAGTCGAGCGCGGGTTCAGATTCGCCCGCCGTGCGGGCGAAATAGAGGGAGTAGTCGTTGCATCCGTTTTTTGCCACTCGCCACACGTCATATGCCTCGTTCAACACCATGATCCCCAGTCTGTCGCATAGTTCGAGCACCTGTGGGTCGGGAAAATTGTGGGCGGTGCGGATAGCATTGACCCCCATGTTTTTCATTATCTGGAGTTGCCGTTCGATGGCCCTGTAGTTGACCGCCGCTCCGAGACATCCCAGATCGCTGTGGAGGCACACTCCGTTGAATTTCATCGGCTCCCCGTTGAGCGAAAATCCCCTGTCTGCGTCGAACCTCAGTTCCCTCACCCCGAATGTGGTTTCGTAGGAGTCCACCACCACTCCGTCGACCAGCACGTCGGTTCGAACCATATAGAGATACGGATCGTAGGTACTCCACATCCGGGGGTTGTTGAGCATGATCTCGTTCGTGAATATCTCCCGTCCCATTGAGGGAATGTCGACGCTCGACGATGTGGCTTTCCCGATAACCCCGCCGCCATCGGTGAGGATGGTCACCTCCAGCGAAACCGGCCTGTCGGTGCGATATTCGTTCAACACGGTAGTCTCCACACTCACTGTGGCAGTGTTGTAGGTGATGCTCGGGGTGGAGACCCTCACTCCGCAGTAGTCCACGTGAACGGGATCGAGTGTCGTCAGCCACACGTTACGGTAGATACCCGCTCCGGTGTACCATCGTGCCGCCTTGTCTTCTTTGTGGGCCCTGACCGCTATCATGTTCACGCCGCCGTGATTCAGATATGGCGTCAGGTCGCACTGGAACGACGAATAGCCGTTGGGACGGAACGCGATGTAGTTCCCGTTGATCCACACCTTGCCGAGTGCGCTAATCCCGTCGAAGCCGACGAATACTTTCTTGTCATCGCAGTCGGCGGGCAGTGTGAACGTTTTCCTGTACCATCCCACACCTCCGCTCAAATAGCCTCCGTCTCCGCCTGCGGGTGAATCCGGGTCGAAATCGTTGAAGATGCTCCAGTCGTGTGGTAGCGTCACGCTCTGCCAATCCACGTCGTTTATATTCACCGCATGGCCGTCGGCGACCTCTCCTTTGAAGAATTTCCACCCTTCGTTGAAATTCTCGCCACGTAGACCGTTGTAGATGTCGGTGCCCCGGAGCGACACTGCCGACTGTCCGGCGATGGCGGAGTCGGTGGCGCGTCCATCCCCCGTGGGATGTCCGTACGCACGCTGCGTCTGAACGCCTGCGGCGACACAGATCGCAAACAAATATTTAATCGTTCTAAGCATAATCGTCGGTTGTTATCTGTTCTTGTTTTCCTGTTTTCTCACCACGCCCGCTGCGATCTTCACCACGTTCTCCCTTTGATTCCGGAAGACGACCATCTCCTGCTCCCTCCCCGGGTCGGCCTGTTCGACGGCCGCCGCGAGATCGTTCAGATCGTTGATCACCCTACCGGCAAATTCCAGGATCACATCGTTTGGTTGAAGATAATCCCTGAGCGGTGTATCGTAACTGATGATGGTTACCACATATACCCCCCGTTCCGAGTCCATCCCGGTTGCCGATCGCTCTCCCAACGACTCGAGATTCTTGATATGCAATCCCTGCCACTCCACCACTTCGATCGCTCCGTCATCGGAACTGTCGACCGGCAGTGACATTTGGGGCGTGCGTGCCAACTCTCTTAAGCGTGGAGAGACCACTCCGAAACGATCCATCTCGAAGTTCTGAAATCCGATCCTGAAAACAGGTACCGCCGAGCCTGTAACCCGGTAATCGCCTTGTTCGGGATTTTCAAACCTCACGGGGTAGACTATCGAGTGGTGGTCGATGTCTCTCTCCCGTGCCGCGTCGAGGGCTGTCCGGCCAGTGAAGATGTTGTAGTCCACCTCGCCTCCCCAACCGTGTAAATTGATAGGGCGATAGGGCGTCATCACTATGTTGCGGGTAAAGACGTCGCCACTGTCGGCGAACCACACGTGCGGGTGGAAGGTGTTGTTGATCAGAATGTTGTTTTCCACCACTCGATAAAATCCCTCCCTTAGCTTGATCCCTCCGTTGAGACACAGGTTGTTGTATATGTGGTAGTTGGTGGCGCCGTCATCCAGATCTATATCCCAGCCCCGGTCGCAACGAAACCTGTTGTTGCGAATGATCGTGGTCGAGATTGCGTCTATCAGCAGCAATTCGGGTTCGTCCCTCACTATGGAGGTCATTGTGTTGTAGTTGGGATGCCAAAATCGGTCGCGGCCCCAAGAATTGAACGAGCCGTGGTCGCCGGTCTCTTTGACGGTGTCGAAAATATCGTTGTACTCTATAATGTGTCCTCCCCATGTACCTTCGCTGATGTTGATCCCAGCTCGTGGCACGTCGTAGATGCTGTTGTGGCTGATGGTGATCGCCCGGCACATTGAGAGTTGCACCCCTGTGATCTGTTTTTCGAACAGCCCGATGTGGTGGATAAGGTTGTCGTGAACCCTGCAGTCGGCAGGGTAGTTGTTGGTTCGGGGGCCGAGTCCCCGATCCATCTCGTTCAGAGGGACGAACTGTCCGTACTCGAAACCGGGAGAACGCACGGCATGCGGATCACCCACGAAACAGATCGCACTTGCGCCCGTGTCGGTGAAATGCGAACCCGAGATGAGCAGATCGCGGTTGTAGTTCGACACAAACACTCCGTTGCCACCCAGATTGTGCAGGAAGCAATCCTGCAACCGACAATTCTCGGCGCCTTCGAACACTATCGCCCCGCCCCGGTAGATCATCCAGTCCGAGCGCAACAATGGCTCGTAATTCTCCATGAAGGTACGCGCCGTTTGAGTGAACTCTATTCCCTGCATGGTGATGTTTTTCGCGGGACGCTGCTCTGTGCCGCAAAATTCTACGAGATGTTTCAGTCTCGCCGCCTCGAACGTGGCGCCATGAATATCCTCGCCGGGTAACGGAAAGTAGTACAACACTGAAGCGTCGGTGTCCAGAAACCATTCTCCCGGAGCGTCCAATTCTTCGAAAATATTCTCGACCATGCGGTTGTTTGCGCTCAAACCATACTGCCGGTTGTTTTGCCACCCTCCTTCCATGGACAGGTTCCCCTCACGATCGCTCCCCGTGATGCGATAATGAAAATCGCCCCAGTCGGAGACGTGCATGGCGTGGAGAAATCCTCCGGCAGGGTTTTCCCATCTCCTGACACGTTGCGGAGAGGTGGCGTCGGCCGAGGTGCCGTTGAATCGTATCGCCGCAGGATCAAAATCGGGATACCGCGCCAGGTGGCGGATTTCGCCGTTCACGACCAACATGTCGAATGTCTCTCGGGAATCCAATTCGGTCTTCATGATCCCGTTCCGGTGAGGTTTCCAGTCGGTTGTCAGACGCACACCCCCGGAAACAACAGCTCGTTCGCCTGAATAGGATCGCAGGGTCAGTCGCCTGGTTTCGCCACCGTCTTCGGGTGTGAAGACCACGGGTTCGGTCAGGCGGTACACCCCTTCGCGAAGGTGTATGGTCACTTCGCCGGTGATTTCGCGTGCCGCCGTCTGCGCTCTTCCAATGGTTTTGAAGGGTGCGCTCACGGTGCCGTTGTTATTGTCGCTGCCGTTGGGAGCAACGTAATAATTGGTCTGGGCGAACAGCCCGAAAGTTGTCCCGGAAAAGATCGAGACGATCAATAGTTTTAATCTCATTGTTGTTCTCAGTATATCTCGGGTTATCATTACGATGTTATTATATAGTAGATTTTATGGGCCGACAAGTTAGATATAAAAACAAAGACTCGGGGATACGTTTCGTTGCCAAACAAAGACAAGAGGGGCCGTAATGATAACGAAAAGGGGTGTGACGATCTGTCACACCCCCTCTTTGCGCTGATACTCCGAGGGCAACGGGCTGCAGTTCACTTTATTGCCGTTTACGGAACGCACAGGGCGAGAGATTTGAATACTCCTTGAGAATTTGGAAATTTGTTTTTATTGTTTAACTTTGCAATTAAATAGAGATATTAAACAATAGGATTAGACGAAGAAAGTATGGAAGAACGCATTCTGAAAGTGGCTGAAGAGCTGTTCCTGGAGCAGGGATTTGTCAAGACCACCACGGGGCAAATTGCAAAACAGGCCGGTTGCAATCAGGCGCTCGTTCACTATTATTACCGCACCAAGGAGAGGCTTTTCGAGCGTGTTTTCGAGGATAAGATAAGTTACATCGCTGGAAATATCCTCGCCGTCGACGAGGGTGAGGGTTCTTTCGAGGAGAAAGTCGCGCGAATGGTGGGGGTGCATTTCGATTTCCTCGTCCAGAATCCCCTTTTCGCCCCATTCATCGCCGGGGAGTTGCTCTCCAATCCCGAGCGTTTCGTCCCTGTATACGACAAAATCGGCCACTATCCGCAGGGAGTTTTCTCGAAACTCGACGCCGAACTTCAAAAAGAGGTGGTGCGGGGCGCAATCCGTCCGATAACGACCCTCGACCTTGTTGTGACGGTGATGTCGCTCAACGTCGCGCCTTTCCTTGTATTGCCTGCGCTGCACAAGTTGACCACCCTGTCCGGCGAAGCCGTCGAAGCGTGGCTCGTAGCACGGAGAGAAGAGAATATAACCACGGTTTTATCACGCATAAAATTATGAAACGAATCTTTTTACTCCTCTTTCTTGCCGGATGGACAGCGGGCGTATCGGCACAGCCACAGCGTCTGACAATCGAGGATTGCTATCGTCTGGCGCGGGAGAACTATCCGCTCGCCCGGCAGTACGAACTTATAGAGAAGGCGGCAGAGTACAACCTCTCGAATGCCGCACGAGGATGGTTACCACAGATCACATTCTCGGCGCAGGCTTCGTATCAATCGGATGTGACGCAGTTGCCGTTCGACCCTGCGCAGTTGGGATTTACAGGAGTGAGCATCCCGACCCTCAGCCGCGACCAGTACGGTGCCAAGATCGAAGTGGGGCAAACTATTTGGGACGGTGGGGCTGTCGGGGCTGCGCGCGACGGCATTCGTGCGGCCGCCGAAGCGGAACGGGCGACCACGGAGGCGAACCTTTACGCGCTGAACGAGCGAGTGAACGGCCTGTTTTTCGGGATACTGCTCGCCGAAGGGCAACTTGAACAGATAGCGATCCTGGAAGACGATCTGGCAAGGAATCGCGAGCGCATCGAGGCGTATGTACGGAACGGTATCGCCATGCAGGCCGACTTCGACGCAATCCGCATCGAGCAGTTGAAAGCAGCGCAGCAAAAGGCCGCGATTGCCGCCACCCGCCGCGCCTACCTCGAAATGTTGTCGCGGCTCACGGGCACGGAATCCGATGCAGAGACCGAATTGGTGAAACCCACGGCGACCCTTCCCGCGAGCCTTGCCGTGAATCGCCCCGAACTCTCGATGTTCGACGCACAGATCGGGAGTATAGAAGCGCGCGCGCGTCGTCTGAATGCGGCCGTCACACCGCGCCTTGGCCTTTTCGCCACGGGTGGCTACGGCAAACCGGGTCTTAATATGCTGTCGGACAAGTTCGAGGCTTTTTATGTCGTCGGTGCGCGCCTTTCGTGGAACATAGGGGGACTGTACACCCGTAGGAACGACCGGCGGCAGATCGCAACCGACATCCGGGGCGTGGAACTTCGCAGGGATGCTTTCCTGCTGAACACCGACCTTAACATTACGCAGAGGAACACCGACATAGACCGTCTGCGCGAACAGCTCGCCTACGACGACGAGATCATCGAACTGCGGGGTTCGGTGCGGCGCTCCTCCGAGGCCAAAATGGCAGGCGGCACGCTTTCAGGCAGCGACCTTGCACGGGAAATCAACGCTGAAGCAGCGGCGCGACAGGATAAAGTCCTGCACGAAATGGAGCTGCTGCTGGCGATATACAACCTTAAATTCGCAACAAACAACTGAAAACAAATATGTTGCTTCACACGTCATTGCGAGGGCTTTTGCCCGAAGCAATCCAGAAATCGAGACTGGATTGCTTCACCCTGCGGGTTCGCAATGACGATTTGGATCGCATAAAATACTTTAAAAATATATGAAAAAATATCTTTTTATTGCAGCGCTTTTTCTTGCGGCCTGCGGAAACAGAAATAACGGATACGACGCTTCGGGTGTTTTCGAGGCTACCGAGGTGACTGTCTCGGCGCGCGGAACGGGTGAACTTGTGAGGTTTGACCTTCGCGAGGGGCAGACCTTGACGGCTGGCGAGACGGTGGGCATCATCGACACGACCCAACTGCATCTTCAAAAAATGCAACTTCTGGGCACTCTGAAAGCAGCGGATGCCCGCAGATATAATGTCGAACTGCAGCTTGCATCCCTGCGTCGGCAGATTGCGACGGCGCACACGGAGCAGGTGCGGTTCGAGAACCTTGTGCGCGAAAACGCCGCAACCCAAAAACAGCTGGACGACATCACGGCACATCTTTCCGTGCTCGAAAGCCAACTTGCCGCCCAAACCGAAACGCTGACGAGAGGTAACAGGAGCCTCGACGGTGAAACGCAGGCCATGTCGGCGCAACTTGCACAGTTGGAAGACCGAATCGCCAAGAGCGTCGTCGCAAGCCCAATAGACGGGGTGGTGCTTTCGAAGTATGCCGAGCAGGGCGAACTCGCCTCGCAGGGCAGGCCCCTGTTCAAGGTCGGCGACCTCGAAAATATGTTCCTGCGGGTCTATATCACCGCCGACCAGTTGACCTCGTTGCAACTCTGTCAAAAGGTGCGGGTCTTTGCCGACTGGGGCGACAAAGATCGGCGCGAGTACGAAGGCACGGTTAGTTGGATTTCGGACAAGGCGGAGTTTACCCCTAAAACCATTCAGACCCGCAACGAACGCGCCAATCTGGTCTATGCCGTGCGCGTCGCAGTCACCAACGACCGCTATATCAAAGCAGGGATGTATGGAGAAATACGAATCAATAAATAAAAACGATAATGTTGCCCGCAACGTCATTGCGAGGAACGAAGCAATCCAGAAAAACGAACTGAATTGCCGCGCCCTGCGGGCTCGCAATGACGGGTAATCCGGAAGAACGAAATATGCCATGAAAATGATAAAAACAGACACTTTGTCGAAGTCTTATGGCAAGGTTGCGGCGTTGCGGGGGCTCTCTTTCGAGGTTGAGCGCGGGGAGATTTACGGTATCATAGGCCCGGACGGAGCGGGCAAGACTACGCTGTTCCGTATCCTCACCACGCTGATGCTCGCCGACGGCGGCACGGCCTCGGTGGACGGACTGGACGTGGTGCGCGACTACCGCGAAATACGCCGCCGTATCGGCTATATGCCGGGGCGGTTTTCGCTATATCAGGACTTGACGGTAGAAGAAAACCTTAACTTTTTCGCCACGCTGTTCGGCACGACGGTCTCCGAAAATTACCATCTCATAGAAGATATTTACCGCCAGATAGAACCCTTCAAAACGCGCCGCGCGGGAAAACTTTCGGGCGGCATGAAACAGAAACTCGCGCTTTGCTGCGCCCTCATCCACCGTCCGGCGGTGCTGTTTCTCGACGAGCCGACCACGGGCGTAGATCCCGTCTCTCGAAAAGAATTCTGGGAGATGCTGCAGCGGCTTCGAGAGCAGAGTATCACAATCGTCGTTTCGACCCCCTATATGGACGAGGCGGCACGGTGCGACCGCGTGGCTATCATGAAAGATGGTTCTTTCAGGGGTGTCGTAGGCCCCGGCGAGATAATGAATGCCTACCCGGAGGCATTCGGAGGAATTAAAACCGCACGACCCGAACGATGAACGAAAAAGCGATATATGTAAAGGATTTGACCAAGCGGTTCGGCGATTTCACTGCCGTCGACGCCATCGGCTTCGAGGTCGAACGCGGGGAGATATTCGGATTCCTCGGAGCCAACGGTGCGGGAAAAACCACTGCCATGAGGATGCTGTGCGGCCTTTCGCGTCCTACTTCGGGGCACGGCACGGTCGCGGGGTTCGACATCGCCAGACAGGCCGAGCAGGTCAAGAAAAACATCGGCTATATGAGCCAGAAATTCTCACTCTACGAGGATTTGAAAGTGTGGGAAAACCTGCGGCTGTTCGGCGGGATTTACGGCATGAAGCCGGCGCAAATAGCCGAAAAGACCGGCCGTATACTCGCCGAGCTCGGTTTCGAGGCCGAACGGAATACACTCGTTAAGGCCCTGCCGCTCGGGTGGAAACAGAAACTCGCCTTTTCGGTGGCAATATTCCACGAGCCGAAGGTGGTCTTCCTCGACGAACCTACGGGCGGAGTCGATCCCGTCACCCGACGTCAGTTCTGGGAACTCATCTATGCCGCCGCCGGACGAGGCATCACTGTCTTCGTGACGACCCACTACATGGACGAGGCGGAGTATTGCGACCGCATCTCGATGATGGTCGACGGACGTATCGAAGCCCTCGATACGCCGGAAAATCTGCGCAAACGATACAACGTCGACACGATGGACGATGTGTTCCAAAAGTTGGCGCGGCGGGCGACACGAAATGGAGATTGAAAGCCATGGGACAGTTCGGAGCATTCGTGAAAAAGGAGTTCTATCACATACTGCGCGACAGGCGCACGTTGCTGATACTGTTAGGTATGCCCATCGTGCAGATACTGCTGTTTGGGTTTGCCATAACCACCGAGGTTAAAAATACGCAGGTCGCCGTGTTCGACCCCGCGCCGAGTGTCGAAACGCGCCGCATCACCGAGCGCATCGACGCGAGCGGTTACTTTACCGTCGCCGAGCGGCTCACATCACCGGAACAGATAAACGACATATTCAAAACAGGGCGCATCGGTTTGGTCGTCGTTTTCAGCGACGGCTTCGGGAACGACGTGTCGGGTACCGGCGGGGCGGGGGAGTGTGCCATCCAACTCATCGCCGACGGCACCGATCCCAATCAGGCGTTGATGCTGACGGGATATGCAAGCAGCATCATCGCCTCTTACGCGCAGGAGGTCGCGCAGTTGCACAATGTTCCGATGCGGATAGTCCCCGAAGTGAGGATGCTCTATAACCCGCAGGGCAAGAGTGCGTATAACTTCGTGCCGGGGGTAATGGGCCTGATACTGATGATTATCTGCGCCATGATGACCGCCGTTGCCATCGTGCGCGAAAAAGAGACCGGAACGATGGAGGTGCTGTTGGCCTCGCCCGTGCGCCCCGTCTATATAATGTTCTCCAAAACCGTTCCCTATTTCGTCCTCTCGATGGCCAACCTGACCACCATCCTGCTGATGTCGGTCTTTGTGCTGGGAGTTCCAATCGCCGGAAACCTCGTGCTGCTTATATCCATATCGTTGCTGTTCATCTTCACGGTGCTGGCTCTGGGACTGCTCATATCGACGCTTGTCAACTCGCAGGTGGCAGCACTGCTTGCTTCAGGGATGGCACTTCTGCTGCCCACGATATTGCTGTCGGGGCTGATATTTCCCATCGAGAGTATGCCCGATGTGCTGCAATGGATCTCAAGCGTCGTTCCCGCGCGGTGGTACATCGCGGCCGTCAAAAAGGTGATGATACAGGGTGTCGGGGTGCAGTTCGTGCTGCGCGAGATAGGTATTCTGGCGGGCATGGCCGCGATACTCTTTGCGGTGAGTCTCAAAAAATTCAAAACACGGCTATGTTAAAGTTCCTGATAGAGAAGGAGTTCAAGCAGATACGGCGCAATGCGTTCATGCCGAAGCTCATCGTGGCGCTGCCGACCATCATGATGTTCGTGTTGCCGTGGGCGGCCAATCAGGAGGTGCGCGACGTGAGTCTGACCGTGGTGGACAACGACCACAGTACCTATTCGCGGCGACTGACGGAAAAGTTGGCCTCGTCC
>QMCE01000677.1_pt1 | contig 19108 bp, 14 predicted proteins | sample 1821851 | NCBI WGS metagenome assembly QMCE01 (sample SAMN09453174, study PRJNA476694) | Termite gut metagenome, whole genome shotgun sequencing project. | isolation source: worker | host: Odontotermes sp. | place: South Africa:Pretoria | collected 2016-01-28
CGAAGGCAATAGGTCACTATTGTCGAGAAAAGCGGGCGAAGCACAGCGCAAAACGGGCGGAAAAGCGGCCCGAATGGAATTTAGTAACACTTTCTCAGGGCATGGCGCAGTCCGTCTCCATCGTCATCATGGATTTCCGGATGTGGGAGCAGGATGCGCTGTATCATCACCGTTTCAGCCTGTATGACAGGGAAGCGGCGATGGCGTACCCGAATTCGATGGAAATCCACACGCTTGAACTGCCGAAGCTCCCGAAGGACAGCGACGGCACGGCGCTGTGGAACTGGCTCAGATTCATTTCGTCCAGGACGCGGGAGGAATTCGCGTTGTTGACGGGAAAGGACACGATCATGGCTGAGGCATATGCGCGCCTGGTGAAATTGTCGGCTGATGAACAGGCCCGGTGGCGACAGGAGTCGCGCGAAAAATGGGAATGGGACAATGCCGCGCGGATGCGGCAGAGCCGGGCGGAAGGACAGGCCGAGATTGTTCGGCATATGCTGGCGCGGCATATGTCGGTTGCGGAGATTGTCGAGATAACGGGGTTGTCCGAAGCGGAGATCGAACAGCTGCAAAAGACAGACGCGTAGGGTCTGTCGTCACGAGCCATTCGGGCCGCTTTTCCGTCCGTTTTGCACTGTGCATCGCCCGCTTTTCTCGACAATAGTGACCTATTGCCTTCGAAAATCGGACTCGCCCAGCACAAAACGGACGAAAAATCGGCCCAAAGCGCTCGTGACGACCTTATTATGCGGCAGTTTGCATAATGAGGCTCGTGTCCCCGAATTCCGGTTCCCCGGCACAAAACGCGTGATGAAGGACTCCTTCCGCACGCGCTTCCTGTCAAGACGCCTTTCCCGAACGTTCGGGGACACGAGCCCAATTATTCATACCGCCGAATAATTGGGTCATGTCCCCGAAATCCTTGCGCTTTTCTTTATCGTACCAAAGGGCGTCCCTGGAAACAACCATCGGGGGCATGAATGTCATGCCCCCGATGGTCTTGCCGTATTCGCAACGCGGTATCGCCTAGACGCCCTTCGCGTTGATGCGGACCAGTTCCCCGTTGGAGAAATTCATCCTGGGCTGGTGGCCGGGCAAGGGACGGATGCGCTGGTGCACAGCGTCCACAATCCAGAAGTCCTGCGGGAAGAACGAATCCTCCTGCTCCGCCGCAGGCGTGATCCAGTTCTTCGACCCCACGACGCACACAGGCGCGTCCAGATGATCAAACGCCAGAGACGTCACCGTCGACGCAATGTCGTGCAGGAACGAACCCCGCTCGCAGGCGTCCGACGCCAACAGCAGATTCCCCGTCTTCTTCACGCTCTCGATGATGGGGTCGTAATTGAGCGGGTTGAGGCTGCGGAGGTCCCAGAGTTCGACCGAAAGGCCGTACTTCTCCTCAAGAATCTTCGCCGCGTCCATCGCGCGGTACAGCGTCGCGCCCAGCGTCGCGATGGTGATGTCCCTGCCCGCCTTCCTGAGCGCCGGCTCGCCGAAGGGAACTTCGTAACGGCCTGTCGGCACGCCTTCCTTCACGAAAATTTCCGGCATGTCGTATATCCGCTGCGATTCGAGGAACACAACCGGGTCCGTCCCCTTGAGCGCCGTGTACATCATCCCCTTCGCGTCGTACGGCGTCGCGGGGAAGATGACCTTCAGGCCCGGAACATGGGCGAACATCGCCGACCAGTCCTGCGAATGCTGCGCGCCGTATTTCGCGCCGACAGAGATGCGGAGGATCAGGGGCATCTCAAGCACGCCCGCCGACATGGACTGCCACTTCGCCATCTGGTTGAAGACCTCGTCGCCGCAGCGGCCGATGAAGTCGCAGTACATGATTTCCACAATCGCACGCCCGCCCGACAGCGCGTACCCCACGCCCGTCCCGACAATCGCCCCTTCGCTGATCGGACTGTTGAACAGCCTGTGGTACGGGATGCTCTCCGTCAGCCCCCGGTACACCGCGAACGCCCCGCCCCAGTCGCGGTTGTCCTCGCCCCAGGCCGCAAGCGTCGGGTCTTCGTAGAACCTGTCGATGACAGCCTCGAAAATGGCTTCCTTGAGGACTATCGTCTTCATGCCGGAGACCTTCTTCCCGCTCTCGTCCAGGCCGAAACGGGTCTTCCCCGCGAGGCGCTTCATCTGCGGGTTGTCGGCAAGGGGCATGAGAACCTCGGGCTTCCTGTCGTCCAGAGCCAGCTTCGTCTTGTTCGAGAACATCACCTTCTCGATGCAGTCCGTGCCCGCCGTGTCGAGATAGGGGGAGACGGCCGGATCGATGGCTTTCCGGAACGCCTTCATGACGAGTTCCTTCGCCTTCGCGATGTTCGCGTCCACATCCGACTGGCTGGCCACGCCCGCCTCGACAAGCTCCTTCGCAAACGCGGGAATCGCGTCCTCGGCCATCCATTCGTCGAGCTCCTCCTTCGTGCGGTAGCTCATCGAATCCGACGGCGAATGGCCGCTGAAACGGTAGGTGAGGGTGTCGAGAAGAACCGGGCCCCTGCCCTCCTCGATGATCTTCCGCTTCCTGGTGTAGGCGTCGATGACGGCGAGGGGCTTCATCCCGTCCACCCGCTCGGAATGCATCTGCTCCGGATTCACGCCGGCCCCCAGACGCGCCAGAACCTGAAGGCCCATCGTCTCGCCCACAGGCTGGCCGCCCATGCCGTAGAGGTTGTTCACGAAATTGAACACGATGGGGAGCCCGCCGTTGTGCCCCTTCGGCCACAGCGTGCGGCACTGATCCATCGCCGCCATCATCAACCCCTCCCAGACAGGGCCACAGCCGAGGGAGGCGTCGCCGATGTTGGCGATGACGATGCCGGGCTTGGCGTTGATCCGCTTGTACAGCGCCGCGCCCACGGTGATGTCGCCGGAACCGCCGACAATCGCGTTGTTCGGGTAGATGCCGAAGGGCGGGAAAAAGGCGTGCATCGAGCCGCCCAGACCCTTGTGCCAGCCTGTTTCGCGGGCGAAAATCTCGGCCAGCGTGCCGTAGATGAAGAAGTCGTCCGCCAGATCGCGCGTGTCGCCTTTGGCGTCCTTCTCCACCTTCGACAGCGTGACGCCGCCGAAGTAGTTCTTCATGACGTCCATCAGCTTCTTTTCGTCAAGCTGGCGGATGCTCCTGAGACCCCTCGAAAGAATTTCCGAATGCGATCTGTGGCTGCCGAACGAATAGTCCTCGGTCGTGAGCGTGTACGCCTGGCCGACAGACAGGGATTCCTGCCCGATGGAGAGGTGGGCGGGGCCGCGGTGGTTGTATTCGATGCCCTCGTATTTCCCCTCCTTCTTGATCCTGTCGATCATGGTCTCGAATTCGCGGAGAATGCACATGTCGCGGTGCATGCGGAGCAGATCGCCCTTCGGGAAATCCTTGGCCGCCTTCTTCATGGGCGTCGAGTACTGGTTGAGCGGGATGTCCTGGAATTTGAGCGTGCCTTTCGCCCGGACGTCCTTTGGGCTGAGGGTGATGGACTTGACCATGACCGGTTCCTTTCTGTGTATGCATGAAATATTACATGAACATGATTTCTTTCATGATCTCCGCCACCGTCGGGTGGGGGAAGATGATCTCCTGAATGTCCCGGGCGCGCATCTCGTTTTCGATCATCACGCAGGCCGCGCCGATCATTTCCCCGGCGTAGGAGCCGATCACGTGCATCCCGAGAAGCTCGCCCCGCTCGCCCAGAATCGCTTTGACGAACCCGCGCTCGCCCTCGGTCTCCGCGAGGAACCGGCCGCTCGCGCCCAGCGGCATCTTGATCGTCCGGGTCTTCAGGCCCTTCTCCTTCGCCTGATCCTCGGTGAGGCCCACAGCCGCCGCCTCGGGGTCTGTGTAGATGACCGCCGGCACCGCGACTTCGCGGCAGACGTCGGGGCGGCCGAACATGTTGTTCACCGCGACAGTCGCCTGGCGGCTGGCGAAATGCGCCAACTGCCAGCGCCCCGTCACATCCCCCGCCGCATACACGCCGGGCAGGCTCGTCTCGGCGCGTTCGTTCACCTTGATGCCCCTGCGGTCGACGTTCAGGTTCAGGTTTTCAAGGCCGATGCCCTCGGTGTTGACCGCCCGGCCTGTCGAGACGAGGATGCGATCCGCCTTGACCGAACCGGCCTTGCCGGCCTTGTCTGTGAAATGCACCGTCAGGCCGTCGATCCTTTCGACTTTCGCCCCGGTGTGGATGACAGCGCCCTTCCCCTCCAGCTTCCGCTGGATCGTCATGGCGATTTCCTTGTCGGTGAGGCCGCATATCTGCGGGAGCATTTCGAGGACTGTCACCTTTTTCCCGAGAAGCGCGTGGAAGCAGGCGAACTCCATGCCGATCACGCCGCCGCCGATGACGACCAGATGCTCCGCCATCGTCCCGGCCGCGAGAATGCCTGTCGAATCGACCACCGCCGGATTGTCCTTCATCCCCGGAATGGGCGGGGTGGCGGGGCGCGAGCCGGTGCAGATGAGGAGGTTCGCGCCCTCATAGGTTTTGTCCCCGACTTTCACCTGATTTTTGCTCAGGATCATCCCCTTGCCCGCGACCACCTCGACCTTGTTCTTCTTCATCATCGCCGCCACGCCGCCCCGGAGCGTGTCCTGCACCTTTTCCGTGCGGGCCTTCATGACGGCGTAGTCGAACGACGCGCCCTTCACCTCGACACCGAACGCCTTGGCGTGGAGCGCGTGATCGTAGAGCTTCGCGGAATTGAGGAACGCCTTCGTCGGAATGCAGCCCCTGTTCAGGCAGACGCCGCCGAGGTGTTTGTCCTCCTCGACGAGGAGTACTTTTTTGCCCTTCGCGCCCGCGTGTTCGGCTGCGACGTATCCGGCCGGACCCGCGCCCAATATGATGAGATCGTGCATTGTGTGATCCTTTTCTTAAAACGCGCCGTACAGGGCGACTGTCGTCTGGATGTTCTCTATGCCCTTCGCCACAGCCTGAAGGAACCGGCTCGCGGGCGCGCCGTCCACCGCCTGGTGATCGTACGTCAGCGACAGGTGCAGCCTGGGCTGGAGAACGACCGACCCGTTCGGGCCCCGGGCCGCCGCGTCCTTGATCCCGCAGACGCCCAGAATCGCCACCTGATCGCCGTTGATGATGGGGGTGAAGGACTCTATCCCGAATGCGCCCAGATTCGACACCGTGAACGTGCCGCCCGCCAGAAGATCGGGGTTGATCGACCCCTTCCTGCACTGGCCGGCGTAGTCGACCATCCCGCGGGACAGATCGGCAAGGCCCATCCTGTGGGCGTTGTGGATGACCGGAACCATCAGCCCGCGCGGCGTGTCCACGGCGAAGGCGAGGTTGACGCCGTGGTGCTGGGTGATGACGCCGGCCTTTTTGTCAAACACCGAATTGACGTCGGGGAACTCCTGAAGCGTCTGCACGACGACCCAGCAGATAAGGTCGTTGATGCTGATCTTGGGCAGGCCGGCCGCTTCGGCGCTGTCCTTGTAAATCTTGCGGAGCGCCATGAGGCCGGTGGCGTCGGCCGAGGTGTTGTGGGTGAGCTGCGCGTGCTCTGTGAGGGACTGGAGCATCCTGTCGCCGATGAGCTTCCTGATGCCCTTGTACGGGACGACGGTCGGGGCTTGCTCCTCCGCCGGCATCGCGGCGCGGCGGGCAGGCGCGCCCTTCCCCAAATCGCCCAGCAGCCCGAGGCCGCCCACGCCTGTGCCGACGCCGGCTGTCTGGCCTGTCGAGGCGGCGGCTTCCTTCGCGAGCGGGCTCAGCTTCACGGCTGCGCCGCTGTCCACTGCGGCCCTGACGTCCAGCGAGGTCACCCGCCCGTCAATGCCTGTGCCGGCGAGCGCGGATGCGTCGACGCCCATCTTGCCCGCCAGGGCGCGGGCGCGGGGCGAGACAGGCTTCCAGCCGCCTGCGGCGGGGGCGGGGGCGGCAGGCGCGGCTGCGGCCGGAGCGGGCGCGGGAGCTTCCTTCGCCGCCGGGGCTGCGGGGGCGCTTTCCTGCTTCGCCGGGGCGGCTGCGGGAGCGGCCGCGCCCGCGCTCTCCCCCGCCTCGCCCAGAACAACGATGTCGGTCAGGACAGGCACCAGATCGCCCGCGTTGGCGAGCAGCTTCAAGACCACGCCGCCGGCTGTCGACGGGACGTCGAACGACGCCTTGTCCGTCTCGATCGCGCAGAGAACGTCGCCCTCCGCGACTGTGTCGCCCTCCCTGACCTTCCATTCCACCAGAAGGCATTCCTCCACGGTGTTGCCTTGTTTCGGCATCTGCACGGAAACAGCCATAGAATCTCCTTTTTATATGATTGCGCTGAACACATTCCTGAACGGTCGCACCCGCTCGTCATCCGGTTCAATGTCTGTCGCCAGAATCGATTTGCCGCAGCCGTGATCCCACGTGCCCGCCGTCACCACGCCCAGCTTCGAATGATCCAGCGCGACATACACCTGCCGGGCGCGGCGCGCCACCAGATCCTTGACCTGCGCGTCCTCCATCGTCACCTCGTTCAACCCGACCCCCGCGTCCAGACCCCATGCGCTGAAAAACGCCTTCTCGAACGCCAGAACCTCGATCGACCGGAGCGCGAGCGGCCCGATAAGATTATCTGTCCTGATGTCGAGGCTGCCGCCGATCAGTATCGGCGTGGGCCCCCGGAGAGCGGCGAGGCGGTTGAACGTTTCGATGTTGTTCGTGGCGACCTGCAGCCGCGTCAGGCCCTTGAGATGCCTGACAAGGTTGAGCACCGTGGTGGAGCCGTCGAAATACACGCAGCCCTGGTCCGGCAGCTCGGGGACGAATTTGGCGACCGCTTTCGCCTTTGCGCGCGAATTGGAGGAGAGGCGGCTGGAAAAACGCGACTTCTCGCCCGCAAGCGCGCCGCCGTGCACGCGGATCGCCAGCCCCCGGCTTTCAAGAAGCTTCAAATCGCGGCGGATCGTCATCTCCGACACGGCAAACTGCCGCGCGAGACTGGACACGACCGCATGGCCTCCCGAATTCAGGAGGTCGAGAATGGCCTGCTGGCGCGGCTCCGCGAGTTCCGGCATGGTGCGAACCTGCCTGTCTTTTTCTGATGTTCGAAAATGTTCAAGTTCACAAAGTATAACATCGCATTCATGCATGCGCAAGAATATTCTACGGATATTTTTCAAAAAAACTGCACAGGGAAACGCGGCGGACAGGTTTTCCGTTTTCTTTTTTTTGCGGAAAGAATTACCCTTGCATGCTGTTGGCGAAACAATATAATAATACTTATGATAATTATTATTAAAAGCGTGCGCCTCAGAATGCCGCAAAAGGACGCGTCATGAAAAAACTCACTCTGGGCCGGTACGACATCGCCGCCTGCACGACATTCGGCGTCTATGCGATGTGCTCGCTCATCATCCCCATGTGTCTGCTGCCGCTGGCCGCCGATCTGCATTTCCCCCTCGACGCGGGCGGCATGGGCCTCGGAGGCGCGCTCCAGCTGGGACGGGCGATACCCATGATAGCCGCGATGGCGCTGTGCGGGTTCGCGGCGGGACGATGGGGAAAACGCCGCTCCCTGGGCTTCTCCATCCTCTTCATGTGCGTCGGGATCATGGCCTGCGCGTTCTCCCCCTCGTACGGCGTGCTGATCGCAGCCCTCGTCGTGTCGGGGCTGGGCGAGGGCGTCATCGAGGGGCTGGCGACGCCGTACATCCAGGACCTCCATCCAGACGATTCGGGACGATACCTCAACTTCAGCCATTCGTTCTGGTCGGTCGGCGTCGTGGCGATGGTGCTGATCGCGGGCGCGCTGCTGTCCATGGGCGTGTCGTGGAGGCTCCTTGTCTTCGGCTGCGGCCTCGCGTCCGCCGTGCCGGCGCTCCTCTATCTGCTGCCGGGAAAGGACGGCGCGAAGGAGCACGACGAGCCGGTGCACTGGAAGGAAATCTGCTCCAAGACGCGGGCCATTGTCGGGGAGAGGCGGTTCTGGCTGTTTTTCGCCGCCATGTTCTTCGCCGGAGGGGGCGAGTTCTGCCTGACGTTCTGGTGCGCAGCCTTTATCCAGCTCGAATACGGCGGGAGCGCGTGGATGGCGGGCGCGGGGACAGCCTGTTTCTCGGCGGGGATGTTTCTCGGGCGGCTGTTCTCCGGGTTCTGGGTGCCGCAGCGCCGCCTGAAGGCGTTGATCGTGTGGATGGGGATCGCGTCGACAGCCGTGTGCCTGTTCTTCCCCTGGCTGCGGTCGATGGGGACGCTTCTCGCGCTCCTCTTCGTTTCGGGAATCGCGGTGGGGCCGTTCTGGCCAAGCCTCCAAAGCAACGGCGCCGAACGGGTGAAGGGGGATTACATGATGCAGATGATCCTCTATTCCTGCGCGGGCGTTCCGGGATGCGGGTTTTTCACCATGATTCTCGGCGTGCTGGGGGACAGGGTGGGGCTGCGGATGTCGTTTTACGTGGTGCCGGCGTGTTTTCTCATCGTCTTCCTTTTGGCGGGATACGACTGGCTGACCGAGAGGCGGGAGCGACGGGCGGGCGGAACGCCGTCATTCAAGCCCGGTTCCTGAAAAACGGTGCTCCATCTCCGCATACCCCATGGGCGTGACATGGAGCGCAGCCCAGACGGCCAGGCGGCGGACGCTCCTGTCGGCGTCCCCCCCGGCAACGGCGGACAACGCCTCGTCGGCGATACGCTCGTATTCCACATTGCGCTCAACCACCCCGCCCTCCCCGTCAGGAACGCCGTACCGCAGCGTCGCCAGACGCACAACAGCCTCCTTCCGCCAAAACGCCTCCGCGTCCTCCCGCGCAATCCGCACAGTCGCGGGCAGGCACGCGAACCCCCCGAATTCGCTCAACGCCACATTCGCCTTCCAGGTGAACGCCCGCATCGCCTCCGCCACCCTGTCCGCATACGCCTTCGCCCGCGCCGCCCGCTCCCCGTCCCCCGCGCGCAGCAAATACCCCGCATACCCCTGCGCCCCGCGCATCTTGAATATCAGGCCCGTCACGAAAACAACGCTCGACGGCCTGTCGCCGGTCAAATGCCGCCCGCACAGCAGCGCCGCGCCGTAGCACCGCTCCGCCAACTGCCGCTCCCCAGCCCGCTCCGCCTTTTCCGCCCGGCGCAGCAACCCCTGCAAATACTCCCGAAGCACCCGGAAATCAGGCTGCTTCGACTCCGCGCTGTCGAACTCCGGATATTCGTCCGGAATAAGGCGGCACTCCCCCATCTCCGCGGCTTCGAGAAGCGCGTCCACGCCCCGGGTTTCCGAACCGTCCCCGCGCAGCTCCTCCGCTTCGGACAAATACCATTCCTCAAGCGCCTTGAAACGGGACGCGGCGTTCCCCTCTCCCGACGGGAACGCGACCAGACCCTCAAGCCCCGAATCCGTGTCCCAGCTCTCCAGCATCCACGCCCCGTCCCCGGCAGCCCACTGGGGGCGGAACGTTTCCAGCTCCCGCAGTATCTCCCCCTGCCGCGCGGTCTCTCCGGCCGCGCCGCGCGCGCACGCCAAAAAAACGCACGACAGGACGGCTTGCAAAAAAAAACGGCTTGCCATATTCTTCCCCGGATTCAATGCGTCTTTCGTCTTCCCCTATCATACACGGAGCCCGGAGCGCGTCTATGCTGCACCTCACCTGGGAACAGTTCCACAAGGACTGCGAACTCCTCGCGAACAACATCCGCGCATCCGGCCGCGCGTTCGACAAGCTGCTGTGCATCACGCGCGGCGGCGTTTTCGTCGGCGGCCTTCTGGGCCACCTCCTGGGCATGCGCAACATCACCACCATCGCGCTCAGACTCTACGACTTCGATTCCCAGGGTCAGGTCGTCGAACAGCTCTCCGGCCCCGACCTCCCCCTTCCCGGCTCACGGATGCTCGTCGTCGACGACATGCTCGACTCCGGCCGCACGCTCTCGTACATTATAGACAAATGGGGCGAGGAATACGACATCGATATCGCGGTTTTGTACGACAAGGGAGGCGGCTCCCTCAGGCCCTCGTTCACCGCGCGCTCCATCCCGGACGAATGGGTCTGCTTCCCGTGGGAACCGCCGCTTCCCCCGAAGAAATGAAAAAGACATGCATGCGTCATATGCAGGATTAACGTGTCATGCAGGCCGGGCCGACGCGGCGCCCGCCGGCCGGCTCAGCAAAGCCCTTTCGGAAAAGCGGCGGGAGGGGGCGGCGGAGCGGCGGGCGCGGCAAGCGGCGCTTCGGCTGTTCCGGTGAAGAATTTCAGGAAAAAGCGAAAAATTTTCGGAAAAAGTGGACAATATTTTTCAGAAAAATCCGCCTTTTTTTTATTCGGGGAAAATCGATGAAAAGCCAGGAAAAACCGCGTTTTTTCCAGTAAAAATTGATTTTTTCGAAAAACCTTCCCCATGCAGCCGGGGCCAATCGGAACCAGGGAGACGGGGCGGTGAGGAAGTTTTGCGAGATTTGGGATTGACGGGAGAAGGCGGGGGTATTATAGTGGCGGATGTGGTTTGAGGATGTATGCGTATGCCTGTATCCGGAGGTCGATCCCGTGGGCCGTTTGCCAGCGGTTCGGGGAAATATGCGGACAGGCGTATTGCGCTGCGAGTTAATTTATTCAAGTATTATTTGTATAGCGCCGAGAGAAAAGCCACGAGAGAAAAGGAGAGAGAGATGAGGAAGTTTTTGGGCATCGCCCTTGCCGCTGCCATGATGACCGGCAGCGTCTACGGCGTAGATGATTGCCCGGAGCCGTCGAAACCGAATCCGCCCAAGATCACGTACAAATGGGAAACAGTCTGCGAGACCATCCAGGTTCCCGTGAAGACCACCTGCTATGTCGACGTGCCTGTCGAAATCCAGGTCACCAAAATGGTTCCCGTGCAGAAGGAAGTCCCCGCCTGCGAGACCAAGACCGTCATGGAAACCAAGATGGTCACTGTCAAGAAGCGGGTTCAGGTTCCTGAAGAATACTGCGTCATGAAGACGATTCAGGTTCCCGAGGAATACTGCGTCACAAAGACGATTCAGGTTCCTGAAGAATACCAGGCCACCAAGACCGTCATGGTTCCGGAAACCTACACCGCCGTCAAGAACGTCTATGACGTGGTGTGCGAACCCGAAGAATACACTGTCATGAAGACTGTGTATGACTGCGAAAACTACGAAGTGACCGAGTACAAGACCGAGATGCGCCCCGAAACCCGTCTCAAGAAAGTCTACAAGACTGTCTGCGATACGGTCGACAAGGTCGTGAAGAAGAAGGTCTGCACGGAAGTTCCCGATCCCAAGAACCCGTGCGAAACCATCAAGAAGTACACGGAAGTCTGCGAAACCATCCAGGTGCCGGTGAAGCGCAAGATTTGCGAGGAAGTCCCCTGCACCGTCAATGTGCCCTGCAAGGTTCCCGTGACCGTGACCAAGACCCGCAAGGTCGCCCGTCAGGTTCCCGAGAAGATGACCCGCATGGTCAGCAAGAAGATTTGCCGCGCGGTCGAAGAGACCAAGACCCGCATGGTTCCGAGCCAGGTCTGCAGCACCGCGACCCGCATGGTCAACAAGCAGGTTCAGGAAACCGCGACCCGCATGGTCTGCAAGCAGGTGCCTGAAAAGGCGACCCGTCTGGTCTGCAAAGTGGTTCCCGAATGCAAAGAGATTCAGGTTTGCAAGACCATCAAGGTGCCCACCACCAAGACAGTGACTGTCATGCAGCCCGTCTGCGAGACCCAGACCGTCATGAAGAAAAAGGCTGTCTGCAACGTCACCATGGTCGACAAGGTCGTCAAGAAGAAGATCAAGGTTCCGTATCAGCAGATCGAAATCCGTCTTGACCCCTGCGATGTTCCCGCCGTCTGAACGCTGTTTTGCAAGCAAGCGGCATCACCGTTCCGCACAAAGGATTTCCGGTTCGCCGGAAATCCTTTTTTCTCATTTTGCCTCTAATAACTTTTTGAAATTTATAGGGTTGAGGGCGCTGCAAAAATGGCGTTGACGCGCAATCGGGAGCGCGCTACTATCATGAACAATCGTTCATCCTGACAATACCCTGACGCGATTCTCACAGCAACAGGAGCGCCGATGCCGGAGCATATCCGCCCCGTCTCTTTCCGTCTTTTCATCGCCGCGTGTCTTTTCCCTTCCCTCCTCTTGCTCCTCGCCGGATGCGGCGGCGAGGCGGAAGTCGCCCCGACGGAGCTCGCCTACCAGGGCCAGCTCCTGACCCCCGGCCCGCTGGCAAAGCCCCTCGCAGGCGACCTGCGGGTCATGGTCTCCGGCGTGACAGGAGGCGATCAACCCCAAAAGCTCCCCGTCCCCGGCGCCCGCGTGCACTTCGCCGTCGCGCGCCAGCCCGACGATGCGCGCGGCGCGGCGTTTTCCAGCCCCGACGTCTACGCCAACGCGGCCGGCCTGGTCCAGACCGTCTTCATCGTCGGCGACAAGCCGGGGCTCTACCGCATCGAAGCGTCCCTTCCCGACTATCCCGACATCAAACCCGTCGTCATCAACGTCCTGGGCGGCGTGACCGTCGCCGGAGCGGGACAGGACGGCTGGGTCGGCACGACGCTGGACAATCCGTTTTCGCTGCAACTGGAAAAAGCGCCTGGAGAATTCGTGGGCGAGGAGGACGGCCTGGTCCGCTTCACCCTCATGGGCGCGCCCGAGGGGACGAGCCTCGCCGGCGGCAGCCTCCGGGGGACCGACGCCGGCGGCGTCGCGTCCACCAGCATCAGCCTGGGCAAAAAGCAGGGCCGGGTGGATGTCGGCGTCACGGTGCTAAACGGCCTGCCCGGCGACACGTCGCGGTTCGCCCCCATGATGTTCCATTTCTTTTCCATCGACGTCTGGGCCGTCGCCGTCTCCATGCTGGGCGGCCTCGCCCTGTTCCTCTACGGCATGCGGACAATGTCCGAGTCGCTCCAGTTCGTCGCGGGAGAAAAGCTCCGCGATCTTCTCAACCTCCTCACCACAAACCGTTTCATGGCTGTCGGCGCGGGCGCGATGGTCACCGCCCTCATCCAGAGCTCGTCGGCCTGCACCGTCATGGTCGTCGGCTTCGTCAACGCCGGGCTCATGAAGCTTGAGCAGGCTATCGGCGTCGTCATGGGCGCGAACATCGGCACCACCATCACGGCGCAGATAATTTCGCTCAAGCTCAACCTCCTCGCCCTCCCCGCAATCGCGGTGGGCGTCGCCGTCCTCTTCGCCGCCAAGCGCCAGTCGACGAAATACTGGGCCTCCATCGTCATCGGCTTCGGCGTTCTTTTCCTCGGCATGAACATCATGGCGGGAGAGCTCGGCCAGCTCAGGGAATCCGAAAGCGTCGCCTCCCTCTTCAAGGGCCTCCGCTGCGAACCGGGCCCCGACGGCTATGTGCCGCTTTTCCAGTTCCTGAAGGCTGTCTTCTGCGGTCTTGTCGTGACGCTCATTCTCCAGAGCTCCGCCGCCACCATCGGCATGCTCATCACCGTGGCCTCGGCCGGCCTGATTGACCCCTACGCCTCCTTCGGCATTCTTCTCGGCGACAACATCGGCACCACCATCACGGCGATCCTCGCCTCGATCGGCACCGGCACGGCCGCGAAACGGGCGGCTCTTTTCCACGTGTGCTTCAACGTCTTCGGCTGCGTCCTCATGACGCTGCTCAATTACGTGCAATGGCCCGGCCGTCCGGGCCGGCCCGTGTTCATGGAGCTGGCGAACATGTTCACCCCCGGCGACGTGTTCAAGGACGGGGAGAACCTGCCCCGGTTCATCGCCAACGCGCATACGCTGTTCAACCTGGCCTGCACGGCGCTGTTCATCTCCTTCGTGCCCCAGTTCGCGAGGCTGTGCCGCTGGCTGATCCGGCCCGACTCGGAGATGGAGGGCAAGGAAGAAGTCCGGCGCACGCTTGAGCCGCATCTGCTCGCCATGCCCTCCCTCGCGCTCCAGCAGGTGTGGACCGAGGTGGGGAGCATGCTGGAGAAGGCGCGGGAGGCGCAGAACGAGGGCTATCGCGCCCTCATCAACGATCCCTCCAGCGGCGACGACTGGAACAGCATGGCGCGGGAGGCGAGAAACCTCGAAAAGGAGACGGACGAGCTCAAGGACGCCATCACGAAATACATGAGCGAGATTTCCCTGACCACCCTGAACGAGAACCAGGCCGAGCTGTTCCCGCATCTTGTCCACGCGGTCAACGACGCGGAAAAGGTCGCCGACTACGGCAAGCGCCTTTCCAAGCTGGCCAAGAAGGTGAACAAGCGATCCATGGCCCTGACGCCGGCGGCTGTCGAGGATATGAACCGCATGAAGGCGATTGTGGACGAGATTCTGCAGCTTGCGGAAAAAACGGTGAACATCAACGCGGACGGCATAGAGCGATCCGGCGGCGGGGCCGTGCTCCGGGCCAGGCTTCTCGAACAGGGCAGGCGCATGGAGAAGGAGGCGAAGGCGACGGCCGCGGCGTTGCGGAAGAATCACGAGGCGCGGCATGAGCAGGGCCTGTGCGACTTCAAGTCGGGCGTCGTGTTCATGGATGTGGCGAATTCGCTCCAGCGTTCGGTCGGCTGCGCCATCAACATCATCGAGGCGTCGTGCCATACGCAGGGCGAGCCTGTGAAAAAGTAGCCCATGGAAACCATGTCGGGAGCGTCCCGCCCGGTTCGGGCGGAAGTGGATGTTCAGGCGATTCGCCGCAACGCGGAAAGCCTCGGGAGCCTCCTCGCGCACGGGACAAGGCTGTGCGCCGTGGTCAAGGCGGACGGCTACGGCCACGGCGCGGCGCGGGCCGCGGAGGCGGCGCGCGCGGGCGGCGCGGACTGGCTTGCCGTCGCCCTCCTTGGCGAGGCTCTGGAGCTTCGTTCCGCCGGATTCACAGAGCCCATCCTCATCCTTGGCTGGACGCCTCCCGATCAGGCCCTTCTCGTCGCCGGCGCGGATCTGCGCCAGACCGTCTTCTCCATGGAACAGGCGGGGGCGCTGTCCGCCGCCGGATCCGCACTGGGGAAAAACGTCCGCATCCATGTCAAAATCGATACAGGCATGGGCCGGATCGGCGTGCGCCCCGAAGACGCGGCCGATTTCGTTTCCGGCGTCGCGGCGCTGCCCTGCCTTGACGTCGAAGGCGTGTTCACGCATTTCGCCACGGCGGACAGCCGGGACAAGCGATACGCCCGGGAGCAATTCGCCGCCTTCGCCCGCGCGACAGACTCGATCGCCGCGCGGGGCGTCCATATTCCCATCCGCCACGCCGCGAACAGCGCGGCCCTTCTCGACATGCCGGAAACGCATCTGGACATGGTTCGCGCCGGCATCGCCCTGTATGGCCTGTGGCCGTCCGAAGAGACAACCCGCCCGATCGGGTTGCGCCCTGCGATGCGGCTCAAGGCGCGGATCGCGATGGTGAAGACTGTTCCGGCGGGCGCGTCCCTGAGCTACGGCCGCGCGCATGTAGCATCCGCGCCCGCGGTCATTGCGACGATTCCGCTCGGGTACGCCGACGGCTGGCCGCGCGCCCTGGGGAACAGGGCGGCGGTTCTCATCAACGGGCGGAGAGCTCCGATCGCGGGCCGCGTCTGCATGGATCAGTTCATGGTCGACGCGACCGGCATTCCGGGGGTGAAGGAGGGCGGGGAAGTCCTTCTCTTCGGTTCTCCGGAACTCCCTGTGGAGGAAATCGCCGGCATCCTGGGCACAATCAGCTATGAAGTCGTTTGCGGCATCGGCAAGCGCGTCCCAAGGGCGTATACGCAGGGATAACGCCTTGTCCTTTGCTTCCGCGAACAGTACAATGAAGCGTCAGGAGACAGCCATGACCACTATGACGCCCCGAAAAAAAGCAACCCGGAAACCTCTGCGCATCCGTCCCGAACTGCTTCCCGATTCCGCCAAATACGGCACATTCGACGGCCGTGAATACATCATGATTCCTGTCGAGGATTTCGGACACTGGTATGAGGATGCGCTTGACGGCGCGGTCATCGATCATATCGACAGCCTTGGCGAAACGACCATCCCCTCCGAAAAAGCGCTGGCCGATCTCGGAATCAGGCCGGCAGGAAAAAAATGAACTATCGAATCTTCTATCACCGCCGTATCATCGTACATATGTGCAAACACGCTTTTTGACCGGAATGCCGACATGCCCGAAGACATTCGAGAAACGCCCCTCCCCATCCGCCGGCACGTTCCGGGCAAAATCGCGCCCCTCGTTCTTCTCCTTGTCGGAACCCTCGTCATCATCGCCATCTGGCGGTACGCCTTCAATCATCACGCGGAAATGCTCTCCCATTCGCTGGAAAGCCATTCGGAACACTTCGCCGACACGTTCCGCTCCTTCTACCAGGACCTCTCTCGCGCCGCAGACGTCATGGCGGCATCCTCTGCGAACAACAGGGACGCCGAGCGGCAGGAAGCGACGTCGCTGAACCTTGTCGCCGTTCTCTGCCAGGCAAGCGTCGTCCTGATAACCGACGACGCGGGCCGCCCGCTCGCCGCTTCGGACACCGATCCCGCGCACGACTTCCGCAGCCATTCCCTCCTCGACGGCAATGCGGCTGAAACGAACATGTCGCCAGGAACCAGGCTGTACACGCATCCGGAGAGCGGCGAACGCTATATCGTCATCACGCCCCGATCCTTCGCCGGAGCGCGCGGCGACCAGAAAACATGGCTGTCCATGCTGTTCGCGCCCGACGCCGTTCTCCAGCGCGCCGGGATCAAGGAGGACGGGGTCAATCTCGTGGATCAAAAGGGCAATGTCCTTTTCTCCTCCTTCGACATGCCTCCGGACGCGGAATTCCGGAACAGGCTCACGGAGTTCCTCTGGCCCTCGGGCCGCTGCCGGACAGACGGCGCGGACGACGGAAACGGAATCGTGTTCGTCGACGACAACACCCGCCATTTCGACTGCGTGCTCCTCCCCGGAGGGCAAATCGCCGCAATCAACGAAACAGTGCGCTACCAGGACGATTATCTGCTGATGGGCGCGTTTTTCTCCGTCGCCGCCCTGGGCGCCCTCGCCCTCGCCTACAGGCACGTCAACAATCTGGAGCGCAGAAACGCGGAGGACAGGCGCCTGCGGTATTATGTGGAGGAAATCGAAAAGGCCAAGCGCGAGGCAGACCGCGCGAACATGTCCAAAAGCGAATTTCTCGCAAACATGTCCCATGAAATCCGCACCCCCATGAACGGCATCATCGGCATGGCGGATCTGCTGTCCCGCACGCGGCAGACCGAGGAGCAGCGCGAATATTCCGACATCATCAGAACCTCGGCCGGAAGCCTCCTCACCATCATCAACGACATTCTCGACTTCACCAAAATCGAGGCGGGAAGAATGGTCATCGAGGAGGCGCCGTTCGATCTGCGCTCAGCCTCGGCCGAGTGCCTCAGGCTGCTCTCGGCGCGGGCGGAGGAACGCGGGGACGAACTTGTCTTCGACTACCAGCCCGGCCTGGCGACGCATGTCGTGGGCGACATGATACGCGTGCGGCAGCTGATTCTCAACCTCGTCTCCAACGCGGTCAAATTCACCCAGAACGGCATGGTCGCCGTCCGGATCACGGGAAAACCCGCCGGAGCCGGAAAAACAGCGTACCGCATCGACGTCGTGGACACGGGGATAGGCATCGACAGGTCTCTCCAGACGCGGATTTTCGAGAAATTCGAACAGGCCGACACAGGCACGACGCGGCGGTTCGGCGGGACCGGCCTGGGGCTCGCCATATGCAAGCGCCTGACAGCGCTCATGGGCGGGGAGCTGACGTGCGAAAGCGCGCCGGGCAAAGGCTCGACATTCACCGTCGCCCTCACGCTGCCGAACGCCAGGGCCGAAAGCGTCCGCGTCGTCCTGAGGCAGGACGCGTGGGCGGGAAGCCCCGCGTTCCTGCTGGAGCCGAACGGGGAAGTGCGCCGGCTGCTGGACGGGTTTTTGCGGCCTATGGGATTTGTCGTGCGGGAGGCGCCGGACGCGCCCGGCCTTGTGCGCATGCTGGAGGAGAATGCGGGGCCGCCGCCCCTGATCATCCTCTCCAATCCCGTGAGCGGCGGCGTCATGGCGCTGGTGGGCGAATTGCGCAACGCCCGGGGCGGCGAGAGAGCGATCATCATCGTGACCGCGTATCCGTCCGCCGGCGAGGAACTGCCCTGGGCCGATCCGGGGACGACGTACGACTGTCTTCTGGTGAAGCCGCTCTGGCAGATGCAACTGTATCACGCCTGCAACCAGATATACCATTCGGACGAGCGGCGCAGGCAGTCTTCCTCGCGGCGCATGGCGAAGAAGGGGTCGAGCAGGGTTGTTTCGGAGACGCCTGTCGGCAGCGGGGTGACGATTCTTCTGGCCGAGGACAATCTCGTCAATCAGAAAGTGGCTGTGGGGATTTTGAAGAAATACGGCTACAGCGTCGATGTGGCGGTCAACGGGCGGGAGGCTTTGGAAAAGCTTGATGCGGGGCGCTACGACGTTGTGTTGATGGATTGCCAGATGCCCGAGATGGACGGGTTCGAGGCGACGAGGGCGATTCGCGAGCGGGAGATGTTCGCCGGGGGCGGGCGCAGACAGACGATTATCGCGCTGACCGCGAGCGCGATGATCGGCGACAGGGAGAACTGCCTCAAGGCGGGCATGGATTCGCATGTGGCCCCGAGCTTGTGGAGATGATCCGGCAATACACCGAACCGGGGCCGGAATGAGCGGGACTGGAATACAAACAGCCGCAGGCGCCCGGGCGCCTGCGGCTGTTGTATACAGATTGGAGATTCACTTGCCCGGCGTTCTCTATTCCGCGCCGCGCTTGGCCATGTGCTTGTTGAAGGACAGCCAGGCGTTTGCGCATGTCGGCTTCATGAAGCCGAGCTTGTCCAGAATGTCGCGGAAGGTGGCCTCTTCCTCAACCTGCTCGTTCACAAACCATTGCAGAAATATCGATGTCGCGTGATCCTTTTCCTCCGCAGCCAAATCCACCAGCTTGTAAATAAGGCTAGTCACGAATTGCTCGTGCTCCAGTGATTTCTTCATCACTTCGGTCACGTCCGCCCACTCCTTCCCGGGAGCGGGAATCGACTGCAACACGACGCGGTTGCCACGCTCCTCGATATAGTCATACAACTTCATGGCGTGCCCGACCTCTTCCCTGGCCTGAACCCGCATCCACTTGGCGACGCCGTCGAACTTGGCGTCGTTCAGATAGGCGGCCAT
>QMCE01000557.1_pt1 | contig 19094 bp, 17 predicted proteins | sample 1821851 | NCBI WGS metagenome assembly QMCE01 (sample SAMN09453174, study PRJNA476694) | Termite gut metagenome, whole genome shotgun sequencing project. | isolation source: worker | host: Odontotermes sp. | place: South Africa:Pretoria | collected 2016-01-28
CCTGCTTACAGGCGATGATTAATCTTAATAATTGCCCTGTTGGGGCACCCACTATGGAGAGAGCGGTATTATTGGCAGTGATCCGTGACCGGCAGGATGAGCGTCAGGTTGTGGAGTATTTGGACGAGTTGGATTTTTTGGCGCAGACGGCGGGTATCGAGAGTGTCCGGCGGTTCACGCAACGCCTTCCCACACCCGATTCGCGCCAGTATATGGGCACGGGCAAGATCGCGGAAGTGGCGGCATATATTGTTGATAATGAGATAGATACGGCGATTTTCGACGATGAGCTTTCGCCTTCGCAGACGCGCAATCTGGAGAAGGAACTGAAGTGCCGCATTCTCGACAGGACGAGCCTTATTCTGGGTATTTTCGTTCAGCGTGCGCAGACGGCCTATGCCAAGACGCAGGTGCAGTTGGCGCAGTTGGAGTACCAGCTTCCGCGACTGACGGGTTTGTGGACGCACCTTGAGCGCCAGAGGGGCGGCACGGGGACGCGCGGTGGCGCCGGAGAACGCGAGATCGAAACCGACCGCCGTGTGATCCGCCAGCGCATATCGAGGCTCAAGGAGGAGTTGAAGAAGATCGACCGCCAGATGGCCGTGCAGCGGTCGAACCGCGGCGCGCTGGTGCGGGTTTCGCTGGTGGGGTATACGAATGTCGGCAAGTCGACGCTGATGAACCTGTTGAGCAAAAGCGATGTTTTCGCCGAGAACAAACTCTTCGCGACGCTCGATACGACGGTGCGCAAGGTGGTTTTCGACAACCTGCCGTTCCTATTGAGCGATACGGTCGGTTTCATCCGCAAGCTGCCCACACAGCTGGTCGAGTCGTTCAAGTCGACGTTGGACGAGGTGCGCGAGTCAGACCTGTTGCTGCACGTTGTCGATATCTCGCATCCGGGATGGGAAGACCAGGTGTCCGTAGTGCAAAACACTTTGCGCGAGATCGGCGCGGGCGACAAACCCGTGTTCATGGTTTTTAACAAGATCGACGCCTACTCGTTCGTCGAGAAAGATGCCGACGACCTCACCCCCGCCACGCGCGAGAACCTCTCCTTGGATGACCTGCGGCGCAGTTGGATGGCGCGGGCGGCTACCGACCCGGCTATCTTCATCTCGGCGCGCGAACGCATAGGCATCGACAAGCTGCGCTCCGACCTATACGGCATGGTGCGCGAGATCCACGCGGGCCGCTACCCGTTCAATAATTTTTTATACTGACTTTTTACATTATCTTTGCCATTATGGAAGTGAAGATATTGAATAGGGAGAATTCCGTGCTGGGTGTTTTTGTCGGCGAGTTGCGCGATGTGGCGGTCCAGGGCGACAGGATGCGGTTCCGCCGCAATCTCGAACGCGTGGGCGAACTGATGGCCTACGAGATCAGCCGCACACTCGACTACCGCAGCACCACCGTCGAGACTCAATTGGGCGAGGCCGAGGTTATGGTCCCGGCCGACGAGGTCGTGGTGGCATCTATTTTGCGCGCAGGTATACCGTTCCATAACGGGTTTCTATCGATGATGGACAAGGCGGGAAGCGCGTTCGTATCGGCACACAGGAAGTACAGCAAGGATGGCACGTTCAAGATTAGCGTGGAGTACGTCCAATGCAGCGACCTCGAAGGCAAGACGCTCGTGATCGTCGACCCCATGCTCGCCACGGGCAGTTCGGCGGTACTGACATATAAGGCGCTTGCCGAAAAAGGAGGCACACCGGCACACATACACCTTGCGACGGTGATAGCCAGTGAGGAAGGGGTGGAGTTCGTGCGTAAGAATATGCCTCGCAACACCACCATATGGTGCGCCGCGGTAGATCAGGAACTCACCGTAAAATCATATATCGTCCCCGGTATCGGCGACGTCGGCGACCTGGCCTACGGCGAAAAGTAGCGCCTCTTACCACCTTTTTTGATAAAAAGGTGGAGCCAAAAAACCGCGCGTGCTCGCGCGGAGCGAATATTAGTTCGCGAGGATTTTTTGCACGAAGTGCATCATATCATAACTATTGTTAAATAATCTGTCTTGAAAGCAAGCTTTCGGAGTAGATTATTTAACAATAGTTACAGGCTCCGCCTGAAAAATCCCCTATCACTGACGTTCGGAAGAGCACTAACATAAAAATATCTGCCCCGTGGGGGCACCCACAATTCTTTGGTTCTTTCTTATTTAAGAAAGAACAATAAAATAACTTAACTATTATGCTGCTTACTATTTTATCGTTGATTCTGGGGATGGGGTTGATCGTGGCGGGGGCTACGTATTTCACCGACGGGGCGTCGTTATTGGCGAAACGTTTCGGCATCCCGGAGTTCGTTATCGGATTGACTATCGTTGCCATCGGGACGAGTATGCCGGAGTTGGTGGTAAGTGTGATGTCGGCTATGCGCGGGAGCTACGATATTTCGGTCGGCAATGTCGTCGGTTCTAATATTTTCAATGTCTGCATTTTGGGCATCTCGGCGCTTATTCTTCCTTTACCTATCACCAAGAATGTCGTGCGACAGGATATCCCGTTCATGATTTTGGCGTGTTTTGCTTTTATCGTGGTTGCGGGCGACGTGATGCTGGGCGACGGAACGGTGGGTGTTATCTCGCGCAGCGAGGGGTTGTTGCTGTTGGGGTTCTTTGTGATCTTCATGGTTTATATGGTGCTGTCGGGGCGCGAGGGCGGCAAGAACGCCAAGATGGTCGATAAGCGCAAACGGGTGCTGGCGCGGCAGAAGAATATCTGGATCACGCTGTTGATGGTCATCGGCGGGTGTGCGTCATTGGTTTTCGGGGCGGATATGTTCCTGGATAGCGCGGTCGATATAGCTGAGCACCTGGGTATGAGCGAGGCTGTTATCGGGGTTACCATCGTTGCAGTGGGAACGTCGATCCCGGAGCTTGCGGCGAGTATTGCAGCGGCGATGAGAGGTAATACGGGTATCGCGATGGGTAATGTCGTGGGGTCGAATATTTTCAATATTTTCCTGATCCTCGGCATCAGCGCCACTGTCCATCCGCTGTCACTTGGCGGCATCACGATGGGCGACCTGTGGGTGATGACGGGTGCGGCGGTGCTGGTTGGGCTTTGCGCGCTGACCTTCCGCAAGAATTATGTCGACCGTCCCGAGGGGATTATCATGCTGCTGGCGTATTGCGGATACGTTTGGTGGCTGCTTGTGAGATAACTGAAATATTTTCTGTGTGCCCATAGGCACTTGGTCTCATTTTTGTAAAAATACCCGACGTTATGGATTGGATTATCGAAACGTTGCGGAGTACGCCCGAGTTGGCTGTTTTTCTGACCCTTGCCCTGGGTACGGCTTTGGGGCGGGCGCGTGTGGGTAATTTCTCTTTGGGAACCGTGACGGGCGTTCTGCTCGTCGGGGTCCTGGTGGGGCAGTTAGGGATCGACGTTCCGGCTACCGTGAAGTCTACTTTTTTTCTTTTGTTCCTTTTTGCCATAGGCTATAGTGTGGGCCCGCAATTCGTAAGGGGTTTGCGCAAGGACGGCCTGCCTCAGATATTGTTCGCGACGGTCGTATGCGTCATTATTCTGGGTGTGACCTGGGTGGCGGCGGTCATTGCGGGTTTCGATGCGGGGAGCGCTGCGGGGTTGCTGTCGGGTGCAAATACGATATCGGCGGTTATCGGCGTGGCGACCGACACTATCGAACAGACGGGCGGCACGCAGGAGATGGTCAACGCGATCCCGGTTGCTTATGCCGTGACCTATATTTTCGGCACGGCGGGTACGGCGTGGTTCTTGGCGTCGGTCGGGCCGCGGCTGCTGGGGGGCGACCTGGTGGAGTTGAGCAAGGAGTACGAGGCAGCGCACGGTGGTGCAGTGGCGAACGACGACGGCAGCATGGAGGCTGTTTACGACGGCGCATCGTTCCGCGTTTTCGAGTTGAAAGCGGCGCACAGTGTCGGGGAGTTGGAGGGCAAGTTGATCTTCGAGGGCGGCTGGCCGGTGTATGTCGAACGCGCACGCACACAGGCGGGTATCGTCGACACTCCTACCCCCGGGCTGAAACTCTCCAAAGGCGACCGGGTGGTGCTCTGCGGGCCTGTCGATGCGCTGTTGAAGGATGAGGATTTCGTGGGGCACGAGGTATATGACCCGGAATTGCTGGATTTCAGGGCCGAGGTATTGGCCGTCCATGTGACGAATAAAGCGGCTACGCGGCACACGTTGGGCGAGTTGCGGACGCTGCGCGACAGGCACGGCGCGGTGATCCGGCATATCAGGCGCGGCGGGGTTACGGTGCCGCTGCTGCGTAATGTGAAGCTGGAGCACGGCGACCTGGTGGAGCTTGAGGGGCGCAGGCCCGATGTCGAGCGTTTTGCGAAGTATCTGGGTTACGCCGAGCGGCCCACCAAGGCAAGCGACCTGCTGTACGTCGCGGCGGGTATATTCCTCGGGGGCTTGTTCGGGTCGCTCACCGTTCATGCGGGCAATGTCCCGTTGAGTTTCAGCGCGAGCGGTGGCGTTCTTATTATGGGTATCGTTTTCGGGTGGCTGCGTTCGGTGCGCCCGCGGTTCGGCTATGTCCCCGAGCAGGCGGTGTGGCTGATGAACAATCTGGGGCTGACGGTGTTCATCGCGGTGGTGGGGATCATGGCCGGCCCGAGTTTCATTTCGGGGCTTAAGGCGGCGGGGGTGAGTTTGTTCATCGCGGGGGTCTTCGTGAGTATCCTGCCCATGTTCTTCGGGCTTTTAATCGGCAAATATATCTTTAAGTTCCATCCCGTTATCAATCTGGGGGCCAACGCCGGTGCGCGCACCACGACCGCCGCGCTGGGGGCCATCACCGAGGCGGCGCACAGTCAGGCGCCCGCCCTTGCCTACACGGTGACCTATGCCGTGGGGGCCATCCTGCTGACCGTATGGGGCGTAGTTATTGTACTTTTAATGAGTTGAGTATGAACAAGTTACCTAAGATCTCGACTACCCGTTCGGGCGAACGCCGCCTCGAACAGCTCAGTCCTTTCGAATTGAAAGACACCCTTATCGCCCTGGCCGACGCGCGCCACCGCCACTACCAACATTCGATGTTCAACGCCGGCCGAGGCAATCCCAACTGGACGGCCACGGCAGCACGCGAAGCATTTTTCGCGTTGGGGCAATTCGCCATGATCGAGTGCCGCGCCAATATCGACGGTCCCGCAGGACTGGGCGGCGTGCCGCAACGCCCGGGCATCGCCAACCGGTTCTGGAAATACCTCCAAAAGCATAAATCCCAGACGGGCGTACCGATGCTCACCGAGATATATAACCTTGCGCTCACCAAACTCAAGGGCGAGATGGACGAGATGGTTTTCGAGATGGTGGAGGGCATCACAGGCTGTCAGTACCCCGAGCCGGTACGTATGTTGACGCACTGCGAACGTATCGTAGAGCGTTATCTGATACGCGAGATGTGCGGCGGCAAGGACCCCGCCACGGCCCCGAAGTACGATCTTTTCGCCACCGAGGGAGGCACGGCCGCAATCTGTTATATCTTCGACTCGCTGGTCCAGAATTTCCTGCTGCGCCCCGGCGACCATATCGCCATAGGCGCACCCGCGTTCACTCCCTATATCGAGATCCCTCAACTGGAGAAATACCGCTTCAAGGTGACCTATATCGAAGGTTCGGGTGTCGATGCCGACGGTAAGCCGAATTTTCAATACCCCGAATCTGAGCTGGATAAGCTGGGCGACCGCTCGGTCAAGGCTTTCTTCCTGATCAATCCTACCAATCCTACATCGGTGATGATGAGCCTGGATTCGCAGCGCTATCTGGCCAATCTGGTGCATAAGCTCAACCCCAACCTGATGATCCTCACCGACGATGTTTACGGCACTTTTGTCGACGACTTCCACTCGCTGATGGAGACGCTCCCGCGCAATACGCTGACTGTCTACTCCTTCTCGAAATATTTCGGTTGCACGGGTTGGCGCTTGGGCGTGGTCGCTCTCGCCGAGGACAACATCTACGACGATATGCTCTCGGCCGCGCCTCAAAAAGAGAAAGACCATCTCGAAAAGATGTACGCTCCGCTGACCCTCAAGCCAGGAAAATTGAAATTCATCGACCGGTTAGTAGCCAACAGCCGCGACGTGGCACTGAACCACACTGCGGGCCTCTCCACGCCCCAACAAGTGCAGATGGCGCTCTTCGCCGCATTCGCCCTCGCCGACCGCCTTAAACACCAAAACGCCTACAAAAAAGCGTGTACCGGCCTGGTGCGTGAGCGTTACCGGCTATTCTGGGAGGCGTTGGGCATCCCTATCGTCCCCGACCCCGACCGCGCCGACTATTACAGCACTTTCGACCTCAAACAATGGGCTGTCGAAACCCACGGCAAAGAGTTCTTCGAGTGGATGCAGAGTAACTTCGAACCTGTCGACCTGGTCTTCCGGCTGGCCGAGGAGTGTTCGGTGGTGCTGCTCAACGGCGGCGGTTTCGCGGGCCCCGAGTGGTCGGTGCGCATATCACTCGCCAACCTCGACAACCGCGACTACACCACCATCGGCCATATGCTCGCCTTGATCCTCGACGAGTATGTGAACAGTTGGAGACAAACAAAATAAGCGCACGCACGCGCAAGAGATTTACATTTTAGTAATTAAATTGCCTTTTTATGAAAAAGTTCATCTTCCTGTTCGCAGCCATGCTGTTTGTCATGGCGGCGGGCGCACAAAAACCTTTGGTCTATATCCTCGCCACGGGAGGCACCATCGCCGGCACAGGCGCGTCGGACACCGGTTCGAGCTATAAGGCGGGCGCCGTCACGGTCGATCAACTGTTGGCTGCCGTCCCCGAAATCCTCGAAATCGCCGACGTTCGCGGCGAGCAGGTGGCCAATATCGGCAGCCAGGATATGAATACACAGATCTGGCTGAAACTCTCGCAGCGCGTGAATGAACTCCTTGCGCAGGACGATGTGGCAGGCATCGTGGTCACCCACGGCACCGACACACAAGAAGAGACGGCATACTTCCTCAACCTGACCGTGAAGAGCGACAAGCCGGTGGTGCTGGTCGGTTCGATGCGCCCGGGTACGGCCATCAGCGCCGACGGGCCACGCAACATCTACAATGCGGTGGTGTGCGCCATCTCTCCCGAGTCGCGCAACCGCGGCGTGATGGTAGTGATGGACGACACGATACTCGGCGCCGACGACCTGAGCAAAACCAACACCCTCGCCGTGGGGACGTTCCAAAATCCCAACTACGGCCATATGGGGATCGTGTATAACAACAGGCCCATATTCTCGCGCCGCTCCGCCAAACGCCACACGGCACATTCGGAGTTCGACGTTCGCGGCATGAAAGAGTTGCCTCGGGTGGAGGTCGTTGCGAGTTATTCCGACGCTTCGACACTATTCGTCGACGCGGCGGTGGCGGCCGGTGCACGCGGCGTTGTGGTCGCGGGTGTGGGTAACGGCAATATGACCACCGCGATGCAGAACGCGCTGGCGAAGGCCCATAAGGATTCGGGGCTTGCCGTGGTGCGCTCCTCACGCGTACCCACCGGCCCGACAGCACAATGGGACGAGGTGGACGACGACGCTCTGGGTTTTGCCGCGTCGTGGTACCTCAATCCTTGGCGCGCCCGCGTGCTGCTGATGCTCGCCCTCACCAAGACAACCGATTATAAGGAAATACAAAGAATGTTCAGTGAATATTAGGCGTGTTATGAAGAATATTATTTGGATACTATTCCTCCTGCCGTTCGCGGCCGCGGCACAGGGGCCGTTGGACATCAGGCTCGATATGCGCCTCGACGCCCGTGCGGGTGAAGACTACCGCTCGTTCCAGGGCCAGACGTTCAAGCTATGGTTCGTGGGCGACATCACGCCCGATATCCATTACCGCGTCCGCCATCGGCTGAACAAGCCCACCGAGCCTCTGCGCGAAGGCTTCTCGGGAGCGACCGACCATGCATGGGTATCGTTCGACTTCGGTGCGCGGCGGCAGTGGACGGTCATGGCGGGTAAGCAGTCGGTGCAGTTCGGCACGTTCGAGTACGACTACAACCCCGCCGACGTCTACCTTCCCACGATGTGTTTCGACGACCTGGATGCCTACAAGACGGGGGTCAACATCGCCTACCGTTTCGCGGGACAGGAGCTGAACTTGCAGCTAATCAACTCCGACTCGCCGCAGTTCGCCTCCGAGCGATGGAAGGATAAAGCGCTGGCGCTCAATGTATTGTGGGTGGGTTCGCTATGGCGTGATATGGTGCGCACCCGCTGGGCCTACGGAGCGTTCCAGCACTCGCAGGGCAAATACTACGGTTGGCTTACAGCGGGCGTGCAGTTCAATCTCGGCGCATTCACCACGGAGTTGGACTACTACGGCGGCGAGCGCATGATGGATGCCGTGGAGGTCGATGACCGGTCGGCATCACTCGTTCTGAAATATAATTTCGGTAAGTTGAGGCCTCAACTAAAAGGTACGTGGAACGAACGCAACGGGCACGCCATGCGCGGTCTGCAAGCTGCGGCCGAGTACTATCCATTCACCGGCCCGCGTCTCGAAGACCTGCGTTTCCACGCCGCCTACATCTATAACGACTCGCAACACGGCGCCTTAGTGGGCTTGCGGTGGCTTTTCGGATGCCTTCCCGGCCGCTAAGCCGACGCAGCCGTCCTGACAACCCTAAGTATCCGGCGTGTCTTCTGTATGAGGTATACACCCTCGCCGGAGGAGTACTTTTCGAATTGTTCGGATGTGTACCCCCTCACTGTGATCAGCTCCAACCCCTCGTTGTAGACCACCCTGAAGCCCTCGTCAGTAAGCCGCCCGACGAGCGCGGCCACGTGTGTCGACGCGTCGACGCACATACTCAGGTTGACCGCCGAGCTTTGTATCAGGTTGGCGCGCACGCCGTATTCGGCCATAAGCGCGAAGATCTCCGCCAGCCGCTCCTCCAGCACGAACGAGAAATCGCGCGGCCGCACCGATACCAACACCTGGTTGCGCTTGAGGATAGACACCGGCACCGCAATGCGCCCCGCCATCTGGCCATGCACCACGCTCCCCGGCTCCTGCGGCGCGCCGAACGGACGCACATATAGCGGGATACCCTTGTTTTGCAGCGGCTTGATAGTCTTCGGGTGGATGATCTGCGCGCCGCTGTAAGCCAACTCCACAGCATCGAGGTAGGTCAGCTCGGGGATGAACACGGCGTCGGGGAAGAATTTAGGGTCGGCATTCATCACCCCGGGCACGTCTTTCCAGATCGCGAGGCTCCGGGCGTCGAGGGCATATGCAACCACGGCCGCCGAGTAGTCCGAGCCTTCGCGCCCGAGGGTGGTCGTTTCGCCCTGCCGGTCGGCGCCGATAAAGCCTTGTGTCACACACACTCTCGCACCCTCCGACGCCCTCTTCAAGCGGCGGCCGGTCTCGTCGAGATCGACGTTGGCGTCGCGGTGGCGACTGTCGGTAACGAAACATTCGCGTGCATCGAGCCACCGCACACCGAGATACTCAGCGACTATCGACGTCGAGACCAACTCTCCGTAGCTCACTATGAGGTCGTACCAATAGTCATAATCCCTGCCTTGCGGCCCCGTGGCCACGGTTTGTTCCAACTCGTCGAGGAACGCCCGCGCCCGGGCGGGCACGCCGCCCTCGAACAACTCCGCGCATATCTGCTCGTGATAGTCGCGCACCGCACGGGTGTCGGCGGGCATACCGGCCATGAACCGTTCCACGACTCCCTCCAGAGCGTTTGTGGTCTTGCCCATAGCCGACACCACGACGAAAAGGCCGCCCTTCTCGGCCGCCACTATCGCCGCGAGGTTGCGCACTCCGTCCGCTGTGCGAACCGAGGCCCCGCCGAACTTGAAAACCTTTAATCCTAACTCCATAAACTATTCTTAGACAAGGCTCGACCCCCCTATTTTGCCGGACTACAAAGAGTCCGGCGCCCGTTAATACCCTTTTAGAATTCTACCTTCGTCCCCGTGTTCCAGAGTACGAACGAATAGATATCGGCGGCTTCGTCTATACGTTTCGAGGTGGGTTTGCCTGCACCGTGGCCCGCATTGACGTCGATGCGGATCAACGCCGGTTTGTCGCACGCCTGCACCGCCTGCAACCTCGCGGCGAACTTGAACGAGTGCGCAGGCACCACGCGGTCGTCGTGGTCGCCCGTGGTGACCATCGTCGCAGGGTAGCAAACACCTTCTTTAAGATTATGCAGCGGCGAGTATTTGTAGATATAGTCAAACTGCGACGCATCGTCGGCGCTACCGTACTCGACCACCCAGCCCCAGCCTACGGTGAAGCGATGATAGCGCAGCATATCCAACACTCCCACCTGCGGGATTGCCACGGCGAAGAGGTCGGGACGCTGCACCATGCACGCACCGACCAGCAACCCGCCGTTAGAGCCGCCGTTGATAGCCAGCTTTTCGGGCGAGGTGTAGCCCTTGGCGATCAGGTGCTCCGCCGCTCCGATAAAGTCGTCGAAGACGTTCTGCTTACGATCGAGCATCCCCGCCTTATGCCACGTTTCGCCGTATTCGCCGCCGCCGCGCAACGTCACTTCGACATACACGCCGCCCTGTTCGAGGAACATGATCACGTTCGGGTTGAACCCGGGAGTGCGCGAGACGTTGAAACCGCCGTAGCCGTAGAGCATCAGCGGGTTCTGCCCGTCGAGTTCGATATCCTTGCGTCGAGTGACGAACATCGGCACCTGCGTACCATCCTTGCTGGCGAAGAATATCTGCTCGGTGGTATAGAGCTCGGGGTCGAAGTTAACCTGCGGCGCTTTGAGTACCGTCGAGGTACCGTCGGACAGGCCATAGCGGTAGACGGTCGGCGGGGCGGTGTATGTCGAGAGTGAGTAGAACGTCTCGGTGTCGTCGTCCTCGCCGCCGAAACCGGCAACAGAACCGATACCGGGCAGCTCCACGCGGCGGATGAACGCACCCTCGCCACTGTACTGCAACACCGCGCTACTTGCGTCTTCGAGGTAAGCCGCCATCAGGTAGCCGCCCACAAAACCCGCGCTTTCGAGCAGCGACGTCTCGTTCTCGGGCACGAAATCTTCGAGCACCGGGTTCGGACTGGTGAGGTCGGCCACTGCGATACGGTAGTTGGGCGCATCGTCGTTGGTGTAGAAATAGGCCTTATCGTTTTCGCATTTTATCAATGCGTAATCGTAAGCGAACCCCGGCAGGAGCACTTTGAAAGGTTCGTCGCCGTCCGTGGGGCGGTAGAGGACCTCGCAGCCGTGGGTACCCTCGACACCCGTAACGAAGATATATTTACCGTCGGCGCTCTCCTCGCCGCTGAAGTAACGTAGCGGGTTTGCATTGTCGCGGTAGATCAGCTTGTCGGCGCTCTGCGGGTCGCCCAATTTATGGTAGTACACCGTTTGGTACTCGTTCTTACCGGAGAGTTCGCTGCCCGGAGCGGGTGCATCGTAGGCGCTGTAATAGAATCCCTGCGCGTCGGCAGCCCATACCGCGCCCGAGAACTTGGCCCACTTTATCACATCGGGCAACTGCTCGCCCGTCTCGGTGTCGATAACGTATATCTCCACCCAGTCGCTCCCGGCGTTAGATATCGAGTAGCCGAAGTACCGGCCGTCCTTGCTGAACGACATATCGACCAAGGCCATCGTGCCGTCCTCGCTGAAGGTGTTGGGATCGAGGAACAGCTCGGCCTCGCCGTCGGGCGTGGTGCTGCGCCAGAGCACGCTCTGGTTCTGCAACCCATCGTTACGGTTGAAGTAGTACCATTTGCCGTGGCGCGCGGGCACCCCCTCCTTAGGGTAGTCCCACAGTTCGGTAAGCCGTTTATGAACCTTCGCCCGGTAGGGGATCTGCTCCAGATAGTCGAACGTGACCTCGTTCTGGGCCGCAACCCACGCCTTTGTCTCGGCCGAATTGTCGTCTTCGAGCCAACGGTAGGGGTCGGCCACTTCGGTGCCGTGGTAGTTGTCCGTTACGGTGTCCTGGCGCGTTTCGGGATAGGGTAGCATCGTGATAGTGTGTTTTTTAGCGCCGCAACCGACGAGCGCGAGCGTGGCAAAAAGGAAAATAATTTTCATGGGAATTATAGTTTTGAGGACAAAATTACATACTTTTGCCGGAAAGTCAATAAACAAATGCAGAGTATTATCGAGGCGGCATGGGAAGACCGCTCACTACTGAAAGAACATGACACACAGGCGGCTGTGCGCCGTGCGATCGAGATGTTGGATAAAGGATTGTTGCGCACGGCCGAGCCCGTGGACGGCGGCTGGCAGGTCAACGAATGGGCCAAAAAAGCGGTGCTGATGTATTTCTCGCTGCAGCCGATGCGTACCTTCCATGCCGGCGAGCTGGAGTTCCACGATAAGATGGACCTCAAGCACGACTACGCTTCGCTGGGTGTACGTGTGGTGCCGCACGGCGTGGCGCGCTATGGCGCCTATATCGCCCCGGGAGTGGTGATGATGCCCTCGTATGTCAATATCGGGGCGTATGTCGACGAGGGGACTATGGTCGACACATGGGCCACCGTGGGGTCGTGCGCCCAGGTGGGCAAGCGCGTACACCTGAGCGGAGGCGTGGGCCTCGGAGGTGTACTGGAGCCCATTCAGGCCGCACCCGTGATAGTAGAGGACGACTGTTTCATCGGCTCACGTTGTATCGTAGTGGAAGGTGCGAGGATCGGGACTCAGGCCGTTCTGGGCGCCAATGTGGTGATCACGGGGTCTACGCGCGTGCTGGATGTTTCGGGCAACGAGGTGGTCGAGTATCGCGGTTACGTCCCTCCCCGTTCGGTGGTGATCCCGGGTACATATCCCAAGAAATTCCCCGCCGGGGAGTACCACGTGCCCTGTGCGCTGATCATCGGCCAACGTAAAGAGTCGACCGACCTGAAGACCTCGCTCAACTCCGCCCTGCGCGACCACTCGGTGGCGGTCTAAAACGGATATCCCACCCCGAAGTTGAGCGCGGTGTTGCGAAGTCGCAGGCCGCGTGTCCAACGTTCGCCCGCGGGCTGGCCCGGGTCGTGGAGCTTCACACCCCAATCGACACGGAACAGGAACCTCCGAAAATCCAGCCGCAAGCCCAAGCCCGTATTAAGCCCGAGCTGACGGTAGAAACTGCCGGGGCGGAACATCGCGGCATCGTTCATCTGCGCGTCCTCGTAATCACGACGGCCGGCGAACCATATATTACCCGCATCGACGAACACCGCGCTACGCACAAAGTCCCACACCGGGAAACGGAACTCCACATTGGCCTCCAACTTCATATTCCCCACCTGCGAGGGGTAGTCCTTGCTGTCGTTTGGGAGCGTTCCCGGCCCCAGGCGGCGCACGATCCAGCCACGCATACTGTTGCTACCGCCACTGTAAAAAAGGCGATCGATAGGAATCGGGTGCGAGGCCGTACTTCCGTAAGACACCGCCCCGCCCGCAAGCACACGCCAAACGAAACTCGTCTTCAGCCCCGTGGGGATGGTATTGGCAATGCTTATCTCGGCACGCGCATATTGCGAGAAACGCCTGTCATCGGCACGCACGAACAACGAGAAAAGGTTGCCCGCGGTTTCGGCGCCGAACCGCACCGTCGTCGGGCCGCGTCGAACCCAGGCGAACGACGTCCCGGGAACCAATTGCGACGAGTAACTGTTGCGCAAGTAAGGGTTGCGCAGGTTGGAGAGGAACACATCGTCGATATACCTCACGTCGATCAGGTTGAGGTCTACCGGGCGATAGATGAACGCGCTGCGGCGGCCGTTATCCCACGTGTAAGAGAGCCTCAACCCCGACAGCGTGCGGCGGTAGATGGGCCTGTCCTGGTAGTTGAACGACGCCTCCAGCCTCGTTCGCGGGTCGTTGGCATTCCACATTACGGGGGAGAGCAGCCGCGGCAGAGTGATCGACATACCGCCTCCCACTTCGTATGACCCCTTGCGGGCCGTGGAACGTAGAAATTCGTACCTTCCCGTGAGGTTCGCCTCGAATGACTCCGCACCGCGTAACAGGTTGCGGTTGCCATAACCGATAGTCGCACCGAGGGCCGTGAAGTTAGAAGAGAAACTGCCTTCGATATCGGTACGGATGCTCTGGCGCATGGCCGGCGTACAGTCGATACGACAGCGCAGGTAGTCGCCCCCAAGGTCGTCGAATCGCACCGAGGCACTACGGAAATAACCCAGACGCATAAGCTCGGCATATGTTTCGTCCACCACCGCGGCGTCGTAAAGCTGTCCGGGCCGTATACCGATGGCACGGCGTAGTGTCCGCACCCGCAACCTCATCTTGCCTCGGCTCACTATATCGAGGCCATCGACCCGGATCGTATCGACGGGCGCGGCGGACGAATTGCGGTCGGGGTCGACCACCACCTGCCCGATGCCGTAACGCCGGTTGGGGGCATAGGCCGGCTCGCCGCGCTCGTTATATCCCGCTATATTTTCGCGTACGGCCAGCGTCAACTCCACAAGACGGTCGGCACGCGTAGTGTCGGCAACGAATTCGATATTATTCACCGTGAACCGGTAATACCCGCGCCGCCGCATATCGGCCGTGATACGCCGGCGTTCAGCATCGAGGGCCTCGATATCGAAAATATCGCCCCTGTTTACCACGCGCGTAACGGTATCTACGGGCAAGCTGTCATACAGCGCATAGTTCACCCCGCCTATACGGTAGGGTTGTCCCTGGGAGATGACGTAGGTAACCTGTGCTCGGCGGCCGCGCAACTCCACGTTCCAGTCGAGGTGTGAATCGTAATACCCGCGCCCGCGTATATAGGCCTCTATATTGTGTTGCGAACGGACTATCAGTGCGCTGTCCAACGCCGTCGGCGTACCTCCGAAACGTAACCGCGGCGCCGGGGCCAGGCGAATATAAGGCGCAACCTCGGCCGCGGTAATACGCTGTGCGGGAGGCACGCTGCGGTCGGGAACTATCACATTACGCACAAGTATATACTCCGGGCGCTGCGTGGCGCAGGAGGAGAAAAGGAGTAGTAACAGCAATAGTCGCACCCCGGCGGCGGGCTGCACTCGCGATGCTCGTTCGCCCTTGCCCGCCGGCAGTCCGAAATTCGCCAGCACTATCTTCCTCCAATTAATCATTAATCGCTAATCATTGATTAAAGAACCCTTGTTTTTTTACAAAATCGAGATAGGCGCGTGACACGGCGATGTTGTCGGGGCCGGTGTAGCGGCGTTCGGTGAATATACGGGCGAGGTTCGGCAGGCCGTTGGCTTCTATCAGTGCGGCTGTTTCGGCGCTCGCCTCGCGTGCGGCCCACAGGCGGTCGATATCCTCCGGCGAGTAGTCGTGGTACGTCTCGCCATGCACCACCGCCTCCAACGGCAGGCGGTCGGTGAGAGGGGGTTCGCCGTCCGAAAAATCGGGATAGCCCACCGCCATCGACACCACAGGCACCACGCCCTCCGGCAGTTCGAGGATCTCGGCTATACGGGTGGCATTATGTATCGCCGTGCCGAGGTATACGATCCCCAGCCCGTGGGCCTCGGCTTGCAAAGCGACGTTCTGCGAAGCGAGCGACGCGTCGATGACGGCCTCGGTGAATCACAGGAAATTATCGTACTGCGGCGTCGCGCCACGCTGACGGCACCACTTGTCGAAACGGTTACGATCGGCACAGAACGTGATCTGCACCGGCGCCTGAACAGCACACGGCTGGTTGAAATGGCAAGGCGCAAGGGCTGCGCGCAACTCCGCCGAAGTGGTCGCCACCATGCTGTAAAGCTGCATATTCCCTGTGTTCGAGGCGCGCGTGCCTGCCGTGAGTATCTCATCCAGCACATCCTGCGGCACGGGCGTGGAGAGGTATTTGCGCACCGAACGGTGCCGCTCGATCTCTTTTATCATAGCCAATGGTTGTTTATAACGTACAAAAGTACTACTTTTATCGCGTTATGGCGTTCGATTTTTGGAAATACGAGGGTACGGGTAACGATTTTGTGCTTTTGCGCGACACGGAGGTAACCGCCTCCGGGGTAAAGCAGTTATGCGATCGCCACCGCGGTATCGGGGCCGATGGCCTTATGGTGCTCTCCCCCGCCGAAGGGTACGATTTTCGCATGGAGTACTACAACGCCGACGGCTCGCGCGCAGCGATGTGCGGCAACGGCGCGCGCTGCATATCCCTCTTCGCGCACCACCTCGGGCTTGGGAACGACCTCCGGTTCTTGGGCGACGACGGGCCCCACACCGCACGCATAATTTCGGAGGGAGTGGTGGAGGTCGGAATGCGCGATGTCGCCGCAGTGGAGTGCATAGGCAACGCCTTTGTGATGGATACGGGAGTGCCGCATTTCGTCGAGGTGGTTGACGATGTTTCGGCTGTGGATGTAGTGGAGCGCGGGCGCATGATCCGCAACAGCATGAACGCAAACGTCAACTTCGCCGCCGTGAAAGACGGTATACTTTATGTGCGCACCTACGAGCGCGGGGTCGAAGACGAAACCCTCGCATGCGGTACAGGCGCCACAGCGGCGGCCATGGCAGCATTCTTAAAATACGGAAAGCTGTTCACGGTGCGGGTGCCGGGCGGCGAGCTGCGCGTGGGGTTCACCCCCGAGGGCTGCGGCTTCCGGAACGTGACCCTCACAGGGCCGGCACGGAGAGTATTTAAAGGCCGCGTGCCCGCGGAGGGCGATTATTAACATAAGGTACACATGGATAAATTTATAATGGCCGCGGGTACGGCCCTACGGGTAAGGGACACAAGCCACGGTGATAAGCCGGTGATAGTACTGCTGCACGGCTATCTCGAATCTATCGAGGTGTGGGACGATTTCACCGACCTGCTCAAGCCACACCTGCGGGTAGTGGCGATCGACCTGCCCGGCCACGGCATATCCGAGACTAAGGGCGAGGTCCATAGCATGGAGTTCCTCGCCGACACCGTGTACGCCGTACTCGAAGATCTGGGGATCAAGAAATGTGTCGTCTGCGGGCACTCGATGGGCGGTTATGCGGCATTGGAGCTTTTGCGCAAGCATCCAGAGGTTCTATCCGGCATCATACTATTCCACTCGGTGGCGATGGCCGACAGCGACGAGAAACGCGAAAACCGCCGACGCGAGATCGCCGTGGTCGAGGCGGGGAAAAAAGACCTGCTGGCAACGACCGTGGGTAAAAGTTTCGCCGCCGCCAACCGCCAGCGTTTCGCGGGCCGCATCGAAGAGCTGGCCGACCAGGTGTTCCTCACCGAGGACGCCGGGGTGCTGGCCCTGTTGCGCGGCATGGAACAACGCCGAGACAACAACGACACCCTTTCGCAAAGCGCCGTGCCGCAGATGTTCATCTATGGCCTCGGTGACGAGTATATTACCGTCGAAGCGGCAGAGGAGATGGCGCGGCTGCATCCGCGGGCACAGGTGCTATGGCTCGAAAAGTCGGGGCATATCGGCTTTGTCGAGGAACCGAAAAAAACCGCCGAGGCGATAATAGAATTTACTGAAAAATATGGAAAATAAGAAGATCGGTATCGCCTGCGACCACGCGGGCTACCAGATGAAAGAGTTCCTCGTGGGCTACCTCGACGGCATGGGCTACGACGTTCACGACTTCGGCACACACGACGAGACAAGCGTCGACTATCCCGACTTCGCCCATCCCCTCGGGTCGGCGGTCGAGAACGGCGAGCTCCCGCGCGGCATAGCCCTCTGCGGCACCGGCAACGGCATCTCGATGGCGCTCAACAAACACCGGGGTATCCGTGCGGCATTGTGCTGGGAGGTGGAGATTGCCGAGCTCGCGCGCGCGCATAACGACGCCAACATCTGTTCGCTGCCCGCGCGGTTCATCGACAACAGCGAGGCCGCTGCGATAGTCGACGCGTTTCTCAAAACAGCCTTCGAAGGTGGCCGACACCAACGGCGGGTGGAGAAAATCCCCCTGTGACGGATCGCGGCGGCCGGATATTTGGCTGTCCGATAATTTTTGTTTACCTTTGTCTCGTCGGGCGATAGCCCGGCTCCGGGTTCTTGAAATTTAGCCATTTCTTTAGACAACCCTGGATAGATAGTAATTATCACACGCGATGCGTGGGCTTTACTTATTTATCTGGTTGTCGGGTCGGCTAAAACCTCAAGAGCGGATATTGCGGTACTGTCCCACGTTTTGGTTTGTGCGTGGCTGTACAGATCAGGGCGGATAGAGAGGGCCTTGCCAGTACCGTCGCGGGGGCGCCGTTCAACACGAACGGAGGGCCCCCTTTTTATATCCCTATAATATAGCGAATATCGCGGGGCGTTTGTTCATCGCGGGGCGCGGGGCCGCACGCCATTCGGCCACTGTGAGGGTGCGGATGAATTCCCCGGGGCCGGTGATATCGACGGCCACCGTAAGCAGCGTCGCGGGGCGGCACGAGGCCAGAATATCGTCGAACAGGCGGTCATTGCGGTAAGGGGTTTCGATCACTATCTGCGACTGCCGCTCGGCCGAGGCGCGACGTTCGAGATTACGTATCGCCGCCACGCGTTCGGGTTGTTTGACAGGCAGATAGCCATTGAAAGCGAACGACTGCCCGTTAAGCCCCGATGCCATAAGGGCCATCAGTATCGACGACGGGCCGACCAACGGAACGACCCTGATCCCGCGGCGGTGGCACAGCAACGCAACCTCGGCGCCCGGATCGGCCACCCCGGGCGCTCCAGCCTCCGAGATAACCCCCGCGCTACGGCCTCGCAACAAAGGTTCGACAAGTTTCTCCAACTCCCCCGCCGCAGTATGTTCGTTCAGCTCGGCGAACTCCAACTCCTGGGGCCTGATCCCCGCGGCAGAAAGGAACCGCCTCGCCGACCGTACATCCTCGACGATAAAATAGTCCAATGAACGCATCACATCCAGATTTGCCGCCGGAAGCACATCCATCGGCGGAGTTTCGCCGATCGGACACGGAATCATATATAGAATGCCTTTCATGTAATTGAAAATTGATGCGTGCCCGCACAGGGCGATTATTTTTACAATTGTCATCCAGAGAAGCGAAGCGAGCCTCTATCGGGCTGCCGCCAGCGCGCACGCGTGCGTTTTTTGATTAGGCCGCCATTCCAATGTGGCGATTTCTGAAAAAATAATCGCTCTGCGGGAGCACCCGCCGGTCGC
>QMCE01001017.1_pt1 | contig 19084 bp, 23 predicted proteins | sample 1821851 | NCBI WGS metagenome assembly QMCE01 (sample SAMN09453174, study PRJNA476694) | Termite gut metagenome, whole genome shotgun sequencing project. | isolation source: worker | host: Odontotermes sp. | place: South Africa:Pretoria | collected 2016-01-28
TATATTTTGTGTCTGAACGTAATAAACCTATATATGTTTTTCCTATTGGGGGCTATACCTATGGTGAATTAGAGTATGATGATGAAAATGGAAGGTATGATTTATACCCTCCGATTAATGGAATACTAAAAGATTGAAGGTATTATCAAGCCAGAGAACCCGACCGGCTTTTGGGGTATTCCATCCATACATCGCTGTATGTGCCTGCCGTGGATACGGGGGAGGAGTTTGTTAATTTATATTTTCTAACATAGGAGAACGTATAATGGGGGAAAACAAAGATTTCAAATTTGATAAAAGGGCTGCATTATATGACAGCGGCTTTGAGGGCAATCTTTCCAAACGATTTTACAATCTTCTGTTAAACTGCATTGAGTTCAATCAAGGTGCAGTGATTTTGGATGTTGGTTGTGGTACAGGAACTATTTTGAAAAAATTGGGGGAAAGAGCCAATATAAGTGGCTACGGAATTGACGTTGAGGAAAATATGGTTACCGTAGCTAAGTCAAAATGTCCAAATATGAATATATCTGTTTCAAGCTGTACGCAAACGCCTTTTAGTAATTACCAATTCGATATTGTTACTACCTGTATGGCGTATCATCATTTTGACGATAAAAATGGCTTTGCAAAGGAAGTATCGCGAATATTAAAGGCTGATGGATATTTGTATATAACAGACCCTCGATTCCCTTTGATAATAAGGAAATCGTTGAATTTGGCGTTGCGTATTCATAAAATCGCAGGGTATTTCGGAACACCAAAAGAGATTGAATGTGTTTTCACCGAATATGGTTTTGAACTTGACGGGGTTGCTTTTGATAAATATGCTCAATGTGTCAAATTGAAAAAGGTATCTTAGCTAATAAGCAGTATCTAATCAAAACACTTTTAATTGCTTTCTTTGTAATAACAAAAACTATCTGCGTAATAACAAAATCAATTCTGAGTTTATCGCCCCCGATTTCCGTGGGTGTTTTTGTATGTTATTAAAGTTGCAATGGTGTGATCCTCGCGTCTGTCCAGGCGTATAAAGAGGATAGACATGGCAGCGAAGCTTGGAAGAACCGGGCAGCGTTTACTACCGCGACTTCTTTGTTCCGGGAAAATCCCCGGACTGCAGGTTACGACAGATATGTACATCTCACAGTTACTCACATCGTCAGCGTGGACGATGTGAGTAACTGTGAGATGTACGTTGAGGTATTGGCTGAATTACACAAAGCTTCCGGTTGAATAAACGTCGTTGATTCTTTTGTGATATTAAGGTATAGTTTCCTCGGTTAGAAATCTTAGCTTCGTCGCTGAGTTTAGCGGTGAAGGAGTTTATTGATTTATATTATGTAAAGAGCGAGCGGATAATGAATCGAAGAATCGGAGTAACAAGCTCAGCAATACATTTGTGTTCTGCATTAGGATTTGTGCTGTGCCTGATTATTGGATCAAGCTTTGGAAACTATCTTTCCGGGATGGCTCTCGCACTTAGCTTTATTCCTTTAATTTGTTCATTTTCTTCATATAGTAAAGTGGAAAATAAAACAGCTTCCTTTATAGCAATTGCTTTCGCGTGTATTTACGTCACGTTAATCTTGTTGGTCTATTACGCAAATGTTACTACGGTTCGATTGGACTCACTAACCCAACAGGCATACCAAATGATCAGCACTCAAGAGTTTGGTCTGTTTTTTAACTATGACCTATTAGGCTATGGGATTATGTCATTGTCTGCTTTTTTTATTGGATTGACAATAGAGAGCAGTACAAAGGAAGGCGTATGGCTAAGACGACTCTTGCTGAGTCATGGCGTGTTTTTTATCTCCAGTTTTCTAATACCCTTGTTAGGACTGTTTAGTGTTGATTCACCGCAATCAAGTAATATTGGGCAAATTATTCAATCAGTGTGGTGCATCTATTTTTCAGCTATTGATATTTTATCTCTTGCTTATTTTTCAAAGCAAAGATAAGAGTATAAGCACAATCTAATCAAAACACTTTTAATTGCTTTCCTTATTCCGGTTTAGGAAAATCCCCGGACTGCGGGTTACGTCAGATATGTACATCGAGTGCGACAGCGAATGTTATAACATCGTCAGCGTGGACGATGTGCGTAACCGTGGCCTCTATATCGAAGCCTTGGTTGAAAGATATGACCCGTCTGTCTAATTTTTATCGTTGCTTTGTTTGACTGCTTGTGTTATAGTAGGCATCATGGGTTAGGAATCTTTGCTACGTTGCCTAGAGCAGCGGCGAATGGATTTGATAATTTATATTAGTGGAGTGTAGCTATGTATCTTTATCATTATTTTGAGCAAAGTTTTGGCCCTTTTACATCTCTTACGTCTATTCCCTTGGAAGATGCCAAAGAGATTCTGTATATCCACAAAGCAGCTGGAAAATTTAGAAATCCCGATGTAGACGGATTTTTAGCTAAACGTTACAGTAGGGATAAACAGTTACGAGATATGTTTATTGCGCATGGCGGTTGTCCAAAAAGAAAAAATCCGATATTTTTTTTTCTGGGTGAGCATCCTCAATGGGCATCAGCTTATGAAAATCCTGCTGTTATCAAGATTCCATTAAATATGTTTGACCCTTCAACAGTTTCGTTTACATATGGCGATTCCTTTGCGGTGTTGAATCCAGTATTGTTTGGAGCGGAGGAATATTGGAATAAGGTTTACTTTGCAGACGAGATAGTGAAGATTGTGGAATATTATGGTTTTCCGCCTCATGTAGAATATGATTTTAAAAAAGGGATTTACCCTGCGGATAAACACCTCAATGATTACTTGAAATATGTAGAAGCTCATGTATGGGATGACTGTATTTTGAATCAGTTCCGTAAAAAATGGATTTCTGATAACACCAAATAATAAGCGCAATCGAACTAAGGAAAAATTGTTTGCCTATATTGTAATAATTTATATACTGTTCACTCACTCATTTGTCCAGGAGGTTAACTCCTGGTTAAATTGACTTCCTATTATTTGTATGGGCATAAAATAAATCTGTGCTACAATTGGACCATCCTAAAGATTATGGGGAATGTCTATGTTAAACGCAAAAATAGTAGGCGCAAAAATTGCTTCATTACGAAAGAAAAATGAGCTGTCACAAGAGAAGCTTGCAGATATGCTCCGTATTTCCCCGCAAGCAATAAGTAAGTGGGAAAATGGACATACACTTCCCGAGACATCATTGCTGCCTGTTCTTTCCCAAATATTTAACAGTACGATTGATGAGATTATTATGCCTGCATATACATTTGACATAGAAATTGAGATAGAGAAGCCTTCTGTTCTTGAGCAGTAGGCACAGCATATCGCAAAATACTTAGCCCAAGAGCTGGGAGGTAACCCAATGCCTGAGAAAGTAATAGGCTTAGACGATAACACAATAATAAATGCAGTCTTAAAAACCAATCCAAATCTGGGTGGATGTGTTGTTATAAGAGGAAAAGCGGATAAAAATCCCCGATACACAAGCTTACAAGTTGCTGTGACCGCTCCGCAAAAAACAGTCAAGCTTATTGAAAAGATATATTCCGGTGACGATAGAGAGCTGTGGGGGTACAACCTTTTCAATCAACATACTTTGGCTATTCCACAGATATATAGTATTGATGTTTCGCAAAGGACAATTCTATTGGAGGACTTGAACGACGCTTACATACAAGGGTTTCACTTCAATGAAAACAGCGATAATGGCTTGTTCATTCGAGACAACTACAAGTCTTTAATCAATGCGGCAGCAAAACTTCATTCAACCTTTTGGGAAAACAGAGATGTATTCGGTCAAACAGGTCTTGACTGGCGGCATGAATCCGGGGAAAACTTACTCGCGCACATAAGTGGCATGGAAAAAGATTTCCATAAGTACAGAAAAAAAGAGGAAGCGGGCAAAATACCAAAAATATGGGAAATATTCGAAAACACCATAGAGTTTGAAAAGCTCGAATATTTTCAAATAGCAATAAAACTATTAAAGCAAGAATATGGAGAAGTCTTAAACGCAAGATTTAACACGGGTAAAAACATTACCGTCATTCATGGCGATATGCATCCCGGAAATACCTTTATGCCTAAATCCAGCGATGGCTCAATAAAGTTTATTGATATGCAAGCGATACGAGTAGGTTTATGCACAGAAGATTTAGCCATGCTTATTGCTCTGCACATTGAGCCCGATAAGGAAAAAGCACAGCCTTTGCTGGATTATTACTACGAGTGTTTATGCAAAACCATAAAAGGCTATCCTTATGAAACGTTTATGAATGACTACAAAATAGCAGTCATGGAAAACATGTTTTTTCCAATACGGTTGATAAATTGCGGAATTTACGATTTTTCTATGAGAGATAAAGCACTAAAAGCCTTTGAAACGTTTGTGCTCTGTGACGCATAGTATAAGCACAATCTAATCAAGGCAGATTCTATTGCCTGTTTTGTAATAACTTGAAATATCTACGTTAAAATTTAAGCCAGCATATCCAAATGCTCCCGATTTCCGGGAGTGTTTGGATATAGAAAAACGTGGGAGGGGTTATATGTCGTCTTTAAAAGAAAACAAACATGCGGCCTGCTGGAGCAATATCTAAGCTATCTTACCGTAGTGAAAGTCCGTTCACAGCTAACGGCGGAGGAATATCGCGTTGATTGCAACATGCTCTTTGAATTTATAAAACAAAAACGCGGTACGCCGGAAAATATCCTCATCAAGCGTGACTTTTCCGATGTGGACATTAATTTTATCGAATCCATCACCGTTGCCGACATGTATGACTTCATTACATATTGCAGTAAGAACCGAAATGTCACCACAGCGACACGGTCCAGAAAGATTGTATCCATCAGGCAGTTCTGGAAATATCTCAAAAGCAAGGCTCATCTGCTGGAAAACAACGTGGCAGAAGAACTGGAATCACCTAAATTGCCTAAACGGATGCCCAAGTATTTGAGCCTTGACGAATCCATTCGGTTACTAATTGAAAGCGAAAAGAACCCATGTGATTATTGTATCCTTACTATTTTTCTTAACTGTGCGCTGCTTTTGTTCGAATTGGTTAACTTGAACATTGAGCAGGTGCAAGCCAACTCTATCCAAATAATCGGAAAAGGCAATAAAGAGCGGCGTATCTTTCATACTCAAGCTACCAAAAAAGCTCTTTCGGTATGGTTGGAAAAGCGAAGCACGATGAATCCACAAACAAACGCCTTGTTTATAACCAAAAACGGTACGCGTGTCGCAAGCCGGGGTGTACAGGATATCGTTAAAAAATATCTCAGAAAGGCCAGACTTGCAAACCGTAGGTTATCCACACACAAGTTGAGACATACCGCCGCGACTACGCTCTTCAAGTATGGTTGTGTTGACGTGCGGACATTGCAACAATTACTCGGACATGAATCCTTAAACACCGCACAAATTTATATAGCGGTTGATAACGACCAGTTACAATTGGCGATCAATTCAAATCCGCTGGCATCTATGTTTGGCAGGTAGCCGCATGGCTAAACTAAACACTCGTCTACCAGAGGACTTCCTGTTGAAAATCTCCCGGCTGAATGAAAAACCGACGAGATTGTCCTCCCGCGTACTGGCTGCCGGGACTGACGTTGTCCTTCCGAAACTAAAATCGAACATGAAAGCGGCTATCGGTAAAGACACGAAAACCGAGTCCCGTTCCACCGATGAATTAGTGGCGGCGCTGGGTATTTCTCCCGCCAAGCTGGATAAGAACGGGAATTATGACGTTAAGCTGGGCTTCTCCGAACCTCGCGGCGATAGTAATTCCAACGCGAAAATAGCGAATGTGCTGGAATACGGTTCCAGCACCCAACCGGACGCCCGCCCGTTCCTCACGCCAGCCAAGTCCGCCGCGCGGAAACCGTGCGCCGAGGCAATGAAATCCGCTTGGACTTACCCACCCGGTAGACAAAAAGATAAGTCTCTGATAGAAATTAAAGGAAAAGAATATGAGTGAAAGAACGCAATTGGACGTGTCCCTGAATGGAGAACATGTTCGTTGTGAAATCTTGGGATCAAAAACCTATGCTTTTTCATTTTCAGACCCATCCCTCTTCATTACGGGGCTGGACAACTAGTGATGATCATTAGAGAGTTAAAACTATCTGGATTAGTCTTGGGAAGCTTAATAACATTATTGACCTATCGAAAATGCTTGATATAATTGTAGGTCAAGTTGAGCGCCTAATGGGGAGACGCTCCCCGTTCAGAGATACAGCGAGCGCGTTCGCATGTAAAAGGATACATGCAGACTATGTCCGCATAGAAAAAAGGAGATGGATTATGAGCAATTCTGCTGAAAAGCTGTGTGTATTGCTGCACAGCGCGAAGAGTCACGTCGTACGCCTTGTGTGGAGCGGCATGACAGTTGCATTATTGTTTGGGCTTAACGCCTGCGCCACTGGAAGTACCTCTGACGGCGATCCGAAACAAGCGGCGATCATGGCGACTGAAAGGATGGTCTCAATACCGGCGGGGACATTTTTGATGGGGAGTCCTGAAAGCGAAGCGGAGCGGAGGAATGATGAACCCCAGCATGAGGTAACGATAAGCAATGATTTTTTGATGAGCCGGTATGAAGTAACGGTAGGGGAGTTCCGTCGATTTGTAACAGTATCAGGATATCAAACTGAGGCGGAAACAGGTGGCGATGTGGTGATGGAGGACGCGTGGGAGAAGTATGCAGACGATCATCCAGTGGTATTGGTAAGCTGGAATGACGCAGTGGCGTATTGTAACTGGTTGAGCAAAGAGGAAGGGCTGCCCCCGGCGTATACAATAAGCGGAGATACTGTAACATGGAACCGGGAGGCGAACGGGTATCGACTGCCGACAGAAGCGGAATGGGAATACGCATGCCGTGCAGGGACAGTAACGCCATTCAGTACCGGAAATAATATAACGACAAGTGAAGCGAACTATAACGGGAACTATCCGTATAATGGGAACGCGAAAGGTATATATCGGAAGTGGATGACAGCGGTGGGGAGTTTCGCGGCGAATCCGTGGGGCTTATATGACATGCACGGGAATGTATGGGAATGGTGCTGGGACTGGTTTGGGGATTATAGTAGCGACAGTGAAACCGATCCTGCAGGAGCCGCTTCCGGAGTATTCCGCGTGATCCGCGGCGGCAGCTGGAGCAATGATGGACAGTTCGTGCGTTCCGCGTATCGCTACTGCAATATTCCAGTCTTTCGGTACTACAATTACGGTTTCCGCCTCGTCCGTTCTCTCTAGTTCTGTATGGTGTTGGTGTCCATATAATACAGGGATACAGCTTTAGCATAAACGAGGTGTTCCGCTCGGTCGGACGGCGAGAAAGTTGCGGACATTTTGGCGGAAAGGCGGCGTGAGAATAGTTCGAAACCTTCACATCGAGTGATGCAAGGGTTTCACAAGAGGCGTGTTGTAGCATTCTGCGCGTTATTACAACCGAAGCGGCTCACTATACCCACGGTTAGAGATACGGCGAGCGTGTTCATGTGTAAAGATACATGCAGACTATATCCGCATAGACCAAAGGAGATAGATTATGAGCAATTCCGCTAAAAAGCAGTGTGTATTGTTGCACAGCGCCAAGAATCATGCCGTGCGCCTTGTATGGGGCGGCATGACAGTTGCCTTATTGTTCCGACTTAACACCTGCACCACCCGAAGCACCATTGATGGCAGTATCCCTATCGACAGCTCCCTTGACAGCGAGCAACACGTAAACATCCTCAACGGCAGTGAACTTGACAATGAGTCAGAACAAGCGCCGATCACGTCGCCCGAAGAGATGGTGTTGATACCGGCAGGGACGTATATGATGGGGAGTCCTGAAAGTGAAGCGAACCGCAACATGGATGAAACCCAACACCAAGTAACAATAAGCAAGGATTTCTGGATGAGCCGGTATTTGGTATGATGCGATAGAGTATTGCAACAAACTGAGCGAAAAGGAAGGCTTAACGCCCGCGTATAGGATAGATAAAGAACAGAGCGATCCTCATAACGAGGACAAGTATGATGATCTGCGCTGGCTCGTAAGCTGGGATAGGGAGGCGAACGGATACCGACAGAGGCTGAATGGGAATATGTGTGCCGTGCAGGGACAGTAACGCTATTCAGTACTGGGGACAACATAATAACAAACCAAGCGAACTATAATGGGAACTATCCATATAACGGGAATGCGAAAGGTATGTATCGGGATATGATAACAGCGGCAGGGAGTTTTGCGGCGAATGCGTGGGGCTTATATGACATGCACGGGAACGCATGGGAATGGTGCTGGGACTGGTCTGATGACTATAGTGAGAACATCCAGACCAATCCTGCAGGAGCCGCTTCTGGGACGTACCGCGTAGTCCGCGGCGGCAGCTGGATCAATAATGGGCAGTACGTGCGTTCCGCGTTTCGGAGTAGGGGTCATCCTGATGGTTGGTACCGTATCCTCGGTTTCCGGCTTGCCCGTTCCCTTTAGTTCTGTATTGTTTATGGTCTCCATTATAATACAGGGTTCCAGCTGTAGTGAAAACAAGGCGTTCCGCTGAGGTATTTTGACAGCGCGATACTGATTAAGATTCCCTACGAGCGGCATAAGAGCGTATACGGGTTTCTACAGGTAATGTATACGTGAATGTAAAGCAGAGGTAAATGGGCAGCAAGGACGATTATTCTTTGAGTATCCCGCTATAAAACGAAAATACCAACAAGCATTGAGATACGCCCATATAACAAACAAAAGATGTTTATCTTATCCATCGCCAAATGCTGTATTGGAAAGAGTTTTTTACCACTGGTTTAGTATTACAGGATGATGCCGCTCAGTATCGATACAGATACACGATATCGAAAACGGATACAATACTGTATCATTGAAAGATTTTAGCCATATAATCACGCGCTTACCGGGCGCGGCGCAATCATCGCACTGCAAGCCGTTCCGCCCATTCCCGTATGACAATAGCAAACGCCGCCGCCACGTTCAGACTACCTTTTGCCCCATAGGTGCTGATCGACACCCTGCCGAGCGAGGCGTCCGCCAGCACGAGCGACGCAGGACTGACGCCGAGTTCTTCGGAACCGACTATCATCACGCCACGCGCGGGAAAGGGAAAGTCCCTCAGATCGACGCCGCCGGTTTCAAGCGCGAAAACTGGCGTTTCGTGAAGCGCGACGTCGATCCGTTCCAGCGCAAGCCGCTCCCATGGGACTATATCCACACAGCCCATAGCTGTTCTTTGAGCGCGCTGGTGCAAGGGGTCGGCGGCGAGCGGGGAAAGCAGTACGCGCTCAACCCCGAAGGATTCCGCTGCGCGAAAGAGAGCGCCCACATTGAACGGCGAGCGTATATCCTCCAAGTACACCTGCATCCCCGTAAATACGCGCCGCTTCTTTGCGTCCAGCCTGCTGTCCGCGTCCAGAAAATCCCAGTCCGCCTGACTCTGCCCGGTTTCCGCGAGCAAAATATGCCGTACTCCGTTTATTCCCCGTCTCATGTTGCGTACTGTGTTTTCGCACGAGGCGGAATTTTCCGCTGCATCCGCATCAGACGGAAAGGGGAGGGCTACGGCGATCCGGCACGCGGCGCGGGCTTCCGCGACAGCGGCGGCAAAGGAAGGCGCGGTTTCCGGCGGAAATTCATCGTCAAGTGCGAGAACGTCCAAAGCGACTGTAATGTCCGCAAGCGGGTAATCCCACACGCCAGATGCGCAAAAACGCGCCTCCGCCTCGCCAAACATCTTGGCTATCTTGCGAAGACGCTGCCGCCGGGGAAGATGAAGCAGTTTTCGAGGGGAAATCATATTACACTAACCGCTCGCAATACACAGCAAGTCGATTAAAAGGATGATTTGAGGATATTGAGAATTTCTTCGGAAGTAACCGTCCACGGAGAGAAAGCCACCAGATCGAGGGCGCGCACCGATTCGGCGACCGGGACAAGGCGGTCGAAATCAAGCCCCAGCATTTGCAAATGGGTGGAAAGGTTTAAGCTTTCAAGGGATTTGCGTATGGAGGCAAGTGGCAGTATCGCGGCGTCCGCATCGGACATTCCGTCACGATGTTCGCCCATAAGGGTGGCGATCTTCGCCATTTTTTCCGCACGGCAGCTCATCAGCTTGTCAAGCGCCGCCGGAAGCATCATCGCCGCACAGAGCGCCTTTGTTACGGGGAAGCGTCCCGCAATACTGTACGCCAGCGCCGAGCATATACCCGGCACGCTCACCGCCGAACCTATGTTCACCAGAAGCCCCGCCTGCGCCTCACGTTCCCGCATATCGGTTACGCCTTTGGAGTACTCAAGGATAATGTCCGCATACAGCGCGATAGCCCGTTCAAGGAGCGGCTCGGAAAGAATGTTCGCCTTTTTCGAGCAGTACGCCTCAACCGCTATAAGAAAGCCATCAAAGGCGGCAGCAAAACCAGCGCCGCCTGAAAATTCGCCGTCTATGATAAGAGCTTTGCACAAATCGCGGGGGGCGTTCACCTGCCGTATGGCGCGGTCGCGCGGATCTATAACGATAAAATTATCCGCGATAAGAAAAGGGTCTTCTTTTATAGAAGGAATAGCTATATAAGGAAGGAACGTTTCCGGCGTTTTTCCTTCAAGAATCTCAAACACGTCAAGCGTACCGGCGCTAAGACAGGAAGCGACGCGGGACAGAGCTTGGATATGTGTCCCGCCAAAGCCTATGATGCCCGAGCACCGCGCGGCGCGGGCGAGAGCGGCTATGTTTTCCGCGACATCCGCCATAGCCAGCGGTTCTATTTCCTCAAACAAAATCGCCTCTACGCCTGAATCAGAAAGCACAGTCCTCAAGCGATCTATACTTTTGTTATCGGAGAATTTCTTTTCGGATACTAAAAGAACGCGGTTTCCATAGGTTTTGCAGATAGCGCCTGCGCGGTTTATAATATCAGTTCCGATAATGACTTCAGGGTCTATCTTTAATGATATGTCAATCACAGACGTGTCTCCGCTTTGTGGTGTTTTGTGGACATTTCAGAGGCTAAAAACCGAAAACGGCAAGCAGTTTGTCGGCAACCGCGTCCCACGCCTCGTCGTTAAAGAAGGAAGGATCGTTCATCTGCGCCTTGATGTCCTGTACAAGGTCTTCACGCACGTCCGGAGCGGACTGTACGATCTCGGAAGCTTGGTAAAACTCGCTCTGTTCCAGCGCCTCCTGCGAAAGCCTTATGCTGTCCGCATCGCGCAGGCGGTTCGTCTGATAATTGTGGGACGAACTTTCAAGAAAATAAGGGTTTATGCTACCTATTCTATTGATCATCATTACAATACCTCTATGCTAAATTTATCGGCACTTATGCCATATATCCTGATACAAAGACTGAAAATTCGCCAAGCACCTCGCCTCTTTCTGAAAGAATTGCCAAAATATCAATGGCGCTTCCCCGCAGATATTCTTCATGGAGTTTGGTCATTTCGCGTCCTACGCAGAGATACCGGTCTTTTCCAAATTCGGCGATATCAGCAAGGAGCTTGAGTATTCTGAACGGGGATTCATAGAGAACAAAGGCGCAGTCCGTTGAGAGCAGTTCTTTAAGGCGTGTCCGGCGGCGTCCGTCACGGGGGGAAAGGAAGCCTTCAAAGATGACAGTTTTGTCCCGCGCGCCCGCCACGCTCAACAGCGCGGCAAACGCGGACACGCCCGGCAGGGGGACAACCTGATGCCCCGCGCGCGCCGCCATATCTGCAAGCGCCGCGCCCGGATCGCTCAAGGCGGGCGTACCGGCGTCGCTGCAATACGCCGCAGTTTTACCCTCGTCAAGCGCGGCGATGATCCGCTTTGCGGCGGCTTCCTCGTTTGCGGCACGGCAGGATATAAGCGGCGACCGTATGCCAAAATGGGTAAGCAGCTTGAGAGTACGCCGCGTGTCCTCACAGGCGATCATATCAACTGTTTTGAGGGTTTCCACTGCGCGGAAAGTCATATCACCCAAATTGCCTAAGGGCGTCGCGGCTATGTAGAGCGTTCCCACGCCAGTCTATTCGGTACCCAGATTCTGGACGGTGTAGTTCACAATCACCCACACGTCTTCCTTCCGCTCTATATTGTAGATATACAGCTTCGTTTCAACGTATGCGCCAATTTGGAACCACTCTTTTACCGTTACCGTACCTTCATTCAAGCCGTAATTGACCCGCTGAACCTCAAAATTCATGGGGATCATCACAATGTTCCCATCAACGATGCTACTTTGCAAGTCCTGCCGGTAACGGGCGACCATTCTCTCCCGCCCTTCTTCGGACTCGTTTTTCCACTGCCGCTTACGGGTCTCGTCCCGCTGCACCATAGCGGGAATATCCATATACAGGAAGAATTTTTCCCACTGCCCTTTTTGGCGGGCTTCAAGCATATAGGAAACCATCTGGTCAGGCGGAAGGTCGGAGCGTTTAAGAACCGCGCCGGTCTCCTGATCCATCGCCACAGGCAGACCGTCGCTCCCGATAATTGAAGGCGGCCGCACATTGAGAATAAGGCGGTTCGAGACGAGCGGAGCGGCTTGTTCCTGCCGCAGGGACACAGTTTGCCGGAGCGCCGCAGTCGTTTCATTGGGCAGCTCAGGATAGAGTCTCGCCTGCACGACAAATTCACCGGACTCGGAAAGTACGGCGTAATCGCGGACATCTTCCACAAAAGAGAAGGACTCATCTGGCTCTATGGCGACAGTCCTAAAATAGACATGCTGTACACTGGCACGTTTTTGCATGAGGAAGTCGCTCTGGGCGAGCGGACGGTTCATCGACGTTCTCACATCAAAATCAACGGAGAATTTGCGGTCATCCGCCAGTTTGAAGTAATAAGTCGAAGTTCCCTTGTTCGATATCGTGATCTGCACATATACGGGATCGTTGCGCGCGCCTTGTACGTAATAGATTTTTTTATCATAAAACCGTATACTGACGCCGATCTTAGAGGAAGCACCTGTCTGCGAGAAAACGCTCTGCCCGAACAAAAGCGCCGCCGCGAACAAAAGCGCCGCCGCCGTGTATTTCTTTACCATATTGTAATCCTTATTTTTTGCTTTGCAGCTTATAATTTCCAAGCGTATAAAAACACCTATATTATAGTATCGGCAGAGAGATGTGTCTATATTATTTTTTTCGTCAGCGGATGATCATCTCCATCATGAGTTATTCAGCATAGAAGATTGACATTCTGTATTGTAAGGCTTATAATACGAGAAGAAATCAAAAACGGTATCCTGAAAAATACCATGATGCTGACATCTGTGTATTTTATTGTGGAGGTTCTTAATGCGTAAGTACTGCAGACATTCTTCATGACGGTATGGACTGTCTGCTTGAGAAACTGGATGTACTGGAAGCCGTTGCTTAGGTGAAACATGGCGGCTGATGCTGGTTTCACTATGTATGCAGGGAATAGTAGGATATAAAGATACCAATAAATTTTGGAAAAAGGGGTATCAAAATAGCTGGATATATGGACATATTATTAGTACAATTCAATCGACTAATAAATCGGTTGATATTCCACTTAACGGAAAAAATCTTATTATCACTGGAAGGAATGGTTCAGGTAAGATGAAAACGACTAAATCTGTTGAGGAGCGCGTTGAAGACTGTGGTAAGCGCTGGCTTGATTCATATAAGTGTGAATATTACACCAAAACTGCCAGCATTAACACTGAAATTGACATGGCTTTGAAAAATGCGCCTTCTAAACAAGGCGGAACGGGCGGCAATTACCCGGATATACGCCTGCTTCTGAAAACAAAAAACAATAAAACGTACCCGGTTCTGATTGAGGTCAAAGGAACGAAAAATAAGTTGCAATTCCCCAAAATCGGCACGATTGACAACATGAAAGATAAGGGAGAGCCGAATTATGCCGCCATCAATAGTTGCGCTGTAAACGGAGCGGTTCACTATGCCCAGGCCGTAATCGCCCACACCAAAAGCTATAAAGAAGTTATCGCAATCGGTCTTAATGGCTACGAAGAGGCAGGAGAGCTTAAAACGGAGCTTGGTGTGTACTATGTGTCTGCCGAAAATTACAGCTTGCCCAAAGAAGTAGAAACCTACTCCGACCTGTCTTTTCTAGCTCCGAAAAACTTTGACGATTTCATCAAAGAAGTGGAAAATTTAAAACTTACAAAAGCGGAGAAAGAAAAGCGGATATGGGACATTGAACTACAAATGGAATGGAGTCTGAGACAACTCAACGAGAGTATGCATCATGATTTGAATATCGCCGTAAGCGCGCGCGTCCAGCTCATTACAGGTATGATTATGGCAGGGCTTGGCGTGCCCGGTGGTATTGTCACACCATTGGAAGTTTCCGAACTGAAAGGACAAGCAGGACAGCAATCGCACGACGGCGCGATTATCATTAACAAGGTTAAAGACTTTTTGACGGAGCGCAAGCTGCCGCAAGAGAAAAAAGAGATGATTGCCAATGATCTGTCCCGCGTATTTGTGTTTTCAAACCTTTGGAAGCCGCAAGAGAATGATGAGAGTAAACTTAAAACGGTCTATATCAAAGTAAAGAAGGAGATACTCCCGATATTCACATCGCGGTATCACCTTGACTTTACCGGAAAATTGTTTAACGTCCTCAACGAATGGGTTGACGTGCCGGACGGAGGGCGCAATGATGTTGTGCTGACGCCGCGCTATGTAACGGAGATGATGGCAAAACTCGCCAAGGTTGACTGCAACAGCTATGTATGGGACTACGCGGCGGGTTCCGGTGGTTTTCTGATTTCCGCAATGAAGCTGATGATTGAGGACGCGAAACGGTATATACACCACAGCCCAGAGGAATTACAGAAAAAAATACTGAACATAAAAATAAAACAGCTTCTCGGAATAGAAAAATTGCCGGATATGTATTTGCTTGCCGTGTTGAATATGATTCTTATGGAGGACGGTTCAACCAGCATACTTCATAAAAACTCACTCACAGAGTATGAAGGTAAATACGAACAGGGAGAGGACAAGGAAAAAGATTTCCCCGCGAATGTGTTCCTGTTGAATCCGCCGTACTCGGCAGACGGCAAAGGTTTTGTGTTTGTTAAAAAAGCGTTATCGCGTATGACAAGCGGCCGGGCGGTAATCCTGATACAGGAAAACGCCGGAGCGGCTTACTCAAAACCAATACGCTCCTTGCGAGTATCCACATGGCGGACATCTTCCGAGGCAAAGCCGGAGTACAGACCGCCGTCTATGTGTTTGAGGTCGGAAAGCCGCACAACGAAAAACAAATTGTAAAGTTTATTGATATGAGCAACGATGGCTATTCGCGCCAAAACCGCAAGAAGTCAGGGCTTGACGTGAACCTGCGCGACACAGACCACGCGGCGGAACGCTATGAGGAAGTCGTAGACATTGTGAATGGCTATAAGCGCAAAACATATTATTTTACCGACACGGAAATAATCGAAGACACAATCACGCTTGATGGCAATGACTGGACATTCAGCCAGCACAAAAAAATCGATACAATACCCACCGAAGCGGATTTTATGAAAGTCGTCAGCGAATATCTCGCGTGGGAAGTGGGACAGGTATTGAAAGGGTGAACATAATGCGTAAGTTTAAGCGATTTAGGATAGGAAATTTGTTTGATATACACCCGACAAAAAGTTATGGTTGGACAAATTCAAAATTATTCGCAACTAAAGGCAAAACGCCTGTTGTCGTCAATTCCAGCCGCAATAACGGAATAGGCGGCTTTGTTGATTTGGAGGCAACAGAAAGCGGTAATATTATAACATTCAGCGATACAACAACTGCCGACAGTATCTTTTATCAACCCAAAGCTTTTATCGGGTACTCTCACGTACAAGGCGTATATCCAAAAGAACCCGAAAAATGGACAAAAGAATCATTGCTGTACTTTGTCGTAAAATTCCGCAAAGTAACAGCCGGACGGTTTGATTATGCCACAAAATTCAATCGCGCAATTGCCATTGAACTCAAAGTATCATTACCTGTTACAGAATCAGATGAAATTGATTATAATTATATGCTCGCTCGCATACGCGAGATTGAACTCGCTCGCATACGCGAGATTGAACTCGCTCGCATACGCGAGATTGAACTATACCTTAAAGTTACCGGTTTGTCAAGCTATAAACTCACTGCCGATGAAGAGCAATTCCTCAAGAATTATTATAGCGCAAAAAATATGGGAGGGGGGGTAATATATAAACCCTTCCGGTTGGGTGATTTGTTTGGGAACGCTACGCGGGGGAAAAGACTAAAAAGTCTTGACAGGACTGACGGCGATCTTCCTTTTGTTACAGCGGGAGAACGAGACACCGGGATTTCCGCTTTTATCGGTAATGATGTAGAAGTGTTTCAACCAAATACAATCACTATTGATATGTTTGGCTCGGCAAAATACAGAAATTACTGTTATGGCGCGGACGATCACATTACTGTCGTTCATACTGAAAACGTGGAGAAAAACGCGGTAATCTTTATTACCGCCGCGATTCACAAGATATCGTATAACAGCTTGTGGGATTATTCAAATAATTTTTACGCAAAAGACGCCGATACTTTAGTGGTAAGTTTACCAGCCGGTAAAGACGGCAGTCCCGACTACAAGTATATGACCGCGTTTATCCGCGTACAGCAGAAACTCGCGATTAAGAACGTGGTTGAGTGGAAAGACCGCGAACTTGCGGCGTACAGAAAAGTGGCAGCAGAATAGAGAACGGGGTTAAATCTTTGAACCCTGCAATAATTCCTGATAAACATAGTTACAAATACCATAAGGTATATTATTATCAATGAGATAATTCATTTTTAACCCTTTAAAATATCCTACAAGGACCGATGTATCCACAAGTACCATTTATTGTCTCATACTTTTATAATCATAATTATCGCAGAATTTTATTTTTCCTCTTAATTCTCAAATGTTTTTTCTTTCTGTTATCAACATATTCCCTTAACGCTGCTTCAATCAGTTCTCGCTTGGTAGAAATAGTTTGGGAATACATAAAAGCTTCATTAACCAATTCATCATTCAAAACAATGTTTGTTCTCATAAAGTACTTCTTATATACAAGGATAATACATACAGATATACTTTTCAAGTACTTTTATACAATCTCTTTCTAAAAAAGTTGAATCTCGCCAGCAAAGTTTGATTATATTTTTTGATCTATTTCGCCTAATGCTCCCTCGCGCTGCGGCTAAAAAAATTGCCTTCTTGTCCGCCACGCCTTTTTTCGCTATACTAAGGGCATGACACACACTACTGCTGCACGGCTCGTGGAGGGCATGGCGCAGATTATTCGGGGTAAGCGGGATTTTCTTGAGCTGCTTGCCGCCTGCTTGCTCGCCAAAGGTCACGCGCTTCTGGAAGATAATCCCGGATTAGGAAAAACCACTGCCGCTAAGACGCTCGCCCGCCTTATAGCCAATGAGGATGGTACCTCGCTTGAGTTCAAACGCATACAGTTTACGCCCGATCTGCTCCCTTATGATATTACCGGAGTGGACGTGTTCGACCCGGAAACACGCGGCTTCCGCTTTGTGCCGGGACCGGTGCTTTCAAACATTGTGCTTGCGGACGAGATCAACCGCACCACGCCTAAAGTACAGTCCGCCCTGCTTGAAGTGATGGGGGAGCGGCAGGTTACGATAGGCGCGGTTACGCGCAAGCCGCCTGAGCCATTTTTCGTTATTGCTACGCAGAACCCAGTGGAAAGCGAGGGCACGTACCCGCTTCCGGCGGCGCAGCTTGACCGGTTCATGATGCGGCTTTCGCTTGGTTATCCTGACCGCGACGCGGAGATCGCTGTTTTGGAGGAAAATCCGGGTGAATCAGGGCTTGAGGGACTTTCATCGGCGCTTACCACGGGCGAATTTCTTAAAGCGCAGGAAGAAGTGGCGGCGGTATTCTGCCACCGTGATTTGCTGGAAAGCGTGGCGGATATTGTGCGGGATACCCGTATACATCAGCTCTTCGCGCTGGGCGCGTCCCCCCGCGCCGCGTTGCATTACCTTGCCGCCTGCCGCGCCCACGCCTTTGTGCGGGGACGCAATTACATTATAGACGAAGACCTATCCGCGCTGTGCGTTCCGGCGCTTGCCCATAGGCTCAAGCCGCGGGGCAGCGACCATGCAGGCGGTGCTACGGGCGGCACCAATGCTGGAGGCGCTAACGTTGGCAACATAGATATTGTGGCGAAAACTGTACGGGAGATTTGCAACGCGCGGCTTGCGCTGCTTTCGCGAAAGAGTTATTCCTCTTAGAGCCATGCGAAACGGTAGGCGCCAGCCCGTGCCGAGACATGCCGCCGCGATGTTTGTAAAAACAGCCATTTTTGTGCGCGCCGCGCATACGCGCAACCTTTCCCCATAAGGTAGGTCTAAACGGGTATGCTTTCCTTATCGAAACTGACTTTGAACGAATTGTGCGAGAAATCCGTCCGTAAATACAGAGGGCGTACCGCGTTTGAGATTTATCGTGATGGTTGTACGTACGACCGCGTCACCTACCGCGAATTCGGCGTATTGTCGCGGCGTTTCGCCTCGCTGTTTATGTCGCTGGGCGTGAAAATCGGCGACCGCGTGATGCTCCTTTCCGAGAATCGCCCGGAATGGGGAGTGGCTTATTTCGGCGCGGCGCGGGCGGGCGCGGTCGTACTGCCGACCTTGGTGGAATTCGCATCCGCCCAGATACGGGACATCATTGCCCACGCTTCGCCTGCGCTCATCTGCGTTAGCGAAAAAACTGCGCCGAAACTGATAGACGCGGCGGGTACCACGCCGGTGGTTTTCCTTGACAGTATAGAAAATATGCACAAAGAGACCGCTTCACAACGAAACGAGCCGGAGACCAGCGTCAAAGTTTCCATTTGCGGCATTGAAAAACGACTGCCTTTGCGGGACAGGGATGTCTTTCCTGAACGGGGCGAGAATGACATGGCGGTCATCATCTACACATCCGGCACGCTTGGTGTAAGCAAGGGAGTCATGCTTTCTCATCGCAACTTGGTGTGGGCCGCGGTTGCGGCGAGCCACAATATGAAGGTGTATCCCCGCGATCGCTGCATCTCGGTT
>QMCE01001818.1_pt1 | contig 19068 bp, 19 predicted proteins | sample 1821851 | NCBI WGS metagenome assembly QMCE01 (sample SAMN09453174, study PRJNA476694) | Termite gut metagenome, whole genome shotgun sequencing project. | isolation source: worker | host: Odontotermes sp. | place: South Africa:Pretoria | collected 2016-01-28
GTATTCCAGCCTACTTCTTTCCAGATATAGGTAAGACCGACGATGCCCCAGAATTTATTCGGCTCTGCAAGCCATAGTATAGGTTCTTTTATAATGCCAAGCGCCATAAGTATATTGTTGACAGCCCCGTTATCTGTCGTAAGCATAGACGACACAAGTCCTGTAACAATAACCCACGAAAGAAAGTGCGGCAGATAAGAAACTGTTTGAATAACACGTTTAAACATAACAACTCTAACTTCATTTAAAAGAAGAGCAAGCCCAATAGCGGAAATGAATCCAAGAGTTGTATTTATAATGCTCATTGCGATTGTGTTTCGTAGCGCGAGCAAGAAAACTTTATCTTTAAAAAGAAACTTAAACCAATATAAACCTACCCATTCCTGAGCTACAAAACTTTTTGCAGGCTTATAGTTCTGAAAAGCCATTGTCCAGCCCCAAAGCGGAACATAAGTAAAAAGTATAATGTATAAAATGATTGGGAAGCTCATAAAAAAAAGCTGCCGCTGTTTGGTAATCTTATTTAAGAATGGATCACCACCTCCATTAATTCTAGCGGATAAAGAATTCATTTTTCGCCTGCCTGTTTAGTAAACTTTGTTTTATTGAAAGAGAAAGAATGGGTCTGTCCAAGAAGTCGGTTACTTCTTGGACAGACCTCGCACTTTAGCTTAATTTCTTTAAGAAATTAAGCTAAAGTGCAGCCTTTAATACCAGTGTCCGACGAATTTCCTAACTTTTCGGACACCTCCATTAAAAAAATTATTTTATGCCCCACTCTTTGATGCGGCGGTCAAGCTGTTCTTGCATATAAGCTTCGTAGACACTCAATTCATTAGAGTCCATTTCCGCTACATAGCTTGCCCACAAATTTTCAAAGTCCGCGGGAGAAGCCAAAATAATCTGCGGCAGCATGCGCTTCATTGTTTGTTCGCAGCGCTGAAGGGCAATTTGTGCGGGTGAGCCGTCTGGAGGATTAGGCATATTCCAAGTAGGATACCAAGGATCGTTCGGCGGAGGATCTTTGTCTAACAATTCACTGTTACTTGTCACACCATAAGCCGCCCAAAGTTCTTTGTCTTCATCTCTTACCATAGCTTCTCTTTCAGGGAAGAAATTGCTTAAGTCTGTGGGGTATCCGTCATTAAAAGAGCCTTCCCATTTCGGGAAACAATCGCGTACTAAAAGCGGGCGATTTTGCTCTGCCCATGTAGCATTTTGCCAGTTAGCTCTTTGTTCAGGAGTGCGGTAAGGAATACCTTCGGCATTGTACTGCCAATGTTTGCCTTCAAGTCCCCATTCAATATTGCGCTGAACTTCTTCGGATAAGAATTTTTCAAGCATTTTTATAATGCGTACAGGGTCTTTTGCCTTTATGCTGATTCCAAATCCTCTTCCAAGATTTGGAATCGGTTTGTCGCGGTAATGCGGACGGATATTTGCGTCAAAGACGACCGGAACCGGAGCCATTGTGCGGTTATATTGACCGGCGTCTCTAAGAGCGTTATTACCGTCTTGGAACTGCCATAATTGATCATGAATACCGAGTACGCGCCCTGCGGAAAGTTTCGCAATGTATTGATCATAGTTGTCTGTAAAACCGGCTCTGTCAATTAAGCCTTGAGTGTTAAGCTCGTTCAGCTTTTTAAACCAGCGTTTGGAAATATCCATTGTAAAGAATGTTTTGTACTGAAAGGTTTGGGGATCAACAACGCCGTTTCCGTCGTTTGAATTTCCAGCAAGGAAGTTTGGCGGATTCCACAGACAGAACGCGCGCCAGTCATAAGTAAGGATAGTAAACGGAATAACTGGCTGACCATTAATCATGGGGTTTTTCTTGGCGTAATTTGCGATTAAGTCGAAATACTGATCCATAGTCACAACTTTCGGATAACCAGCGTCTTTAAGTACTTCTTTTTGAATCCACATAGAAGATCCCCACCATTCAGGGTCCTGATTCCTGCCTTTGATAATTCCGTAGTTGGGCAGATAGTAAACATGACCGTCTTCCCATTTTAATTTATCCCAGTCAGAGCCGAAAAAAGTCTTAATGCTTGGAGCGTGTGTTTCGATTAACTCCTCTAATGGAATTAAAGCGCCCGCTTCGATAAAGGCAGTTTCGTTAATTTCGATAATGTCAGGATAATCGCCGCCAGCAATCATTATGCCTCTTTTTTGGGCAATATCGCCAACAAGAATATCCCATTTGAAAGTTACGTTCAATGTATCTTTCAAATACTGATATGCCGGGTTATCAGCAGATGGCTGAGGTCGGCTCTGTTGGGTAAAAACTGTAAGTTCGATAGGATAATCACCTTCTTTCGAACCTGCACCGTTGTTACAGCCTGTAAACAAAACAGCTGTAATACAGCATAAAACTGCTGTTCCAAGAGCAACTTTCTTTAAGTTTTTCATTTTCTCTCCTTTTAAGATTTCCAGCGCCGACAATTCCTCATTTTCATAACATCGACGCCATATTGATGTCCATCATAGATATAAGGAAAACGCAGCACAATAAGGTTTTTTTCTTAATCCTTTAAATTCTTTCAAAATTTTATTCGCAGCGTGGTTTACTACCCCGCCCTTTATGGCGGTTAATGTTTATAAGACTTTGCAATTCATAGTAGCAAATCCCACGATTTAATAATTTTCTTACAGAACGAATCTCGTCAAAGTATGCAGCATTTATAAGATATCTCGCCCTTCAGGGCAAAGAGGTTCATTCATATAGCGAACAAGCTTGAAAAAAGAGACAAGGAACGCTAAAGTATATGAAGTGCGAATTGACAACATAATCTATACATGATATAATCATCAATTAAGTTGAAGTTGTGGAAAGAATATTTCTGGTCAAGAAGTTTCTGTTTGATTACTACTGGTGGCGCGCCACATGAAGTCATTAAAAAATATATAGAAAGGCAGTATGAGAAATGAATAAGGCATATAAGTTTAGACTATATCCAAATGCAGAACAGCAAGAATTATTTACAAAACCATTCGGTTGCGTAAGATTTATTTACAATCGTATGTTAGCATATAAGATAACACATTACGAAGAAACGAAACAGAAGCTCAATAACACTCTTGCCCACTATAAACAGGAGTTTGAATGGCTTAGAGAGGTTGATAGCTTGGCATTGGCTAATGCACAAATGAACCTCCAAACAGAGTACAATAATTTTTTTCGAGATAAGAAGATTGGATTTCCAAAATTCAAGTCTAAGAAGAAGAGTAGACTGTCGCGCGATATAAAACGGGCAAAGCGTCAGGATGACATGGTCTTACGCATAACATGAATTAAAAGGAAGTATCAGTGTTTTTAGAATTTCTATATCCGTTAGTAAAATACGCCACTGTTTTTAATGTATTCCAATACCTCACCTTCCGCGCCGCCTACGCTGCGATCACTACGCTGCTCATCTGCTATATGGCGGGACCTTGCATTATAGCATGGCTCAGGCGGCTCAAAGTGGGGCAGGCGATACGCCTTGACGGACCTGAAACGCACCTCAAGAAAGCCGGAACCCCGACTATGGGCGGTGTGCTTATCATCCTTTCGCTTGTCATCTCCACAGTCTTTTGGCAGGATTTGCATAACTGGAAGATATGGCTCATCACAGGAACGCTTGTTGCGCTAGGCGCACTCGGCTTTCTGGACGATTACCTCAAGGTAACGAAACGCAATTCCGACGGACTGCCTGCGTGGGCGAAACTTGCTGGACAATTCGCCGTGGCGATAGCTGCGGCGCTCATTTTGTATTGTACACGGAACGAAGAAACGACCATGCTGTACCTACCCTTTTTCAAGAATCCTGTGTGCGACATGGGCGTCCTGTGGATACCTTTTGCCGTTCTGCTCATAGTGGGCGAATCCAACGCGGTAAACCTCTCGGATGGGCTGGACGGGCTTGCCGCTGGGCTGCTCCTCATGGTGTTCATAGGTCTTGCGCTTATCGCCTATCTTTCGGGGCGCGCGGATTACTCTGAATATCTTGGTATACCCTATATAGTGGGCGCAGGCGACGTTATGGTGTTCTGCCTCGCGGCAGTAGGCGCGTGCGTGGGATTCCTGTGGTTCAACGCCCATCCGGCTGAGGTCTTTATGGGCGATGTGGGATCGCTCTCGCTTGGCGGCGTCATCGCGGTAATTTCCCTCATTATAAAGAAAGAAATCCTCGTACTTATAATAGGCGGCGTGTTCGTGCTGGAAGCGGCGTCGGTTATTATACAGGTTGTCTCGTTCAAGCTGCGGAAAAAGCGGGTGTTCTTGATGTCGCCTATACACCACCACTTTGAAAAATCGGGCTGGGACGAAACCAAAGTCGTGGTGCGTTTTTGGATATTGGGCGGAATTTTCGCCATCATCGCCCTCTCAACCCTAAAAATTCAGTAAGGCGTGAGTAAAGGATCGAAATATGCAAAAAACAAAGTCCGCTCAAAAAAAAGCTTTCGCAAAAGAAGCCAGAAACAAGAAACCGTCCAAGCCGCCACTGGACTTTCTTCTGCTGGCGAGCATCCTTTTCTTGTTCGGATTAGGACTTGTTACCCTGTACTCCGGTTCGTACGGACACGCGGGAGGGGAGTTCATAATCAAGCAGATGGTCTATGGACTGATAGGGCTGATCGTGTTCTGCATCGCTGTGGTGGTCAAACTGGACAGGTTTCGGAGCAAAGCCTTTTTTTTGATGGCGTTGTTCGCCACGCTCATACTCAACATTATCCCTATCATCATAGGACCAGAGATAAACGGAGCGAAGCGCTGGGTAGACTTAGGTATCATAGGATTTCAGCCGTCAGAAATAGCAAAAATCATCCTGCCTTTCTATCTTGCGCACATGTTTGACAAGAAGCAAGAACATATAGGAAACTTTATGGGTTCCGTATTGCCCCTCCTCATCGTAAGCGGCACCTTCATATTAGTCATCGTTCTGCAGAACAGTTTTGGCATGGCGGCGTTCATCTCTATCAATTTAGGTTTGATTTTCATCATGGCGGGCGTGAAGAAACGCTACATAGCGGGCATTGTGATATTCGGACTGTTGACCGCCATCGTGGCAATCCTGCTTAAACCCCACCGCATAGCCCGTATTCTTTCGTTTATGAACCCTGATGCAGGCGGGCTTCAGGGGAATTTCCAGGCAAATCAGTCCATAGCGGCGGTCGCGTCGGGCGGCTTTTGGGGCAAGGGATTGGGGCTAGGCATGAATAATACGAATATCATCTCGGAAATACAGAGCGATTTTATTTTCACTTCTTACGCCGAGGAATTTGGCTTTATGGGCGTACTGTCGTTTGTCTGCCTTACCGCCCTGTTTATGGTGCAAGGCTACACTGCGTCGTTCAAGGCGGAAGACCTGTTCCGCCGACTGCTCGCGTTCAGCTATGTTACAATCATAGCCACCCAGACCTATATCAACCTTGCGGTCATAGTCCGCGCCCTGCCGACAACAGGCATCCCGCTGCCCTTTTTCTCAGCGGGCGGCTCTTCACTCATCAGCTCGCTCGGCATTTGCGGCGTGATCGTCAATATAAGCCGCGTCGAAAAGCCGCTGGAGGTAACTTATCACCGCAGTACATGGTAATGGATTACGGTAGGCTCGACGCTCAGCTGGCAAAAGCGGTGCGGAATTGGTGATTGTTACACGAATATTAGCGAGCGCGTTCATACCACGCCGAATTCGGATATTAAACGAGCGATTTGATATGACGCCCGCCGGGCAATGGTAAAACGCTGACCTTTTGCGCCAATTCTTTTTCCATTCACATATAGTTTTTTCTGCTCATATTCGTCCCAATTTGTTAGGAAGTTTATTTTGTCCATTTTTAAATACATCCCCTCCTAACTTTTTTCCCTGATAAAAATTGTTTATATGTCCGCTGTGAGGGGTATGGCATCTAGATTCCACGTTGCCTTTGGTGAAAGCATATCACCCCCTGTTTTTTCTTCTTTTATCTTTGCCTTTTTTTACTAAAAAATCTCTATAAAGAATGATTTTTAATAAGTTGACACTTCACTTCATTATTTATACCTATTTCTATAATTCCATTCTTCTACAGAGATAAATCGAACCCCAGTTATTCCTTGGTCAATACACTCATTCCGTATATCTTCGTGGACGATGAAATCTAAGGTATGGGCTAGACGAAAAAACTTTAAATTAGAAGGAATATTTGTTTCATTCAGAACCAGTTTTGTATAATGATGAACATACCTATCATCAGCAGGATGTTCAGACTTTTCAAGATTAGCAAAATCAAATTCCCTATATATATTAAAGGAATATAGATTTGTATGAACCTTGCCGCTCTTTTCTATTAAAAGGGTAGATGAAAAAAATTCCATATAGGGAACGGCATAAGATTTAAAGATATTATACAATTTTTCCGAAATAAGTTTGGATTTAGACATTGCTACTATATAATCTAATACTGGCAATTTCGGATTATCATCAGTTACATAATCAATAGGTAATGGCGGTATTTCTTTAGGAACGGGTTCATTGTAAAGAAAATAGTCTGACACAAAATCAAACCAAGGATTGTCTACAGTAAGACCTGCTGTAATTATATCTTTTGTGCCATTCATTATACTGTTGCGCCATACATAATACATAATTCTTTCCTCCGTTACATTTGATTGTAGAGTGAGATATCTCCGATCTTGATAATTATCCTTGATAGCTTTAACAGTATCTGTTGTCAATATGTCCTGTATAATCTCCTGTATTGTTTTACCCCCAATCACTGAATGACGCTCCTCCAGGAATAAAGAAACACGCAATCCCCACTGCTATAGGTATTGCAAACTCAAATATATCTTTTATGGTTTCGTCTCTTTTCTGTTTTGTCAGCTATTCATTTATGGCAGTCAGATCATTTGGAAATTGCAGTTTTGCTTGATCTATTACTGGTGAAATCTCCCAGCTCGATGCCCTGCGCTATCATAAACGCTTCACCAGCCTCCATTGTCGGAAAATATCCCCAAACCCTGTGGTCACGGATTTCCGCCCACTCACCGTGATGACCTTTAATAATTTCGTCCCGATTCTCATCAAACCAGTCGCCTTCGTCATGTATTCGACATCTGTTTTCTTCTAATGTCATAATTACCCCTTTTTCTATTAATAAGTATACTGTCTAAAGGAGCGGATTTCAACCTTATTATCTGATACTGCGCCTCTGTTTCCCCACTTGCGATAATTCCTTTTTTTTGCTACTATAGGTGAAAATTTCTCAAAGGGGGCGCTATGACCATAGGTCAGATGTTTGGACAAAGCGGACTGGTTACCTTGATGGGTATTGGTACTGTGTTTGGTTTTTTAATATTCCTTGTTATTTGTGTAACAGTGATGGGAAAAATTGTTCAGGCGCTGGGGTTGAACAAGACGGTGGATACGGCGAAATCAGCCGCGGCAAAGAACCCGGCGGCAGCTAATGTCGATAACGGAGCGGTTACGGCCGCAATCACCTCGGCGGTCGCTGAGTATCGTAAAACACATTAAAAGGAGAAGGAGAAAATTTATGGCTAAAATTAAACTTACTGATTTGGCATTGAGGGACGCACATCAGTCTCTGTTTGCTACCCGTATGACAACAGCGGATATGCTTCCCATCTGCGATAAGCTGGATAAGGTGGGCTACTTCGCGCTTGAGGCGTGGGGCGGCGCGACTTTCGATTCCGCTATGCGCTTTTTGAACGAAGACCCATGGGAGCGGCTCAAAAAACTCAAAGCTGCGCTTCCTCACACTCCGATCATGATGCTTCTGCGCGGGCAGAACCTTCTGGGTTACCGGCACTACGCGGACGATGTGGTTGCCAAATTTGTGGAAACTGCCGCGAAAAACGGCGTGGAAATCTTCCGCATCTTTGACGCGCTGAACGATCCGCGCAACTTCACCGCCGCCACCGAAGCCGCCAAAAAAACCGGCAAGCACATTCAGGCGGCTATTTCTTATGCTACCACACCTTTCCACACCCGTGAAAAATATGTCGAATTGGCGAAAAAATACGCGGAGATCGGCGCGAACAGCATCGCCATCAAGGATATGGCGGGGCTTCTGAAACCTTACGAGGCGTATGAACTTGTCAAGGCGATCAAGAAAGCTGTTGATCTTCCCATCGAAATCCATTCCCACGCCACGACCGGTATGTCGGTTGCCACGCTCACCAAAGCGGCGGAAGCGGGCGCGGAACTTCTTGATACGGTGATCTCCCCGCTCGCTATGGGAACGAGCCACAGCCCCACCGAGACCATGGTCGAGATTTTCAAAGACACTGAGTTTGACACGGGTCTTGATACTAACCTCTTGCTTGAAATCGCTGCGTACTTCCGCGAAATCAAGAAAAATTACAAGAAATTCGAGTCCGGATTCCTGGGCGCTGACACCCGCATTCTCGTTTCGCAGGTGCCGGGTGGTATGCTTTCCAATATGGAAGGTCAGTTGAAGGATCAAGGTGCGGCGGATAAGATGGACGCGGTGCTGAAGGAAATTCCGCTTGTGCAGAAAGACTTCGGCTATCCGTCCCTTGTTACGCCCACGAGCCAGATCGTCGGCACCCAAGCCGTGCTGAACGTCCTTTTTGGGCGCTATGTGAACCTCACCGCCGAGTCAAAAGACCTGCTCGCCGGAAAATACGGCGCGTGCCCGGCTCCCAAGAACCCCGATCTGGTGAAGAAAGCCCTTGAAGCGCTCAAGATGGACGTGGAAATCACGCACCGCCCGGCTGACGACATTCCGTCTGAGTACAACAAGCTTGAGGCGGAAGTCAAGAAATTGCTCGGCACGGAAAGTCCCTCGGTGGAAGATGTACTGACCTACGCGATGTTCCCGAAAATCGCACCGGATTTCTTCAAGAACCGCTCCAAAGGACCTGTGGTGTTCAAACCCGAATCGGATGCTCCCGCAGTATCAGCACCGGCAGCCGCGCCCGCCAAAAACGAGGCGGCGAAATACGTGGTCAACGTAAACGGCGCGAACTACAACGTGGTCGTGGCTCCGGCTGGTACGGTCATCACGGCGGCGGCTAATGCGGCTCCTGTCGAAGCAGCAGCGCCCGCTCCGTCTGGCGGCGGCGCGGTCATCGCTTCCCCGCTTGCCGGTACGGTTCTGCGCTTTGTGGTTGAAGACGGCTCGCAGGTTTCCAAAGGCGACAATATCCTCATCCTTGAAGCGATGAAGATGGAGAACGAAGTCAAGGCGACTTCCGCCGGTACGGTACGCTTCCTCGTGTCATCAGGAGCGAAGGTAACGTCCGGGCAGCCGGTCGCGGAAATCGGCTAAATAACGGGAAGGGCGGGACATGTTTCCGCCCTTCCGCACATAAGGAACAAGTATGCTGTTAAACCAGAAAAAGAATCCCGCTTTCGTCACAAAGATTTGTCTTCTTCTGCTCGCGGGCGCATTTATTTTCTCATTTATGTCCAATGCCTTCGCTCAGGACACGCCCTCATCGGCTAACGCCGAACCGGCTTCTCTGTCCAATCCGGGCGGGATTATCGTGGGGAGCGAGAACATTCCGGCGATTTCATTGGGCGGCTTTATCCAAAAATTTGTTACCACGACCGGTATTTACGCCTTTGTCAATGATATGATTGAAAAGACCACACCGGCAGGGCTGCCTATCACGGTGCCGGGCTGGCAGGAACTGCTTATGCTTATCGTGGGCTTTGTGGTCATCTACCTTGGCGCAGCGAAGCAGTTTGAGCCGCTGCTGCTTATCCCTATCGGCTTCGGCATTGTGTTCGTAAACGTGCCGGTGGCGACTATGGGCGCTACAGGTACGTTTGACGCGGTAACAGGCTTGCACTCGCATCAGGGCTTCCTTGATGTTATCTACAATGCGGGTGTGGGCAACGAATTCTTTCCGCTTATCATCTTCATGGGCATAGGCGCGATGACGGACTTCGGTCCCCTTATCGCCAATCCAAAGACCGCTCTGCTCGGCGCGGCGGCGCAGTTTGGCGTGTTTGCTACACTTTTCGGCGTTACCGCGATGAACCTTATCCCCGGCGTTGACTTCAACCTGAAAGAAGCCTGCGCCGTGGCGATCATCGGCGGCGCTGACGGTCCGACCACTATTTACATAGCGGCGAAACTCGCACCCCACCTTATGGCGACGGTCGCTGTGGCAGCGTACTCATATATGGCGCTCGTGCCTATCATACAGCCACCCATTATGAAGGCGCTCACCACGCCCCACGAGCGGACGATTCGCATGAAGCAGCTCCGCGAGGTGTCCAAGATCGAGAAAATCATGTTCCCGCTTGTGGTGTTCATCCTCTGCGTCCTCTTCCTGCCATCCGCCGCCGCGCTTATCGGCTGTATGATGTTTGGTAACTTCATCAGGGAAACCGGCGTCGTGGAGCGGCTTTCCAACACCTTGCAGAACGAGCTGATGAACATTGTGTCCATCTTCCTCTCGCTCGGCGTGGGCAGCCAGATGACGCCCGAAAAGTTCCTGAATCCTCAGTCTCTGTCCATCGTGGTGCTGGGACTTCTGGCGTTCTGTATAGCCACCGGTACAGGCGTGCTGGTCGCCAAGTTTATGAACCTGTTCCTCAAAGAGAAGATCAACCCGCTCATCGGTTCTGCCGGTGTGTCCGCCGTTCCTATGGCGGCGCGCGTCTCCAACAAGGTCGGTCTTGAATTCGACAGCGGCAACTACCTGCTCATGCACGCGATGGGACCCAATGTCGCGGGCGTGATCGGCACGGCTATCGCCGCCGGTGTTATGATCGCAATGTACGGCTGATCCTACGGCAAATACTGTGGCGTAAAGCGCGATTTTGAGATTGGGTGGAGTCGCTTGCAAACGGCTTCACCCGATTTTTTATAATATTGAGATGAGAATATGTCCATTATAGATTCTTTTGATAATACCACCGAAGCGATAATCGATCCCTCGAAATTCCCTCCAATTGAAGGTTTCCCGGAAGTCGCTGTCGTTTGCTTTGGTGAGCATGTAATTACAGCTTTGCAGGAACAGTACAACCCTGTACGAATCGGTGAAATGGTTGTGTGTATAACTGTTCCGATTTACCAAATTGAGTATAAAGGCGTAAACATTGCGCTTTACTGTTCAACGCTTGGCGGGCCTGCGTCTGTGGGATTAATGGAAGAGATGATTTCAAAGGGATGCAAAAAATTTGTTTTCTTTGGTTCGTGCGGCGTGCTTGATCCCAAAATTACTGAAAAGTCGCTGATTGTTCCTACTGCGGCGTATCGTGATGAAGGCACGAGTTATCATTACATGCCGCCGAGTGAATACGTCGAAATTCCGACAGCGCCGCAGCTTGAAGCCGTATTATCCGAATTAAACGTGCCGTATATGAGCGGAAAGACATGGACAACCGACGCGTTTTACCGTGAAACACGCGGGAACATAGAAAAACGCAAAAAAGACGGCTGCTTAACCGTGGAAATGGAGTGCGCCTCTCTTATGGCTGCCGCCACGTTCAGACATATCCCAGTGTATCAGTTTTTATATGCCGCCGATAGTATCGGAGGAGCGCAGTGGGATGCCAGAACTCTTGGCAGCCTGCCGCAGGATGCCCGTGAGAGATTTTTACGCATCGCATTGGAAATCGCGGTACGTATATGATTCTTGGGATGTTTGAGAAAGTATGATGAGGCTAGAAATGAACCTCCCCGCCGCAAGCGACGGGGAAACATGTACGTGTTACAGGATTGACGAGGTTCGTTCTGTAAGGAAATTAGTATCTGTGGGGTTTACTACCATAGAATGGTAAGTAGTACAAACAGCAACCGCCACACAGCGGCGGGGATCAAAGGCGCCTTCATATAGTTGGAAAGTATCTTTGAGAAACAACAAATCTTTCTGAATCGCCCGCGATATTCGGCGGCATAATCGACAGTTGTTGCCCTCAATGCCTCCTGTATACTTCTTGCCTATCAGCGTTCTTCTCTAGATTCTGCGGCTGTCCGCGATGAATTGGTGTCCGTAATCAGTGCGCCGATACTTTTGTCTCTATTATGTTTTCCTGTTGTTGCGCTTTTGTAACATTTTATTTGCTATAATTATAGTCATCGAACTTGCAAAAACACAAAAGGAGTGCTAAAGTAGGAAAATGAGTTATGGAACAGACTACAGGAAACGAACACTGGAGTATCGGGAAGAAGGACACACCTTAGCAGAGACCTGTCGCACATTCAAGGTCTCAATATCAACAATACGGCAGTGGGAAAAGCAATGGCGGGAGCAGGGGACGCTCGAGAAGAAGGTCGCCATACATAGGTTCAAGAAGATAGACCCTGAGAAGTTCAAGCAGTATATAAAGGCACACCCTGACGCGTATCAGGCGGAACTCGCAGAAGAGTTTTGCTGCAGCGATACGGCAATCCGCAAAGCCTTCAAGCGGCTCAAAATCACGCGAAAAAAAGACGATACGCTACAGAGAACAAAACCCTAAACAAGCAGCGGCATACCTGTCGCAGACAGCAGATATGCCCTCAGCCCGAATCGCCTCTGTAGATAAAATCGGGATAGACAGATATGTGTATCGGGAGTATGGGTATGCGCTGAGAGGGGGAGAAGGTCTATGGAACAATCAGCGGACGTAAGTATCAACGAGTTGGGATGGTGGTAGCGCAGCTGGACAAGGCAATCATAGCGCCTTTACAGTATGAAGGGATGATGGACAGCGCGGTGTTTGAGTTTTAGTTTGAGAAGTGTCTTATGCGAGAACTGCCCGAGGAGTCGGTTATTGTGATGGATAAGGTGGCGTTTCACCAGAAGCGCCCGTTGTTTGTGCTTGCAGAGAAATATGGACATCGGCTTGTGTTTTTTGCCGCGCTCTACATCCAAGATCAATCCCATTGATCACTTTTGGGTGTGGCTCAAGGGGAAGCTGCGTAAGATACTTCCTGACTGTCTTTCTTTTGACGACGCCCTTTTTCAGTGTTTTCAAGTTTGTTGACTATAAAACAGGAGACAGAGGTGAAAAGCAGAAAAAGTAGTTTCAAAATAAAAGTATTGATACCGATTTCCGCAATATTCATGGCATCTGTCCTGATAATATCATGGACCCACTACAAAATACTGGAATCAACCATAAAAGCCAAAACCGATGAATATGTAAGTATGTTTGTGGACACTATCTTGGACCAGATTAACCATTTAGACATCATACTTACCACCACAAAACAGATACTCACTGAAAAGCACCTGGCAATCGCAAAATCAATCGACTATATGCTGAAAAATGTACCGGGGGATCTCACTACGGAACACCTCAGAGAGCTCGCCGAACCTTTGGATATTATCGAGTTAAGCATAGCCGATAAAAACGGCATTATAACAAACAGCAGCGTTCCGAAATACATAGGCTTTGATTACAAGGCACGGGAGATAACGGCCCGGTATATGGCCATCACAGACGGAACCATACATGAAATAAGCGAGGAACCGCGCGAATCGGTATTTGAAGATGATATGCCCGGAGAAATAAACCATTACGTGGGGATCGCCCACGGGGAGGGGTTTATTCAAATCGGATTTAACGCCGCGGTAATTACCAGATTGCAACACGAAATTAACATTGAAAGAAACATTGCACAAACCCGCATCGGAGACAACGGTTACGGCATGGTGTTGGAGTCGGGCGTAATCACCGCCCATCCGGATGAACATTTCCTGATGCGGAACGTGTCAGGTGAAGACTGGTATCCTTCGGTAAGTTCCGGTAACGGTTTTGAGTGGATTAAAATTGACGGAGAAATATACTACGCCAGATATAAGAGCGCAAACGACACTATCGTTGTTGGGCTTGTGCCGGAGGCTGACTATTATCGGGAGCTCCGCAAGCTCAGAACCGAAACATCGGGGCTTCTTGTTTTTGTCATTATCCTCATGGCCCTTGTTGTCTATTTCATTCTTGGCAGGCTGCTCAGGCCTGTCAATCATCTTGCAAAAGCTCTTAATGAAATCGCGCGGGGCAATTTGGATACAAGAATAGAAGGCAGCTATAACAACGAGTTTGACACCATCAAAGACGCCGTAAACGCGATGCTCGCGGACATCAAAACGTATATGGACGACAAACTGAGTGCACAGCGCATGATTAACGATCTTAACACATCCATTATGCTCAGTCAGATACAGCCACATTTCCTGTACAACTCCCTCGTGGTAATCCGGCAGTTGTGCCGGGAAGACCCCAAACGTGCTGAGGAAACGATTGTGGAATTTGCCCAATATCTGAGGGGTAATCTGGATTCGCTTACGCTCAAACATCCCATCTCCTTTGAACAGGAACTTGGGCACACGCAAACATATCTGGCGATTGAACAAAAGCGCTTCGGCTGCAAACTCAAAGTCATCTATAATATTCAGTTTAAGGATTTCTCCCTGCCCGCCTTAACGCTCCAGCCGGTGGTGGAAAACGCGGTGCGCCACGGCGTTACCCACAAGGAACACGGAGGAACTGTAACAATCACCGTTGATGAGGCGGACGGCAATGCGGTCATTACCGTTGTTGACGATGGGGTTGGTTTTGATCCCATGCAGACCGTACAGTCTGACGGGCGCAGCCACATCGGACTGGAAAACGTTCGCAGCCGCCTTGCCGCTTTTTGCGGCGGGAAACTGGAAATCCACAGTAAGAGCGGAGTTGGAACAAGTGTCGTCATAACGATTCCGAAGGAGCATTGATATGTATAATACCGGACATATAAATATTCTGACAGAAGGCTTCAGCGTCCTTATCTCAATCGTTATGCTGATACTCCTGTTAACAGGGGGAGACAGAAAAAGCACATTAAACCGGCTGTTCATGCGGATCGTTATATGCAACATTACCGCGCTTTTAAGCGATATGACGGCATGGGGCTTTGACGGCGACACCTCGATGCAGGGCATTATCATCGTTCGGGCAGCCAAATTTCTGAACTACAGCCTGTCATTTCTTTTGATCGCTCTTTTAGCCGATTATGTTACCGCTCTTATCGGCAGGAACGTTAAAATCGGAAGGGCTGTGCCGCGTGTAATGTACCTGCTATGCGGCATCGCCGTATCTCTTGTGGTGATTTCACAGTTTAACGATATGTACTACAATTTTGACCGGAACAACAAGTATCAGGTGCATGAACTATTCTGGGTAAGTCAAGTTTCCGGGGTGCTGTTATTATCCTTCATAACTGTGGTGATTCTGAGATACAGAAAAAGCATGGGTGTGAGCGATACCCTCTTTCTGCTGTCTTACGCATTTTTCCCCATACTGGCAATGATCATTCAGACCTTTGTTTACCGGGAATTTGAATTTATCTTTATTGCGATTACCCTTTCAATTATCTCCAGTTACGGCGGTATTCAGGTGCGGCAGATAAAGCTGTTTAAGGAAAGGGAACTCACACTGACCGAAAACCGTATGGCGGTCATGCTGTCACAGATACAGCCGCATTTCCTGTACAATTCCCTTGTGGTAATCCGGCAGTTGTGCCGCGAAGACCCAAAACGTGCCGAGGAAACGGTTGTGGAATTTGCCCAATATCTGCGGGGTACGCTGGATTCACTTACGTTAAAAAAACCTATCCCCTTTGAACAGGAACTTGGGCATACGCAGACATATCTGACGATTGAGCAAAAACGTTTCGGCTACAAACTCAACGTCATCTATGATATTCAGTTTAAGGATTTCTTCCTGCCCGCCCTGACGCTCCAGCCTATTGTGGAAAATGCGGTACAGTACGGCGTTACCAAAAAGGAACGCGGAGGAACCGTAACGATTACGGTTCATGAAAGAGACGGCAATGCCATAATTCAAGTCATTGACAATGGCGTGGGTTTCGATCCCGGTCAGCCGCCGCAGGACGGGCAGAACTTGCCTCGGCAGAACCATGTGGGAATAGAAAACGTCCGCAGCCGCCTTTCCGTTTTATGCGGCGGGAAACTGGAAATACAGAGCAAACCGGATGAGGGAACCACGGCGGTCATCACCATTCCCATAGACAGAATGAAGGGAGGCGGCGCATGAATATGCGAGGCATGAATATTCTGGCGGTAGACGATGAACAATTCGCGCTAAAGGATTTGCAGTCAGCCATCACGGAAGCGTTACCCGGCATTACGCTCTTCTGTTTTGACACCGCTACCGCTGCCTTGGAACATGCAAAAAAAAATCAAATCGATGTAGCGTTTCTGGACATCAACATGGGTGGGATGAACGGCTTACAGCTTGCAAAACGTCTTAAAGATATATACGGCAAGACAAACATCGTGTTTGTAACCGGATATCGCCAATACGCTCTGGATGCGTTTTTCTTGTATGCCAGCGGGTATCTGGTAAAGCCGATTACAAAGGAGGCGATAGTAACCGCGATGGAGAATTTACGGAATCCGGTAACACTGCCTGATACAGGTATCAGGGTTCAATGTTTCGGCAACTTCGAGGTTTTCGTAAATAGCAAGCCCCTCAGTTTTGCCCGTACAAAGACAAAGGAGTTGTTAGCGTACCTCATATTCCGCGAAGGCGCGCAGTGCAGTAACAATGAAATTATCGCCACGCTTTGGGAAAACAAGGAAGACTCGTGGAGCTTGCAAGGCTATTTCCGGGCTTTAGTAGCCGATTTAACCAAAACCCTAAATTTGGCTGGATTTCCAGACCTTTTGATAAAACAGCGCGGGGCTATAGCAATAGCGGCGGATAAACTTTCATGCGACCTGTACGATTTTTACAAAGGTATAAACGTTAACAATTACAAAGGCGAATTTATGGCGCAGTATAGCTGGGCTGAGTTTACAAATGCTTTTTTGAATAGGTCCTATTCAGTAAGAAGAATGTAAACCACAAATATGCATCGAGAATTATTTAGTGATTACTTAATTCTGTCTGAATATTTCTTATGGCGTCTGCGTCAAGTCCAGTAATTTTCTGAATAACATCAATGGGAAGTCCTTCTTCCATGGCATTCCGCGCTGTTTTTTCCACACCTTGTTCCATACCCTGCTCAATACCCTTTTCCATACCTTCTTCAAAGCGTACTGCCAGAGCGTCGTCCCAATTCCATTCCGTCAATAACATATTCATTACCTCCGCCGCATTCTGTTCCAGAAACTCTTTTAGTATATGATATTTACAGCAGTATAGTACGGCTCTTTTTACCGCTTCTTCCCGGTCGCTGTTTTCCTGCTCAAATTCCCTTACTTTTGCTACAAACGCGCTATATTCTGCAAGGGTCTTACTTTTTCTTACTATGCCTTCATTCATTCCCTGATTGATATTCAACACTTTTACCGACAGTTCCAGCGCCAGGAACTTCTGCTCAGGTATTCCAAAAGATTCTGTGTTTTCAAACATATCCGACAGTTTCAGAATATTTTCCGCCGGATATGGCGCCGCTCCATTATACAGCACAAAAAATTCAGGTCGGGGTATATACAGGCGTTTCGTACCATAGATATTCCTGCCGCCCACAATCTTCTCGTATATACGTACAATAACAAATAACATCAGCAGCCGCAGCGCCATATTCGGATTTATCGTTGACTGGTGCTCTATCAGGATTATCAGCTTTTTATCAATTTCAAAAGACACATCGTTGATCAATCCCTTGAAAAGGACATCTTGCAGTGTATTAATCGTTACCGGTACATCCGCAGGCAGATTCACGCCTTCCAGAGTGCAGTACAGCTCTCTGAGTATATCAGCATCACTAAAGAGGAATGAAAAACACTGTCTTTATATTTGGCATTTGATCCCATACGTACATAATACTCAGTTCCGGCGCTTTTTTCAACTTATTTATGGATAGCGAAACTTTGATTGCATGACGCCAGGGGAGCCATCCTCAGTCCATTCCGTATTTAGGTCAATATTGGGCGGTACTTCTTTTGTGATCATAAAGAGCGGTGTTAAATAGGTGACTTCAACTTCACGTCTATTATAACCTAATGCGCCGATGTCCTGCATTTGGAACTCTATAAATTTATATTCTTTATATTTGTGTTTATAACGAACGGTGTATGTTTCCCATGCAGTCTCTTGATACAAGATTGTAACTGGATTCACAATAATAATTAGTAACAAAAATAATACCGGATAAAGTATTAAAACAATTCGCCGCGAAGACAAATTCCAAAAGAACATTATCGGTATTCCGATTAAAAATCCCCGGTAAATAATTGATTTTAAGATTTGATTTCTAATATCAAAACCGGTAAAAAAGTCCAGCAGAAAAAATAGAGCAGTTAAACAGTAAAGCGCATTTGATATGATTGTTACTCGTTTTATTTTGATTTTATTGCCCGTTTTCATTTTCTGAATGCCCTGATCCTTTTTAGTATAACATTACTATTTGTTATATCTTTAAATTATACAGGGAATGTACGCTCTTGTCAAGAAAAAGGATACCTCGACTTCCGCAAGGTATCCCTTTTCGTAATATTCACACAGCTTCTTTAAACGCCTATAAAAAATTCACCGCTGCAGAAGTGCGACGAAAACACGTTTTTGAATTCTTTTTTATAAAATTCTTAATTCTGTCACGTTTTTGTAACGGAGTATTTTTTACAATATTTATGATTACCCACAAATATTGACGGGTATCAAAAAAATTATTACGGAGGTAATTATTATGAATGTAACGCTCCAACAAACAGAAAAACTATTGAAAGGTATTCAAAAGTTTAATTTGTGGGCGTTTTCCATGCTGGTAACGCATTTGAAGGAACTCTACACAAAAAACCCATCACAGCCTACGCTGGAAAACTGTACGTCCGAGATAAACAAATTTCTCGACAAATACAAAGCGATCATGGTTGCTTCTGACCTTGCGGCAATCGAGGGACTATAAGGAGGAAAGGATATGTTTATTACATTTGAAGAAACATCAAAACTGATTCAGAACGGGAAACTGCTCCATATCGCTGGGGCAGAGGCGCTTCTGAAAAAGTTGCCAAAGGGGAATTGGATCGGTGGTTCGACCGAGTATTTTATGACAGAAGACGGCGGCAAAGTATCTGATGATTTATTATTTGTAACAGAATTTCCTTATGAGGATTTTCTTATTAAGTTATATGATACGCAGAATATTTACCAGGTGGCGTCCGAC
>QMCE01000558.1_pt1 | contig 19067 bp, 15 predicted proteins | sample 1821851 | NCBI WGS metagenome assembly QMCE01 (sample SAMN09453174, study PRJNA476694) | Termite gut metagenome, whole genome shotgun sequencing project. | isolation source: worker | host: Odontotermes sp. | place: South Africa:Pretoria | collected 2016-01-28
AACGCAAGGCTCTAAGCAAAAACGCAAGGTCTTCGGGTCCAGGGGGTTTCGGGAATTTGTGACGGAGGGGGGCATGGTCTATCGTTCCCGGCGGTTCGGGAACGATAGTGCATGGCCCCCGGAGTCGCAAATTCCCGAAACCCCCTGGACCCGAAGACCGTCTCCAAAACAGGCGGTTGCGGTTCTCAGTGGTGAGGAAGTAACGCGGTTGGTAGTTGCGTGGGTAGAGGTATGTGCCTGAAAGCATGTGATCGTTACACCAACGTGATCCGGATTCGATGCTTTGCCGTGCCGCCGGTGACGGGCCATAAAATTATGTCCCGTCACCTCCTTTTTCTGTCCGCTTTACTCCTGGATGGATCGCTATTCGCGGATGTTGCATTGCTCCTTTTGAGCGCGGACAGAATTAGTTGACTTTTTTATTGATCAGGATTCCGGGGGCTCACGCCGCCCCCGGGCCCCGGCGGTCCGTGCCGGACACCCTTTCACACTCCCGTGCTCGGTTGCAACGCGCAGGGGACGCCGACCCGGCTTCGCTGAGACCCAGTGATACGCTTACTTGAACTCGATCTTGTCTATGCGAATCTCCATGCTGCCGGCCGGCAACTCGGCTACCACCACCTCGCCCGGACCATGCCCAACCATCGACTTCGCCAACGGACTCGTCACCAAAATCTTCCCCGCCGTCGGATCCGCTTGCCCGGCGCCCACAATCGTCCGCACCATCGACTGCTTGTCCTTCAACCGCGTAAACGTCACCGTCGTCCCCAAAACCACCTTGTCCTTCGGCGCTTTCGACGGATCAATAATCACCGCATTCGCCAACATCCCATTCAATTGGGCAATGCGCGCATTCAACATCGCCAATTCCTCGCGCGCGGCATGATAGTCGGCGTTCTCGCGCAAATCCCCCTTCTCCCGCGCCTCCTCAATCGCCTTCTTGATCTCCGGACGCTTGCGCTCAAGCTCCGCCATCTCGGCCTTGATCTTGGCCATCCCCTCTTCAGTCATGGGAACAGAGTCACTGGCAGACATGTCGTCATCCTCAAACAAAAAACAGCCGGTAAAACAAAAAAAACGCCCCGGAGCGCAAGACACTCCCCGCGCTCCGGGCAAAATCCGGTCCCGGCGGCAAACGGCCGCCGGCGTCACGCAATCACGCGCCGCCCTCCACCAGCTCCTTCAGCCGGCGACATCCCTCACGAATGTTCTCCTCGCTCGTCGCATACGACAAACGAACATGCCGCGGCGCGCCAAACGCCTCGCCCGGCACCAACGCCACCAACGCCTTTTCCAGCGCCACACCGCAAAAGTCCAGCGGCGTCTTCACCTCAACCCCGCCAATCCGCTTGCCGAGAACGCCCGAAATGTTCGGCAACGCGTAAAACGCGCCCCTCGGCTTCGCCAGCGAAAATCCGGGGATCTCGTTCAACAACGCATGGATGAGATCGCGGCGCTTCTCAAACGCCGCCCGCATCGAACGCACCTCGTCCATCGGCCCGCTCAACGCCTCCACCGCCGCCGCCTGCGTGATCGTGCTGGGATTGGAGCAGGTCTGCCCCTGCAAGTCCTCGATGGCCTGCGCCACTTCCTTCCGCGCGCCAATCCACCCCAGGCGCCAGCCGGTCATGGCGAAGGTCTTTGAACAGCCATTCGCGACAACCGTGTGATCGCGGCAGTAGTCGGAAACCGACGCCACCGATTTGTGCTTGACGTCGCCGAAAATGAGCGCGTTGTAGATTTCGTCCGAAAGGCACCAGATGCCCTTCTTCTCCATGAGCCGGCCGATTTCCTCGATGGTCCCGGGGGGAATCACCTGGCCGGTCGGGTTCGAGGGCGAGGTGAGGATCAGCAGCTTCGTTTTCGGGGTGATCGCCTTTTCCAGATCGGCTATCGAAAGCGCGAAACCGTCCTCCTCGCGGGTCTGGACAAACACCGGCGCGCCGCCGGCCAATCGCACCATTTCCGGGTAACTCACCCAGTACGGCGCGGGAATGATCACCTCGTCGCCGGGATTGACCAGCGTCATCAGCGAAAGATACAGCGAGTATTTGCCGCCGGGCGACGCCACCACCTGTTCCGGCGCGTAGGAAACGCCGGTCATCGCTGTGAGCGACGCGGCGATGGCCCGGCGCAGCTCGGGAGTGCCCGCCACGGCGGAATACCGGTGCTGGCCCTCGTCAATCGCCCTCTTGGCGGCTTCGCAAATGTGCTTGGGCGTCTTGAAATCCGGTTCGCCGACGCTGAAGGAAATGACCTTCTTCCCTTCGGCCGCCAACTGCTTGGCTTTGGCGTTCATCGCCATAGTCGCGCTGGGTTGAAGCTCAAGCACACGCCGGCTGAGAAATTCACTTGCCATTCCTGTTCCCTTTGCTGAATTCGTCATAATGCCGCAAATACACATCAAGCCCCAGGGAATCGGCAAGCCCGAGGGCAAGGCACTGCGTGGACGCCGCGCGGGCGAAATCGCCGTTTTCCGCCCACGCCGTAGCCAGCGTGTCCAGAAAAGCCGCGGAGTCCGAGGCGAAACCACCGCCCGGCAGTTCGTCGCGCGACGATATCATGAGCGTCGCCAGATGGAGCGCCTGTTGCGCGTCGCCGCCCCCGTCCTTCCCGGCGCTGGCCAGGAAATACGCCTGGGTGTTCACCAGGACCAGCCGGAACGATCGGCGCTTCTGCTCGTCCTGAATGTCTTCCAGCGCCGCCTCGGCCCTCTCCAGCGCGGCGAACGCTTCGCGGTACTGGCCAATCTCCGCGAACGCGCCCCCGGCGGTCAATTCGCCGGCGAACGTTTCCTCCGCCGTTTGGCCGGCGGCCCGGTCCATGCCGCGAAGAAGATTGGCGGCATTGGCGTAATAGCCAAGGCGCCGGGGTGATTTCTCCGCCGCCGCGAGACACGCGTACGCCAGGCTCCGGCGCATCCGGTCGTTCTCCGGGAGGGCTGTCGCGTACATCCGGCCCCGGCGCATCACGTCCGGAATCTCCTCCGCCCGGGCGGCGGCCGCCTGCCCCGGCAGAAGCGCCAGCCGCGCCTCGCGCCACCTGGCCATGCCCGTGCCGGCCAGCCAGCCCAGGGCGGCGAGGACGAGGAGGAGCATACACACCCTTGCGGCGCCGAAGCCGTTGTCCCACGGTTTCGCGCCCGCCGGCGGCAGCCCGCAGTCCTCGCGGCTGTAGCGGCCGAAGATCAGGTTTTCCCCGGGGTTGCCGGTCATGGCGTCAGCTTTCAAAAACCACGCTTTCCACCTCGGGCATACCGGACTGTTGCAGCAGCGCGGCCTGGGCCCGGTTCATCTTCGCGCGGAAAAAATCCGTGCCTGTCACTACAACTTTGTCCATCGTGCAATGGCTCAGGTCGGAGCCGGCCAGGACGGCGTTGGTCAGATTCGCGCCGGACAGGTCGGAGCCGTTGAAATCGGCGCAGCAGAGATCGTAGCCGGTGAGGTCGGCGCGGCGCAGATCCATGCCCATCAGTTCGATTTTGTCCTTGATGTCCTGGCACCAGCGGTTCCAGCCGGTGACGTCGTTTTTGTGGAGGGAATCGCGCAATTTCTGGCTTGGGGAGAGCCGGGTCTTGCGCATTTCCCCGATGTCGATTTCTATGTCGTAGCCGCCGCGAACGCGCTTGAGTTCGCGCGCCTTGCCCTTGACGATGGCCATCGTCTCGCCGTGGCCGTTCTTTTCCACCTGGATCATCACTTCCATCGGCGTCAGCCGCACCACTTCGGTTGTGTTGCAGCGGAGGACGAGGAGATCGCTGTTCAGGTACACGGCGTCGCCGAAGCGTACTTTGCGCTCCGACGGGCTGGTTCCCGGCAGGAGGGTTCGGTAGGCCGCGCGTTTCGGTTTCTGGTTGCTTTCGATAGTGAGGGGCGTCTCATCGGATTCGGCGATGAGGTTTTCGAGCCCGGCGATGAGAGAATCTATGAGTTCCAGTTCTGGAAAGGCCAGCGGCGCCTCCGCTGTTTCCGCCATAGCGGTTCCTTATCGTCAATAGGCCGGAACGCACAACATACCGCCGCCCCGGAATTCTTCCCGATCCCGGGGCGCGGGCGTAACTATAGTCATCAGTATAAAGAGTGTACTCTTTCCCAGGCAAACATCAAGCCTGTGCCTGAAGCGCTACTCGTCTTTCATTTTCTTCCTGCGCTCGGCGACCACCTCCTCGGCGATGCGGAGCGGCACCACTTCGTACTGCTCGAAGTGCATGGTGAAGCTGGCGCGTCCCTGCGTCATGTTCCGCAACTCGGACGCGTACCCGAACATGTTCGCCAACGGCGCCACCGCCTTCACCTGCTGTCCGTTCGGGAGCGCTTCCATGCCGCTGATGCGCCCGCGCTTGCCGCACAGATTGCCCGTCACCCCGCCGGCGAACTCCTCCGGCGTCGTGACGTTCACCGCCATCATCGGTTCGAGAAGCTGGGGGTTGGCCTTGAGGAACGCCTTCTTGAACGCCATCGAGGCGCAAATCTTGAACGCCTGCTCCGAAGAGTCGACCTCGTGGTGCTTGCCGTCGAACAGGGTGACGCGCACATCGACCACCGGGTACCCGGCCCAGGCGCCCTTGGAGAGGGCTTCGGTGACGCCCTTCTGCACGGCGGGGATGTATTCCTTCGGAATCGCGCCGCCGATGATGGCGTTGACGAATTCAAAGCCGCTGCCCGCCGGGAGGGGCTCGACGCGGAGGGCCACCTGGGCGAACTGGCCCCGGCCGCCGGACTGCTTGGCGTAGCGCTCGTTGATCTCGGAGTTGATGGTCGCGGTTTCGCGGAACGCCACCTGCGGCGCGCCGGTGTTGACCTCGACGCCGAATTCGCGGCGCATACGGTCGATAAGGATGTCCAGGTGCAGCTCGCCCATGCCGGCGATGATGGTCTCGTCCGTCTCGTGGTCGGTGGAGACGAGGAAGGTCGGGTCCTCCTCGGACAGCTTCTGCAGCGCCTTGTCGATCTTGTCGCGGTCGGAGCGGTCCTTGGCCGCGATGGCGATGGAGAGGACCGGCGTCGGGAATTCGATGGCTTCGAGGATGATGGGATCGTCCTCGCTGCACAGGGTGTCGCCGGTGACGGTGTCGCCGATGCCGATGACGGCGCCGATGTCGCCCTCATAGAGGCAGTCCACCATTTCCTGCCGGTTGGCGTGCATCCGCATGATGCGGCCGATGCGCTGGCGCTTGTTCTGGGTGGAGTTGAGGACATAGGTGCCGGCTTCGAGGCGGCCGGAATAGACCCGGACGTAGACGAGCTTGCCGACATGGCGGTCGGTCATGATCTTGAACGCGATGGCGGACAGCGGTTCGCCCTCGCCCGGCACGCGGCGGCGGACCGATCCGCGCATGGACTCGCCGATGACCGGCGGCTTGTCCACCGGGCTCGGGAGGTAGAAGACGATGGAGTCCAGGAGCATCTGCACGCCCTTGTTCTTGAAGGCGGATCCGGAGAGGACGGGGACGATCTTCTGGTTCTGGGTCGCGACCTTGACGACTTCGCGCAGTTCGTCGGCGGAAATATCCTTGCCTTCGAGGTATTTTTCCATCAGGCCGTCGTCCTGCTCGGAGGCTTTTTCCAGCAGGTTCATGCGCCATCTGTCGGCGGCTTCGACCATATCCTCGGGGATGTCCTCGACGCGGACGGTGAGGCCCTTGTCCTTTTCGTCGTAATAGTGGGCCTTGTTGGTGACGAGGTTGACGACGCCGCGGAATTCCGGCCCTTCGCCGATGGGGATGGAGATGGGGACGGCGTTGGCGCCGAGGATGTTCTTGATTTTGTCGACGACGCCGAAGTAGTCCGCGCCGACGCGGTCCATTTTGTTGACGAAGCAGATGCGGGGCACTTCGTACTTGTCGGCCTGGCGCCAGACGGTTTCCGACTGCGGCTCGACGCCGCCGACGGCGCAGAAGAGGCCGACGACGCCGTCCAGGACGCGGAGGGAGCGCTCGACCTCGACGGTGAAGTCGACGTGGCCGGGGGTGTCGATCAGGTTGATCTCGTGATCTTTCCACACGGTGGTGGTGGCGGCGGAGGTGATGGTGATGCCGCGCTCCTGTTCCTGTTCCATCCAGTCCATCGTGGCGCCGCCGTCGTGGGTTTCGCCGATTTTGTGGTTTTTGCCGGTATAATAGAGGATGCGCTCGGAGCAGGTGGTTTTGCCTGCGTCGATATGGGCCATGATGCCGATGTTGCGAACGCGGTTGATTGGGGTGCTTCTTTCGACAGCCATTGGGTGGTGCTCCTCAAATAAACGTATTTTCGCACTTTTCCGTTGTGATAAGCGCTAGGGATCGCCGGACAATACAAAGCCCAGGCCGCCAGCATGGCGGCCTGGATTGAGTGAAAGTATATATTTGGCGTTGGCGCGATGCAAGGATAAAATAACCGCCGTCCAAAAACAAAGGACGGCGGTCATTTTTCTGTAGGTTTGGGAACGCCGAGGATGCGCCACACGTCATGACCGCGACCATGATGATGGAGGAAGCAGCCATGTTGCCGAAGGTGCCTTTCGAACTTGCGCCTGTTCATAGGGCTTACGCCATGACCAGAGCGCCCCGACCCCGGCGGCGGAGCGAGGGCTTTTTCGCCCTGGCTTCAGCCAGGGTTTTACTGGCGTCTTTCGCCATCGCTATCGCCTCGTCGATCGTCTCGCCCTGGGTGATGAGCTCGGGATCGAACGGACTGGTCACCAGATAGCCGCCTTCCTTCGCCTTGGAAATAACGACGACAAGCTTTCCCTTTTCGATGGATACGGTGTATTGCTCGGACATGCGCCATCCTCCAAATGCGGTCAACTGAAGTATATGATTTTGAGGATGGTCCGGCAATCCGGAAAGCGCCGCGCCCGCGCTCACGGCGCCATGATCTCGCCGCCGGTCAGGTTGATCGCCTGCCCCGTCATGTACGACGACTCGTCCGAGGTCAGGAACGTCATGAGATCGGCGATATCCTTCACGTCGCAGCCCCGGCCGAGCGGCACCCGCTTCCGGTAGCGCTCCAGCACCTGCTCCGGCGTCTCGTTGTATTTTTTGGAATACTGCACCGCCAAATCCTTCCACAGCGGCGTGTCCAGCGCGTTGCCGGGGCAGATGCAGTTGATGCGGATGCCGTGCGGGGCCAAATCCAACGCCACGCACTGCACGAGTCCCACCACGCCGAACTTGCTGGCGCAATAGGCGTGGTTCCACAACCCGCCCCGCTTCGCGCTCCGCGAGGAAATCACCACCATGCTGCCCTTCTTCTCCGACCGCAACAAATGCTTCGTCGCGTGCTTCACGCACAAAAACGCGCCGGTCAGGTTGACGTCGAGGACGAAATCCCAGTCCTTTTTCGTGAAGTCGGTGATGTAGCTGCTCTTCAACACGCCGGCGTTGTTCACGAACACATCGATGCCGCCCAGGAATTCCGCCGCCTGCGCCATCGCTTTTTCGACCGATTCCTCATTCGCGACATTCACCTCGACCGCCGACGTTTTCCGTCCGCTGGCCGTGGCGATCTCTTCCGCCGCCGTCTTCGCGGCCGCGAGGTTGATGTCGAGGATGACGACATCCGCCCCCTCCGCCGCCAGACGATCCGCCAACGCCCTGCCGATGCCCTGCGCCGCGCCGGTGATGACCGCTTTCCGGTCCGCCAATCTTTTCATCGTTGTCCTCTCTCCTACAGTGCGAGTTTGCTTTCCAGGAACGTCTTCTCGGCCGCGTTCGTCCACACGTGCCCCGGCTCCAACTCCTTCGCCGCCTCCGGACACACCGCGTCGAACTGCGCCACGCCCGTCAACTCGACGCCGCACACCTGCGGGAAAATCACCGTCTTCCCGGGGAACCGGTTCTCCTTCACCCCCTTGATCCCCATCCACGTCGCCTCAATGCCGCCCAACGCCGCCAGACTCATCCGCGTCGCCAGCTTGCCGTCCTCCATCTTCTTCAGCGTGTTGCAAATGGCCTCCATCGACGACCCGCTGTCCCCGATCAACCGGGTATGGAGCTTCCGGAAAATCTCCGGCGACAGCTTCGCCTTGGTCCCGATGCCCACCCCGGCAAAGACGTTGAGGACGGAATTCTTCGCCAGATGCTCCGCCCCCTGTTCCACCAGCGGCGGCACCGGCGCATGGATATACACGTCGTCAAAGCCGTTGTTGTCCGTCGTCTTGGCGATATCGGGACCGAGATCCTTCACTTCGCCCACATTGATGCAGATGAGATCCACGCCCTTCTTGTCGGCGATGGGCTGGAGACGCTTCTTCATATAGTCCAAGCGCTCCTGCGACAAATCGGTGCAGAACAATTTCTTCGGCGGATTCGCCAACTCAAGCGCACGCTGCACATGCATCTGTCCCATAGGCCCGGCCGCGCCCACCATCCACGTCCGCCCGCCCGCTACCAGCTCCATGCGCGTGTTCCGCCCATACGCGCCCACGACCTTGCCGCCCTCGCCGCCGATGTAGCGCGTCAGTTCATAATGCGCGCGGCCGATGTCGATGGCCGCCTTCTCGCCAAAGGGCGTGTCGGCGATGAAACACAACACGCCGCCGTTGGCGAGCGCCATGTCGCAGGCTTCGATCACCCCGGCCGGGGCCGCGCCCGCCAGAATCACGTCGTCGAACCTGCCGGCGGCGTCGGCCGCGGCCTTGATGGCGGCCGGGCTGGTGTCGGCGTTGTGGACGGTGTTGGGGCCGAGCGCCTGGGCGTAGGCGGCGGTGCTGCCGAGAACGTGCAGTTTGGCCGGCGGCTTGGCGAAGAAACCGCTGAAATCGGCCTTCACGTTTTCGTCGGCGAACACCACCAGCACCTTGCCGCCGGCCACCGGGGCCGTTCGCTCCTTGATCGCGTACGCCGCCTCGACGCAGGCCCACGGCTCCACCAGCGCCGCCTCGGCATAGCCGGTCGAATCCTTCATCGGCAACAGGTAGCACACGCCGTCGCCGTCCAGAACCCACGGCCCGGCATAGGCGTACTGCGCCATCGCGCCGCGCTGGACATAGCCGAACGCCTTCTGGACGCCCCCGATCTTGATGTCGGCCTGGATGATGTAGCGCTGGCCGACGGAAAACCTGCTCTTCCAGTTCGACCCGACCCGGACCACGGTCAACGCCGCCTCGTGGCCGGCGACGGTCGGGTCCGTTTCCAGATCGCGGCCGAGGATGCGGGGATGATTGGGCCCGGCGAAAATCAGCTTGGTGTCGGAAAAGCACAGCCCCAGCGCGTCGACGCGGAGCAGGACCTCGTCCGGGGTGGGGTCGCGGAGGGGCAGCTCCACCGGCTTGCCGTCGCGCCCGAGATGTTCCAGCCCGGCGCCGAACAAATCCCAGGACAAATACGTCTTGGGCAATTGGTAATCAACCTGACGATACCGCTCGTATATTCCTGCCATGACATTCTCCAAATAGATGGGAAAACGTGTGTGAAGTTATTCCTGCGATTCCCGCAACAGTTTGATGATGGTGTTCGACCGCGACGCGCCGGCCAGCACGCTGCCGAGAAGGGCCTTGCCCGGCATGATTTCGCGGCCGGCATTGGCGTAGAAGGCGTTCGACGCCGGCCAGTCGTTCTCAAACACCCGGTTGGCCCACGGGCTGAACACGCCCTTGTCGCCGAAACGGTCCAGCACGGTATGGCCGTACAGCCAATAGGCGCCGTCCATGAAATCGTTGACATAGGGGGCGAGTTCGGGCGCGTCGAAGGAATCGACGAATTTCTGCCCCGGGCCGTTCAATTCGGTGCCGGCGAGGACGGGAAGATGGCGCTTCTTCGCTTCGGCGACAAACGCGGCCAACGCCGCCGTTTTCTTCGCCTTCGCCGCCGGATCGGCGATGTTCCAGTTGCGGTCGGGGATGATGTTCACCGCCCGCGCGCCCCAGGACATGGCGTCGTCCAGGAGGCGGGCCGGATCGGCCTCGCCCGCCGTCGTCCCGTCCAGCCAGGCGAAACAGGGAATGGCCGAGGCGTCCCTGACCATGCGGAAAAAGTCCTCGATGCGGGGGAACGACCCCCGGCCGGGCTGGGTATAGCCGACGCCGCCCTGTTTCATCAGTTTGGCGCGGATGGTGTTCCTGAGCCCGCCGACGTCGTCGATGAGCGCCTTGGCCTTCGCGCCGTCCACGCCCAGCGCGCCGGCCCAGAACGCCGCGAGATCGTCCCGCCCGGGGAAAGCCTGGCGGGCCTTGTTGTCGTAGGCGGCGCACAGGTGGCGCTCGGTGGCGTTGCCGGAGGGGGTGAGGGGGATGACGTCATCGTCGTAGTCGATGGCGGCCTTGCCCACGGCGGCGTTGACTTTGGCGACCATCTCCTGGTTCCGCTTGCGCGACTGGGCGACGAGGGTGGGGAACAGGCTGTCCGGGGCGGGCTTCCGGGTGAAGCCGACGCCCATAGCGTAGATGACGCCGGGTTCGCCGGGGCTGTTCACCTCGCGATCGGCGTAGGCTTCGGCGAAGGTGCGGGTTTCAAGGGAGACGGCGGCGCGGACGCCCAGGGCGTCGCCGGCGTGGAACATTTCGTCCATAGCGTCCAGGACGTCGAAGTCGGTGGAGCCGACGACGGCCAGCCCTTGGCGTCTTGCCTCCCAGACCAGGCCGTAGGGGGAGTAGTCGAGGCTGTTGTAGGAGTAGAAGGTATGGCAGTGGACGTTGGCGATATTCTTCGGCTCGGGCAGATGGGGGCGGCCTTCGCGCACGGCGATGTCGAGGGCGGCGGCGCGTTTCGCCTTTTCAAAGGAATTGAGATCGCGGAGCACATCGTCGGGAAGATTGTAGCTGGACATGTCATCTCCTTCTAACATATCAACTGGATATCGTTCTTCTTGAACAGTTCAACCCATTTGCGCCCGGGCTGGGCGTCGGTGATGACGCAGTCGATGTCCTCCCAGCCCAGCGTTTTCGCCAGGACCACCTGATCGAATTTGCTGTGATCGGCCAGGAGAACGGTGCGCTTGGCCTGGCTCGCCATGACCTGTTTCACCACCGCCTCCGGCTCGTTCGACTCGGTGACGCCGCGATCGCGATCCAGGCCCTTGCAACTGAAGATGGCGAGATCGACGTTGTATTCCCTGAGCGTGCGGCAGGCGGTGTTGCCGACCAGGCTCAGGGAATGCGCCCGCAGCTTGCCGCCGCAGGAGACGAGGTTGAGGCTGGCGCCGGCGAAGTCGTTCAGGATTTTCACCGAATTGGTGATGACGGTGAGTTCGCGCCGGTTCGCCAACAGTTCCAGCAGGGCCAACGCCGTGCTGCTGGAATCGGCCATGATCGAGGAGCCGTCGGAAATCAGCCCCGCCGCCTTGACGGCGATTTTCTGCTTGAGATCGTAGTTGTCGGCGGTGCGCCTGGCGAAGGAGAGATCCTCGCTCCCGGGCGCGACCAGCACCGCGCCGCCGTGGCTCCGTTGGAGCAGGCCCTTGGTCTCCAGCTTTTCGAGATCGCGGCGGATGGTCTCCTGGGTGACCTGCAGGCTGTCGGCAAGTTCGGCGACAAACACTTTCTGGTCGGCGCGGAGCTTGTCGATGATTTTCTGTCTGCGTTCGATGCCCAACACGGCGGTATCCTTTGCCTTACTTCGCGGCGACCTTGCGGCGGTAGCTCTCCACTTCCCAGTTCTGGATGAAGTCGAGGAAATACTGGTCGAGGAACTTCACCCCGCCGAACGCCCCCGCGAGGCGGACGACATTCGCCGCGTCCCACGCCAGCTCGGCCGCCAACTCGGCCGACCTCTGCGCCGCGCCCAGCCCAAGAACCATGTCCGGCATACCCACGACCTTGGGCCAGAGGTTGTAGCGGTCGTGGTAGGCGGTGAGCTGCGCGTCGGAGCCGTCGCCGTCGTACATCACGCCGCCGCAATAGACGATATGGTCGGGAGTCAACGCGCCCGCGTACAGGGGGATGCGGGCGATGGGGGCGATGCAGGCGGCGTTGTCGCCGATAAGGGCTTTCAGCCTTTGGGCGACGGGCGCGGCCGTGGCCGGGTCGAGCGTCGGGACCGGGGCGACGGCCGGGTCGATGCCGGCGTTTTTCACTTCGCGCGTCAAGGTGTCGATGACGCGCGTGTACAGGGCGCGGATGTCGTCCGGGGTGTCGCCGGCGATGAAGACGCCGTGGCTGGCGAGGAAGAGGACGGCCGCGGCCTTGCCGTGTTTTTGCTTGTAGCCGGCCAGTTCTTCGCGGACGCGCATCCCCAGGGTGTAGCCGGGTTCGATCACCGGCATCCACAGGGCGTCCGGGAAGAGGCGGGCGCAGGCGGCCTGTCCGTCCTGGCCGCAGGTCATGGCGTTGACGAGGGCGGGGTGGGTGTGGACGACGAAGGTCTGGGGGAACGAATGGTGGAGCGGCGCCTCGACCGACGGCCGGCCGGCGAGTCCGGGGAGGACGGTGGCGGCCATGAATTCGATGACGCCGCGCTCGCGGTCGGCGACGGTTTTGGGGAACTCGGCGGTGAAGAGTTTGTCGAGCTTGCCGCGATCGAGGCCGAGGAACTGGTCCGGGGCGATGTCGGCGAGGGTGGTGCCGCTGGGTTTGATGTAGAGGTGGTCGGGGGTTTTGCAGGAGGTGTTGCCGCCGCCGCCGCGGACGTAGGCGTCGCCGCCGAATTCGTGGGAGAGGGTGGCGATGTCGCTCAGAAGGGTGTTGGCGTCCATAGTTGCTCCTGTTCACGTTTTCAACCAAATCGGGGAAAGCGCCGCTCAATGTGGTTGAAAATGGTCAGCATGTGTACGATAATAGCGCAAAATTCACTCTTCGGGTCGCGTATGTACAAAGGTGGGGAATACGACTTTTTTACAGTATAGCCCATATTTTCCAAAAAGCAAATAGAATACCGCTAAAAAACAGGAAAAACAATAAAAACAAATGTAGGAATCTCTTTTTTTATGAGGGAAATGTTGTTTTCGGGAACCCGGCCGCCGCTGTGCGGCAGGGCGTCGGGAAGCGGTTTTCACCGCCGCGCGTCTAGGGTGTAAACGCCGCTAATCGCGGCCCAAGCGCGTTCTTTTCCGGGGATCGCAGGGAAAACTGTGTTTTTTGCAGTATTTTCATTGACATGCCACTATTATGTGATATTCTATAAAAACAAAGCAAAACACAGATTACCGGCATCTCCCGGAACAGGCCCTCCGTGGCCGCGACTCCTGAACCAACGCTTCTGTCCTGTACCACTGCTTAATTTAGTCCTGTGCTGCAATGGAGACACTATGCCCACGTACAGCATGGCTGTCGATCTCGGCGCTTCGAGCGGCCGCTGTATGCTCGGCTGGCTCGACAACGGAACGATTCGCCTTGAGGAAGTGCACCGTTTTCTGAACGGCCCTATGGATGTCAAAGGGGTCATGATCTGGAATGTCGACCGCCTGTTCTCCGAAATCCTCACCGGCATCAAACGCGCCGGCGAGATGGGGAAAAAGCCGGAAAGCCTCGGCGTCGACACCTGGGGCGTGGACTACCAGCTTCTGGACGCCGACGGCCGGGAAGTGGGCGACACCGTCTGCTACCGCGACCACCGCACCGACGGCATGGACCTCGAAGTGTCCAAGGCGATTTCCCCCGAGGCATTGTACGCCCGCGCCGGCATCCCGCGGATGCTCTTCAACACCATTTACCAGCTTCAGGCGCTCAAACTCCAGCATCCGGAGCAGCTTGAGGCGGCGCATACCCTGCTGTTCATGCCGGAGTACCTGGGCTACCTCCTCACCGGCCAGAAGATGAACGAATACACCATCGCCTCCACCAGCAATCTGCTGGACGCCAAAACGCGGGACTGGGATCGCGATCTGCTGGACCGGCTTGGCCTGCCGCAGCGCATTTTCGGCGAAATCCACCAGCCGGGGACCACCCTGGGCAGGCTCAGGAGCGAGGTGCGGGAGAAAGTCGGCTACGACCTGACCGTGATGCTGCCGGGCTGCCACGACACCGCCTCGGCGGTGCTGGCGATGCCGGACACGACCGGCGACGCCATCTACATCAGTTCCGGCACCTGGTCCCTGATGGGGATAGAGCGGACGGAGTCGGATTGCCGCGAGATGTGCCGCGCGCTCGGCTTCACCAACGAAGGCGGCTACGGCGGCAGATACCGCTTCCTGAAGAACATCATGGGCTTGTGGATGATCCAGTCGCTCCGGCGCGAGCTGTTCCAGGATCACGGCTTCAGCGAAATGAGCGAGATGGCCAGGGCGTGTCTGGCGCACCCGGCGCGGGTGGATGTGACGTCGGACGAATTTCTCGCGCCCGACAGCATGAGCGGCGCGATTGCGCGGCACTGCCGCCAGGCCGGGATGCCGGAGCCGACGACGGATGTGGAGATTCTGGCCTGCGCCTACAACAGTCTGGCCGACTGCTATGCCGAGACGGCGGCGAAGGTGGAGGAGTTGGCTGGCAGGAAATACGACCGCATCAGCCTGTTCGGCGGCGGCTGCCAGGACAAGCTGCTCAACGAACTGACGGCGAAGGCGACGGGGAAGGACGTGTATGCGGGGCCGGTCGAGGCGACGTCCCTGGGCAATATCGTGGCGCAGATGATAGCGCGGGGCGAATTCGCCGACATGAACGCCGCCCGCCGCGCCATTGCGGAGTCGTTTGAAGTCCGGAAGGTGAATGGGTAAAAAAACAATCCAACGCACGTCATCCTATGCGGCGCCCCGAACGCGATACAGCCGGACCAGGTTGTGAAGCCTTGGCTGCACCATGATCCGCGCGGCTTTTCCACATTTTCGTTCCACATTCGGGAGACAAGTCATGTCGAGATTCAAAACGGCGAAAGCCATGTACGGCGAAATGGGCATCGATGTCGACGCGGCGCTGGCGGCGCTGGCGAAGGTGTCTATTTCCATGCACTGTTGGCAGGGCGACGACGTCATCGGCTTTGAAAACTCCGGCGAACTCACCGGCGGCATCGCCGCCACCGGCAACTACCCCGGCCGCGCCCGGAACGCCGACGAACTGTTCGCCGATATCGACAAAGCGCTGTCGCTCATCCCGGGGACGCACCGCCTGAACATCCACGCCATCTACGCCGCCCCGTCCGCCGGCTGCGACCGCGACCGGCTGGAGCCGGGACATTTCGCCCGCTGGCTGGAGTTTGCCAAACAGCGCAAGCTGGGGCTGGATTTCAACCCGACCTTCTTCTCCCACCCGAAGGCGGCGGATAACCTCACCCTGTCCAGCCCGGACGCCGGAATCAGAACATTCTGGATAGAGCACGGCAGATGCTGCCGCCGCATCGCGGCGCATTTCGGGAAAGAACTGGGCACGCCCAGCCTGAACAACGTCTGGATCCCCGACGGCTACAAAAACATCCCGGCCGATCGGCTGGCCCCCCGCCGCCGGTTGGAAGAATCGCTGAACGCGGTGTTCGAGGAGAAAATCGACCGCGCCCACATCAGGGACGCCGTGGAGTCGAAGGTGTTCGGCCTGGGCGTCGAGGCGTACACCGTCGGATCGCACGAGTTTTACCTGAACTACGCGGCGCGGCACGACGTCCTCTGCCTCCTGGACGTCGGCCACTACCACCCCACCGAATTCATCTCGGACAAGATCTCCTCCATGCTGCTGTTTTATGAGCAACTGGCGCTGCACGTGTCGCGCCCGGTGCGCTGGGACAGCGATCACGTCATCATCCTGGACGACGAACTCCGCGCCATCGGGAAGGAACTCGTCCGCTGCGACGCCCTCGGCCGGGTGCTGATCGGCCTCGACTTCTTCGACGCCAGCATCAACCGCGTCGCCGCCTGGGTCATCGGCATGAGGAACATGCAGAAGGCGATTCTCTCCGCCCTGCTTCTCCCGAACGCCAAATTGGCGAAACTGCAAAACGAGGGCAAACTGGGCGAGGTCATGGCGCTTGAGGAAGAGATGAAGCTCTATCCCGTGGGCGACGTATGGGATCATTTCTGCGAGACGCACAACGCGCCGCAACGCGCCGCGTGGATGGACGAGGTTCGGAAATACGAAGAGGAAACGCTGCGGAAACGCGGGTAGGAATCCGCCTGCCAATCGAGCCCTGGAAACATTGAAGAAAAGCAAACGGCGATTTGTTTGCCTTTCTTCAATCAATGGGAGAGACATTATGCCGGAAGCGTCCGAGTACATTCTTGAACTGCGGAACATCACCAAGACCTTTCCCGGCGTAAAGGCGCTGGACAACGTCCGCTTCCAACTGAAGCGAGGGGAGATCCACGCCCTCATGGGCGAAAACGGGGCGGGCAAATCCACCTTCATCAAAATCATCACCGGCGTCCACCAGCCCGACTCCGGCGAAGTCATCCTCGACGGCAACCCCGTTTCCTTCGCCACGCCGAACGACGCCCAGGCCGCCGGCATCGCCGCCATTTATCAGCACGTCACGTGTTACCCGGACCTGAGCGTGACCGAAAACATCTTCATGGGCCACGAAAAGACCGGCGCGTTCGGCCGCCTGCTCTGGGACGAGATGCACGCCGAGGCGGAGCGGCTTCTCGGCCGCCTGAACGCCACCTTTTCCCCGAAGGAGACGATGGGCGCGCTGTCGGTGGCGCAGCAGCAGATGGTGGAAATCGCCAAGGCGTTTTCGCAAAACGCCCGCATCATCATCATGGACGAGCCCACCGCCGCCCTGACCAAGCGCGAAAGCGAGGAGCTCTACCGCATCACCGAGCAGCTCCGGGACGACGGCGTCTCCATCATCTTCATCTCCCACCGCTTTGAAGACATGTACCGCTTGGCCTCGCGGGTGACGGTCTTCCGCGATTCCAGCTACATCGGCAGCTGGGACGTCGACGGCATCACCAACCACGATCTCATCGTCGCGATGGTCGGCCGCGAAATCACCCAGCTCTTTCCGACCAAGACGAACGTCGTGGGCGACGAAATCTTCCGCGCCGACGGCCTGGGCAAGGCGGGCTATTTCGCCGACATCAACTTCACCCTGCACAAGGGCGAAATCCTCGGCTTCACCGGCCTTGTCGGCGCCGGCCGGAGCGAGTTGTTCCAGTCCATTTTCGGCATCATGCCCTACGACGCCGGCTCCATCTTCGTGAACGGGCGGCAGGTCGATATCAAGACCCCCGGGGAAGCGATGCGGAACGGCGTCGCCTATCTCCCCGAGGACCGGCAGAAGCAGGGCTTGGTCCTCAGTTGGTCCATCGGCCGGAACATCAGTCTGCCGGCGCTCTCGGACTACGCGCGGCGCGGCATCATCCGGGAGAAGGCGGAAATCGCCAATTCCCACAGCCTGTCGCAGCGGTTGACGGTCAAGGCCAGGTCGGTCCATGATCCGGCGAGTTCGCTGTCGGGCGGCAACCAGCAGAAGGTGGTGATGGCGAAGCTCTTGAACACCAACGCGCGGATTCTCATTCTGGACGAGCCGACAAAGGGCGTGGACATCGGAGCGAAGTCTGCGATGTACGACATCATCGCCGATCTTGCCGCCAATGGCTATGGCATTATCCTCATCAGTTCGGAAATGCCGGAGGTCTTGGGGTTGTGCGATCGCATTCTGGTGATGAAGGGCGGCCGCATCACCGGCCGCTTCGACCGGGCGAACGCGAATCAGGAAGCGATTCTTGAAGCCGCGATGGGCTTGAGCAAAACAGCGTAAAGGAAGGAAGAATCATGTCAGAACAAAAACGTGTCGCCATCGTCACCGGCGGATCACGGGGCATCGGCCTGGGCATTTCCCGCGAACTGGCGAAAAAAGGCCGCCGCCTCGCCCTGGTCTACAACCGCGACGCCAAAAGCGCCGAAGCCGCGCGCGACGAACTCCGCTCCCTGACCGACGTCATCCTGGTCCAGGCCGACATCGGCAAGGCGGGCGACGCCGAGCGGGTCGTGGCGGAGACGGAAAAGAATCTTGGCCCCGTCGACATCCTGGTGAACAACGCCGGCGTCTTCGACTACAAGACGCTGGAAGAGATGGACGAGGCGTTTTTCGACCGCATTTACCGCACCAACCTCTTCGGCATGTTGTTCATGACCAAGGCGGTCATCCCCGGCATGAAGAAGCGGCGTTTCGGGCGCATCGTCAGCGCCAGCTCCATCTCCGGCCGCCTCGCCGACATCGGCCTCATCGCCTACGGCTGCTCCAAGGCCGGCGTGGACATCTCCACCCGCATCCTCTGCGGCGAACTGGGCCCCTACGGCATCACCATCAACGCCTACGCCCCCGGCATCATCGACACCGACATGACCGCCTCCCTCATCCGCGACCGGGGCGACGAAAAGCTGGGCACCATCCCGGCCGGCCGTTTCGGCAACCTTGAGGACACGGGCCACCTCGTCGCCTACCTCACCTCCGATGAAGCCGGCTACGTGACCGGCGAAATCATCGGCGTCGACGGCGGGATGTTCAAGGTGCAGAGCAACGTCCAGTACGAGAATAGCTGATTTTTTCCAGGGAATCGGGCGAACCGCCGCCCGATTCCCTGGAAAAGTTGTTCGCGCCCGCAAGCGTGGCATTGTTTTTCTCGGGTTGTCTGCGGCCGCCGTATCGGCAACGCCACCCGTCGAAAAGGAAATCCTGAAAACGGTAAAGGAAATCAAACGGCGGTTTGTTTGGTTTCCTTTTCACTGAGGGACACTATGCCTCCAGACACCAACATCGGTGAACTCCACCGCGAATCGCTCCTGACGAAATTCGGCAAGTTCCGCGAACTTGGCCTCCTCGCCTTCATCATCGTCATCATGCTTTTCACCCAATGGAAGAATGAAAACTTCTTTACCTTTGAAAACATCGACGATCTCCTCGCCAACGCTTCCATCCTGGGCATTCTCGCTCTCGGCATGATGCTGGTGATCATCATCCGGGGCATTGACCTCTCCATAGGCGCCACGCTGGCCCTGGCCGGCATGATATCGGCCCTCGCCGTCTCGGAATGGCCGGGGCTGCCCCCCTTCGCGGCCGTGCTCCTGGGCACGGCGGTGGGGCTGGTCTGCGGCGCCCTCGTGGGGGCGATCGTCTCCGTCTTCGGCGTGCTGCCGATCATCGCCACGCTCGGGATGATGTACGTCTTCCGGGGTCTGACCTACATCGTCAGCGGCCGCCGCTGGGTCAGCGCCTACCAGATGCCGGATTCGTTCAAGGACATGGCGACGGGCCGGTTCATGGGGGTGCGGCATTACATCATCATCGC
>QMCE01000561.1_pt1 | contig 19043 bp, 14 predicted proteins | sample 1821851 | NCBI WGS metagenome assembly QMCE01 (sample SAMN09453174, study PRJNA476694) | Termite gut metagenome, whole genome shotgun sequencing project. | isolation source: worker | host: Odontotermes sp. | place: South Africa:Pretoria | collected 2016-01-28
CCCTACCAGTCCCCCTGTATTGTCCTTGCCCTTTATGTTTACGTTTTTTAGCGTTATATTTTTTAGCCTCCCCTTGCTGTACCCGAACAACCCGACGTAATTCTGGCCGGGCATGTCGATGGCGAGGTTCTGAATGATGTGGCCGTTTCCGTCGAGCGTCCCACTGAAGGGCAGACTAGACGTCCCGAGGGGCATCCAGTCCACGCCCGTCATGTCGACGTCCGCCACAAGCTTATAGCTGCCGGACATGTCCCCGTTGATTTCCTGAAGCTGTTCCGCCGTGCCTATCTCGATAGCTCCGTCCGGTTCGGCCGCCGCCATACCCCGCAGGGAGGGGTAACCCCCTCCCTCCAGAATCCAGACGTCCTCGAAGTCCCAACCCTCGTAGTTGGACTCCTCGGCCATCTCGGCCGTTGTACGTCCCTCGCCCTTGCTCGTGGAGGGTGGCGTCAAGTCTCTGTTGAAGTAGCTGTTGGTTATCTTCGGACTGCCGCCGCCATAAAGGCCGTTGCTGTGGCCGGACAGCGTGTAGCAGTTCTCCACTTCCGACGTACCATGGGCGCCTCCCACAAACCCGCCGGAACCGCTTGTCTCCACCACCGCACCGGTCGAGAAGCTGTCCCTCACCGTAGCGGCGCCGTCGAGGTATCCCACGAACCCGCCGGAATACGAACCCGCCGCCGACACCCTGCTCGTCGCATGGCAACGCTCCGCTACACCCGTTGCGGAGTAACCGACCAACCCACCCGCATAGCTGCCCGTGGCCGACACACTTCCGGACGACCGGCTCAGCGTGACCACTCCCTTGCTTTGGTACCCGACTAGGCCACCGACTTGCGAAGTCCCCTTCACGTCAGCTGACGCATACGAACCCTCGACCTGGCCACCGTTGTTGTACCCCACCAGACCGCCGGTGTACACGCCCCCCTTGACGGCACCCGTTATCTCGCATCCGGTTATTGTCCCCCCACTGTACCCCACCAGTCCGCCGGTGTTGTCCTTACCCTTTATGTTCACGTTCTTTAACGTTATATTCTTTAGACTCCCCTTGCTGTACCCGAACAGCCCGACGTAATTCTGACCGGGCAAGTCGATGGCGAGGTTCTGAATGGTGTGGCCGTTTCCGTCGAGCATCCCGCCAAAGGGTAGGCCAAGTGTACCGAGGGGTACCCACTCCACACCCTCCATGTCGATGTCCGCCACGAGTTTGTAGTTGCCGGACGGGTCCTCGTTGATTGTCTGGAGCTGTTCCGCCGTGCCTATCTCGGTAATGCCGCCGTTCGGTTCGTCCGTCGTCAAATCTTGATTTTGTCCTGACTCCGTTGCACCAACCATACTGTTCTGTAACGGTGACAAAACCATGTTAACGATTAACAGCACCGCAATCAACCTGTACAGCTTGTCCTTCATTCTCTTCATTCTCATCTTCTTTTCTCCTTATCTTATGGTTTGAGCGACAAAAGGTGGTTTTTCGTTCCTATTTTATTTCAAAATTTGTCACTTGTCAATACTCATTGTAAAATTATGCGATTGCATATATAATGACACTATAAACGACAAAGGAGCAAGATTCCGATGAAACGACGCCTTTACCATTACCCGGCGACGCTTGGTGGAATATACATGGCGGACGACGGTTCCGCCCTTACGCATCTGGGTTACCTTTCTACGGAAAAACGGCCTGCATCCACGAACTTCATCATGGGCGAGACTTCCCTTATGCGGGAGGCCAAGCGACAGTTGGAGGAGTATCTGGCGGGTGGGAGGACCCTTTTTACCATCCCTCTCGCACCGAAGGGAACACCTTTTCAGATGTGCGTATGGGAAGCGTTGTCCAAGATTCCCTATGGGGAGACTCGCTCCTACAAGCAGTTGGCGGAAGCCGTCCAATCCCCCAAGGCTTTCCGCGCAGTCGGCATGGCCAACCATCAAAACCCCATCTCCATCCTGATTCCCTGCCACAGGGTCATTGGCGCCAACGGGCGATTGACCGGCTATGCGGGTGGGCTGGACGTGAAAGGGTTCCTCCTTCAATTGGAGGCAACGGTCGTTACCTCTTCTTCTCCCTCAGCTCTCGGAAAAAATCCTGCATCAACTTGACGCATTCTTCCTCCCTTACGCCATGCACTACGTCCACTTTATGGTTGAACCCTTCCGTCTGCAACAGGTTTAATACGGAGCCGGCACAGCCGGCTTTGGGGTTCCTTGCCCCCATTACAACCTTATCCATCCTTGCTTGGACGATTGCCCCCGCACACATGGGGCAAGGCTCCAACGTGACGAACAGGGAACATCCTTCCAAGCGCCAATCCCCCACCCGTTTGGACGCCTTGTGGATGGCGAGGATTTCCGCATGCGCAAGGGTATTTTTCTTCGTATTGCGTTTATTGTACGCCCGCGCGATAATTTCGCCTTCATATACGATGACGCAACCAATAGGCGTCTCGCCCAACCGATACGCCTTGTTTGCTTGCTTGATGGCTTCCCTCATATAGTTACGGTATTGTTCCATTTCTTCCTTTGGATCCATAATGCGCCATATCCGCCTATCTCCTAGGCACCTTGATGTGGATGAACCAATATCCAAACTCGCCCCGTTTATTTTCTTTTCGCTTCACTGACTTAAACAAGTGGAAGCCAAACATTCTCGCCATGAACTCTTCCCTGTTGTGAAAAATACCGGGCACCCCCAGCAGGTACGACACGTTGTTCCCCCGCTTCGTCCGCACGAATATCAAATGCCGATAACCATAGTACCCTTGCAGCAGAAAGCTGTTGTTGGCCAACGACCAAGACTCCATTGGGAACATCCCTATGTCCTGCGGCTCGATGCGCACGCATCCCGATATTTCGTCATCCTCGAAGGGGTACATTTTCGGGTATTCTTCCAATAAATATTCGGCAAACTCCACGTCCTTGGCGTCTTTCTTGATATACCTTCCCGATATTGCGCCACGATTCCCCCTCTTGTCGTCGCGCGGCGCGTTCTGTTGGACTTCCGCCTTATTTTCTACGAGTTCGGCGGCTTGTAGCTTTCTGGAGTAGGCGTCGTCCATACCCTTCGTCAACTCTCCCGCTACGGTTTGGGAGTGGGCTTCTGCTTCTTCTGGCAAACCCGCCGCCATCACGGCCTTTTCCTCCGTCGCGGGTTGGGTTGCCTCCACCCTTTCTGCCACCTTCTCCTCCACCCGTTTCTCCGCCTGTCTCTCCTCCTGTTTATCCTCCTGTATCAGTTCCGTCTCCGAACCCTTCCTATCCTTCTTGTCTACGAACCTCATTTCATCCAATTCAATGGGGCGGTCGTCCCATTCCGAACCAAAGAATTTTTCCTTGGACTCATACAGGAGCAGACCCGACATTTCCTCAAACGCATAGGCCGTCCCCATCAGGTCGTTGGCCGGCTCTTCGACGTGGAATTCCCCCACCCCGTCCTTGACTTCCATCTCGCCCAACTGGACACAGTGGACGGCGTTGTCCTTGCGAAAGAAGAAGCACGTCTTAAGCCCCCCCTTGATGCTGGGCGTCTTCACATACACCGTCACCCTGCACCGCATCCCCCTCAACTCTATCCGAGCGTAACCCACGCTGTTCCTCTTTATGCCGTTTTCATAGTTATAGATGTAGGCAATCACCCTTTTATAATCCGCCATCTCGCATCCTCCTTACGCATTGACTGTCCGCATTACCAATCTATGCGGGCCTGTCTATGTTTAGTACGGATTTCGCATGGCTAGACGCACAAAATGTATTTCAAGTACCAACGATTGTGCGGTTTCACGTTTTCATAGAGTCTACCGCAAAAAACATCGTAGAATTTCTCCATTTCCCGATACTCGTCTTCCGATATGGGCGACCTCGCAAAGGCACTTTTGAACGCCCCTTCCAAGAACGCCACTTTGGCCTCCCTCAAACCAATGAACCGAAACGCCTCCGTCACCTGGTCCGCATAACGCTCTACATTCTGCCTATCATAACTGACGCCGTACAGACGGAACACCTTGACCAATCGGTGGTATAAGAACGCCGCCCTCTTTCTTGTATCCTGTCTCTTTAAGACTTTGGCGCGATAAATCTCGTACATGCGCTTACGAACGGTGAGGGTGGAAAAAGCGAACGACAGCAGGGCGAATGCCATTATGACATACGTCGCCCCTATACGGTCCAACCTCTCCAGCATTCCGTCCAACGCCTTCAACAACCCGCCATACGGTCCGGCGTAACGGGCAGTCAATTTTTCAGCCTCGTCGCTTCCCTTTTTCGGCGACTCGTCGTCCCGGTCGTCGTCGGGCCCGCGTCTGTCCGGTTCCTCACTCGGAGCCGTCGTCGCAGTGGACGGGGCGGACGTCGCTTCCGTCCCTGCCAACGCCTCTCCTCCCCCCGGCGTAACCTCGACGGGAATCCATCCAATGCCGTCCATATAAACTTCCACCCACGCGTGGGCGTTGCTGTCCGGAACCCTCACCACGAATTCATCCGCATCCTCCTTGCCATCCGCCGCACTCTTCGCCTTTTCCATGGCTTCCGGCGTCACCACGTACCCCTCGACCATCCTGGACGGAATCCCCAACGCCCGAAATAAAAGGGTGGCCGCCGTCGCATAATGCACACAATACCCCTTTTTGCTTTCAAAGAGGAAGTAGTCCACGAAATCCCTATCCGCCGGAGTTTCACCAGGCGACAGCGTGTACGTCGTTCGGTCCCACAAGTTCTTACGGACCCTTTCTATCACCTCACCGATGTTCCTTGCCGAATAGTACTTTATAAAGCCGCGCAAATCCTCGTTCCATTCCTTTTCCCCAAACACGACGGCTCTCTTTACCACCCCATCCTCTATATACTCCTCCACCACGAGGGGGTCGGGCGGCGCACTTCCATGTTCCGAAGCGTAGTATTCCTGATAGGCCGTCCCAATATCCCTGTCCGTATCCGCCAACACCCAGTCCATCACGTTGTCCAAGCTGATTGCCTCTACGTCGTCAGGGATGGTAAGGTAGTTGTCCTCCACGAATTGATTCACGAACGGTAAATTACTCGTCTTCGCGGTGCGCCCAAACCAACCCTCCTTCATTTGTCCCATAAACTCACTATAACGGTAATCCATCTCACCTTTTCCATCCACCACCGTTTCGCCCATCGCCTTTGTTATGGCGGGAAAATAGTCAACTTCATATTGCTCCCCCTCCGCCACCTCTTCCTCTAAGCGTATGCGCCCATCCGCATTCACATAATAAGGCCGTCTCATAAAGTACGGAACAAACACCCTTTCCCTCCCGGCGGCCACATTTTGAATAAAGAGTTTGTTGGGCTTCTCTGCGTCTATTATCTCTTCGTTGGCGAAGCTGTCAATCAATATGTTAAAGTGCATTTTACCGTACATCGTGTCTATATAGTCTATAAACAAGTTGTTTACGTCTTCCGAATCCACATCCTCGTACATCGAAGACAGGCTCGCGCGTATTGCGTCGTCGCCCAACGACTGCCAATGGTCCCCCATGTACTTCTCTCCCACATACCCCTTCAAGTACAGGGGCTTGGGGTCGTCGCCCAGATGGTGGCTGTCCATCCGCACGCGCAAAACCGTGTTGTTGTCGTATTTCACCTCGTCCGTCTTCCCCAATTTCCCGTAATCAATCCCCCTGCTAAAATTATACCTTATCCATTCTTCCGCCGTCATATCCGAGAACACGTCCATCTTGGATATTTCCTCCACCTTGTTCCTCAAATCCTTCTTCGCCTGCGTCAAATCCACCGTTTCCGCATACGTCCCTTCCGGATAGACGAAGTTCACCACCCCCACGCAAATCAGGCAGTACAAGGCCATGACCAACATAACCCTGCCTTGGATGCGGGTATCCCGCCACCTTTTCTGGCCCTTGACCCCACACATCGCCACCACCGTGGCACAGCCATAGAGAATGAACACATTGCTTTGGGGGATTTTCCCGAGTGCCAGTGGGATGACGACGAAGGGCGCCGTATACAACAAATACCACAACACGTTCATTTTATTGTAACAGATCATGCTGACTATCACGGTGATCAATATCGACGCCATTACGACGAAGAAGGTGACGTAATACTGCGGCTCATGCATCAACAACCACTCGGGAATGAACTCGACGGGCTTTCGTAACGACACCCGGTAATAGGCCTTGAACAATTCGACGAATCTTACAAGGATGTAGTAGAGTCCTTGAAAGACGTCCTCCCAATAGTAATAGGCCACCACGAAATAACTCAAGAGGAATAAGGGGACGGTTATCCACGCGCTCCATCGAAACCTTACCCACAACGACTGCAACGCATACGTTAAAACCGTGGTTCCCATAATGACGGCCATCCATACTTCGCGATATACGTGAATCTCCATGCCCGTCAGAAAACACCACGTCGTCGCATATACGCAGGTAAACACCAAGAGCATTCGGCACTTCTCCAATACGGCGTCCAGTATGTGCGAGCCGTCAATCCCTTCTTGCTCGACTTCTCGCCTTTCCACTTTGATTGTCGGTTTTTTCATGCGCCCTCCATCCACTCTTTGACGTCCTCATCCAACCGCCCAAGCCCAAACTCCCTAACCCTTACGTCATCAAAACGTTCCAGCCCCTCGTCGTCCGTCTTGACGTCCGCAACAATCTGCACCCACTCCATTTTCCTGCATCCCAATTGCTCCAACAAGTCCCTCCGCTCCCATCCCTCGGCCACCGGCTTCCTTGTCGAAATGTAATAGATGATGTTTTGCTTTTCCTTTCCATACCGCTCTGCATATTCCTTCCTCAGCGCCTCCCCCCCCTCTAGGAGGGCGGCTTGGGACTTCCTTCCCGACTTCCCCTTAACCCTGCTTGCGGTAAGGACCTCGCCAAACGCCTCGTGTACTTCCTCTTCCAACGTAATCATCCGCCTTACGGGTTCCCTCGCGCCTCCGTCGTACCAAACGACGTAATGGAGCAAGTCCGCCTCTACAAAGGAGTAGGATAGGCTGAACGCCAATTTCAATATGGCGTCCATATAGGCAAGCCGCCTCCCTTCCTTTTTGGGCATGGCGAAATCCAGCATGACCGTTACCGCACAGACCAACGGAAGGCTGTATTCCTTCACCATGTACTGGTTCTTCTTGTAGCTCAGGTTCCAGTGGATGCGGTGCAGTTTGTCCCCATCCTTGTATTCCCGTATGGCGAATATTTCAGAAGGGTCTTCGCCCCGCTTATGTTTGGAATACAGGTTGCCGTCCCCGTCCGTCCCCATCCATCCCACCGCGGGGTCCACCAACAAATCCAGATACTCCGGCATGACCAAGATTTCCCCCATCCACTCCTTGGCCTTCTTCCTCTTCCCCGATATGCGAACCTTGGCGTAAAAAACGCCGAGGTAATCGTAAACCCTTACCCCCTTAATGCGAACCGCCATGCGCCCACAATGCTCCGCCTTCCATGTAACCGTAAGGAGCTCTTCCCCTTCGGCCTTCACCTGAAACGGTATCTTTTTCTTATTCCTCTCTCCCGAAAGCGCATTGGCGTATTCCAAGAAAACAAACCCCTTCGATATAGGAAGCATTGCGGAATCATTGCAAATGCGCAACCGCAATTCCACCCCGCTCCCTTGCTCGACGGTTGGATACGCCGTTCGCACGACGACCCTGGTCTTCCTTCGTAGCAAAAAAGTGATGGATTTTAGACAGAACGGCAACAGGGCGGCCATCACCAAGACCACCATGGAACCGTAACCATTATATAGAATTAAGAAAATGACTCCATAGCCCACTATCAATAGGTAAATTATTTTTTTCATAGTTTTGGCGGTGGGGTATTGTCTACCACGTCTTTTAACACGTCCGTCATCTTGGCGCGCCCCACCCTCGCCTTCGCGCTTAACAATACTCGGTGGCTGGCCACGTAGGGAAAGGCGTGCAACACGTCTTCCGGCAAAACGTAATCCCTACCCTTTAGAAAAGCCGTCGCCTTGGCCATCTCCGTCAACGCCAACGTCCCCCTGGGGCTCAACCCCAACTCAATCATCGGGTTGGTACGGGAAAGGGCCGCCATATTCGCCATATACTCCAATACCTTGTCGTGGACGAACACCCTCTTGGCCTCTTCCTGCATATCCATCAATTCCTGCCTGGTTACCACTTGCTCCACCGTCCCCATGGGGTTTTCCTCCAACCTCTCCTTCAACAGCCGAATCTCTTCGTCAAGGCTTGGATACCCCACCGTCAGGCGCACCATAAAACGGTCCATCTGCGATTCCGGAAGCATTTGCGTCCCTACCGAACCCACGGGATTCTGCGTGGCGATGACGACGAACGGTTTGGGCGTACTCCTCGTAACGCCGTCCACCGTAACCTGCCCCTCCTCCATTACCTCCAATAAGGCCGATTGCGTCTTGGACGAGGTGCGGTTGATTTCATCCGCCAAAAACAAGTTGCAGAGGATGACGCCGGGCTTGTACTCAAACTGCCCGTCCTTCCCAATCATCGTAAACCCCACCACGTCGGAGGGTAACACGTCCGGAGTGAACTGCACCCTCTGCGCCTCCAAATCCATCGCCTTCGAAAACGCCATGGCGAGCGTCGTCTTGCCCACTCCCGGTATGTCTTCCAATAATATGTGGCCCCGCGCCAATATCGCCGTAATCGTTATCCCCAATACGTCGTCCTTACCCTTAATTACCTTCTTTACCTCGTCAAGGACGCGAAAAGCTTTCTCTTGTAGCTCTCCCACCTCTTTCTTCCTCCCCGTTAATTAGATATAAGCACTATAACTATAACATGTCTGGACATATTTCACAATCACTTTTTGCAATGAAAGTCCCACCAAGCGGCGGCACGGAACAGAGGGGGCGTCATCAAGCTTGCTTGAATGACGCCCCCTCTGTTCCGTGCCGACATTTGGTGGGCTAAGAAGCATGAGCAATGAGGGCGAAGCCCGAATTGCGTACCTTGAGCAGGCGCGCTTTGCGAGCCTGCTCAGGTTCGCGGGCGCGCTCGCATCATTCAAGCAAGCTTGATGATGCTCACTTTGCCTTCGCGCAAATGCTTCGGGCAGCCGCTCCGCGCGAAGCGCGGGGCGGCTGACTTTCATGGGCCGCCAGCTCCACCTAACACCCACCCCAACCTCAGCCCATAACCAGTATCTGATTTACTCAACCGCAACAAAAAATGCCTAGAGCCGGAATCGAACCAGCGACACGTGGATTTTCAGTCCACTGCTCTACCAACTGAGCTATCTAGGCATTTCAAACACTATTTTCCTTCATCGTTACCCAAAAACTTCATACCACCATACCCACTGATTAATCATTCTACTAAAATTATTACAGCATGTCAATAGCTTTTTAAATTTTCTTCATCCAAGTTTATCCTCCAAGCCCAACAACGCGACAACCTCCCCATACTGCAATTACAGCCCCCTTCCCCTCACAAACTCCACAACGTCCACCGCTTTCGGCGGACACCCCTTTACATATTGGTCAAACCCCTTCGTGCAGTTGCCGCAGCCGACGCTCCCCGAGCGCCCCCTGAACCCCTGTCCGATGCAAATCCTCTCCCCTTTGCCTCCCTGCCGCAATCCCCCCGTCTGATGGAGTGCGGAGATTAGCGCAGAATAACAGGCAGAACACGCCCCGTCCTCCTTGACGCAACCCGCCAATCGTTTGACCAACCCCTCGTCCGGCTTAACGAATGGCGGCTTGGCCTCCCGATTCAGCTCCACCACCTCCGCACGCTCGTCATACGCGCGCCCAACGGCGATGTCGGACGCAATCCGCAGATACTCTATATCGTTTACCCTGTAGCCCAAAAGTTCCGCACAATAAGAGTCTACCAACAACGGGTCCTTCCCCGCCAGAATCATATTGCGCGTAACGGGGTTGCCTCCCTCCTCGAACGTCAAATCCCCGCATATACCGTCCACCACGCAAAAATGCGTGGAAATCGCTCGATTGAGGTAAGCGATGGGGCGGTGCAAGCCCATCGTATGAAAACGGCGCTTCTCCCTATCCGTTATGCACCCCTTCAAATTCTTCAAATTACACGTCAGCCTTGTCTGGCAATGAGCCTTAAGAACGGGTACGTTAATCAAGAAATCCGTCTCCACCGCCTTCCGAAACACCTCAAACGTATATTCCCCTGCATCCACCTTGCACACGCGGTCATCCTTCAAATCCACCAAAGAAACCCCATAGCGCTCCAACTCCCCATAACCGCACGCGCGATAGGCCCGTTTGGTGTCGCCCCCTATCCACGAACTCTCAATTACCTCTATCGCCTGTACCCCCGCATCCCTCAAATACCGGATGATTCCCTCAACCACCTCGCGATGCGTGGTCGCACCCGACGTCGGCGGCTTTTCCAATACTAAGTTGGGCTTAATGGACACTTTCATACCGGGATGGACGACATTGCGTAAATCCGAAGCGTCCAACGCCTCCAACGTGCCCTTTAGAACCTCGTGGTTATAATTGACGTACAAATCAGCCATGCCTCTCCCCCTCCATACCGATAAACAATCCTGATGCATTTTCTTCATTATAACATACGTTTGTATTGCCTGAAAACCCCTACAAAGTGGTTGGCCTTCGGAACCTTAAAAACCGCCCTCCAATCAAGGTAAGGGCGGTTTTTTGTGTGCGCAACCTTGTGCGTCTCATTTTGTGAGCCTTCGCAGAAATTAATCCAATTACTCCTTACTTCACCTTCACGGACATGACGTCTGAGTATTTTCCATACTGCCTCTCCTTGTCCACCACCCTGTACGCCCTCATCCTGAAATAATACCTCTTCTTGCTCTTTAGCTTTCCTTTCGTAAAGGCTACCTTTCGTTCGCCCTTGACCGTCGCAATAGTCTTGAATCCGCCCCTTTTCTTGGTTGACATCTGAATGACGTAACCCTTCGTCTTCGCCGCCGACCACCAAGATAATTTAACCTTCTTCTTGGCTTTGGATTCCACATTCGCAATCACTTTAACGGGTTTGGTCTCAATTTCAACAAACCCAAACCTAAAATCGTCTGCAAACCTTTGTGCGAAAGATTTGGCTCCCCCATAGATGACCAATTTGTCACAACCCTCAAAAGAGTTACCATTTATCTTCCTCATACTTTCAGGAACCACCATCTTGGCGATGTTCGCACACCCTTTAAACGCCTCGCCTTCAATGACCGCCACGTATCCGGGAAGCGTGACTTCCGTCAGCCCCACACAATTCTCGAAGGCATTCATTCTCACCACTCTCAATCTCTCTGAAAGCTGTACCTTGGCAAGCGCCGTACAATCCTTGAACGCACCCATCCCTATCTCCCCAATGTGGTTCGGCACCGTAATTTCCGTCAACTTGGTACAACCTTGGAACGCGTTTGGGCCAATCGAAGTCACCTTGGCGTCAAATGTAACCGCTCCTTCCCTTCCTAACGGACACATCAACACCTCCGACTGTTTCCTGTTATACAATATCCCGTCTTTGGCGGAGTACTTGGCGTTGGCCGCATCCACCGTAAATGCCGCCAAACTTGTACATCCTTCAAATACTCTCTGAGCCATTTTCGTCAAGCGGGGTCCCAAATCAATCTGTCTTAATTGGGAGCACCCCTTAAACGCCTCCAAGCCAATAATCTGTAACGTGTCGGGCGTTTGGACGACGGTCAAACTCGTACATCCTTCAAATGCGTTTGGACCGATGCCGATAATGCCTTCGGCAAATTTGACGCTGGTCAAATTGGAACAGTTCAAAAACAAATCCGCCATTATATACTCTTCATTCTTGGTTAGGGTAACGCCCGTCAACCCTTGACAACCCTCAAATGCATAAGGCGCACAACTCTCCGTGTCCACTGGAATGACGTAATCGCCCACTTTCGCACTTGGATACGCCTGCAAGCATAAACCTGTAATGTGCATGGCATCCATAAACGCCCAGTTTTCACCATAGTTATTAATTCTTCGTTGCGTCCCTTTTGTTTGGAACAGCACTCCCTCAATCGCCATAAAATTCTGCGACCCCTCAGCCACTTCAAACTTTTCCACTTTCGTACAGTTTCCAAATGCACGATTGCCAATGGCGGATACCGTTGCCGGTATCGTTACCGCCGTCAGTTCACTACAACCATAGAACGCCTCGCCTTCTAATTCTTCCAATCCTGCATTGAGCGAAACCTCCTTTAGCTGCGTACATCCCTTAAAGGCGTGCGCTTGAATCGTCTTTACGCTCTTCGGCAACACTACCTTTGTAAGCTTTACGTTATCCAAAAACACAAATTTTCCAATCTGTACCACTCCCTCTGGAATTACAATTTCGCCGCCTTCACCCGTGTATCCAAGTAGAATATTATTCCAAATGTTGAATTCGTCTGCATTTGTCGTCGGCTCCTCTGTAGCGCTCGCCGTTGGCTCCCCTGCAGCGACGTCGTCGCCCCCAAGCCATACCCCCGCCGTCAGCAAACACACCAACGTCATTAACCATACTTTACTTTTCAATTTCATTACGGCCTCCCTTCCTCCTCAAAACCGTTGTCGTCATTTTCAACTCTATGGTTGTGTCAATCCAACCGACGTCCCATTTATTTGACCTTAACGGACATGACGTCTGAATATTTCCCATACTGCTTCTTCCTGTCCACCACTTTGTACGCCCTTATCTTGAAATAATACTTCTTTTTACTCTTTAGCTTCCTTTTCGTAAAAGTTACCTTCTTTCCATTTTTGACCGTGGCAACCGTCTTGAACCCGCCTTTTTTCTTGGTTGACATCTGGACGTCGTACCCCTTCGCCTTCGCCACCTTCCACCATGATAGTTGGGCCATTGTCTTGGCTGGGGATTCCACTGTCGCAACCACCTTAACCGGTTTGGTCTTTATTTCAATGAATCCAATGCTGTTGGTTTTGGCAAACAAGTGGGCATAGGAACCCTTCCCCCCATAGATGACCACCTTGTTGCAACCATAAAATTCCGCGTTTCTCATACGAGTCACGCTTTCTGGAACTACCACCTTGGTCATGCCCGTACACCCTGTAAATGCACCGTCGATTTTTTCCACATATCCGGGAATCGTAACTTCCGTCAAACCCACACAATTCTTAAATATACCGAAAGGCAATTCAACCAACCGTTCCGGCAACCGTACTTTGGTAAGCGCCGTACAATTCGCAAAGGCACCCGACCCTATTTTTTCAATACGATTGGGTATCGTAATTTCAGTTAAATTCGTACAACCATAGAATGCAACCATGCCAATCGAAGTTACTTTGGCGTCAAAAACAACCTTGCCCTTCCTTCCCGGCGGATACAGCGCAATCTCCGTCTGCTCCTTGTTGTACACTATTCCGTTTTTAGCGGAATACTTGGTATTGGCCTCATCCACCGTAAACGTCGCCAAACTAACGCACCCCTCAAACGCACCCATTATCACGGACATGCGGGACTTTAGGTCAAATTGCTCCAGCCGTAGACAATCCTTAAACGCATCTTCGCCAATGTACTGCAACGTATTGGACGTCTGAACGTTCGTTAACCCCTTGCAACCTTCAAAAGCATTCTTCACGATATAGACAATGCCTTCGGCAATATTGACATAAGCCAAATTAGAACAATTCAAAAACATTCCTTCCCCAATAAAACTATCATTCCCTGTCAGCGCAACGCCCGTCAATCCTTGACAACCTTCAAAAGCAAAGGCAGCATAACTCTCCACCTTCTCCGGTACGGCATATTCGCCCCTCTTCCCCCCCGGATACGACACCAAATGGAATCCGTTGATGGGTGCACTCCTTGCATAGTAAGGTAGTCCTTCCTCTTCTCCATACGTAAGCCTGTTGTAGCTCCCCTTGGTTTGAAACAACACGCCGTCGAGCACCTCAAAATGCTGTGAACCCTCTTCCACCTGAAATCTTTCCATTTTCTCACAGTTTCCAAACGCCCGAACGGCAATGAAGGACACCGTCTTAGGTATCGTTACCGTCGTTAGCTCACTACATCCATAAAACGCCTGGTGGTGAATTTCCTCCAATCCCGCGTTGAGCGAAACCTCCTTTAGCTGCGTACATCCCATAAAGGCTCTATCGGGAATTATTTTTACACTCGTCGGCAACACCACTTTGGTGACGTTGACGTTATCCTTAAACAAGCCCCCCTTAATCTGTACCACTCCCTCTGGAATTACGATTTCGCCACCTTTGCCCGTGTAACCATGCAACTCACTACCCTTGATGATAAATTCCCCTGCATTCGCAGTCGGTTCCACCGTGGCACTCGGCACTGGCTCCACCGCAGCAACGCCTTTGCCTCCCATCCACGTCCCCGCCGTCAGCAGGCACGTCAACGCCATTAACCATACTCTACCTTTTAATCTTTTCATCACTTTTTCCTCCCATCATGGTATTTGTCATCCACCCTTTGAGTCCGCACGCGGATGAATTTGATAATGGCATTATACTCTGGGAACGGCGTCAACTTTATTTCAAGTTTCGCTTCCTTTGGCGTCATTTCTCGTTCAGTTTAGTGTCACTCCTTGCGAGACGCACTATGCGTGCCTGCTCGGGTTTGCGGGTGCGCAATTCCTTATGAATCCTCCTCGGGACAACGTTCCAGCCATGCTTGTACGTCTTTTTTCGTTGCCAAGCCAAGGGAAAATGTACTGGCGCCGGCTGCCGCAATCCCCATTCGCAAGGCTTTGGCGTAATCCTCGGTTTGTATGTATTCTGCCAAGAACCCTGCCACCATGGTGTCTCCAGCCCCTACGGAATTGACCACCCGGCCTTGGGGCGCATGCCTTTTATATACGCTTCCGTCTTCTGCAAGCAAAACGGCCCCCTCACTCCCCAGGGAGACCAATACGTTTCTTGCCCCTAAATGTGTCAGTTCTTTGGCGTATTGTAACATGTCTTCGTGGATGTTGATTTCGACGCCGAATGTTTCGCCCAACTCTTTTTTGTTTGGCTTGATGAGGAAGGGGCGGTGGGGGAGGGTATTCAATAATAGTTGGTTTGTGGCGTCCACGACGATGCGGATGTTCTTATTTGTATTTTTAAGGTTGGCCATTATTTCTGCATAGGTATGGGGGGATGTGTTTTGGGGGACGCTACCCGCCAATACCAATGCGTCCCCGTCTTGTAGTTGGTTGAGCTTTTGTTGGAGTCGTTTCATGTCTTCTACGCTTATTTCGGGGCCTTGTCCATTGATTTCCGTCTCTTCCTCCGCTAGGATTTTGACGTTGATGCGGGATTCTCCCTTGATTCGGATGAAATCGGTACGGCACCCTTGGGCGTTTGCGTCTCGCTCTATCCACTCGCCCACCATTCCGGCTATGAATCCCGTCGCAATGGTCTCTACTCCCAAGCGGTTTAGTATGATGGCGACGTTGAGACCTTTCCCTCCTGCGCGCTTCTCCTCCTGCGTAGGTCGGTTACAGCCGCCAATCTGGAGGGAGTCAAGGCGAAGCGTATAATCTAGGGAGGGGTTTATTGTTACGGTATATACCATTTGTCTTCTCCTCTCGCATACCTTCGCGCAACCCTTGTGCGGCACGTTTCGCACAACCTTGTCGACCCCATGACTGTGAGCTCGCTCACAAAGTCATGGGGTCGACATTTCTCACAGCACAGTTTGGTACTGTCTCAACAACAAGTATTACATCCACTATTGCAACCGCTATTACAGCCGTTATTGCAGCCACAATTATCCGCACAACCGTTTCCACAGCCATTTCCACAACCGCCTCCGCAGTTACCCGCACAATTGCTTGCATTCGCTCCAGCCACGTAACCTTCTTCGTAGCCGACCCTCTTGCCTTCTTCAAATCCTACGCATTTGCCTTCCTCAAACCCTATGCATTTACCTTCTTCAAGACCCTTCCTCATTCCTTCTTGGAAGCCGAGTCTCCTACCTTCTTCTAATCCCGCACACCTACCTTGCTCCAAGCCTGCACACCTGCCCTGCTCAAAGCCCGCGCGCTTCCCCTCTGCGAATCCCGCTCGCCTACCGTCGGCACATCCCTGGTCGTAACAAGAACAGCCCCTGTTTCCTCCCATACATCCACATCTTCCCATTGTATTATCCTCCTTTTGATTGATAATACATTGTATGAAGATGTCGAACTATGTTTCTCCTTTTACTGACATTTTCTTCTAAAAATGTAATTCTTTTTTACGACTCATCCTTCTTTGATAGGCGCGATAGCGAGCCCTGTTCGTCCGAGACTTCTTATAAGCCACCAGGCCACCCGCCAACAATATGACAAGGACGCACCCTCCGCCAATAAGGAAGATGGGCGTGACGCCATTCCTATCATCCTCGTCACTCTCTCCCTGTTCCGCCTCCATCTGGGCCAGTTGCTCCGCCTCCGCAATTTCCTCCAGCTTGTCCGATACCGGCTCGCTTCCCACGAGCCGCGCCATCTGCTGCGACGTGTCGTAAACAAGGTTGGAAGCCCCAACCTCCCTTCCCTTGTATGTATAGGCGATTCTACCTATTATATTCCTTCCCTCGACCCATTCTATGTCGGGATAGTATTCCACCGTCTGTTCGGCGTCCTCCGGTTTGGCCTTGTCGGGCAACACGACCCCCGTATCCCCCTCCGCATAAATGGGGGATTTCTCTTGGCTGAACAAGGGGTTGTAATTGGTAAACAAAGAGGCGTTCGCACCCTCCTCCCCGTTGGCCCCTTGCGAAAAGTCGTGCTTCTTGTAGTTCTCAAACCCGTAGTTCATCAGCTTGATGGTGTCCGTATAGGCGTTCGGCTCACTGGGCGGCGGTCCCGCGGTACGCATGACCACGCACATCAGCTCCATGTCGCCCTTCTTGGCGAAGGTAACCAACGTCCACCTGGCCAAGTCGGTATAACCCGTCTTCCCCCCAATGGTGTATTCGTACCCATATTGGGGATAATTCATCGCATATAGCATTTGGTGCTTGTTGTGGATGGGCCTCTTTTTTTTCTTGTTCGTCTTGGGGATGACGTACTGCTTCGTACCCGTAATCCTACGAAAGACGTCGTTCTTCATCGCCTCCCTGGCGATAAGCGACATGTCGTAGGCCGTCGTATAGTGCTTCTCATGAAATAGGCCGTTCGGGTTGTGGAAATGCGTATTCTGGCATCCCAATTCCTTGGCCCTCTGGTTCATCATTTTGACGAACGACTCGATGTCCCCGCTGATATGCTCCGCCACGCCGTTGCACGCCTCGTTGGCCGACGCAAGCATAATGCCATAGAGGCAATCCTCCATCTTCAATTTCTCCCCTATGTCGATGGAAATGTGGGAGCTGCCCGGCTCCAGGCTCAAGACGGCCCTCTCCGAGAATTTCACCGTGTCGGACAGGGAGGCGTTCTCCAAACACAGCAACGCCGTCATTATCTTCGTAATGCTGGCGGGATACTGCTTCTCATGCATGTTTTTCTCATAGAGAACCACACCCGTACCCATCTCCAACACGATGGCGGACGCGGCTGACAGGTTCCCCGGCCCCTTGGGCCAATCCGTATCCTTCTTCTCCGCCGAAGCCGTCGCCCCACCGCCGAATAATGACAAAACCCCCACCGACGCCACAAGGAGTACCGACACAAGGCCGATTACCCCTTTTAATCTTCTTTTCATCTTCATTTCCCTTCACTATAAAACAAGACTTTTTACTGGGCCCCCGCAAGGTTTTGGCCCCTATGCTTCAAACGGCGCCATCGTCGTTCTGATGAAATACCCTTGATTATGGTCGCAGACCGGACACTTCGTCGGCGCCTGCTTCCCTTGATGTATATGGCCGCAATTCAAACACGCCCAACCGCATTCCACGTCGTCCACAAATAATTTGCCCTGTTCTATCATATCCGCCAACATGCCAAAGCGATCCCCGTGCGTCTTCTCAATCCTGCCTATCATCTGGAAGCTGCCGGCAATCTTGGCAAAACCCTCTTCCTTCGCCTTGTCGCCAAACGCCTTGTATGCGTCCTCGTACTCTTCATACTCGTTGTGTTGCGCGGCGCGCAACAATCCCACGACGTCGTCCTGCAAATCCACGGGATAGGTCCCGTCCACGGAGATGGGTTGACCAACCAATTCCTTCAGATGCTTATAGAATATCTCCGCATGCTCCTTCTCTTGGTCCGCCGTATAACGAAACGCCCATTCTACCACGTACAACCCCTGCTTCTTCGCCGCCGAAGCGGAGAACGTGTAGCGGTTCCTTGCCTGGCTCTCTCCTGCAAACGCCCTCATAAGGTTGTCCTTTGTCTCGCTGTTCTTGAATTCTACGCCCATGTCATGCCTCCATTCCGCCAATTGGCGCTTCCCTGGTTTACATTGCCTTTACTCCACCGCCCCGTACTGTTCAGACGAGCGTCTGAACAGTAACGACCGTAGCAGCTCCTCATCGGTTCTTCTTTACGACCTTCAACCTCGTAAATTCCTCCCGCTCCTTTTCCTCCAGTGCGTTTTGTATGTCGTTCACCAAATCCTTGAACTTGGGAATCGTAATGTACTGTAAGGCGTTGGCGCGCCTTTGCGTCTTTTTGATGCTGTTTGCCAAACGGTAGGCCGCATTCTCAATCATGCTCAACTTAATGGTCAAATCCTTCACTTTACGAAAACATTGGGTCGCCTGGTCCAAGGAAACCTTCGAGTGGAGAAACGGGAACAAGGGTGCGCCCGATTCGTCCGGAGAATATTCCACCAACGGAATCTCCGTCCCCATGACGCTCCGCACCTTAATCGTGATGGAATCCTCCTTCGGCACCGTCCGACTAATGTCCGCCACGTTGCGAATGCCCATTTCAATATTTGCCCTTTGTAAAGCATTGTACGCCTCGCGAAAGGTTACGTCAATCTCTGATTGAATATTTGAGGCCTCCTCAATCAACTCCATCAATTCCCTTATGAGAATGTTCCTTTTTTTATCCATCAAATCATAACCCTGCTTACCCAACGCCAAGGAACTCTTCGCCAACATAAGGTTCGCTTTGGTAGGGAATTCATTCGCCTGCATAGTCTACTCCTTTATTCTGTCGCGTCCCGATACGCGGTAGGACGGTGGCGTACGCCTCTATTCTTCCTCTTCAACCTTCATT
>QMCE01000564.1_pt1 | contig 19016 bp, 32 predicted proteins | sample 1821851 | NCBI WGS metagenome assembly QMCE01 (sample SAMN09453174, study PRJNA476694) | Termite gut metagenome, whole genome shotgun sequencing project. | isolation source: worker | host: Odontotermes sp. | place: South Africa:Pretoria | collected 2016-01-28
AATGTAAAATCTGCGGAAGATGTGAAAAAGTTGCTTGAAAAGAATAGGTTTGCTCGACCCGAGGGAGTTGAAAGAAAATTGACACTTAGGGAATTGTTTGATGTAAAAAAACAGATTTATTTTTGTGCAGAGGGTAGAACTAACAATGGCATAGCGATACTGTCGGCGAGTGAAAATATTTGGACTCATTACCAGCGCCAGTTCATGAGGTAAAGTATATCAATAACCCGCAGTGGGTCAGCCCTGCGGGTTGTTCCTAGCCTGTATATCGTGCGACTAACCAATTTGGCATTTCTTTCAGAGTCAGTTTTTGGCCGTCATAATCAAGACTGTAATATGAAGAGTTTGGCATATTCATTGTCGGCAGTTCTTTATCAAAATATTCTTCAAGTATGCTCATCGCAACACCGTTGCTTGTAGAGATTCCTATAATGTTTGCCCCTGATATTTTTGTTATATTTTCCATAAAATCAAGCACTCTGCGTTTGTGCTGATTTATACTCTCGCCACCGCCGGGTATCACGAAATCTGGGTCGGTGGTTTTTTTATGATAAATATCTGGGAATTCTAGTTTCGGAATTGTTCCCTCTAATATACCATTGTTCCTTTCGTTTAAGGCCCCGTCTTGTATTATTTCCACCTTATTAGGTTCGGCCACAATTTTCGCTGTTTCAAGCGTTCTTGACAGTGGCGAAGAATATATAACTTCCAAACGAACTGCTTGTAAATCTTTGGATAATTTTTTCGCTTGGTCTATTCCGGTTTGGTTCAAAGGTACATCAGACCAACCCATTGAACGTCCTTGTTTATTCCAATCAGTTTCGCCATGTCTAAAAATGTAAAGTTGTTTTTTCACGCCTGTGATTATAATCTATATTTTCCAAAAGTTCAATTGTATCAGAGAAGAATTTTTTCTGAAAAGTGCAGAATGTGCTTGACAATGGGAATCATTGCACGTATACTGTGGCAGCTTTCCGTGTAAATAAGGATAAGCAAAAAAACACAGAAATCTGCGAAACTTGACGGTTTTATAATCACATCAAATGATGATGAAATAAAGCCGAGAGGGGCGGATTTTATGCAAAAACTGCATAAAAACAAAGAGAAAGTTAATGCCAACGGTAAATCAATTGATTCGGAAGCCACGCAAGAAAGTTGCGAATCGCAGCAAGGCTCCTGATATGAAATCAAATCCGCAGAAACGCGGCGTGTGTACTCGCGTTTATGCAACTACCCCAAAGAAACCGAACTCTGCGCAGCGTAAGGTCGCCCGTGTAAAGTTGTCTAATGGGCGTGAAGTCACCGCATATATCCCGGGCGAGGGTCATAATTTGCAAGAACACAGCGTTGTAATGATACGTGGTGGTGCAGTGCGTGACTTGCCAGGTGTAAAATATCATGTAATACGTGGTGTTTTGGATACCCAGGGTGTAAAGAATAGAAAACAAAGCCGTTCTTTGTACGGTGCAAAAACTGCGAAAGCATAAGCGGTCTTTCGGTGCGGGTTGCGTATCGTTGGGGCGAGTAATCCGGATTGCTGGGTGAAGAATTAAAGGAAAAAAAGATGTCAAGAAGAAATCGTGCGACAAAACGTGAAATATTGCCTGATTCCAAGTATGGAAATTTGGTTGTTGCAAAGCTTATCAATATTGTGATGTGGGATGGAAAAAAGGAAGTTGCGGAAAACATAGTGTACCGTGCGCTTGAAAAATTGAAAAAGATAGCAAAAGACCAAAATGAATTGACAGCGTTTTTGGATGCTGTTGACGCACTAAAGCCTTCTGTAGAGGTCAAAGGTCGCCGTGTCGGTGGTGCAACATACCAGGTTCCGGTAGAGGTTCGTAAGGACCGCCAGCAAACATTGGCGCTGAGATGGTTGACCGGGTTTGCGCGTAAACGTGGCGAACGTACGATGGAAGACAGATTGTTCAGTGAAATGCGCGATGCTTTGAATGGTCAGGGGGGCGCGTTCAAAAAGAAAATAGATACACATAAAATGGCTGATGCGAATAAGGCATTTGCACATTTCCGCTGGTAAACCGAACAAAGAGAAAAAACGATGGCAGAAGGCAAAACCGCACCTTTGAATATGTACCGCAATATTGGCATTATGGCCCATATTGACGCAGGTAAAACCACAACATCCGAACGTATTTTGTTCTTTACGGGGAAGACTCATAAAGTTGGCGAAGTTCATGACGGCGGTGCTACTATGGACTGGATGGCCCAGGAACAGGAACGTGGGATAACAATTACTTCTGCTGCGACGACTTGCTTTTGGCGTGACCACCGTATTAACTTGATTGACACCCCGGGACACGTCGACTTTACTATGGAAGTGGAACGTTCGTTGCGTGTTCTTGATGGTGCGGTTGCTGTTTTTGAATCTGTGTCTGGTGTTCAGCCCCAGACCGAAACTGTCTGGCGCCAAGCTGACAGATATAAAGTTCCCCGTATTTGCTTTATCAATAAAATGGATAGGACTGGTGCAGACTTCTTCCGTTGTGTAGATATGATACGTGCCAGACTTGGTGCGAATCCGCTTGTTATCAACTTCCCGATTGGGGCAGAGTCTGACTTCAAGGGGGTTGTTGACATCGTTGAAATGCGCGGTATTGTCTGGGAAGACGAAGCAGGTGCGGACCCGAAGACTATTGAAATTCCGGAAGACTTGAAAGCCAAAGCGGAAGAACTTCGCGAAAAAATGATTGAAGAAGTAGTAACGCTTGACGATGCCGTTATGGAAGCTTATATGGAAGGCACCTTGCCGGATAATGAAACAATAAAGAAATTATTGCGCAAGGGAACAATATTGCAAGCATTCAATCCGATATTGTGTGGAACTGCATTCAAGAATAAAGGTGTCCAGCCATTGTTGGATGCAGTTGTTGATTATTTGCCAAGTCCGCTTGATATACCCGCGATTACTGGAACCAAGATGGACGGAGAAACCGCAGACGAACGTCACCCGAGCATTGATGAACCGTTCAGTGCGATTGCGTTCAAAGTTGCGAATGACCCCTTTGTTGGAAACTTGATGTTTGTAAGAATTTACTCTGGTAAGTTGAGCAGTGGTTCGTACATATATAATGCGACTCGTGATAAACGTGAACGTGTTGGCCGTATGTTGCTTATGCACTCTAACAGTCGTGAAGAAATCAAAGAAGCCATGGCAGGGGATATTATAACCCTTGTTGGAATGAAAGAAACCATAACTGGCGATACGCTTTGTGAAGAGTCCAAGCCGATTTTGTTGGAATCGATTCACGTGCCAGAGCCTGTTATAAGTATCGCCGTAGAACCAAAAACCAAAGCAGATATTGAAAAGATGTCGTTGGGCTTGCAGGCTTTGGCCAAAGAAGACCCTTCTTTTCGAGTATCAGTTGACCAAGAATCAGGACAAACGATTTTGGCCGGAGTTGGTGAATTGCACTTGGAAATATTGGTTGACCGTCTTTTGCGAGAGTTCAAAGTGGATGTTAACGTGGGCGAACCAAGAATTGCATACCGTGAAACATTCCGCAAACCGATTGAAGAAGAATATACCCATAAGAAACAGTCTGGTGGTTCTGGTCAGTATGCTCAGGTAAAGATAGCGTTCGAGCCATTGGAGCCCGGTTCAGGCTATGACTTTGAAAACAAGATTGTCGGCGGGGCAGTGCCCAAGGAATATATCCCGGGTGTTGAAAAAGGTCTTAAATTGGCACAGCAAACAGGTGTGTTGATTGGCTATCCGACTGTGGATTTCAAGGCAACATTGGTTGATGGAAAATATCATGAAGTCGACTCTAACGTGTTGTGTTTTGAAATTGCGGCGCGTGCGTGTTTTCGCGAAGCTATGAAAAAAGCAGCGCCAAAGCTTTTGGAACCGATAATGAAACTTTCGGTAAATACTCCGGAAGAATACGTCGGTGACATTATCGGCGATTTGAACAGTCGTCGTGGACAAATCAATGGAATAGAAACGCAGTTTGGCAACCAGCTTATATCGGCGTTTGTTCCTTTGGCGAATTTGTTCGGATATGTCAAGACTCTTCGTTCATTGTCCCAGGGGCGCGCAAATCCATATATGGAATTGTCGCACTATGACGATGTTCCGCAGAATGTTGCAGATGAAGTAATTAAAAAAATGACGAAATAAGTTTAACAAACCAAGGCCAAAGGAGAAAACGATGGCAAAAGAAAAGTATATAAGAAGTAAACCGCACGTCAATGTTGGAACTATTGGCCACGTTGACCACGGTAAAACAACCTTGACCGCAGCGATAGTGCACTATTACGGTGTTGGCGCGGACAAAGCAAAGAGCGTTACGGAAATTGACAACGCGCCGGAAGAAAAAGCGCGTGGTATAACAATTAATACTTCACACGTTGAATATGAAACAGAAAATCGCCACTATGCTCACGTTGACTGCCCGGGACACGCCGACTATGTTAAAAACATGATTACCGGTGCTGCCCAGATGGACGGTGCTATTATCGTGGTTGCTGCGACCGATGGTCCGATGCCTCAGACACGCGAACACATTTTGTTGGCTCGCCAGGTTGGTATTCCTAAAATTGTCGTGTTCTTGAACAAGTGTGACTTGGCAAAAGACGAAGAATTGTTGGAATTGGTTGAAATGGAAATCCGTGAATTGTTGTCTGCTAACAACTTTGACGGCGAAAACACTCCGATTATCCGTGGTTCCGCTGTTTCTGCTGTTGAAGGCAAGAATGACGGTTTGGGTAAGGAAGCTATTGATAACTTGATGAACGCACTTGACACATTTGTTCCACTTCCTGAACGTCCAGTTGATAAACCGTTTTTGATGCCGATTGAAGACGTGTTCAGCATTACTGGTCGTGGAACAGTGGTAACTGGCCGTATTGAACAGGGAATCATCAAAGTTGGTGAAGAATGTGAAATTGTTGGTCTTCGTCCGACCCAGAAAACAACAATTACGGGTGTTGAAATGTTCCGTAAATTGTTGGATGAAGGTCAGGCTGGTGATAACGTAGGATTGTTGTTGCGTGGAACCAAGAAAGAAGACGTGGAACGTGGTCAGATAGTCTGCAAACCGGGCTCGATACAGCCGCACACAGAATTTGAAGCGGAAGTTTATATTTTGACCAAGGAAGAGGGCGGACGCCACACAGCATTCTTTGCGAACTATCGTCCCCAGTTCTACTTTAACACAACCGACGTAACCGGAACAATTTCATTGCCAGCCGACAAAGAAATGGTTTTGCCGGGAGACAATGTCCGTATCACGGTTCAGTTGATTGCACCGATTGCTATGGAAGAAGGTCGTCGTTTTGCAATTCGTGAAGGTGGCCGCACAGTTGGCGCCGGAGTAGTTGCGAAAATTATTAAATAAGTGGTTAGTGTAAGTGGTTAGTGTTAGTAAATTTACTGATGCTAGCCACTATCACTGTCCAAATACTAGAAAAGGTAAAACGGAAATGGTACCAGCATCTAAGATTCGTATTAAATTGACAGGTTTTGACCACAGAGTTCTTGTGGAATCAGTTGATGAAATTGTGAAAACGGCTAAGCGTACCGGCGCTGACGTTGTTGGACCGGTTCGTTTACCTACACTGATAAAGAAATTTACAGTAAACCGCTCTCCTCACGTGGATAAGAAATCGCGTGAGCAGTTTGAAATCCGCAATCATAAAGCGGTAATAGATATTGTTAACCCAACCCCTCAGACAGTCGATGCCTTGATGAAGTTGGATTTGGCGAGTGGCGTTGATGTGAAAATTAAATTGTAATAATCGCAAAAAATAAACTTGACCTTTGTCTAAAATAGTTTATATTTGCGGTTCTTGAGAATAAAAAAGTAAGGCATAAAAAAATGAAACGTTCGGGACTTATCACCACCAAAGTAGGAATGACGCGATTGTTTGATGACAATGGCGTTGCGCATGGCGTGACAGTGTTGTCTGTTGGCGACTGCAGCGTTATTGGTAATCGTACAATGGATAAAAACGGCTATGTAGCCAATGTGTTGGGTATGCGCGAAGCCAAAGAAAAACATGTTGCGAAACCACAGTTGGTTGCGGCCCAGAAAGCTGGCTTGAAACCGTTTCGTAAAGTGTGTGAGTTTCGTGTTTCGGAAGATTGTTTAATCCCTGTTGGCACAGCGTTGTCAGCGGGGCATTTTATTGCGGGTCAATTGGTTGATGTCCAAGGAACCAGCAAGGGTAAAGGCTTCCAGGGTGCGATGAAACGCCATAACTTTGGTGGTAAGGAAGCAACCCATGGTGTGTTAAAAGCCCACCGTTCTATTGGTGGAACTGGTATGCGCGAATGGCCTGGTCGTGTTTTCAAAGGTAAGAAAATGGCTGGTCAGATGGGTAACGAGGTTGTTTCGGTCCAGAATTTGAAAATTTTCGGTACAGATTTGGAAGATAATTTGATTTTTGTCGAAGGTTCTGTTCCTGGTGCAAATGGTACATTTGTTTTGATAAATGACTCTGTCAAGAAAGATAATGGCGAATTGCCAGTACCAACAGTTGCACAGGTTAAAGAACAGGCTGAAACAGCAGTATCGGAAAATGCTGACACTGTCGCGGACACTGTCGCAGAAGGGCAGGGTGAATAATTATGCAAATAGATATTATAAATTTTGATGGGAAAAAGACCGGAAGTGCCGAGTTAAACGAAGCAATTTTTGGTTTGGAGCCACGCAGTGATATATTGCACCGCGTAGTAACTTGGCAGCGTGCTAAATCGCGTGCTGGTACACACAAGGTAAAAACTGTTTCCGAAGTTGAGGGCAGCAGCAAGAAAGCATTCAAACAGAAGAAAACTGGAAACGCACGTCAAGGTGAAAAAAAGAACGTTCATATGCGTGGTGGTGGAGTTGTACATGGACCGGTTGTGCGTAGTCATGCAATAGACTTGCCAAAGAAAATTCGCGCATTGGGTCTTAAAATGGCTCTCAGCAGCAAAGCGAAAGAGGGCAACCTTGTTGTGCTTGAAAGCGAGAAACTGTCTGCGGCCAAGACAGGTGCATTTGCGAAACAGTTAAAGAACTTGAACCTTACATCGGCTTTGTTTGTTGGTGCTGATTCATTGGATGATAACTTTAAGAAGTCTGCGGCGAACATTGCGAAAATAGACGCGTTGCCAACGATAGGCTTGAATGTTCTTGACATTTTGAATCATGAGAAATTAATAGTTACAGCAGACGGTCTTAAGGCAATAGAAGTACGTTTGGGCTAATTGGAGTTAGGTGGTTAAAATGGCAGAAAAAAAAGTAAAAGAAGTAAAAGCAGAAACCAAAGTCGCAGCAACTGCATGGGATTTTGACGTATTGCGTAAACCAGTTATTTCCGAGAAAGCGGCCAAGCTTTCCGAAAGCAACGGTGTCGTGTTTGAAATAAATTCTCGCGCGACAAAAAATGATGTTGCAAAAGCAATGAAAGCAATATATAATGTTGCGCCTGTGAAGGTAAATATTCTGAATGTAAAAGGGAAAGTAAAAACTTTCCGTGGTAAATCTACTGGCACTCAGAAAACGGTAAAGAAAGCGTATGTTACTTTGCCTGCGGACGCAAAACTTGAAATAGTTGCGGGCGCGTAGTAAAAATTGAAAAAGAAACTTTGACAGAGAACCTGTGATAAAAGGTATTATTGTCAGAGCGGTGTGCATAAGAACATGGATGCCGGAAACCGAAAAGAGAAGAAAATGGCACTTAAACAGTATAAACCAAATACACCGGGAACTCGCGGACTTGTGTTGGTAAGCCGCGAAGGTCTTTACAAGGGTAAGCCCGAGAAGTCATTGACCGAAGGTAAGAAATCCCACGGTGGTCGTAATAATTTTGGTCATGTGGTTGTTCCACACCAGGGTGGTGGTCACAAGCAGAAATATCGTTTGATTGACTTCAAACGTAAAAAGTTTGATGTTCCTGCAACAGTTTCGCGTCTGGAATATGACCCGAATCGTACGGCTTTCATTGCTTTGATTGAGTACAAAGACGGCGAAAAGGCTTATATAATTGCTCCGCGTAGTTTGAATGTGGGAGATGTTGTTATTTCTGGCAGTCATCAGGATATTAAGCCCGGTAATGCAATGCCGCTTAAGAATATGCCGATTGGTACGCTTGTGCATAATGTAGAGTTGAAGCCAGGTGCAGGTGGACAACTTGCACGTTCTGCGGGCTGTTATGCTCAGCTTATGGGAAAAGATGGTGTTTATGCCCAGATAAAAATGAACTCTGGCGAACTTCGCAAGGTCCACTCTGATTGTATGGCCACAGTTGGTTCTGTGTCTAATCCAGACCAAAGAAATGTTAATTTGGGTAAGGCTGGTCGTGCACGTTGGTTGGGAATTCGTCCTTCTACTCGTGGTATTGCGATGAACCCGAACGACCATCCGATGGGTGGTGGAAATGGTAAGTCCAAGGGTCATACTCCAGTATCAAGAACTGGTATACCGGCCAAGGGTTATCGTACACGTACAAATAAACTCACTGCGAAAATGATAATTCGCAGCAGACATTTGAATAAGAAGAAATAAGGTAAAAGACATGGCACGCAGCGTATGGAAAGGTCCCTTTGTTCACCCGAGCGTCTTGAAAAAGGCGGCCCGCGCGAACGAAACGAACGATAGAAAACCAATTAAGACATGGGCACGTGGAAGCACGATAGTTCCCCCTATGGTTGGCTTGACATTTGAAGTATATAATGGTCAGAAATTTATTCCAGTCTCAATTGTGGAAGACATGATTGGTCACAAACTGGGCGAGTTTTCACCAACTCGTACTTTCAAAGGCCACGCAGCAAACAAGAAAGCGGCCGCAAAGGGTAAGAAATAAAATCGGATTCGGATTCGGAATTCGGATGCAGGATGGTAATCCTCCAATTCGAGCCCAAATCCGGATGCCGTATCCGAAAAGGTAACGATTATGACAGAAAGAAGATACAATTTGAAAGACAACCAGGTTCGCGCGTTTAATAAACTGATTCGCGTAAGCCATCAAAAGTTGCAATTGGTTACGGACTTGGTGCGTAATTTGCCGGTTGCACGTGCGGTGGACGTTTTGAAATTTTCTAAGAAGCGTGTAGCTGGGGAAGTTTTGAAAACATTGTTGTCTGCGGTTGCAAATGCAGAGCACAATCAGAAATTGGATGTGGATACGCTTTATATCAAAGAGATTTGGTGTGGCAAAGCCCTTACAATGAAACGTATGTTTCCGGGCCCACGCGGTTCTGCGAAACCAATTTTAAAACCGTTCTCTAATTTGACGATTGTTTTGGAGGCAGGTGTTCCTGGACCAAAAAAGTCGGAAAAGAAAGAGTCAAAAAAGAAATAATGAAGTCGTGACGGTGGTAAGGTATAAACCGGAATAATGCGCAAGCATCAAGAACACTGGTCATAAAATTTAAGGAAAGAAGAGTATGGGACAGAAAGTATCACCAATTTCACAGCGCCTTGGAATAAACAAAGTCGCTGATTCTCGTTGGATTGCTGGCAAGCGTGATTATGCTACTGCTTTGGCGGAGGACGTGAAGATTCGCAAGTTCATAGAAAAAAAACTTAAAAAAGCGGGTCTTGCCAAGACAGTAATTGAGCGCTTTGCGAAAAAGATAGTTGTGACTATTCACACAAGCCGTCCTGGTATGATTATTGGAAAAAATGGTGCAGATATTGAGACCTTGCGCAATGATATAAAGAAATTGACCAAGAATGACCAGGTTGTTGTAAATATATTTGAAGTTCGTCGCCCTGATTTGAATGCGATGTTGGTTGCCCAGGGAATTGCACAGCAGATAGAAGGTCGTGTTTCGTTCAAACGTGCCATGAAGAAAGCTGTCCAGAATGCTCAGAAAGCAGGTGCTTTGGGAATCAAAGTAATGTGCGGTGGTCGTCTGAATGGTGCCGAAATTGCACGTAGTGAGCAGATTCGTGAAGGCCGTATACCTTTGCATACATTGCGTGCTGATATAGACTATGCGTCTATTCAGGCCAAGACTACGTACGGAGTTATTGGCGTAAAGGTATGGATTTACACCGGGGATGTTGTGAACAAAGAAAAGCTTGCGACAGAACGCGCTCGTCCGACAGAATATGCCGGAACAAGCGAGAGAAAAGAACAAAGAGTAAAATAATCGTATTAGGATTCTGATTTGAGTAATATTTCAAATCTGGGTCCTGATGCCGAATCCGAAAAGGGTTATTGAAATGTTAATGCCGACAAAGACAAAATTTAGAAAACAGCACAAAGGGCGCATTCATGGTGTAGCCAAGGGTGGAAGTGAATTGGCTTTTGGGTCTTTTGGGCTCAAGGCTATGTCGCCTGAGCGTGTGACTGCGCGTCAGATTGAATCCGCACGTCGTGCCATTACGCGTCACATGAAGCGTCTTGGTAAGCTTTGGATTCGTATATTTCCTGATGTTCCGGTAACCAAGAAACCAGCGGAAGTTCGTATGGGAAAGGGTAAAGGCGCGGTTGAGTATTGGGTATGCCGTGTTAAGCCGGGCCGTATAATGTTCGAGCTTGACGGAGTAAAACCAGAAATAGCACACGAAGCATTTGCTTTGGCGGCGGCAAAATTGCCTGTTCGCACGAAAGTTGTAGAACGCAAAGCTAACTAATTTATGTCCGAAAAGGTGATTGAAATGGCAGAAAAGAAAGTCAAAACGACAAAAGAAACAAAAGCAACCAAGGTGGATAATTCTGCGCTTAATAAAGAAGCGTTGGCGTCCAGGCTTGTGGACTTGAAGAAAGAAGCAATGAATCAGCGTTTTGCGCATACTGCAGGTCAGTTGCCCAAGACTCATGTTATACGTGGCACTCGTCGCGAAATTGCAAGGGTCAAAACCGCTATTAACGCCGGAAATAAATAAGGCCGAAAAAGGAAAATGTAAAATGCCAAGAAGAATACTGCAAGGAACTGTTACAAGTGTGGCCAATGACAAGACTGTTGTTGTGGAAGTAGAACGTCGCTTTCGTCATCCTATGTATGGAAAGTTCGTGAAACAGAATAAAAAATATAAAGCTCATGATGAAGCTAATGAATACAAAGTTGGTGAAATCGTTGCTATTGAGGAACATCGTCCGATTTCCAAGACTAAGTCTTGGACCGTCAAAGGACGTGTTGGTGTTGCCAAAGATACTGTGGTTGATGCCGAATAGTTTGGTTTGATAAACCGAAATTAAAGATTCTTTGAGGCCTTGTGCAGTCGGAATCTATAACAAAGCCGCGGGACTGCCGGGGCAGAGGAAAAGGACTTGTGCAAGCATAAGTCACAAATTAAGGTAAAAAGTTATGATACAAACAGAATCAGTATTGAATGTTGCAGATAACAGTGGGGCTCGTAAAGCTTTGTGTATCAAGGTTTTGGGCGGTTCTCATCGTCGTTATGCGTCGGTTGGTGACAAGATTGTTGTTGCGATAAAAGAGGCTATTCCGCGTGGAAAAGTTCAAAAAGGAACGGTACAGCGTGCTATAATTGTTCGTACAAAGTTCCCGGTTAAACGTGCCGATGGCTCTATAATCCGCTTTGACGACAATGCAGTTGTGCTTATCAACAAAAATAATTTCGAACCGATTGGAACACGTATTTTTGGACCAGTTGCTCGTGAAGTACGTCGCAAATATGATGTGCAAAAAATCGTGTCTTTGGCACCGGAAGTAATATAAAAAGGTAAAATTATGGCAAAATTGGCTTTAATAAACAAGCAGGCAAAGCGCGAAAAAATGGTTGCAAAACATGCAAAAAAACATGATGCAATCAAGGCTAAGATGTCTGTAAACGCAACCCCTGACGAACGTATGGAGGCCATGAAAAAAATGGCCAAATTGCCGCGTAATGCAAATAAAACTCGTTTGCATAATCGTTGCGCGATTACTGGACGTGCACGTGGGTTTTCTCGTTTCTTTGGTCTTTGCCGTCAACAGCTTCGTACGTTGGCTTCGGAAGGTCAGTTGCCAGGGGTCAGAAAATCATCCTGGTAAAATGAATTTTAAAGTGCTATAATGTGGCGCTTTGAAGAAAGATATTAATTTCGGTAATCGGCGAGGTGAACCGGAGTTAGAATTAATAGCCTCGCATAAAAGGTGTAAGTTATGGCTTTATCAAGTCCTATTGGAGATATGCTGACCCGTATTCGTAATGGTCAGAGCGCAGGCAAAGAAAGCATTCGTGTTCCGCACAGCAAGTTGCGTATTGCGATTTTGTCTGTATTGAAAGAAGAAGGTTTTATTGCGGCATTTCACGAAGAAAATCTTGATGAAAAACGCAAGGATATTATTGTTGATTTGAAATATGTTGGTGGCAATGGCGCTATCCAGGAAATAAAATTGGTATCAAAGCCTGGTCGTCGTGTATATTCCGGAAGTTCCAAGATGCCGAAAGTTCTTAATGGCTTGGGTATTTCAATTGTTTCTACCCCTAATGGCGTTATGACAGACCACAAAGCGCGCCAAATGAATGTTGGTGGTGAAATATTGTGCAACGTAATTTAATCATAAGGTTGAAAAAATGAAAATCAAGAAAGGCGACGAAGTCGTAGTAATTTCTGGAAAATACAAAGGCGTAAAAGGTGCTGTGATAAAGGCTTTGCCTACGGAATCTCGCGTTGTTGTTGCAGGTGTTAACCGCCGTAAATTCCATATAAAGCCAACCCAGGAAAATCCGGGTCACATAGAAGACCGTGAAGCACCAATACATGTATCTAACGTGGCGTTGTTTGATGCGAAGACGAAAAAGCCAAGCCGAGTTGGATATAAATTGGAAGGCGACAAAAAAGTTCGTATTTCAAAAAAGTCTGGCGAGAAGTTGGATAAATAGTAGATTTGCTTGACAAGTTGGTATTAATAAGCTAAACTCGTCAAGCGATTTTTTAAACCTGTCCGCTGTTACGGGCAAACAAAGGTGAGTAGAATGCAAAGCAGATTGCGTGAAATTTATGAAAAAAGTATTGTGCCAGAGTTAAAGAAAGAATTCGGCTATACCAATGATTTGGCTGTGCCAAAATTAACCAAGATTGTTCTTAATATGGGCGTTGGTGCGGCGGTTTCTGACAAGAAAAAGTTGGATTCTGCAGTTGCGGATTTGACGCTTATTGCGGCCCAGAAACCGGTTGTTACCAAGGCTCGTAAATCAATCGCTACGTATCGTTTGCGCGAAGGTCAGTCCATTGGCACCAAGGTTACTTTGCGTGGGAAACGTATGTATGACTTTTTGGACAAGCTGATTACAGTGGCATTGCCACGTATTAAAGACTTCGCAGGTCTTTCAAAATCTAAATTTGATGGTAATGGGAACTATGCCTTTGGAATTAAAGAGCATCTTATATTCCCGGAAATTTCGGTTGAAAAATTGGAAAACATAGTTGGAATGGACATCGTTATTGCAACGACTGCCAAAAACGACGACGAAGGGCGTGCATTGCTGACCAAGATTGGCTTGCCGTTGGTGTTGAAATAAAGTAACAAGTATTAAGTAATAAGTGATTTTACTTTTGCAAATAAAAAAGGTATGGTTTAGCATTTAATTTAAAGTGAGATTTATATTACTTGCTATTTCTTACTTCACGGAGTGTATTATGTCAAGAGCGGGAAAATATCCAGTTGAAATAAAAAGCGGTGTAACAGTTGCTATCGTTGGTGACGAGATTGTTGTAAAAGGTCCCAAAGGCGAATTGAAAATTGCGCTTAATACCAAGAACGCGGGTCTAGTTGATGTTAAAATTGAAGATGGCAAAGTTGTTGTTGTCCCAAAAGATGCTGAAGACAAGGCTAGTCGCGCGATGTGGGGAACAATGACCCGCAATATCAAGCAAGCGGTTACCGGTGTTACCGATGGATTTCATATAAATATCAAGATGAAAGGCGTTGGTTTCAAGGCTTCTGTCAAAGGCAAAGACTTGGTTTTAATAGCTGGTTATTCTCATGATGTAGTTTTACCGATACCAGATGGTTTGTCTATAGAGATTGGTGCGATAGAAGGTGGTATAGTGAATTTTAAAGTTCTGGGCATAGATAAAAATAAGGTTGGTCAGTTTGCGGATAAAATTTGCAAAGTTCGCAAGGTAGAGCCTTATAAAGGAAAAGGTATTTGGCGCGAAGGCGACTATATCGTTCGCAAGGAAGGCAAGAAGAAGTAATAGAAATGAACTTTGGAACATTGGCGAATTTGTCGCAAGAGGTTGTGTTTGATTCGGTTGTTGCAATATCCTCGGTTTTGCTGTTGTCAGGGGTATGTTTTTATGCAAGAAAGTGTTTGAATAGTTCTGGTGCTGCTAGACGGAGACTGGAATTTCAGAAATGGAAAAATAACAGCAAAGTAAAATAAGAGCCTCCGCTGTTACGGGGGACGAGTAAAAAAAAGGACAAAAAATGTTAAATCATTTGACAAGTGAAGAAAGGCGGATATTGGCGAACCGCGGTGCACTTAAAAGAAAGAATCCCGGTAAAATTCGTTTGTCGGTTTTTCGTAGTGGTCGTCATATTGAAATCCAGGCCATAGATGATGTCAAAGGTCATACCGTTTGTGCTGCGTCAAGCAAGGAAAAAGATTTCAAGAACAAAGGTTGGGACGTCGCTGGTGCCGATGCTTTGGGTGCTATTTTTGCCGAGCGTGCAAAGAAAGCGAAAATTTTGGACATTTGTTATTTTGACCGTGGTGGCTATCGCTATCATGGTCGGGTCAAAGCCTTGTGCGAAGCGATTCGCAAAGGCGGGGTAAAAATTTAATCAATGTTCATTGTTCATTAAAAAGGTAAAATTATGGCACGTTTTGAAGATAAAAAATTACAAGATAAAGACATGGGTTTGACAGATAAACTGGTTTCGATTAACCGTGTGTCGAAAACTGTAAAAGGTGGTCGCACCATGTCATTTAGCGCTTTAGTTGTCGTTGGTGACAAGGCGGGCAAGATTGGTTTTGGCAAGGGCAAGGCTTTGGAAGTTCAAAGTGCGGTTCAAAAAGCAACCAAGGCTGCGAAAGCAAAAATGGTTCGCGTGCCGCTTAAGGAAGGTCGTACTTTGCATCACGATATGACGGCCAAGTATGGTGCGAGTAAACTTGTTATGCGCAGCGCTACGCCAGGTACAGGGATAATTGCGGGTGGTGCTTTGCGTGCTGTGTTTGAATGTCTTGGAATTCGCGACGTTGTGGTAAAATCGCAGGGCAGCAATTGTCCAAACAACATGGTTCGTGCGGCATTTCTTGGATTTTCGAAAATGAATTCTCCGAAATCGGTTGCTGCGCGACGTGGTAAGCCGGTTGCGGAAATAATCGCCGGACGTGACGGAAAGAAGACAGAAGAAACAGAGCAATAGGTAGGAGCGAGTTATGGCAACGATAAAAATAAAACAAATTAAATCAACTATTGGTCGCCCAGAAAGCCAGGTTAAAATCCTTCGCGCTTTGAAACTTGGACGTATTGGCAAGATTTCTGAATTGCCAGATACAGATTCTGTTCGCGGAATGGTCGCCAAAGTGAAACACTTGATAGAGATAATTTAACGGCATTCGAATCCGAATACGAAAAAGGTAAAAAAATGAAACTTAATGCATTGCAAGATAATTTTGGTGCAAGACCAAATGCCAAACGTGTTGGCCGTGGTATGGCTTCTGGTACAGGTAAAACTGCGGGTCGTGGTCACAAAGGTCAAAAGGCTCGCGCTGGTTCGCGTAAACAGGCGACATTCCAGGGTGGACAGATGCCAATTTTGCGTCGTTTTCCTAAATTTGGATTTACGAATCCATTTGCCAAAAAGTATGCGACCATTAATTTGGGCGACATTCAGAAATTCATTGAATCTGGCAAGATTGACTCTAAAAAGGAAATCACACTTGATTCTTTGCTTGAGGCCAAGATTTTAAATCGCAAGTTTGATGGACTTAAAGTTTTGGCCAAGGGCGAAATTAAGTCTGCTGTAAATATTGTTGCGACCAAGTTCTCGACCGCGGCGAAAGAAGCGATTGAGAAAGCTGGTGGTTCTATCAAATCTTAAGTTTCAGGGAAAGGGAGAGAGGCAACCAAAAGGACTCTAAGGTGAAATTTGAAGAAGTAAATTTTGATATGTTGCACCGCGGATTGAGAATTTTACAAAAAACGGCAAAGCGGAAAGATAGGGTTGATTTTTGGACAAAAAGAAATTACAGATTGGCGCTTAGCTTGATAAAATTAGCGACAGATTTGGAAGCCAGGAAAGAACATAGAATAGAACATGCTGCCCAGGCATTCAGAGGAAGATAAAATTTAACCCAAAAGGAGGGAAGAATGACAAATGAACAGAAAAACTTGATAACTAAAATCGTCGTCGGACTGGTTATATTTTTAATCGCTCTGTTTCTTATTGAGGTTTTGGGACAGTTTTTATCCTATTTTGTTGTCAAGGCAGTGATTGCGGTTGTTATAACTTGGTCTGTCCTTGGTATTGGTGGCCAGTTGGGGTTGCCGGGCTTTAAAAAAGAAAAGACAAAAGTAAAAAAGAAGAAATAAAGAGCGTTGGTGGTTAATGGTTTGTGTTGTATGGTAGTATATTTTCCAGCAACACGACCTTAACCACTAGCCACTAGCAACTATGAAAATGTTTACTGAATTTTTTTCCAAGCTCTCGGATTTGCAAAAGCGAATACTGTTTACTTTGGGAGCACTTATTATTTATCGTATTGGTTCGTTTATCCCGTTGCCTGGCGTTAATGCGTCGGCTGTTTTGCATTTATTCCAGGGAGAAGGTAGTGGAATGATGGGGATGTTCGATATGTTTGCGGGTGGTTCTTTGTCCAGAATGTCCGTTTTGGCGCTTAACATTTTCCCATATATATCCGCATCTATCGTTATCCAGCTTTTGACCGCGACGAGCAAATCGTTGAATGAATTACGCAAGGAAGGCGAATCTGGACGCATAAAAATTAATCAGTATACTCGTTATTTGGCGGTCGCTTTGGCGGTTGTCCAAGGATGGGCCATAGTCAAGGGACTTATGGTAATGGCGCCAGTAAATGGGATGACCGCGGTAATTAACCCGGGCTTTGCATTTGAGTTATCTGCTGTTTTGGCTCTTGTTGGTGGTACTGTTTTCGTTATGTGGCTTGCCGAACAGATTACTGCGCGCGGTATAGGCCAGGGTGCCTCAATGTTGATATTTGCGGGTATCGTTGCCGAGGTTCCAAGTGGTATTGCAAAGATGTTCTCGTTGGGTTCGGTTGGACAAATTTCACCTGCTATGATAGCCTTGATTATCGGGTTTGTTGTTGGTATCGTGGCGCTCATTGCTTTTGTGGAGCAGGCTCAGCGTCGGGTTCAGATTTTATATCCTCGTCAAGTAATGGCGAATGGAATAATGAATCAGAACTCTTCATATTTGCCAATCAAAGTTAATATGTCTGGTGTTATGGGCCCGGTTTTTGCATCAAGTATAATGATGTTGCCCGCTTTTGTGCAGCGTTTCGTGCAAAGTGAAAATCACGTCGTTCAAAGTATCATGGGCTTTTTGACTTATGGTACCTGGTCATATATGTTACTGTTTACATTGTTGCTTGTGTTCTTTGCGTACTTTCAAACTGCTGTGGTGTTTAATTCTGAAGAAACAAGTAATAATTTGAAGAATGCGGGTGGCTATATTCCCGGGGTTCGCCCGGGCGAGCAGACAATGAAGTTTCTTGACTTTATCGTATCGCGGACAACAACCATTGGTGCGGCGTATCTTGTTATAGTATGCGTTTTGCCAATAGTTTTAAATACTCGTTTCGGAATGCCGATAGTTGTTGGCGGAACAAGCGTTCTTATCGTTGCGGGTGTGGTTCTTGATACAATGAATCAGGTCCAGTCTTATCTTGTGGCGGGACGTTATTCTTCGGTCATAAAGAAAGCGCAGAAAAAAGGGCGATTCAGAGTTTAAGATTTGCGGGAAAATTTTTCGTAAATAGTTGACTTTTGCAACATTTTGTATAAAATTATGTGGCAAAAATAAAAAGGGTAGAGATTAACACGACAGTTAATCGAAGACATCTAAAAAAGGAAAAACAGTATGGCACGTATAGCAGGTGTAAATATTCCAGAAGCAAAACGCGTTGAAATAGCGTTGCAGTATATATATGGTATTGGTCCAAAACGAGCAAACCAGATATGCAAAGCCTTGAAGTTCAAGGATTCGTTGCGCGTAAAAGATTTGACTGATGCGGATATAGTAAATATTTCGAATTATATTGATGCGAATTTTAAGGTGGAAGGGGATGTTCGTCGCGAGATAGCAATGAATATCAAACGTCTTCAGGACCTTAAGTCGTATCGCGGGATTCGCCATCGTAACCGTTTGCCGGTTCGTGGTCAACGTACCCAAACTAATGCGCGTACCCGCAAAGGTAAACGTGTTGTTGTTGCCGGTTCGGCGTCCAAGGGTAAATAATAAAAGGGTAGAGGTTAACACGATAGTTAATCGATGACATCTAAAAAGGTAAAAAAATGGCAGTTTCAAAAAATACAAAAAAGAAAGTAGTAAAAAAAGTATCGCACGGTATTGCTCATGTTTTGGCAACCAATAACAATACGCGTATAACAATTACGGACCAAAGTGGTGCAGTGTTGGCATGGGCTACGGCCGGTGCGAATAACTTTAAGGGCGCCAAGAAATCTACGCCATATGCAGCAACTATTGTTGCGGAAAGCGTTGGCCGCAAGGTTGCGGAAATGGGCATGAAGACGGTTGATGTTTTGATGCGCGGAATAGGTCAGGGTCGTGAGAGTGCGGTTCGTGCGCTTGGGAATGCTGGCTTGATAGTTCAAAGCATAACTGATACGACGAGAATTCCACATAATGGATGCCGTCCGAAGAAAGCTCGTAGAGTATAGTTTTCTCCTCTGAATCGCCGCAATTGCGGCGATTTTTTTAGGTGTAGTAATTAGTATAAATTATGGGTGGGGTGGCTCGGGCAATGGTTCCCGCAATCTACATAGTTTCCGATGTTCACGAACAGCCCCCCCTCGCTGCGCATAAAAAGCGCCAGCGGTCCCCCCCCAGAGGGGGGACAATCCCGCACGGGTGTTCCAGAGCTTATTTT
>QMCE01863307.1_pt1 | contig 18998 bp, 19 predicted proteins | sample 1821851 | NCBI WGS metagenome assembly QMCE01 (sample SAMN09453174, study PRJNA476694) | Termite gut metagenome, whole genome shotgun sequencing project. | isolation source: worker | host: Odontotermes sp. | place: South Africa:Pretoria | collected 2016-01-28
TCATAGGGTGTGATTAGGTACTCCAGTTCGAAATCAGGCGTTTTATTCACATTGTTTTCATCGCGCACAACGCTGTCCGTGTACGAACCTTTCACGGCAAGTTCGATTTTGGACAGTTTACCGTTTGTGACTTCAATGTTGAATTTAAGCGACTTCAAAACAAGCGAATTGTCAATTATGTTGAAAACGGTATGCTCGTTTACTCCGGTAACATCCATACGGATCTTCATGAATGCCTGGGACATGGATCAGGGAAGATGTTGTCGGGGGTAACGACTGATGCCTTAAAGAATTACTACTCTACAATAGAGGAGACCCGGGCGGATTTGGAAAGGGCGGGGCGGCTGCTGCACAGCCGCCTTGCCGTGTTCATGGCGATGCAGACTGACGCGGTTGTCGGCACCGGTGGCCAGGTGGTGCGCGGGAACAACGTGCTGCCCGCCGCCGTCGTTTTGGTGGCTGGCGCTCTCACCTTGTGCCTGGCGTGGCGTCACCGTCGTCGGGCTGCGCTGGTGTCTGCCAGGCGGCAGGAAGAGTCGGATTGACTCGATTGAGCCGAGGCGGGGCGGGGTTATCCGGCTTGTGAGGCGATTGAGGGTATGAGGTGCGAAGCGGCGGATATACCCGATTGAGCCGAGGCGGGGTGGAGTTATCCGGCTTGTGAGGCGATTGAGGGTATGAGGCCCGCAGGGCCGATAGAATCAACCCCATGCCCACTGTTTTGACATCTCTTCCTGTCGGCGCGCGTGTTGGTTTGGCGTTCTCCGGCGGCCTCGACACCTCGTGCGCGGTCGCCTGGATGCGCGAGAAGGGGGCCGTGCCGTGCACCTACACGGCCGATCTCGGCCAGTACGACGAACCCGACATCGATTCCGTGCCCGGGCGGGCGGCGGCTTACGGCGCCGAGCTGTCGCGCCTGGTCGACTGCAAGACCGCGATGGTCGAGGAGGGGCTGGTCGCGCTGGCCTGCGGGGCGTTCCACATCCGCACGGCCGGCCGCATGTACTTCAACACGACCCCGATCGGCCGCGCGGTGACCGGCACCATGCTCGTCCGTGCGATGCGTGACGACGACGTGTGGGTGTGGGGCGACGGCTCCACCTACAAGGGCAACGACATTGAGCGCTTCTACCGCTACGGCCTGCTCGCCAACCCCAAGCTGCGCATCTACAAGCCGTGGCTCGACGAAGACTTCGTCGGGGAGTTGGGCGGTCGGGCCGAGATGTCGGCCTGGTTGCGTGAACGGGGCCTGCCCTACCGCGACTCGCAGGAGAAGGCCTATTCGACGGACGCGAACATCTGGGGCGCCACCCACGAGGCGAAGAAGCTCGAAGATCTCGACGTGGGCATTGAGATCGTCGACCCGATCATGGGGGTGCGCTTCTGGGATCCGGCCGTCGAGATCGCGACGGAAGACGTCACGGTCCGTTTCGAGCAGGGACGCCCGGTGGAGATCAACGGGCAGACGTTCGCCGACGCTGTGGCGCTCGTCCGCGAGGCGAACGCCATCGGCGGGCGGCACGGGCTCGGCATGTCCGACCAGATCGAGAACCGCATCATCGAGGCGAAGTCCCGCGGCATCTACGAGGCCCCGGGCATGGCGTTGCTGCACATCGCCTACGAGCGGCTCGTCACGGCCATCCACAATGAGGACACCTACGCGAACTACCAGATCGAGGGACGCCGTCTCGGTCGGCTCATGTACGAGGGCCGTTGGCTCGACCCGCAGGCGCTGATGATGCGCGAATCGCTGCAACGGTGGGTCGGCTCGGCCATCACCGGCGAGGTCACGCTGCGGCTGCGCCGGGGCGACGACTACTCCATCCTCGACACCGCGGGGCCGGCGCTGTCGTACCGTCCGGAGCGGCTGTCGATGGAGCGGGTCGAGGACGCGGCGTTCAGCCCCGTCGACCGCATCGGGCAACTCACCATGCGCAACCTCGACATCGCCGACTCGCGGGCGCAACTCGAGCAGTACACCCACCTCGGCCTCGTGGGCGGGGAGATCTCGCACCTGGTCGGTGAGTTGGAGCAGGGCCAGGCCGGGGCCATCAACGCTCTGCCCGCGGACGTGAGCGAAGAATCGCTGGCCGCGCAGCAGAACGCCTCGTTCGACACCGGAACGGACTAAGAGTCGGCGTCCGGACGCGGCGTGCGGGGCGGAACGCGTCTCCCGTCGTGCGACGGGTGAGCAGCGCGCATGCTCGGGATCGGACGTGCGGCTTGACGCTTGTTGGCGGCGGGCGCCGGGGCCGTGAGGCCGCCGTCGTCTGGTCCGTCTGGTCCAGCGGCGTATGGTCGGTCAGCGGTTTCTTGAACGTGACGGGTCGGCCGACGCCGCAGCGCCGGTGAGGCCGCCGTACCGCCGATCGCGCTGGGCGTATTGCTCGATGGCGGCCCACAGGTCGCGGCGGTCGAAGTCGGGCCACAGGGCGTCGCTGAAGACGAACTCGGCGTAGGCCGACTGCCACAGCAGGAAATTCGAGATGCGCTGTTCGCCGGACGTGCGGATGAACAGGTCGACGTCCGGGATCTCCGGTTCGTCGAGAAAGCGGGCGAAGTGCTTTTCCGTCAACCGGGTCGGGTCGAGCTCGCCCCGCACGGCGGCTTCGGCGACCCGACGGGCGGCGTCGGTGATCTCGGCCCGCCCCCCGTAGTTCATGCAGAACTGCAAGGTGAGTGTCCGGTTGTCTTTCGTCTGTTCCTCCGCCACCTGCAATTCGTGGATGACGCTGCGCCATAGCTTGGGTGTGCGTCCGGCCCAGCGGACACGGACGCCGAGGGCGTCCAGGTCGTCGCGACGACGGTGCAACACGTTGCGGTTGAAGCCGAGGATCCAGCGCACCTCGTCGGGGGAGCGCCGCCAGTTCTCGGTGGAGAAGGCGAACGCCGACAGGTAGGTCACGCCGATCTCGATGGCGCCCTCGATGACGTCGAACAGCGCCGCCTCGCCGCGCTGGTGCCCGTCGGTGCGGGGGAGCCCGCGCGCCTTCGCCCAGCGCCCGTTGCCGTCCATGACGATCGCCACGTGCCGGGGCACTAGCGCGGGCGGGATGGCGGGCGGCCGGGCTCCCGACGGATGTGGGGATGGCGGCTGCGGTGTATGTGTCACGACGACAGCCTACCGAGCGAGTTGCGACGTGAACCGAGGGCCGCGAGGGTTTGGTCGCGTGGTCGAGGTGGCCGAGCCGGGTGGCCCTGTGAGCCAGGACGGACTGGCGATCCTGTCGCCGAGCAGGCCGTCGCCATGATCGCCGGCAAGGCTGGGTCAGCGCGGGCCGGCGAGCCTCTCATTGAGGGGACGGCAGGGTTAGGCGATGGGGTGGCAGCGCTCCGTCGTGGCGCCCGACCGCCAAATGCGAGAAAAGTTGAGTCTAGTCCGCGCAACTCTTGACCTTTTTTGGGAATAGGCGCACACTGAGAGGTGTTAGCACTCATGTAGGTCGAGTGCTAAAGGCAATGACAAGAAGGAGTCTCAAGATGGCACGTACTTTTGATCCGTTCCATGACATGGATCGTTGGTTCGCTGACGTGAGTCGGACGGCGGCGGCAAACGCGATGCCGATGGACTTGTACCGTGAGGGCGACGCGTTCGTGGCGAACGTCGATCTGCCGGGGGTGGACCCGTCGACGATCGACATCGACGTGGACGACCGCACGTTGACGGTTCGCGCCGAACGGCCGAACCCGACGACGGAGGACCGCAAGTGGTTGGTGCGTGAACGCCCGGCCGGCACGTTCGCCCGTCAGTTGACGCTGGGCTACGGTGTCTCCCTGGACAAGATCGAGGCCAACTACACCGATGGCGTTTTGCGTCTGACCATCCCCGTCGCCGAAGAGGCCAAACCGCGCAAGATCGCGGTGACGCATCAGGCTGGGGCGCAGCGCATCGAGGGCCAGGTCGAACAAGGCTGAGACTAAAGCCGCCAACACGGTTTGTGGGCGTCACCCGTTCGGGGTGGCGCCCACACCTGTCATGACGTCCACTGGGCGGCGCCTGGTGATGCGACTAGATGAAGGCTCAGGCGAAAGCCGCCGACGCCTTCGTCAGTTTGGTCACCTGGGGCTTCGTCAGTTTGAGTTTCATGCCGGCCAGCAGCGTGTCGACCTGCTCTGGCGAACTGGCGCTCGCGATGGGCGCGGTGACGCACGGTTGGGCCCGCAACCAGGCCAGTGCGACCGCCGCCGGTTCGGTGTTCACCTTGTCGGCCACGTCGACCACCGCGTCGACCACGTCGAAGCCCGCATCCGTCAGATAGGGCTTGACGTGGGCGGACCGAGCGCCCCGCACCGTCTCGTCACGGGAGTATTTGCCGGTGAGAAAACCGGCGGCGAGGCTGAAATAGGTCATGACGGCGAGCCCGTATTCGCTCGCCACCTGAGCTAATCCGCCAGTCTCGACGTCCGCTCGGTGAACGAGATTGTATTCGGGTTGCAGCGCCACCGGGCGGGCATAGCCGAACTGGTCGGCGACCGCGATGACCTCGCGCGCCCGGTCGGCAGAGAAATTCGACAACCCATAGTGACGGATTTCTCCCGCTTTGATCATCTGGTCGAATGTGCCGACCCATTCCTCTGTGGGCACATTCGGATCGTCCTGGTGTGCGTAGTACAGGTCGATAGTTTCGAGGCCGAGCCGCCGCTTGGAGCCGTCGAGGCAGACGCGCAGGTTCGCCGGGCGAAGGCCGCGATGGCCGGGAAGTTTCGCCACTTTCGTCGCGACCACCAGCCCCTGGCTGCCGCCGCGTTTACGCAACCAACCGCCGAGAACCCGTTCAGATTCCCCACCGGAATGGCCCGGCACCCATGCGGAATAACTGTCCGCCGTGTCAATGAAATTGCCACCGCCCGCGACAAAGGCGTCCAAGATTTGCTCGGAGGTGGCCGTATCGGCTGTCCAGCCGAACACATTGCCGCCGAGGCACAATGGCGACACGCTCAGTGTTGAGATTCGCTGCATGAACACACATTACGTTGGAATGCGCTTTTCGGCTACCCATACGCCCACTGTCGCGTCGGTTTGAGGCGGCGGATCGCGGCGTCCCATCCGCTCTGGCGGCGGGCGTTCGTCGGGTCGCGGCGGGCGGCGTGGTGGTTCCGCGCGTCCGGCACGGCTGCCAGGCGTCGGCGAGAGACAATGAGGACGTGCCAACATATCGAGATGAAGCCGTGGTGCTGCGTACCCACAAGCTGGGTGAAGCCGACCGGATCATCACCATGTTGTCGCGCTGCCACGGCAAGGTCCGGGCGGTCGCGAAGGGCATACGCAAGACGTCATCAAGATTCGGCGCTCGGCTTGAGCCGTTCAGCCAGGTCGACCTCCAGTTCGCCACGGGCAGGACGCTGGACGTCATCACGCAGGCCGAGACGATCCGGGCGCACTCGGGGGCGCTGGGCCGCGACTATCAGCGTTACACGGTGGGCCAGGTCATGGTGGAGGCCGCCGACCGGCTCGTCGCCGAGGAACGCGAGCCGGCGTTGGCGCAGTATCTGTTGCTTGCCGGCGCGCTCAACGCGCTCGCGCACGATCCGGCGCGAGACGACCGTCCCCCGGTGATGCTCATGGACTCCTACCTGCTGCGGGCACTGGCGGCGGCCGGCTATGAGCCAGCGTTGGACGACTGCGTTCGCTGCGGCGCCCCCGGCCCGCATGCGGCGTTCAACGTGCACGCGGGTGGCATGGTGTGCTCGCGCTGCCGTCCACCGGGCTCGGTGCACGTCAGCTCGGAACTGCGCACTTATCTTCGAGCGTTGCTCACGGGCGACTGGACGGCGGCGCGGCAGGCACCCCCGGCCGCGATGACGTTCGCGAGCGGCATCGTCGCCGCGTTCGCCAGCTGGCACCTGGACCGGGGCATCCGGTCGTTGGGCTTGGTGCCGCGGGGCGGCTTCTCGCCGGGCTCCGCGGCCGAGCCTGGGTCACGAGAGCCGGACGTGGCACGTGGGCCGGAGGCGATGGCGCTGTCCAGGAGTGAGGAGACGCGATGATGCGTGACGAGCTGTTCGACTACCACTATCCGTCGCGGCGGCTGGTGCTCTATGGGGGACGCGGCGCGGTGGGCACGTCCCAACACCTGGCGGCGCAGGCCGGGCTTGACGCGCTGAAGAACGGTGGCAACGCCATCGACGCCGCCGTGACCGCGGCGGCCTGTCTGGTGGTGCTGGAGCCGACGTCGACGGGGATCGGCGGCGATGCCTTCGCTATCGTCTCCACCAAGGACGGCCTGGTCGGTCTGAACGCCAGCGGGCCGTCGGCGATGCGGTCCGACGCCGACTACCTGAAGCGCAAGGGCTTTCAGACCATGCCTGAGAAGGGCATCTACCCGGTGACCGTGCCCGGCGCGCCGGCGGCTTGGGCCGAGCTGACCAGCCGTTTCGGCCGGCGGACGCTCGCACAGAACCTCGAAGCGGCCATCGGCTACGCACAAGACGGTTTCGTCGTCTCGCCGGTGCAACACCGTGCGCTGGCGGACGGCTACGCGTTGTACCACGGGCTGGCGGCGGGTGGCCACCCCGAGTTCTTCACGTGGGAGCAGGCCATGTGCCCGGACGGCCGCGTCCCCGAGGCGGGGGAACGGCAGCGCCTGCCGCTGCACGCGGACAGCCTCAGACTGATCGCGGCCGGTGGCGCGGAGGCTTTCTACACCGGTGACCTGGCGGCGCGGCTGGACGCCTTCTCGTGCCAGTACGACGGCTTCCTGCGGCAGGAAGACTTCGCCGCCTACCAGCCGCAGTGGGTCGACCCGGTGTCGGTGAATTACCGGGGCTACGACGTCTGGGAGCTGCCGCCGAACGGGCAGGGCATCGTCGCCTTGATGGCTCTCAACATCCTGAAAGGTTTCGACTTCGACGACAAGGACAGCGTCCTGACCTGGCACCGGACGATCGAGGCCGTGAAGCTGGCATTCGCCGACGGACTGCACGACATCACCGATCTGCGCCGTATGAGGGTGAGCGTGGCCGACCTGCTGAGCGAGGACTACGCGGCGGAGCGTCGTGCGTTGATCGGTGAACGTGCCCTCGTCCCCGCTCCGGGGACGCCGCCCAAGAGCGGCACCATCTATCTCGCCGCGGCCGACGACGAGGGGACCATGATCTCCTACATCCAGAGCGTCTATCAGCCGTTCGGGTCAGGGCTGTTCATCCCGGGCACCGGCGTCTCGCTGCAAAACCGGGGGGCGGAGTTCAAGCTGGATCCGGCGCACGCGAACTACCTGGAACCGAACAAGCGCACCTTCCACACCATCATCCCCGGCTTCCTGACGAAGGACGGCGCGCCCGTCGGCCCGTTCGGGGTGATGGGCGCCTACATGCAGGCGCAGGGCCACACCCAGGTGATGATGAACACCATCGACTTCGCCATGAATCCGCAGCAGGCGCTGGACGCCCCGCGGTTCCGGTGGGATGAGGGCCTGCGGGTCAACGTCGAGGAGAGCGCCGGGGACGCGATCCTGCAAGGTCTGGCCGACCGTGGGCACGAGGTCGTCGCCACGCCGGTGGATCCGATGTTCGGGCGCGGCCAGATCATCTGGCGGGACGGTGACGGCTTCGCCGCCGGAACGGAGCCGCGCATCGACGGCGCCATGGCGATGTGGTGAGGGCTGGCGTCGACGCGTGATCGGCCAGCCTGTGGGCGTCAGCAGTTCGAGCAGCGGCCGAAGAGCTCGATCTCGTGGTCGATCTCGGTGAAGCCGTAGGCGTCGCCCAGGGACCCGACCCAGGTCTCGATGTCGGGCAGCGCGATTTCGACCGTCCGGCCGCAGACCCGGCAGACGAGGTGGTGGTGGTGCCCGGCCGAGCAGCGACGATAGGCCGTCTGACCGTCGGCTGTGCGCAGCGCGTCGACCTCGCCGCTCTCAGCCATGGCCTGCAACGTGCGGTAGACGGTCGCCAGGCCGACGGCCTCGCCGTGATCGCGCAGGGTGTCGTGCACCTCTTGCGCGGTCTGGAACTCGGCTGAAGCGGCCATGACGCGGGTGATGGCGTCGCGCTGTCGCGTGTGCCGGAGGGTGGTGGGGCTCGTCACGAGGATCTCCCGTCTGCGCGCCGTGATGGATGCCACTCGTGCTGGTGGCGGTGCGGGCGTTGCCGCCGACGGGTCGGATGCGGGCCGGCGGTGTCCGCGGCGAACGACTCCAGGCCGGTTTCGGAGCCGGCGTCCGCGGGCGGCGTCCGGCGCTGGGTGCGTTCGAAGCGTCCCGTGAGCGGCAGCGTCACGATGAAGATGATGATCGCGAGCACGACGATGAGCGACCCGGGCGGCGCGTTGAAGTAGGCCGAGCCGATGACGCCGCCGGCGGCGGCGATCACGCCCAGCACCATCGAGAGGCCGTGCGCGCGGCGGAAACCGGTCACGAGGTTGTTGGCGGTGGCCACCGGCACCACCATGAGGGCGCTCACCATGAGCAGGCCGACCGTCCGCATCGACACGGTGATCGTGACCGACGCGAGCACGACGATCAACAGGTTGTAGAAACGCACCGGCAGGCCGAGCACGCGCGCGTAGTCCTCGTCAGTGCAGACGGCGAAGAGCTGCGGCACCAGGCCGACGGCCGGTATGAAGACGAGCGCGCCGAGCACGGCGATGAGGATGAGGTCAGGCGTCGAGATCGTGAGCAGCGAGCCGAACAGGTAGGCCGACAGCGCGCCGGTGCCCTGCCCCGCGATGCCGGCGAGCAGCACGCCGGTGGCCAGGCCGCCATAGAAGAGGATCGCCATCGCGACGTCCGCGCTCGTCTTGCCCGACGAGCGGAGCAGCTCGATCACGACGGCGCCGGCGATGGCGACGATGACGGCGACGGGCAATGGGGCGAGGCCGGTGGCGAGTGCCAGGCCGACGCCGGCGATGGCGACGTGGCCCAAGCCGTCGCCGAGCAGGCTGAGCCGCCGCTGGACGATGTAGGTGCCGACGGCGGGGGAGACGAGCCCGGCGATGAGAGCGGCGATGAGGGCGCGTTGCATGAAGGCGACGGTCAACAACATGTCAGGCCTCCACCGTTCCGGGCAGCAGCGGGTCGCTGTGGGACACCCACTCCACCTCGTGGTCGTGTGCGTGCGTGTGCGGCGTGCCGGGCGGCAGCACCTGTCCATCGCGCAACACCACGACGCGATCAATCAGCGGTTCCAAGGCCCCCAGCTCGTGCAGCACGATGAGCTGGGTGACGCCGCCCTCCTTCAGGGTGCCGAGCATGACGGCGAGCGACGCCTGCGCCTCCACGTCGACGCCAGCGAGCGGCTCGTCCATCACGAGCAGCTCGGCCTGCGAGGCGAGCGCCCGGGCGATGAGGACACGCTGCTGCTGTCCGCCGGACAGCTCACGGTAGGCGCTGTGCGCGCGATCGGCCATGCCGACCTGGGCGAGGGCTTCGGCGACCAGCGTGCGGTCGGCCGCGGTCGCGCGCTGGAACGGGCGGCGGGCCGCCACCCGTCCTGTCGAGACCACTTCGCCGACGGTCGCGTGCGGCAGTTGGACGGACGCGCGCTGCGGCACGTAGCCGATGCGGAACCAGTCACGAAAGCGCGCCAACTCTTGGCCGAACAGTTGGACGCTGCCCTGTTGGTAGGCCGTGAGACCGAGGATCGTGCGCACCAACGTCGTCTTCCCCGAGCCGTTCGCGCCTTCGAGCACGATGAGTTGCCCGGCCTTCACGTCCATGGACACCGACCGCAACACCGGTTGCCCGCCGAGCATGACGGAAACATCACGAACGCCCACCACGGGGGTGGGCGTCGCGGGGGCGTCCGCGCTGGCGGACGTTTGTCGAGGGGCGGTCACGCGCAGCCGTTCGCGGTGCGCAAGGCGGTGAGGTTGGCGTCCATGACACTAAGGTAGTCGGTTCCGCGCGAGTCGGGCGTGATGCCTTCGAGGGGGTCGAGCACGTCGGTCTTGAGGTTCAGGTCGTGGGCGACCTGCTCGGCGACCGTGCGGGGCACGAGCGTCTCGTAGAAGATCGTCGTGACGCCGTACTCCTTCGCCAGTTGGTGCACCTCGGCGAGGCGGGCGGCGGACGGTTCGGATTCCGGGTCGAGGCCGTCGATGGCGACTTGCGTGAGGCTGTACCGGCTGGCGAGATAGCCGAAGGCCGCGTGCGTCGTGACGAACGCCTGCCGGTCACAGGTGGCCAACCCGTCGTGGAAACGTTGGTCGAGGGCGTCGAGGTCGTTGGTGAGCGACGTGAGGTTGGCCTTCGTGGCGTCCGCTGTGGCGGGGAACGCCTCCTCGAGCGCGGCGGCGATCGTGGCGCCCATCTGGGCGTAGCGTTCCGGATCGAGCCAGATGTGCGGGTCGAGCTGGCCTGGCGCCTCGGCGTGGTTGTCTGCCCCCTCGTCGCCGTGGTGTTCGTCGCCTTCGTCGGCGAGCGGCACCATGTCGATGCCCTGGCTCACGTCGACGGCCGCCGCTGGCGTCGTGGCTGAGATGGCGTCGTCGACGGCGGGCTGGAAGCCCTTCTCGTAGACGACCAGATTGGCCGTCGCCACGCTTTGGACCTGTTGGGCCGAGAGCTCGAGATCGTGCGGCTCGGCGCCGGCTTGGACTAGGTTGGTGACCTGTGCGTCGGGGGCGAGTCGGCTGGCGAGGTACTCCAGGGGGTAGCTGGCGACCACGATCACGGGGCCATCTGTGGCGGTTGCGCCTCCCGAAGCCGCGGGCGCGGACGGGGCAGAACAGGCCGTGACGGCCAGGAGGGCGGCGAGAGCAACGGCGGCTCGAGGTTTGATGAACATGAGAACTATTATCAATAAGGCTCCTCGTTTTGTCCACTCCGGTGTGCGACGTTGGCCTCAGTTGGCGGGTTAAGGCTTGGTGATGTGCTCGGGTTGGGAAGCGGTCGCCTCATGGGGAGATTGATTGGGCGGTGGGGACGACGTGTGACGGCGGTCAGTGCCGCGGACGAGCGGGGCTTGATTAGGCTGGCCCCAGGATTCGTGATGATTGGGAGGGTCTGATGGGCCAGATCGCTATTGTGCAGGCAGATATCACCACGCTGAAGGTGGATGCCATCGTCAACGCAGCCAATTCGTCGCTGTTGGGCGGCGGTGGGGTCGACGGCGCGATCCACCGGGCCGCCGGACCCGAGCTGCTCGCCGAGTGTCGTGAGTTGCATGGCTGTTCCACCGGCGACGCCAAGATTACGCAGGGCTACCGCTTGCCCGCGACGTATGTCATCCACACGGTCGGCCCGGTCTATCGCGACGGGCAGCACGGCGAGCCGGCGTTGTTGGCCTCCTGCTATCGGCGGTCGTTGGAGCTGGCGGAGGAGCGCGATGTGGCGACGATCGCCTTCCCGTGCATCAGCACGGGCATCTACCGTTACCCGTTCGACGACGCCTGCCGGGTGGCGCTGGGCGTCATCACAGAGTTCTTGGCGGCGAACACAGTCTTGCGGCAGGTCACGTTGTGCTGCTTCGGTCGGGCCGACTACGTCCGCTATGGGCAGATCGCCCGCGAGCTGGGCGTCGAATTGGCTGACTAGCTCCGGCGTCGCGTAGGCGGTGCCGCCGTCGCGCCCACGAAATGGGACAAACTCGCGTCTCAATGACTGTTCGGTGGCTGTGGAGCCCCTTGTGTCTCGTGAGGTGCGATTTTGTCCCATTTCGTGTGGCGGGTGGGGCATGGGGTCGTGAGGCGTACGGTCGGCGGCTTGAAGATCCACTCAAGGCGGCATATTGTGTATGTACGATATACACAATCATTGAGGGGTGGCGACATGGCCGCGTTGCTGACGGTTGAAGGGTTGACCAAGCGTTACGAGGGTTTCACGCTCGGTCCGATCTCGTTCGAGCTGGAACCTGGCTACATCATGGGCTTCATCGGGCGCAACGGTGCTGGCAAGACCACCACGATCAAGTCGATGCTCAACATCGTGCGGCCGGACGCGGGACGGGTGACGCTGGCCGGGCTCGACTACGCGCATCACGAGCTGGAGCTCAAGCAGCAGGTCGGGCTGACGCTCGGCGGTGTCGACTTCTACCCGAAGCGCCGCCTGTCGCTCATCACGTCGGTGGTGCGTCGCTTCTTTGGCAACTGGGACGAAGCCGCCTATGAGCGCTACCTTGAACGCTTCGAACTCGACCCCGGCAAGCGGGTCAACCAGCTTTCCGCCGGCATGAAGGTGAAGTATTCGCTGGCGCTCGCCCTCTCCCACCGTGCGCGGCTGCTCATCTTGGACGAGCCGACGTCGGGGCTCGACCCGGTGTCGCGGGACGACATGCTCGACGTCTTCCGCGAGGTGATCGAGGACGGCGAACGTTCGATCCTGTTCTCGACGCACATCACGTCGGATCTCGACAAATGTGCCGACTTCATCACCTATATCCGTGACGGGCAGTTGCTCGTCAGCACCGACCGCGACGACTTTCTCGACGGTTACCGGCTGATCGCTGGCACGGCTGAGCAACTGGCGGACGTCAGGGACAAGCTGGTCGGCTTCAAGACCAGCGCCTTCGGCTTCACCGGCCTGGCGCGCACGGCCGACATCGCTGGGTGGACACAGCTCAAAGTCGCACCGGCCGACATCGAATCGATCATGGTGTACCACGAGCATTCCGAGCATGAGAGCGAAGAGAGGGCAGCCTGATGGTCAACCTCATGGTGAAAGAGCTCAGGCTCAACGTGCTGCCCGGCTTTTACCTGTTCCTGCTGTTCGGCGCGCTGTTGCTGATACCGACGTGGACGTTCTACATCGCGTTCGCCTACATTTTCCTGCTGTTTCTCAACATCACCCAGTTGGACCGGGCCAACGCCGACCTCATGCTGTCGGCGACTTTGCCGATCCGGAAAGCCGAGATCGTCTACGCGCGTGCCCTGACCGTGGTGTTTTTCGAGTTGGCGACGATCCTGGTCTCCGTCCCGTTCGCCGTCGCCCGCCACGCGTTGTACAGCACGGACAACCAGGCGTGCATGAACACCAATCTGGCCTTCTACGGGACGATGATGCTGATGTTCGGCCTTTTCAACGTCGTCTACTTCGCGACCGCGTACACCAAGCCCTATCGGCTGGCCTGGCCCCTGCTCGGCGGCACGCTGATCTCCCTCCTGCCGGTCGCCGCGCTCGACACGCTGGTGATGGTGCTGCCGCAGTTGGCGATCTTCAACGATCGTGGCCTCGGTCACCTTGACGCGCAATTGCCTGTGCTCGCGGTCGGCCTGGTGGTGTGGGCTGGCCTGACCTGGCTCGGCGCCCGTCGGGGCGCGAAAGCCTTCGCCCAGGTGGATTTGTGAGTTGCATCGTGGGGCAGGGCTGCCAGCCAGTCTGGAGCGGCCTCAAGGTTCGGCGTCCGCGTCGTGCACGAATCGCTCGTGGGTTCTTGCCGGAGGGGAAGTGAATGGACATCGCGCTCACACCGGGTGGTGACCAGCCGATCTATCGACAGATCGCCGATCAGCTCTCCGCGCAGATCCTCAACGGGACGCTCCCGCCGGGCACACCCTTGCCGCCGATCAGGACAGTGGCGCGCGAACTCGAGGTGAGCGTCATCACGGTCAAGAAGGCGTGGGAAGAACTGGAGCGTGAAGGCTTCGTCGACGCGATCGTCGGCAAAGGCAGTTTCGTGTCGTCGCGGGCGGCCGGCGACCTGGCCGGCAAGCGGACGGCTGTGGCCGCCGAGCGCTTGCGCGAGGATGTCGCCTTCTGTCGCCAGATGGGCCTGACGAAAGACGAACTGGTCGAACTGGTCGTCAGGGCGTTTGACCAACCTGAGGGGCGATGACGTCGCCGCGCCACGATAACCTATGAAGGCGGGCTGCCACCCGGGCAGTCGCGCGACCACAAGGAGTGACCATGGCCAGCCGCCTCGACAACGTCATCAGCCTCACCAAGCGCCGCGGGTTCGTGTACCCCTGCGGCGAGATCTACGGCGGCACGCGCGCCGCCTGGGACTACGGTCCGTTCGGCGTCGAGCTGAAGAACAACATCAAGAACCAGTGGTGGCGGTCGGTGGTCCAGGGCCGCGACGATGTCGTGGGCCTGGACTCGTCCATCATCCTGCCGCGCGATGTCTGGGTGGCCTCCGGCCACGTCGGCGTCTTCTCCGATCCGCTGACGGAATGCCTCTCCTGTCACAAGCGCATGCGGGCCGACGAGCTCGAAGAGGCCTTCGAGCGCAAGCACGGCCGTCCGCCCACGGGCATGGACGAGATCCACTGCCCCGAGTGCGGCACGCTGGGCCAATGGACGGCCCCGCGTGACTTCAACATGATGCTCAAGACCTACCTGGGCGTCATCGAGGACGAGTCCGGTCTGCACTACTTGCGTCCGGAGACGGCGCAGGGCATCTTCATCAACTTCAAGAACGTCGAAGGCACGGCCCGTCTGAAGCTGCCGTTCGGCATCGGCCAGGTCGGCAAGTCGTTCCGCAACGAGATCACGCCGGGCAACTTCATCTTCCGCACCCGCGAGTTCGAGCAGATGGAGATGGAGTTCTTCGTCCGGCCCGGCACCGACGAGGACTGGCACCAGTACTGGATCGACACCCGCACCGCCTGGTACACCGACCTCGGCATCTCGGCCGACAACCTGCGCCATTACGAGCATCCGAAGGAGAAGCTCTCCCATTACTCGAAGCGCACCGTCGACATCGAGTACCGCTTCGGCTTCCAGGGCAACGACTGGGGCGAGCTGGAGGGCATCGCCAACCGCACTGACTTCGACCTGACGACGCATTCGAAGCATTCCGGCGTCGACCTGTCCTACTTCGACCAGGCGGCGGGCGAGCGCTTCATCCCTTACGTCATTGAGCCGGCGGCCGGTCTGACCCGGTCGATGATGGCCTTCCTCGTCGAGGCCTACACCGAGGACGAGGCGCCCAACACGAAGGGCGGTGTCGACAAGCGCGTCGTGCTCAAGCTCGACCCGCGCCTCGCCCCCGTCAAGGCCGCCGTACTGCCGCTGTCCCGCAACGAGGCGCTGTCGCCCAAGGCGCGCGACCTGGCCGCCGAGCTGCGCAAGCTGTGGAACGTCGACTTCGACGACGCCCAGGCCATCGGCCGCCGCTACCGCCGTCAGGACGAGATCGGCACGCCGTTCTGCGTGACCGTCGACTTCGACACGCTGGACGACAACGCGGTGACGATCCGTGAGCGCGACACGATGACGCAGGAGCGTGTGTCGCTCGACCAGGTGAAGGGCTATCTTGCCGAACGTCTCGCCGGCTGCTGAACCGGTCGGGGCGACGCCGGCGGCGGCGTCCTCCTGGCGCCGGCCGCTGGTTCTCGGCTCGTTGACGGTCGATCCGCCGGTGGTGTTGGCCCCGATGGCGGGCGTGACGAACGTGGCCTACCGGACGCTGTGCCGCGAGCAGGCGTTGGCCGGGCTGGGCGGTGGCGCAGCCGATGTGGCGTCGGACTCGCTGGCGGGCCCGACGGACGACCTGCCTCCCGTCGGGGCTGGACGGGAGACGAGACGGCCGTCACCGAACGCTGAGGCGGCGACGCCTGGCACTCTTTCTGCCGGGCTGTACACCTGCGAGATGATCACGGCCCGGGGCATCACCGAGCGCATCCCGAAGACGTTCGACATGCTCCGGTTCGGTGAGGGCGAGACGCGTTCGGTGCAGCTCTATGGGACGGACGCCGCCGTGCTGGCCGAGGCCACCCGCGTCGTCTGTGGCGAGTTCGGCGTCCAGCACGTCGATCTGAATTTCGGCTGCCCGGTGCCGAAGGTCACCCGGCGGGGCGGCGGCGGCGCGCTGCCCTGGAAGCTCGACCGGCTGGAGGCCATCCTGCGTCAGACCGTCCAGGCCGCCGAGCCGTTCGGCGTGCCGGTCACGATCAAGACGCGCGTCGGCATCGACGACGACCACCTCACCTATCGCGACGCCGGTCGTCTCGCCGAGCAGGCGGGCTGCGCCGCTGTCACGCTGCACGCCCGCACCGTGCTGCAGGCCTACGGCGGCCAAGCGGCCTGGGACCGCATCGCCGATCTCGTGTCGCTGGTGAGCATCCCGGTGATCGGCAACGGCGACATCTGGGAGGCGGCTGACGCCTGGCGCATGATGCGCCAAACGGGCTGCGCCGGCGTGATGATCGGGCGTGGCTGCTTGGGGCGCCCGTGGCTGTTCCGCGACTTGGCGGAGATGTTGCGGGGTCGCGATTTGGCGGAGATGTTGAGGGGTCGCGATTTGGCGGATACGTTTGAGGCTCGCGATGTGGCGGATACGTTTGAGGCTCCCGATTTGGCGGATACGTCCGTCGGTGCGACGGCTCGCGCGCTGCCGACGCTCGGGGAAGTCGCGGCGATGGTGCGGCGTCACGCTGAGCTGTTGGCCGGTTTGCGCGACGAACCGCACGGCCTGGCCGACTTACGCAAACACATGGGCTGGTATTTCAAGGGCTTCCCGGTGGGCGGTGACTTACGTGGGGCGCTGGCCCGCGTCTCCAGCTTGGCTGAGCTGGACGAGCTGCTGGCCCGTCTCGATCCGGACGCCCCGTTCCCCGTCGCTGAACTCGGCTCGCCGCGGGGCCGCCAGGGCAATCCGCGAGCGCGCGTCGTCTTGCCTTACGGTTGGTTCGACAGCCGCGCATTGGGTGACGCCGTCATCGTCGACGAGGGAGGCGACGCGTCAGGCGGCTAAGGTCGCGTCATCTGAAACCGTCGTTGCCAGTCACCGGGCTGTCAACGGTGCGGCAGACCGGACGTGTCGCTTGGAGTTGCGACGAATGAGACGGTCATGGGAATGCGGGCGGTGAGGTGATGGGCCAGACGTGTCGCCCGAGACCGCTGTCACCTGAAAGGCAGCAGACACAGGCGTCAGAGGGCGGAAGAGCTGTCGCGCTCAGAGCCCCATGGTGGCCATCATGCCGGCCACCGCGATGAAGGCGGCGATGATCGGGGCGACGACGCCGACGATGATGCCCGCGACGCCCCACGGACGTCCGCGCTTGGTCGCCACGGCGACGATCGACACGACCCAGCAGGCGAGCCCGAGGAAACCCACGATGCCGATTGGCGTCATCATCGACATGAGGTTGGCCATCACGTCGGGCGGCATCGCATAGAAGCCGGACGTGTCGTACGGATCGGATGTGTTGGGCACGTACTGACCGCTGGCGACCAAGCCCCCCATGGTCGCGCCCAGCCGGAAGTACAACACGCTCATGATGATGCCGAGGATCACCACGCCGGCGAGGCCGACAATGCCGAGGATTGGCGAAGCCGCCGGTTTCGCGGGCTGCTCCGGCAGAGGGGCCGCAGGGTAGGCCCCGTACGCCGGGTATTCACTCGTGGAAGCTGGCTGCCCCCACGGTTGTCCCGGATACGGCGGGAGCGGATAGGCGGCTTGGGGAGCCACGTAGGGCGGTTGGTCCGTCGGATAGGGAGGTTGATCCGCTGGATAGGCAGCCTGCCCTGGGTAAGCGACTTGTCCCGGATACGGCGGTTGAGCACCCCAGGGGCCATACGGTGCCGTGCCATACGGCGGCACAGGATACGGGGCGGGCGAACCAGGGAACTGGGCTTCGGGGCCGGGCTGGGCTGGCGCGTCCGGTGCGGGCTGATCGGCCGGCGTCTCGTTGTTCCAGGGCGACGGAGCGCCACTAGGATCCATGCTCATTGACACATCCTAATGCCGCCCAGGCGGAGCCAGGCGTTCTTGGCGGTTGGAGACGGTGGCGCGCCACGCGCCTGATTGATCGGTGGGCGTCACGGAATTCGCGGTTTTGGACGGGATGCTCCGCTAGCGTGTCTTTGCTATCGTCGAGCTGCGCGGTCAAGGGCGTCGGTACGGCCTTGACCGTGTCGCCTGTTGATGGAGCGCGGTGATGGCGGACTTTCGGGGGGAGAGCCGAACGGATATGCGCGAAGATAGGCACATGGATGATCTGACGCAGCGTGCGGTCGAATGGGCGGGCACGATGGCAGGGCACCTGCGCGGCGACGTCGTGGTGGCCCACGACGGGCCGGCTGGCAGAATCCAAACGGGTGCCGTCGTCGACCGTCAGGCGCGTGAGCAACGTGAGGCGGCCACGCTGCGTCCCGGTGCGGCGAGGGCGCACGGCGCTGGTCACCGGGCGGTCGAGGAGGAGCCCGACCCGGAGCGCACCTGTTTCGAGCGTGACCGTGACCGCATCGTCCACTCGACGGCCTTCCGACGGCTGGCCGGTAAGACGCAGGTCGTCTTGTTCCCGACCGATCATCAGCGCACGCGGCTCACGCATGCGCTGGAGGTGGCGCAGGTGGCTCTGTCCATCGCGCGGGGCATCGGGGCGAACGCCACGCTGGCCGAGGCCATCGCGCTCGGGCATGACTGTGGTCATGGGCCCGGCGGCCATGCGAGCGAAGACGCGTTCGAGCCCTACATCCCCGGAGGCTACAACCACGCCCCTTGGGGGGCGGACATCGTGTTGGCCCCGCTCAACCTGTGCGCGGAGACCCTCGACGGTGTGCGCAACCATTCGTGGTCGCGGCCGACGCCGTCCACGATTGAGGGCGAGATCGTGAGCTGGGCTGACCGGATCGCCTATTGCGCGCATGATCTCGAAGACGCTGTCCGTGTCGGCGTCGTCACGCCCGACGATCTGCCTCCCCTGGTCGCCCAGGTCGCGGGCCGCACGCTGCGCGAGCAATTGGCGGCGTTCATCCGCTCGGTGATCACGATGACGACGGCGTCCGGCATGGTGGGCATGGACGAGACGACGGCGGCCGCGTTGGCCGAGTTGCGCGCGTTCGACTACGAACGCATCTACATGCGTCCGGCGGCACGCGAGCAAGCGGACGCCATCGTGGCGCTGCTGCGCGCGCTTGTCGACGACTATGTCGCCCATCCCGAGGCGATCCCCGACGGGATGCCTGATGGGAACCCGGTGCTACGGGCCGTCACCTACGTCGCGGGTATGACGGACCGGTTCGCCATTGACACCGCCGTCGAGCGTCTCGGGTGGAGTCGCGACCGGTTGCCCCAGTACTGCGTGTGAGCTGCCGGCTTCCGCACGGCCGGTGTTGACGACGGCGCGTTGGCCGGGCGCAGTGTTGGTTAAACTGCCTTCGTGGCCGGGTACATCA
>QMCE01000568.1_pt1 | contig 18980 bp, 15 predicted proteins | sample 1821851 | NCBI WGS metagenome assembly QMCE01 (sample SAMN09453174, study PRJNA476694) | Termite gut metagenome, whole genome shotgun sequencing project. | isolation source: worker | host: Odontotermes sp. | place: South Africa:Pretoria | collected 2016-01-28
ACAGTTTACCGAGCAGTTCCAGCGTGGAATAACCGGCATTGAGCGCTTCTTCCAGATAATGGATGCAGACATTGAGATTTTTGATGAGCCGGGCTCAACAAAGCTAAAGATTACTGAAGGAAATATCAAATTCGAAAATGTCAGCTTCAGTTACTCTGACGACGGCTATGAGGTTCTGAACCATATTAATCTTGACGTAAAGGCAGGCGAGAACGTGGCCTTGGTTGGTCCGTCAGGAGGCGGAAAGACGACGCTTTGTAATCTAATTCCTCGTTTTTACAATACAACAGACGGAAGAATTCTGATTGACAATCAGGATATAAGAGGCGTGACGCTGAAATCCCTGCGCTCACAGATAGGCTTTGTGCAGCAGGATGTCTATCTTTTCTCCGGCTCAATCGTTGAGAATATCGAATATGGAAAGCCCGGCGCTTCACGTGAGGAAATCATTGAAGCCGCAAAGCTTGCCGGTGCACACGACTTTATATTAAGTTTGAAAGACGGCTATGACACATATGTCGGCGAGCGTGGCGTAAAGCTTTCAGGCGGGCAAAAGCAGAGAATCAGCATTGCACGTGCTTTCCTCAAAAACCCGCCGATTATGATTTTAGACGAGGCCACCAGTGCGTTGGATAATGAAAGTGAGAAGATAGTCCAAACCTCGCTTGATAAGCTTGCAAAGGGCAGAACCACTTTCACCATTGCACACCGCCTCACAACGATTAAAAATGCTTCGGTTATTCTTGTGCTTACAGATAACGGGATAGAGGAGAAGGGCACACATGCCGAATTGATGGCAAAGCACGGGATTTACTATAATCTCTATGAAAGCTACGCCGAGAAGGGCAGTTGAATAAGTAGGGGGTGACGACCCCGGCACTCCGTCAAATACAATTGATAGTATATAATTGACAGTTGACAGTTAAGGGCAAAGGATAAGAATATTGGAGCATAGTGTAGGGGCAGATTAATACTGACTAACAGTGAGGAAAAGATGAATACACAGCAGTTTTTCAAGTTCATTAAAGGAAAAAGAGTAGCGCTTTGCGGGATTGGCAGAAGCCATATCCCGCTTGTGCCTATGTTTATAAGCAGGGGCGCCGAGGTGATTCTCAGAGACAAAAGAGATGCTGAAAGCCTCGGAGAGATTGTACAGGAGCTTGAAAAGCAGGGCGCAAAACTTGTTTTGGGTGAGGATTATCTCGCAAATCTTGATGAAGACATCATATTTCGTACGCCCGGTATGAAGTATTACCTGCCTGAATTCACCGCCGCCAGGAAAGCCGGAAAAATCGTTACAAGCGAGATGGAGGTGTTCCTTGACCTCTGCCCGTGCAAGATTTACGGGATAACAGGAAGTGACGGCAAAACCACCACCACCACAATTATTTCGGAGCTTCTTAAAGCAGAAGGCAAAGCAGTGCACCTTGGCGGGAACATCGGGAACCCGCTTTTGCCTATGATTGAGAAGATTTCGCCCGAAGATATTGCTGTTGTTGAGCTCTCAAGCTTTCAGCTCATTTCAATGAGAAAATCCCCTGATGTGGCAGTGCTTACGAATGTCCGCCCGAATCATCTTGATATACACAAAGATATGGAGGAATACATTTCAGCCAAGAAGAATATTTTCCTTCATCAATCGGCTTTTTCCAGAACTGTTCTGTATGCCGATGAGCCGCATGTCAGGGCATATGAAGATGAAGTAAGAGGGGAATGCTTGCTTTTCAGCCGTAAGGATAAAATTAGTAACGGCGCATATTTTAACAATGAAACTATCTTTTCATTCGGTGAGGAGATAGTCAGAAGCGATGAAATCAAGCTGTTGGGGCTGCATAACATAGATAACCTTATGGCGGCAATCTGCGCCGTGCAGAATGAGGTGTCAAATGATACAATCCGCCGTGTCATGAAGGATTTCAAGGGTGTTGAGCACCGCATGGAATTTGTCCGTGAATTTTCAGGCGTTCAGTATTATAACGACAGCATCGCCTCAAGCCCGACAAGAACGATGAACGGAACGCTTGCCGCTGCTAAAGAAAAGCTCATTCTCATTTGCGGCGGATATGATAAGCAGCTTGATTACACAGAGCTCGGCGTCGCAATTAATGATAAGGTCAAGGTGCTGGTATTAATGGGTGACACTGCGAAGAAAATCAAAGAAGCAACAATAAGCGCACCGAATTTTAATGCAAGTGCAATTGAAATAATTGAAGTAGAAACCATGGAGGAAGCAGTCAATGTTGCTAAAGAAAAGGCAAGAGAAGGGGATATTGTCTCTCTTTCACCTGCTTCTGCGGCGTTTGACATTTATAAGGATTTTGAAGACAGGGCAAGACATTTCAAGGAAATTGTCAATGCTCTGACTTAAAGGAGAAAAATGAAAAAGAAAAAGAGAATACCAACAGGCAAAGGCGGCAAAAACACCTATGCCAAGAGAAGAAACAAGCGCAGTTCTCAGCAGACGAGAGCTTACAGCCCGGATGAAAGGAAAATTCTTTCTGCCTTGTCAAAGCTGCCGGACGGAAGAATCCTTTCTCGCCCGCTGATGAAGATGGCGGGCATATCAAAGAAGGCTGATTTTTACAATGCCCTTAAAGCCCTTACAAGGCATGGGGATGTTAAGGTTGACCAAAACCATATCGTCACTTTCGTGCCATCAGAGGGGGATGTCGCTGCTGTTCTTGTTTCACTGTCAAGCGGCTTTGGATTTGCAAAGGCTGAAAATGGCGAAGTTCCGGATGACCTTTTCATTCACGGCAGTGATTTGAAAGGTGCGTTTGTGGGTGACAAGGTAATTCTGACTGATGTACGTGAGGATGAAAAAGGCTGGAGCGCCAGGATAAAGAGAGTTACCGAAAAAGCGAATAACCCTGTGACAGGAACGCTGCACCTTGACAGGTACGGAGACGCAAGAGTTACCCCTGACGGTGCGTTAAGATATGATTTGAAGGTTCTCGGCGCAGATTTGGGTGGGGCAAAAGACGGCGACAAGGTCGTTATCAAACCCAAGGCAGACGGCAGAGGAGACTGGCGTTTTGCAAAGGTAAAGGCCGTCCTCGGAAGCGGAGAGAGCGCAAAGGTCAACGCCGATGCGATTATTCAGCACAGCGGCATACCATTCTTCTTCACAAAAGAGCAGCTTGAAGAAGCGGCGATTCAAGCTGAAATGCCCATAACCGAGCAAGATATATCCGAAAGGCTTGATCTTCGTGATAAGCCGATTTTTACAATTGACGGTGCCGACGCAAAAGACCTCGACGATGCAATCCTCGTAGAGAAGACTGACACAGGATACAGGCTCGGCGTTCATATTGCCGATGTCTCGCATTATGTCAAGGCAGGAAGCCTGCTTGACGAAGAAGCCTTCAAGCGGGGAACATCCGTATATTTTGCCGACAGAGTTATCCCCATGCTTCCGCCGGATCTCTCAAACGGCTCATGCTCATTGAATGCGGGAACAGATAAGCTGGCTTTTTCTGCTTTGATTGATTTTGATTCCAAAGGGGAAATCGTTGGGTACGACTTCAAAAAGAGCCTGATTAATTCCAAGGTACGCGGCGTTTATAGCGAAGTGAACGAGATTTTCGACGGCACTGCGTCATCTGAAATAATAAGTAAATACAAGCCTGTAATGCCGGGCTTGAAAAATGCAAGAAAGCTTGCGGGAATACTTAAGAAAAATGCCGGCTCAAGGGGCGAAATGGAGCTCGAAAGCTCCGAGATAAAGTTTGTGCTTGATGAAAACGGCATCTGCATTGGTTTAGAGCCAAGAAAAACAGGCGAAGCAGAAGAGCTCATAGAGCATATGATGATTGCCGCAAATATCTGTGCGGCAAAATTCGGGCAAAAGCATCAGCTGCCGTTTCTATACAGGGTTCACGGCAAGCCCCGTGAAGGGAGGCTTGAGAATTTAATTATGCTTCTTGACATTCTGGGAATACCCTGTGCCGAAATCAAAAAAGGGAATCCCGGCACCTCTGATTTTGCCGCAATCCTTGACAGGGTTAGGGGAACCGAGCGTGAAGAGCTTGTGTCTATGCAGGTTCTGCGCACAATGGAAAAAGCGTATTATGCCGCCGAGGAAACAGGGCATTTCGGGCTTGCGCTGACAGATTACAGCCATTTCACCTCTCCCATTCGCCGTTATCCCGACACATCAATTCATCGGATAATGTCAGCCTTTTTGGCAGGAGAATCAGGCAAAAGTATAGACAGAGACTTTGCAGAGTTTGCGAAGGAATCTGCGGCGGCATCTTCTAAAAATGAAGTGAGGGCAGTGAACGCTGAGCGTGAAGCCGAAAGCTGTTATATCGCCGAATATATGAAGAGGCATATCGGCGAGCATTTCAAGGGCGTTATAAGCGGGGCGACTAACAAGGGCTTCTTTGTCAGAATCCCGAACGGTGCGGAGGGGTTTGTGTCTTTGGAGGATATGCCGCACAGTAATTACGAATACGACGGGATTTTTTCATTCCGCAATCGTTCTGGTGACAAGCTGATGGTGGGCGATGAATTCGAAATTGTCGTTGCAAAAAGCGAGGTCTCGACCGGGCGGGTTGACTTTATTCCTTACAAGGAAAGCTGAGGTAGTATTATGATTCTCATAAATGCAACTTATCTTGACGGAAAATTTAACTTCGTCAAAGGTGACATTGAAATTGATGAGGGCAATAAAACAATAAAAAGGCTTGAGAAGAAAATTGAGTATTCTCAAGCCGATATGGCTGTTGATTGCTCCGGTTTCAGAATAATCCCGGGCTTTGTCGATATCCACATTCATGGCTGCGTCGGGCATGACGCAAGTGACGGAAGCCGCAAAGCCTTGGAAGAGATGGCAAAGTTCCTCATCACAAAGGGTACCACTTCCTTTTGCCCGACGACGATGACGACGTCGGTTGAAACGATAAAGGCTTCGCTTATGGCGGCAAAAAGCTGCATGGATAATCCTCCCGAAGGGGCAAGGGTTATCGGTGTCAATATGGAGGGCCCGTTTATTGCCGAAAAGAGAAAAGGTGCACAGAAAGCGGATTTCATCATTAATCCGGATTTCGCTCTCTTCAAAGAGCTGTTCGACATGTGCGGCGGGATAATCAGGCTTGTCGATATTGCGCCGGAGCAAAGCGGGGGCATGGAATTTGCGGAGCTTGCGAAGGATTACTGCACGGTCTCAATTGCGCACACAACGGCCGATTACAATACTGCAAAACAGAGCTTTGATGCAGGGGTGTCACATGCAACGCATTTGTTCAATGCTATGTCGGGCATGTCTCACAGAGAGCCGGGTGTGGTGGGTGCTGTTTTCGATGATGACAGAGTTTATGCAGAGCTGATTTGCGACGGGCATCATATTCACCCGGCTGTTCTGCGCTCTGCGTTCAGGCTCTTGGGTGACAGAGCTTTGATTATAAGCGATTCTATGCGAGCCAATGGTTTTGCCGAGGGTGAGGAATATGACCTCGGCGGGCAGCAGGTAACGGTAAAAGACGGCAAAGCGACGCTTCAAGACGGCAATCTTGCAGGCTCTGTTTCAAACCTGCATGAGGAGGTTAAAAATCTCATCAGCTTCGGAATACCATCTGAAAAGGCTATAAAAGCTGCGACGCTGATTCCCGCAAAATCTATCGGTGCGGATAATGAAATCGGCAGCATAGAGGCAGGAAAGAGGGCAGACCTCATCGTAATTGATGAAGATTTTGAAATCAAGGCGGTTTATCATTAATTCAACTCAACAAAAAAGCACTCAGAAATGAGTGCTTTTTTGAATGAGTTTTTACTTAAAATAAATCATGTTGCTCAAATATCTGTCGGGCCGCTGCAGCCACATGCCATTGGCGTATATCCCCGAAGACCCGCCGCCGTCAAGGTTCATTGCATCGGAGCACCCTAAAGCGACCATCAAGCTTGATAGGCGCTGAACAGAACAGTAAGCCGTAAGCATCACAATTTTTCCGCTTGACGGGTTCACTCCAATCGCCACTCGCCTTGCTGAGCCGCCGCCTGTGATGTCGCCTGCATAGAAACCCTCTTCGTTATATGTGCCGCTGTTGCCGTAGCTTTGGCCGTTCAGTACAATCCTCGGTCCGGCGGCAACGGAATCGACAAGCCCTGTGAATTCGCTTCCGTTTCTTCTGTCAGTGTAAATTGTTTCCAAATCGATTCTGTCGCCCAATTGACAGGAATCAAAGAAATCGCCTTCATATTCACGTCTTGAACGCTGGTAAAGCACATAGCCGTTCTGCGGAATTGCAATATCGCTGCCCTCGTGCACAATGTTTGTGATATAGCCGTCCTGCACAGCTATGGCGTCACGGACGTAAATCCCGACGCTTGAACCCCACCTGCTGTCAAAAACAATCCTTGTAGCATCACTGCTTGTGGAAGGGGTGCGGTTTTTGCTTACATTGTCGAAAACATGCTCTGCTCCGTCAGGTCTCTTAAGTGTAACACGCTGATTCAGCTTCAAATCCTTTATTAGTGCCTGCCCGGAGGAATTGGTGACGAATGAGGGCTTTGTCGGCGCACCGCCCTTATCGGTTATGATGATATTGCCGCCCTTGACAATCGTGGCCTCCGGCACATAGCTGCCCATATCAAAATATGCAGCGTTCACGGCAAACCTTGCCCCGACACGCTCTACCATACTGCTCATGCTCTCGCTGCTTGATATACGGTTATGCGCCGTTTCCACATTGCCTTTATAGTCTTTGATGTTGAATTCCACCGCCTTGACGTTGTAGCCGTTTATGCGCTTTCTGATTATATTATATGTTGTAGGTTTAGAGGTGTTGTTCAAAAATCTGTTGAACATCGCTGAGGCTTCGCTTCTTTTGGCCGAATGTCTCGGAAGAAACTGGTTACTATTGTTGCCCTGAATTATGCCTGCCTTTACGCATGAATTCACAGCAGAGGACGCCCACGAAGCAATACTGCTCTGGTCACTGAAAGTTTTCCCGGGGTTATTTGCAGAAAGAGAATATGCCATGAGATTTGCGAAGTTTACCATCATCACGGCAAGCTCCTGACGCTGCACAGCTCTTCCGGGGGCAAATTTCTTATCGCCGACGCCCTCGACAACGCCGATTTCATAAGCCCAGTTTATGTAGGGTGCATACCACTTGCCGCTGCCTACATCGTCAAAATAAGTGAAGCCCTTATACTGATTTATCTCTGACTCTGAGAGAATCATTCTTGAGAGTATGACCATGCACTCAGCTCTGGAGAGGCTTCCGTGAGGGTTAAACTTATTATTACCCACGCCGTTAATTATGCCCTTGTCAACAAGCGTGTTTACATCATTTTCATACCATGCACCGCTGGGGATATCGCTGAAGCGAGTGGCCGCCGAAGCCGAAACAGGGATAGATGTAATAACAATAAGAGCTATTAGGATAAAAATGGGCAGTTTTTTTGCTGTTTTACTTAATTTCAATTCCTAAACCTCCGTGAATAAATTATGGAAAAACCTTCTGCGTGAAGCTTGGAAGCTATGTTACATAATATATCATACTTTACATAAAATTTCCAGTTAATTTTTCGAGAAAGGTAAACATTAAGGATAAGTTAAAAACAATTTAAAATTGGCTGAAATCCTTTGCTTTTTTTTCCGCAATACTGTAGAATACATAATAGGAAAGATATTTGCAAACAATACCAATTAATTATTTATTGGAGGCTTTTAATGAACGAAAAGATTTATTCCTCAAATCCGGCGGTTGATGTTCTGAAAAGAACCGGTGCCTCAGGGAAATTCCTTGTTCTCACAATTCTGATGACAACTTCTGTTATTGCGACAATTCTTTTTTCGCCGTACACAGACAGGCTATTAAGCGGCACATTCCAAGACTTCTATGCGAACATGACCTCGGTTTTCGGCAACATTTCCTGGGCTTCTATAGTCGGCTCTGCAATTGCTGCTTTGCCGGCATTGCTGATTGCAATCGGCATGTGGATAATTCATTTTTCATGCAGAAACAGAAAAGACGGCGGTGTTGCAACCGGCGGAATGACTTTGATAAGAGTTATTCTAATAATCGAATTTGTCATTATCATTCTCGGGATTTTGGCAGCAACCGTCATTTCAATTCTTGCGCTCACAGTCGGCATTAGTGCAATTTTCAGTTGGACCGGCGGGGTTCCCGGTCGTGATTATGTCGTAGTTGCCTTAATAGTTATCAGCGTAATTACGCTGGTAGTTATGGCGCTTATATGCGCATACTTCATTTCTCTTCTCAAGGTTCTGAAGCGTGCGAAGACAATTGCAGAGACAGGCGTGCCGGATAACCGCGTCTCCAGTTATCTGATTGTGGTTCTTTGGATAATTGCTATTCTTGGTCTCATCACGGCTGTGGTTTCAATTTTTGCAGAGCCGCTGTCTTCGATAGCGATGGTGTGCAGCAGCCTGCCGCCTTTGCTCGGGGCAATACTGCTCTCTGAGTACAAAAAGGGCATGACTGCGGTACTCTACGGCGCACATCCGGCAATGGCATATGCGGCACCCGCAGGTTATAACCCAAATACAGCATACCCGAACACTTATGCTGCACCGAGCGTAAGTTCGCCTCCCTCAGTGGATGATATTGTAAATGAGCAGCTCAGGAATGCAGATGTGAGCGTGAACAGAGGCGTTGAAGCGGGAACGGCCGAAAGCTCTACATACAAACCGGAATCAACCGCTCATCTCAAGGATAATAATAATGAGAAGGCAGAAGGTATTCATCCCGCACCCACGAATTACGTCAGTGACGCTATTGGCGATATAGTTAATGAGCAATTAGGCGCAACAGAGGTAAGCGTGCATTCGGGGCATGAGAGTAAGATTCAAGACACAGAAGACCAGGCCAACATGGCGGTTGAGGAAGCAATGAAAAAATCTGACGCCGCCGTTGAATCAGCGCAGAATGCAATTAAGGAAGATGTGCAGGCTGCCAAGGATAACATCAGCTCGGCAGTTGAAGATGCTTCAAATAAGGTTGATGAAGATTTGAATAAATAAACTCAATAACCAAGGGGTGTCAGAATGAATTCTGACACCCCTTTTCCATGCAGCTAATTATTTATTATCATTTGCCTGCTGTCAACCGGCTTAATCTTACCGTCTTCAAGGGCAATCACACGCTTTGCATTTTCAATAGTTGAAAATCTGTGTGCAATCACTATCGTTGTTCTGCCCTTGGCAAGCTCATCAAGAGATCGTTGAATCAGTTTTTCGTTATCTGTATCAAGCGAGCTTGTGGCCTCGTCAAGAATCAATATCGGCGGGTTCTTCAGAAACACCCTTGCTATACTTATCCGTTGCTTCTGTCCGCCGGAAAGCCGCACGCCTCTGTGCCCGATGTCTGTGTCATATCCGTTCGGGAGGCTCATGATGAACTCATGTGCACCCGCATGCTTTGCGGCCTCAATCATATCATCCTCTGAAGCTGAGGGCCTGCCGTACAGGATATTCTCCCGAACTGTACCGGAGAAGAGGTAAACCTCCTGCTGCACGAAGCCGATATTGCTTCTCAGTGAATGCAGGCTAATGTCATTGACGTTTTGCCCGTCTATTTTTATTTCACCTGAGCATACGTCGTAGAAACGGGGAATGAGCGAGCACAGCGTAGTCTTCCCGACGCCCGAAGAGCCGACAAGTGCGATATAGTCGCCCTCGTTGATTGTCAGCGAAACTCCGTCGAGCACGTTGTCAGTGCTGCTGCCGTTGTATTTGAAAGTCACATCCTTGAATTCAATCTTTCCGCGCACATTTATTATATCTTGAAGATTGCTATCCTCTGTCGGCATATCCGTGAGCTCTGTGAAACGCTTGAAGGCCGCAATGCCTTCCTGATATTGCTGTGTTATCCATGAAAGCTGGGGAATGGGTGCGATGAGATAATCGCAGTAAAGCATGAAGGTAATGAGGTCTGCTATATCGAGTGTTTCACCTGTTATGGCAATCGCCCCGAAAACGATAAGAGCTATCTTTACAAGCTGTGCCAATGCGTCCATGCCGGTGTAGAGCAGCGATTCGTCTCTGTAAATTGTCTTTCTGCCTAAATGGAAGAGATTATTCAGCTTGGAGAATTTCTTTTTCTCCTCATTTTCATTTGCAAAGGATTTCACCACCCTTATACCCGAAATATTGTCCTCAACGTATGCATTTACATCGCTTATCATTTCAAGGTTTTTCTTATATGATTTCTTAAGTTTTTTGTTGAGAAGCAATGTGTAAACTATCATAACGGGCAGAAAAGCGAAAATGATAAGCGTCAGGCGTGCGTTAATCGCCATGAGGATAATGGATGAGCCGATTATCTCTGTCAGGTAGATTACAAGGTTCTCGGGTCCGTGATGGCAGAGCTCGGCAAGCATATTGAGGTCGGTTGTCATCCTTGTAAGCAGACTGCCGGGCTTTTCGCCGTCGAAGAACGAGAAAGACATCTTCTGCAAATGCTCAAAAAGCTCGTCTCGCATGTCACGCTCCATCATTGCGCCCATGCCATGACCCTTAGCATCATAAAAGTAAGTGGAAAATGCCCGCACAATAAGCAGAATCACCATCCCCAAGCCGGCAAGCATTATCTTGTTTATCATGTCATCGCCGCCGTTTGGAAGAACATCGTTTGTGACATATCTTATCAGTGCCGGGAAGATGAGCGAGGTTGCCGCCACAATTAAGGCACATGCTATATCAGCGGCAAAAAGAAGCTTGTAGGGCTTGTAGTAAGAGAAGAATCTCTTGATATTTCCTTTTTTAGTTTCAGTGTTAGTCATATATTTCTCCGTATCAATTAATTTAGGCTTTTGAAAAGGGCATAAAAATACCGCAGCATCTTAATGTTGCGGTAAAAACATACCAAAACATAGCTACCAACATAAAGCGTTGAAAGCTGTAAAAGAAGCCGTTTCTTGCTGAATAATCAGCGTATTCTGTTTTACTTTGACGTCACCTGTGAAGTTTTTTTCATATGATAACACTCCTTTTGCCTGAGTATATGCTAATTTAATCATAATTAACTTGACTTGTCAATTATTTGTTCGTCAAAAACATTGAAATCAGCCGTGTATTTGGTGTATACTCATATGTAGATTTTGAAAAAAGGAAGGGGCTGTAATAATGCCGTTTGTTCAAATTTATATGAGCTGTGATTTGAGCGCAGAGAATGAAGCCAAGTTGAAGGCGGGCCTGGGGCAGGCAATAGCGAAAATCCCGGGAAAGGCCGAGGCGAATCTTATGCTTGATTTTAAGCCGAATTCTCGTATGTGGTATCACGGTGAAAATGCCGAGCCATGTGCCTTTATCAGCGTCGGAGTGAAAGGGCAGGCTTCACAGGAGGCTTATCAGGCATTTTCGGATGAAGCAATAAAGCTTCTGTCTGAAATTTGCGGAGTTCCGTGCGGGAATGTCTATCTGAAGGTTGACGATTCATCAAGCTGGTTCTTTTTAAGGTAAGCGGAGGGAATATGAGCAAAAAAGTTGCGGTTATAATGGGGAGCGACAGTGATTTTGAAACAGTCTCTCCTGCGATAAAAAGACTCAAAAACCTCGGCATTGATTTTGAAGTGAGGATTATGTCGGCACACAGAACGCCTGATTTAGCTGCAGGCTTTGCCAAAACGGCAAAAGAAAACGGCTTCGGCGTTATAATTGCGGCGGCAGGTAAAGCGGCGCACCTCGGCGGTGTTTTGGCGGCGCATACAACATTGCCGGTAATCGGCATTCCGATTAAATCCACTGCGCTTGAAGGCATTGACGCATTGCTTTCCGTCGTGCAGATGCCTCCGGGAATCCCGGTTGCGACAGTTGGAATTGACAGTGCTGATAATGCAGCAATTTTGGCGGCGCAAATGCTTGCGCTTTCCGATGAAAGCATTGAACGCAAGCTTGAAACGATGAAGCTTGACATGATTGAGGGCGTGACAAAGAAGAATGAGGCAATACAGACAAGAGTAGAAGAAATATAGATAGGCAAACTGCAGAAGTAGTTACAATACACGACACAAAATTATGGAGGGAAAGCATGAAGAAATCTATTATGAGGAAGTACGCAAGGCTGGCCGTACGTTCAGGCGTATCGCTGAAAAAAGGACAGGGCTGTGTCATCACATGCGAGGTTGAGCAATTCGCTTTTGCAAGAATGGTAGAGGAAGAGGCATACCGTGCCGGCGCAAAGTGGGTTCAGCTTGACTGGCTTGACCAGCCGTCACAGAAGCTGAAATTCCGTCATGAGACGGTCACCCAGCTTTCCAAGGTGGCAAAATGGGAAGAGGAGAAGCGTCAGTATTATGTTGACACACTTCCGGCAATGGTTCACATTGTTTCTGAAGACCCGGACGGACTAAAAGGCGTGAACGTCGAGAAAATGCAGAAGGCAAGTGCCGCACGTGCAAGGGTTCTGAAGAAATACAGAGATGCAATGGACAGCAAGTATCAATGGACGATAGTAGCTGTGCCGTCAAAGAAATGGGCGAAGAAGGTTTTCCCGGACGACAGGGGGAGCGTGGCGGTTGAAAAGCTGTGGAATGCAATCCTCATGTCTGTTCGTGTGTCAGAGACCAATGACCCCGTTGAAGAGTGGGATAAGCATAATGCAAAGCTGCATGATAAGTGCAAGAAGCTTGATAAATTCGCATTTGAATATTTAGAATATAAAGATAAAAACGGAACAGATTTCAAGGTGTGGCTCAATCCCAAGGCAAGATGGGGCGGAGGAGGAGACTGGCTCTCCACAGACAGAACCTTCTATAACCCGAACATGCCAACAGAAGAGGTGTTCACAACTCCGCTGAAGGATAAGTGCGAGGGCACGCTTGTTGCAACAATGCCGCTTTCTTTCCAGGGAAATCTAATTGAGGACTTCAGCGTGACGTTCAAAGACGGCAAGGCTGTGAAATGCAAGGCAAAGGCAAATCAGGAGCTTTTGGAGAAGATGATAGCGATGGACGAGGGTGCAGGCAGGCTCGGTGAGCTTGCACTTGTCCCCGATGATTCACCCATTTCAAACAGCGGAATCCTCTTTTACAACACTCTCTTTGATGAAAATGCGGCATGCCATGTTGCACTTGGCTTTGGATTTGATGAGCTCATTGAGAATTATGAGAACATGACGAAAGAGGAAATAAAGGCGACAGGCGTCAATGATTCAATAATCCATGTTGATTTCATGATAGGCTCGAAGAATCTCAATGTCACAGGGTATAAAAACGGCAAAGCCACGCCGATTCTTAAAAACGGCAACTGGGCAATCTGATTAAGTGAAGAATTGAATATTAAGACTGTCTCGGAGGGGAAATGGGAAGCTTTAGTGAGAGCTATAAAAATGCAGGCGTCGATGTGACGGCGGGTTATAAGGCCATCGAGCTGATGAAAGAGCATATCGGCAAAACCAAAACAGCAGGCGTTGTTTCAGGCATAGGCTCGTTCGGCGGGCTTTTTAAGCCGGATTTAGCCGGCATGAAAGAGCCGTTGCTTGTTTCGGGAACCGACGGCGTCGGAACGAAGCTCAAAATTGCGTTTCTTATGGATAAGCACGACACGGTTGGAATCGACTGCGTTGCGATGAGCGTCAACGATGTAATTTGCTGCGGTGCACAGCCGATGTTCTTTCTCGACTACATCGCATGCGGAAAGAATTTCCCCGAAAAGATTGCTGATATTGTCAAGGGTGTGGCACAGGGCTGTGTAGAGGCTGAATGTGCGCTCATCGGCGGCGAAACAGCAGAGATGCCGGGCTTTTACCCCGAAGATGAATATGACCTCGCAGGCTTTTCGGTCGGCATAGTTGACAGAGAAAAGCTGCTTGACACAGAGAAAATGCAGGCGGGCGACGTCATTGTAGGCATAGAATCCTCAGGCGTTCATTCAAACGGCTTCTCCCTTGTCAGAAAAGCGCTGGATATATCAGAAACGACAATTGGCAAAAAATATGAAGAGCTGTCATGTACTGTTGGCGAGGAACTTCTCACCCCGACGAAGATATATGTGAAATCGGCACTTGCGGCGGTCAGGAATGCAGATGTTAAAGCAATATCGCACATCACGGGCGGCGGCTTTTATGAGAATGTCCCGCGCATGATGAAAAACGGGCTGACAGCTAAGATTGAAAAAGCCACTCTGCCGACCCTGCCGATATTCAGCCTTATTCAAAAGATGGGGAATATTCCCGAAAGGGATATGTTCAACACTTTTAATATGGGCATAGGCATGTGTATGGCTGTCTCACGAGATACGGCGGATAAAGCGGTTTCGGCAATAAATTCTGCAGGCGAAAAAGCACATATAATCGGCGAAGTGATTCACGGAGAAGAAGGAATCATATTATGTTGAAGATAGCAGTTCTCGTATCGGGCGGCGGCACAAATCTTCAGGCATTGATTGACGCACAAAAGAGCGGAGAGATTAAGAACGGCGAGATAGCCGTTGTAATATCAAGCAAAGTCGGCGTTTATGCTCTCGAAAGGGCAAAAGAAAGCGGGATAGAGGCTATTGCTCTTCCGAGAAAAGATTATGCAAATGCAGAGGAATACAGCGAGAGGCTTGCAAGTGAGCTGAAAGCAAGGGCTATTGATTTATTGGTGCTTGCAGGCTTTCTCACTGTCATTTCTGAGAATTTCATAAATGCATTTGAAAACCACATAATCAACGTCCACCCTGCGCTTATTCCCGCATTTTCGGGAAAGGGCTTCTATGGCTTGCATGTGCATGAGGCGGTGCTTGAAAGAGGTGTTAAGCTGACAGGCGCAACCGTGCATTTTGTAAATGCCGAATGTGATGCCGGGCCGATTATCCTCCAAAAGGCTGTAGAGGTGCTTGATAACGACACACCGCAGGCTCTTCAAAAGCGTGTTATGGAAGAAGCTGAGTGGGTTCTCCTAAAGAAAGCGGTTTCGCTTTTCTGCGAGGGGCGGCTTATAATTGAAGGAAATACTGTAAAAATACTCTAATCAGGAGAATAGCATGGGAATTAACTCTATTACTGAAACGCTGAAAGGCAATGCATATCCCGGAAGAGGCATAATAATAGGTGAAAGCGATGACGGCACATGTGCCGTTGCCGCTTATTTCATAATGGGAAGAAGTGAGAATAGCCGTAACAGACGCTTTGAAGAGGCGGCTAAGGGCATAAAAACCACTGCGGTGGATTTCCAGAAGGTCACTGACCCAAGTCTTGTGATTTATAATGCCGTGAAGCAGAACGGTGATATAACCATTGTTACCAACGGCGACCAGACCGACACGATAGATGATTTTATAAGTGGCGGCGGAACCTTTGAAGAAGCATTGCGCACACGCACCTTTGAGCCGGACCCGCCGATTCTCACACCGAGAATATCTGGTATAATTGACCTCACAAACGGCTTTGATTACAAGCTCTCAATTCTCAAAAGCTTCAATTCCGATATGGAAAATACCCAGCGCTTTTTCTTTGAATATGAACCAGCAGCAGGCATCGGGCATCTGATTCACACTTATAAATCTGACGGCAGCCCTGTGCCCTCATATGAGGGTGAGCCAAAAGCTGTGAAGCTTTCAGGCGGCATTGAAGCTGTGGCGGAGGAAATCTGGGCGTCACTTGATGAGGAGAATAAAATATCACTGTTTGTCAGGTTTATCAATCTTGAAACAAAAGAGCTTGAAAGCAAGATCATTAATAAATACTCATAACGGAGGCAATATGTCTAAGGAAATCTCACTGAAATACGGGTGCAACCCGAATCAAAGGCCATCACGTATTTTTATGACAGACGGCTCGGATTTACCTGTAACCGTATTAAACGGCAACCCGGGATACATCAATTTTCTTGATGCACTGAACAGCTGGCAGCTTGTGAAAGAATTGAAGGAAAACACAGGGCTTCCCGCTGCCGCATCCTTTAAGCATGTCAGCCCGGCGGGGGCGGCGGTATATGTGCCACTTACGGACACTCTGAAGAGAATATACTTTGTTGATGATTTGGAATTGTCCCCGATTGCCTCTGCATATGCCGCTGCAAGAGGCGCAGACAGAATGTCATCCTACGGAGACTGGGCTGCACTCTCGGATATATGCGATGAAGAAACGGCAAAGCTTATCTCACGTGAGGTTTCAGACGGGATTATCGCCCCGGGCTATACCGACAAGGCCTTGGAAATTCTGAAAGCCAAACGTAAAGGGAATTACAATGTTGTTCAAATAAGTGAGGGTTATGTGCCAAACCCGATTGAGCACAAGGATGTTTTCGGCGTGACCTTTGAGCAGGGGAGAAACGAATTGAAAATCGATGAAAGCCTGCTCTCAAATATGGTCACTAAGAATAAGAATTTATCAGATGAAGAAAAACGAGACTTAATCGTATCGCTTATCACACTTAAATATACGCAGTCAAATTCTGTCTGCTATGTTAAAAACGGACAGGCCATTGGCGTAGGTGCCGGTCAGCAGAGCAGAATTCACTGCACACGCCTTGCAGGAAATAAGGCTGACAACTGGTATCTCAGGCAGCACCCAAAGGTTATGGGGCTGCCGTTCAAAGAGGGCATCAGGCGTGCCGACAGAGATAACGCGATAGATGTTTACATTTCCGACGAAAGTGCTGATGTACTCGCCGACGGTGTATGGCAGAGCTTTTTTGATAGCAAGCCGGAAGAGCTCACAAGAAATGAAAAAGCTGAGTGGCTGAAGACGACGACAAGTGTTGCGCTCGGCAGTGATGCGTTTTTTCCGTTCGGCGATAATATCGAGCGTGCGCACAAAAGCGGGGTTACGGTCATTGCACAGCCGGGGGGTTCTATTCGAGACGACAATGTAATCGAAACCTGCGATAAATACGGCATGGCGATGGCATTTACAGGCATACGCCTGTTTCACCATTAATTAGTTATGGAGAGAAAATGAAGATTCTTGTTATAGGAAGCGGCGGCAGAGAACATGCCGTCGTGAGAAAGCTAAAAGAGAGTGCAAAGCTTGAAAAGCTTTATTGCGCCCCCGGAAACGGCGGAATATCCGCAGACGCAGAATGCGTGGATATAAATGCCATGGATATTGATGGAATTGTCAGATTTTCGAAGGCAAACTCAATTGACTTGGTTTTCGTCACGCCTGACGACCCGCTTGTTGCCGGAATGGTTGATGCACTAAACGAAGCGGGTATCAAAACTTTCGGCCCCTGTAAAGCGGCGGCGATAATTGAGGGCAGCAAAAGCTTTGCAAAGGATTTGATGAAGAAATATGATATACCGACAGCGGCATATGAAATTTTCGATAACGCAGAAGCCGCCATAAATTACATAATACAGCAAAATAAATACCCGACGGTTATTAAAGCCGACGGACTTTCGCTCGGCAAGGGTGTCATAATTGCCGAAAGTGAGGCAGACGCAGTAAATGCTGTTAATTCCATAATGAATGACAGGATTTTCGGAGAATCCGGCAGCAAAGTGGTGATTGAAGAATTCCTGACAGGCGCAGAAGTATCAGTCCTGGCCTTTACAGACGGTGAAACTGTGAAGCCTATGGTTTCTTCAAAAGACCACAAAAGAGCACTTGACGGAGACAAAGGTGCAAACACCGGCGGAATGGGGACGATAAGCCCGAACCCATACTATACACCTGAGACTGCGGACGAATGCATGCAAAACATCTTTTTGCCGACAATCAAGGCGATGAAAGCAGAGAACAGGGCTTTCAAGGGCTGTTTGTACTTTGGTTTGATTCTCACAGATGAAGGCGCAAAGGTGATTGAATACAATGCACGTTTCGGTGACCCGGAAGCACAGGTAGTCCTTCCGAGACTCAAAACTGATTTGCTTGATATAATTCTTGCCATTGATGATAATCGCCTCGATGAGATAGAAATAGAGTGGGAAGAATGTGCGGCAGCATGTGTGATTATGGCAAGCGGAGGCTATCCGGGAAGCTATGAGAAGAATATTGAGATTCATGGGCTTGACGAGAACGGGCAGTTAAGCGGCGTAACAATCTATCATGCGGGAACTAAACGAGTGGACTGCAGGCTCAACACAAACGGCGGACGTGTTTTAGGCGTTGCGGCGAAAGCAGAAGATTTGGACAAAGCTCTTGAAAAGGCATATGGTGCCGTCTCAAAAATCACATTTGACGGAGCCTTTTATCGAAGGGATATAGGAAAAAACTGAAAAGGAAAAAGAGATGAAAAAACTTTTGAACAAAAATGTCAGGCTGTTTCTTATCATCACTTTCGGTGCTGTGTGGCTGACGATGCTGGTTGCATTTATTATCGGTGTGCGTTACGGAGATGAAGCATTCACATGGATTCTCAACATTGCAATGCTGATACCTGCTCTTGCTCTGCTTATAATCCGCAGGCTCTCGAATGAAGCATTGGGCTTGGAAAATATGTACGCACATCCTCATTTTGCCTTGAGGACAATAAAAACATATGTTTTCGCTTATATATTGCCGATTTTATGCATGATTTTAGGTGCAGCGGTGTTTTTTGTGCTGAACCCCTCGCTTTATCAGGCAGATGCGGCAGATTACATCAATGTATTTGTGGAATCAGGCTTTAATGCAGACGAAGCGAGAGCCCGGTTTACGGGTCAGCTCTTGATGTCGTTTTTGCTTGGTCCGCTTATGTCGGTGTTTTTCTCTTTCTTTGAAGAAATCGGATTCAGGGGCTTTCTTTTGCGTGAGGTGCAGGCTTCACTCAATGGAAAGAACACGGCGATTAAGGCAACGCTCATCGTAAGTGCCTGTTGGGCTTTGTGGTATGTTCCGATGTTAGCGCTCGGCTTCAGATACGGAGACATGTATGATTTCGCCCCGCTTCTCGGTATATTAATCGGCGTCGTTGTTTTCTTCTTAATCGGCATTGTCGCATCATATCTATCTTTCAGAACAGGTTCTTCATATGCCGCGGCACTCTTCAGAAGCGGGATACAATCGCTTGCAATAGTAAGCGGTTTTTTCATTTTTACAAATCCTCACCCAGATAATTATTTCAATCTTTTGACCTTGCTTTCTTTCACTTTTTTCGCATAAAAA
>QMCE01000569.1_pt1 | contig 18974 bp, 15 predicted proteins | sample 1821851 | NCBI WGS metagenome assembly QMCE01 (sample SAMN09453174, study PRJNA476694) | Termite gut metagenome, whole genome shotgun sequencing project. | isolation source: worker | host: Odontotermes sp. | place: South Africa:Pretoria | collected 2016-01-28
AAAAACACGGCGTGGCGGTACGCATCGGCCACAGCCACAACACCCATACCGAGAAAAGCCTTAGCGGATTTTTTGACGCGGTGATGTCCTCTTTTTTCAAGTATGGCATCACGCACCGGCTTTCCTGCGGGGTGGAGGCCGGCAAGGCACTGTACAAAACCAACGATTTTACGGTATTTCCCAATGGCATTGAGCTGGAGCGGTTTTTGTACAACGCTGAAAAACGCCAGGCGGCGCGGCAGCGGTTTGGGCTGGAAGACGCCTTGGTGTTCGGGCATGTCGGGCGCTTTACCCAGCAAAAAAACCACGATTTTTTGCTGGATATCTTCGCCCAGCTGGAAAGCAGGCGCCCCGGCGCGCGCCTGCTGCTAGCCGGGGAGGGGCCTTTGCTGGAGGAAACGCGCCGCAAAGCCGCCGCCCTTGGCCTTGCGGAGAAAGTTGTTTTTGCCGGCCTGCAGCGAGACACCCCCGCCCTTTACAATGCCATGGACTGCTTTTTGTTGCCCTCGCTGTTTGAAGGCTTCCCGGTGGTGCTGGTGGAAGCACAGGCCAACGGGCTGCCTTGCTTTGTCTCCGATGCCGTTTCGCCCGAAGCCGCCCTGACAAGCGGGCTGCACTTTTTGCCCCTGGCCGCCGGGGCTGCCGGCTGGGCCGAAACAATTCTTGCCCAACCGTTGGCCCGCACCGATAACCGCCAGGCCCTCACCGACGCGGGGTACGACATTGCCACCACTGCCGCCCGCTTGCTGGCGTTTTATCTTGGCTTATTGGATGTCAAGCAGAATGGCTCGCATCCGGCGCCTTCCTCAGACGTCACCTAATACTAAAACCAGTATACCGGCAAATGTATCCAAACTGCATCCAACAGTTACTACGCAAACACACATCAGTAGAATACTGATGTGTGTTTTGTTAACATGATATATTCAGTTCTGTTGAAAACTATTATCTGTCAAACTGCTGCAACCGCAGAATTTCAGCGTAAAATCGATTGTTCACTGGTGTGGGCACGCCGTATTGTTGCCCCAAACGGCACACAGTACCGGCAAATAAGGCCACTTCGGTTGGGCGCCCCGCGTCCAAGTCTTGCCGCATAGAGGGCGTCCCCTCGGGGGCCAGTGTGTCCAGAATACGCATCCATTCGTCAATATCTGTTTCTTGCAGTGCCACACCCACATGTGGCGCCAGCGCCAGCACCTCGCGCATGGCCGCCAGCATGTCCTGCCGGGGCACACCGGGGCGCTGCAAGCCGGCATAGTTGGTTTTGTACACCATGGCCGCCTGGTTCACCCCAACGTTCAGCATCAGCTTGCTCCACTGCCGCAGGCGCATTTTGTCCGACAGTTCATAGCAAACACCGGTTCGTTCCAAAAACTGCCCCACTGCGCGCACCCGGGCGGTTATGAGCCCCTGCCCCTCGCCCAGCACCAGCTTGCCCATGCTTTTGTAGGCCAGCTTGTTGCCTGTTTTGGTGGCATCCATGCCCTGCGCCACACAGTACAGCACGTTTTGCGAGCCAAATTCCGCCGCAATTTCCTCCTCGCTCACCACGCCGTTCAACAGCGAAATTATCAGCGTGTTTTTTCCAACCTGTGATTTTGACATCTGTATTGCTTCAGTAAGTCCGGTGTACTTCACGCCAAAAATCAGCAAATCTGGCGGCGGCGTGCCCGCGCCGGGCAGAATGTAATGGAACTCTTGTTTTTTCCCATTGGCAAAAATACCGTCCCGCCGGTAACGGGCCAGCCTGCTTTCGTCCACAATAACGCGGAAATCGCCCTGTGGCATATGCCGGGCCATCTGGCCGCCCAGCATCACACCCAGCGCCCCCAGCCCAATCAAGGATACTGTTTTAATTTCCAAGTTTATGCCCCCCATGCAGTTCAATTTCCCTTACCTACGCAAAAAGCACCTGCACCAAAACCATGTACACAATGGTGCCCACAGCGATGGCCAGCAGGGAATTTTTTGCCAGCAGAAACAACGCCGCCACCAGGGCAATGGCAATAAGCTCCGGCAGGCCATGAGGCGCCACCAACACCGGCGCGTCCTTCAGGCAATACACCACCAGCATGGCGGTGATAGCATAGGGCAGCACCCGGCCCAAATAAACGATGAAACGCGGTGTTGGGCGTCCCGCTGGGAAAGCTGCAAAGGCCAGTGCGCGGGTGAACAACGTAGCAAGGGAAAATATGGCCACCATCAGCATGGCCTGTACGGTTGTCATGTGTCACCCGCCCCCTTCCGTTCAAAGCCCAGGCGGCTGCGGCCCAGCCCAAACACCAGCACCAGCACCGCCATGGCCGCCAAAATGAACCACTGCGGCCCAAACACCAGCCGGCACAGCACCGACACCCCAAGGCCAATCAGCGCCGGGGTACGGTTTTCTTTTGCGCGCCACTGCTGCAAAAAAATTACCACAAACAATGCGGTCATCACAAAGTCAATGCCTCGGGTGCTAACGGGCATGGCCGAGCCAATCACCCCACCCAGCGTGCAACCGCAAACCCAGTACAAATGATCTAAAATACAAATAGCCAGGCTAAAGCGTTCTTCGCTCATGCCCTGCGGTGTGGGCACAGCACTCAACAAGGCAAATGTCTCGTCGGTGAGGGCAAAAATCATGTAGTATTTAGCACGGCTGTACTGCTTAAACCGCTCCAACAACGAAATACCATAGAACACATGCCGGGCATTCAGCATCAGCGTCACAAAAAGGGCGGATACAGGTGAAAACCCGCCTGCCATCAAGCCCACAGCCACGAATTGGCCCGAGCCCGCGTAGATGGTGAGTGCCATAAAAAAGGCCCACAAGGGGCCGTAACCTTTGCTGGCCAGCAGGATGCCAAATGCCATCCCCATAAAAACGTATCCCGTGAGCACCGGAACCGTGTGGGGAAATGCCGCCCGCACCACCGCGGCGGGGCGGCTTTTTTCTTTTCTATCCACCCAAATATGCCCTTTTCACTTCCTCATTGTCAGCCAGCGCGCTGGCCTCGCCCTGCATGGCTATACGGCCCATTTCCAGTACATAGGCCCGCTTTGCCACCGAAAGCGCCATCTGGGCATTCTGCTCCACCAGCAAAATGGTGGTGCCGGCCTTGTTCATCTCCACGATGGTGGAGAAAATCTGCTCCACCAAAATGGGGGCAAGGCCCATAGACGGCTCGTCCAGCATCAGCAGGCGGGGGTGGCTCATCAGCGCCCGCGCCATTGCCAGCATCTGTTGTTCCCCGCCGGAAAGTGTGCCCGCCACCTGGCGGCGGCGCTCCTTCAAACGCGGGAACAGGGTGTAGGCGCGCTCCAAATCGGCCGATAAGCTCTCGGGCTTTTGGGTAAAGCCGCCCATCTCCAAATTTTCCTTCACTGTCATGCGCAAAAAGATGCGCCGTCCCTCCGGCACCTGGGCAAGCCCCCGCTCCACAATCTTGTGTGGGGCCATGCTGTCAATGCTCTCGCCCATAAAATGAATGCTACCGCCACGGGAGCGCATAAGCCCCGAAATAGTTTGCAAAATCGTGCTTTTCCCGGCCCCGTTGGCGCCGATAAGGGTAACAATCTCGCCCTGCTCCACCTCGATGGAAACACCCTTGGCGGCATGGATGGCGCCGTAATACACATGAATGTCATTCACCTTCAGCATGGCCGCCATCCTCCTTTTGCCTGCCAAGGTAGGCCTCAATCACCTCGGTATTGTTCTGTATCTCGCTGGGGGTGCCCTTGGCTATCACCTTGCCAAAATTCAGCACACAAATACCCTCGCAAATGCCCATCACAAGGTTCATATCGTGCTCAATCAGGAAAATGGCAATATTAAAGGTGTCGCGCACCTCTACAATGGTCTCCATAAGCTCGCTGGTCTCCGAGGGATTCATCCCGGCAGCCGGTTCGTCCAAAAGCAATATCTTGGGGTCGGTGGCAAGCGCGCGGATAATCTCCAGGCGGCGCTGCGCCCCGTAAGGCAGCGAGCCCGCCTTGTAGTTCACCATGTCCTCCATGTGGAAGATGGACAAAAGCTGGCGCACCCGCTCACGGGCGGCACGCTCTTCCTTCCAGTACTTCGGCATGCGGAAGATGCCGCTGAACATGCCGTAGTGGATGTGGTTGTGTAAACCCAGCTTGATATTGTCCTCCACCGTAAGGTTGCCAAACAGGCGGATGTTCTGGAAGGTGCGGGCGATGCCCACACGGTTCACTTGCACCGTGCTCATAGAGAGAGTATCGCGCCCATCCAGCAAAATGCTGCCGCGGGTGGGCTGGTACACCTTGGTAAGCAGGTTGAACACCGTGGTTTTCCCGGCGCCGTTGGGGCCTATCAGGCCGGATATCTCGGTGGGGCTGATGGCGATGTTGAAGTCCTCCAGCGCCGTAAGCCCCCCAAAATCGATGCCGAGGTTGCGGGTTTCCAAAATGGGGGCCTTGCCCACATCTCTCTCGGGGATGTAATTTGTGGCCGGCTGGGGAACAAGCTTCGTCTCATGAGGCTGTGCCGTCATTTCGCCCGCCCCCCTTTCGCTGTTTTCCCAAACCGCTTGGCAAGGCGCTTTTTCGTCAGGTTTAAAAACACCACCACACGGCTGTTGTTGGTGATAAGCATAACAACAATAAGTACCACAGCGTATACCAGCATGCGGTAATCGTTGAAGCTGCGCAGCATTTCCGGCAGGATGGTGAGCAGCGTGGCCGACACCACCGAACCCCAGATGTTGCCCAGCCCGCCCAGCACCACAAACACCAAAATGAGGATGGATGTGTTAAAATTGAACTTAGTTGCAACAATGGTGGAGAAGTTCATGGCATACAGCGCGCCCGCCCCACCGGCCAGCGCCGCCGAGGTGACAAAGGCCATCATTTTATACTTTGTAACCGGCACGCCCACGCTCTCGGCGGCAATGCGGTTGTCCCGCAAGGCCATAATGGCGCGGCCCGCGCGGCTGTTCACAAGGTTCATCACCACAAACAGCGCAATAAGCACCAGCACAAACCCGGCGGTAAAGCTGGAAAGCTTCGGGATGCCCGCAATGCCCATGGGGCCGTTTACAATAACGGTGCCGCCGTCCTCCAAATGCAAAGCGTCGGCAGAGGTGAGAAAGCTGAAATGCAGGCCCTGGCTGTCCAGCCCCACATACAGGCAAGTTATGATATTCTTGATAATCTCGCCAAAGGCCAGCGTTACAATGGCCAGATAATCGCCATTCAGGCGCAGCACCGGAATGCCGATGAGCACCCCCGCTATGCCCGCGAACACAGCGCCCATCACAATGCCCAGCGCCAGGCGCAGCGGCTCCAGCGGCACAAGCTGTGTAAGGCTCATACTGGCAATAACGCCGGAAAAGGCCCCCACGCTCATGAACCCGGCGTGCCCCAGCGAGAGTTCACCCAGCACGCCCACCGTCAGGTTCAGCGAGACAGCCATTACAACATAGGCGCATATGGGCACCAGCTGCCCTTCCAGCGACGAAGAAATGTTGCCGGTAAGCATCATGCCCTGCACCGCCACAAAGGCCACCGCCACAAGTGCGTAGGTGAACATGGCCTTGCGGGTCGATTTTCGTATCCTCGGCATAGGCCCCTCCTTCACACTTTCTCTTGCACCTGCTTGCCCAAAAGCCCGGCGGGCTTCACCAGCAGGATAATGATGAGTACGGCAAACACAATGGCGTCGGAAAGCTGGTTGGAAACATATGCCTTGCCGAATATCTCAATAATGCCCAGAAGAATGCCGCCCAGCATGGCGCCGGGAATGGAGCCTATGCCCCCAAACACAGCGGCGGTGAAAGCCTTAATGCCCGGCATGGCGCCGGTGGTTGGCATAAGGGTGGGGTAAGCCGAGCACAGCAGCACCCCCGCCACCGCCGCCAGCGCCGAACCTATGGCGAAAGTCATGGAGATGGTGCCGTTCACGTTTATGCCCATCAGCTGCGCGGCGCCCTTGTCCTCGCTGCAGGCCCGCATGGCCTTGCCCATTTTTGTGCGCCCGGTAAACCAGGTTAGAATCATCATGATGACAATGCAGGTGGCCACCGTAACAAGGGTGATGGCCGAAACGGACAACCGACCCGAAAACAGCTTAATGGAACCGTCGCCCACCACCGAACTGAACACCTTGGGGCTGGAAGACCAAAGCAACAGGGCGGTGTTTTGTAAAAAGTAGGAGACGCCAATGGCGGTGATGAGCACCGCCAGGCTGGACGCCTGCCGCAATGGCCGGTAGGCCAGGCGCTCTATAACCACGCCCAGCACCGTGCACACCAGCATGGCCAGCGGCACGCCCAAAAGGGCGGGCAGGCCAAAGCGTGTCACCGTAAAAAAGCAGGCGTAGGCCCCCACCATAATAATGTCGCCGTGGGCAAAGTTCAACATTTTGGCAATGCCGTACACCATGGTGTAGCCCAAAGCAATAATGGCATAGATGCTGCCCAGGCTGATTCCGCTAATCAGATGGGATAAAAAGGACATTGGGAGGGACACCTCACTTCGCACACAGGCGCTTATTCCATATTACATAATAATACAAAAAGCGGGGGCTGCCAAGTCCTTGACAGCCCCGCCTGCACTTTTAAACAGAAGGGATGGAGTAGTGGATTCTCAATCAATCCATGCCCACATAGGCGCCGTTCTGGATAACCATACCTTTGGGCTCCTTGGAAACCTGGCCGTTTGCGCCCCAGGTCATGCCGCCGCCGGTAAGGCCGTCGAAAGACATGCTGGTGAACTGCGCCACCAGAATATCGCACATCGCCTCGGCGCTCATGTCGGGGCTAATGCCGCCGGCCTGGGCCGCCGCGTAAATGGCGTAAACACAGTCATAGGCGTCGGCCGCAAACTGGTTGGGCACTTCGCCGTGGGCGGCCTGGTATTTTTCCACAAAGGCCACAGTGCTCTCGTCGGTGGCGTCAGCGTTAAAGGGGGTCAGCAACATCACGCCCTCGGCCAGGCTGGTGTCAAAGCCTTCCAGCGTCAAAATGCCGTCCATGCCGTCCACGCCAAAGAACTTGGGCGCGTAGTCCATGCCCTTGGCCTGCTGGAAAATCAGCGAGGCAGGGGTGTAGTACATGGGCAGGAAGATGAGGTCGGCGCCATTGTCCTTGGCGTCGGTTAACTGCACAGAGAAGTCCTGCTGGCTGTCCTCGGTGAAGGTGGTGGTGGAGACAATCTCCAAGCCCAATTCGGCAGCCTTGGCGGCAAAGGTCTCATAAATACCGGTGGAGTAAACATCATCATTTTTGTAGATGACAGCCACCTTGGTGCCCAAAGCCTGCTCGCTGATATACACAGCGGAAGCGGAGCCCTGGTTGGGGTCGGCAAAGCACATCTGGAACACATTGTCCTTACCTTCTGTAACCGCCACGGCGGAAGCGGAGGGGGTGAGGGCAAAGATGCGGTCGGCATTGTTTTCCACGCTGGTGGCAACGCCGGGCGTGCTGGTAACCGAGCCCAGCGAAACCTGCATGCCCCAGTCCTTCAGGGTATTGTAGGCGTTCACGGCCTTTTCGGCGTCGTGCTCATCATCCTGGTAGTTCAGCTCAAACTGAAGGCCCCCCAGGGCGTTAATTTCGTCCACGGCAATTTGCGCGCCGTTACGGGCCGCCTGCCCGTAAATGGCTGCGCCGCCAGACAGCGGGCCGGTTGCGCCAATTTTAATGGCGCCGCCTGCCGGGGCCGCCGGAGCGGTGGATTCAGCCGGGGCAGCTTCCGAGCCTGCCGGGGCCGCCGGGGCAGTGGATTCAGCCGGAGCAGCGGAGCTTGCGGCACCGCCGCAGGCCGCCAAAGCCAGCACCATAACGGCCGCCAGCAGCATACAAAATACTTTTTTCATGGTTCTTCCTCCTTTAACACTTGCCAGATAATATGCAAACTATATGAATATACATTATACCCCACACAGCTTTATGAATGCAATGTGCTAAAGTGACATGATTTTGTCCACGCGGGCAAGTGTTTTTGTAGCAGAATACATAATTTTACCTCGGGATGGCCCCGCCTGCGCCTTTGCGGCAGTTTGGAAAAGGAAACTGTCCCCCTTTGGAGGACAGTTTCCTGGCAAGCGACAGGCAAAACGATTACAAAATGCTTACCACATCATACCCGGCGCCGGTAACGGCGGCCTTCAGGGCCTCGTCGCCAACAGCACCGCCGGTGGTCACTTTGGCAAGGCCGTCCTCCAGCAACACCTGCGCAGTAACGCCCGGCAGGGCCTCCAGTGCTTTTTGCACGCGCGCCACACAGTGCGCACAGCTCATGCCTTCAATTTTGATGATTTTTTCCATGGTTCCTCTCTCCTTTTCATTGGTGTTTGGCGCGGGAAGGGATTTAGGTCCGGATGAAACGGCAGGCGGCACGCCGGGCAGTGGTTTGGGTTTGAAAAGATTCAGCCGCAGCGCGTTGCCAACCACAAACAGGCTGGACAAGCTCATGGCGGCGGCGGCCACCATGGGGCTGAGGGACAGCGCGGGGTAAAACAGCCCGGCGGCAATGGGAATGCACAGCGCGTTGTAAAAAAAGGCCCAGAACAGGTTCTGCTTGATGTTGCGGATGACCGCTTTGGACAAATCGCGCGCAGTTACGGCGCCGGCCAGTTCATCCTTCATCAGCACCACATCGGCCGATTCAATGGCCACGTCCGTTCCCGCGCCAATGGCAATGCCCACGTCGGCACGGGCCAGCGCTGGCGCGTCGTTAATGCCGTCACCCACCATAGCCACCGTGCGGCCCTCTTCCATCAGGCGGCGCACCGTGGCGTCCTTATCCTGCGGCAGCACCTCGGCAATCGCCTCGTCCAGCCCAACCATCTGCCGCACGGCCTCGGCGGTGGGCTTTGTGTCGCCCGTCAGCATCACAGCCACAAGGCCCCGGCGGCGCAGGGCCGCAATGGCGGCGGCGCTGCCCGCTTTGGGCAGGTCGGCCACGGCAATAACCCCGGCCAGCGCCCCATTTTTGGCAAAGTACAGCGGCGTTTTGCCCTGGGCCGCCAGCTGTGCGGGCAAATTGCCCGCCGCACCCAGCGCCACGCCCTGCTGCGCCATAAAGCGCGCGTTGCCCGCAAGGCAGGGCGCGCCGTCCACCACGGCCCGAATGCCCAACCCGGACAGGGAGTCAAAATCAGACGTTTCGGCAAACGGAATACCCCGCTGCCGCGCCGCGCCGGTGATGGCCTGCCCCACCGGATGCTCGCTTTTGGCCTCCAGCCCTGCCGCCAGCGCCAGCAACTGTTCTTCCGCCATACCAAACGGGAAAACATCTGTCAGCCGTGGTTTCCCCTCGGTGAGGGTGCCGGTTTTGTCCAGCGCAAAGGTGTCCACCCGGCTAAGGGTTTGCAGGGCCTCGGCGTTTTTATACAGGATACCGCTCTTGGCGCCGCGCCCGGTGCCCACCATCACGGCCACCGGCGTTGCCAGCCCCAGCGCACAGGGGCAGGAGATGACCAAAACCGTAACCGCCCGCGCCAGCGCGAAGGAAAAGCCCTGTCCCAGCAGCATCCACACCACAAAGCACACCAGCGCAATGCCCATCACAAGCGGCACAAACACCCCGGCCACCTTGTCTGCCAGCTTGGCAATGGGCGCCTTGGACGCGCCTGCCTCCTCCACCAGTTGCACAATTTGCGCCAAGGTGGTGTCATCCCCCACGCGCGTGGCCCGCATGGTAAAATAACCGCTGGTGTTCACCGTGGCACCGGTGGCGGTGTCTCCCGGCTGCTTTTCCACCGGTATACTCTCGCCGGAAAGGGCACTCTCGTCCACAAGGCCGTGGCCCTCCAGCAAAACGCCGTCCACCGGCACGCGCGCGCCCGGCTTCACCACCAGCACGTCGCCCGGCACAACATCGGCCACGGGTACTTCGGCCTCCTGCCCGCCGCGCAGCACAAGCGCAGTTTTGGGGGCCAAATCCAAAAGGGCGGAAATGGCCGCCCCGGTGCGGCCCTTGCTCACGCTCTCCAGCGTTTTGCCCAGCGTGATAAGAGCCAAAATGGTGGCGGCGCTTTCAAAATAAAGCTCGTGCATATAGTGCTGGGCGTGCTGGGGCTGGCCGTGGCCCAAGGCCCAGCCAATTTGGTACAGGGCAAAAATGCCGTAGGCAAGCGAGGCCCCGACCCCCACAGCTATGAGGCTGTCCATGTTGGGCACGCCGCGCAGCAGCGCGGAAAAGCCGCCCGTAAAGTACTTGCGCCCGGCCAAAACCACCGGCAGGGCCAGCAAAAACTGTGTTAGGGTGAAGCTTACGGCATTTTCCACCCCGGCCAAAAAGCCCGGCAGGGCCAGCCCCAGCATACTGCCCATGCTCACGTACAAAAGAGGCAGCAAAAAAGCGAAGGAAACGACAAGCCGGCGCTTCATGCCTGCAAGCTGCACTTTGGCGGGGTTTTTGTTCTCATTTGAACTCCCGGCCACCGCCAAGGCGGCAGCCCCGGCTGTGTTGGCGGCACCGGCGGCACCGGCGGCGCCCTGCGGCACGCGCGGCAAAGCCCCATAGCCCGATTTCTCCACTGCCCGCACAATATCCGCCTGGGCAAGCAATGCGGGGTCAAAGCTGGCTGTCATACTGTTCGCCAGCAGGTTCACCTGCACGCTGGCCAGCCCCGGCAACTTGCCCACAGCCTTCTCAATGTGGGCGGCGCAGGCGGCGCAGCTCATGCCGCTAACGTCAAATTTTTCGGTAACCAAACGGTGCACAACCTTCCTTTGGGAAATATCCTTCAAGTCTCTTTCTCATCGTATACCATTTTAGTCCACTTTGCAAGAGCGGATTTTGTTCAAGCTGCCTGTTGGTGCAGGGGTAATAACCATTACTCCGCCACCAAATGATTGTACGATTTATGCTATAATAGGTATCACATAAAACCAAAAGGCAGGTATTGTATGTTTGAAGGCAAAACCGTAACCGCCATCATCGTGGCGGCGGGGCGCTCGGCCCGCATGGGCTTCGATAAGCTATTCTACCCCGTGGGCGGCAGCACCGTGCTGCGGCTGGCGGTGGGGCGGCTGGACGCCCACCCCGCCATAGACCACCTGGTGGTTGTGGGCGGTGAAAACATTGATAAAGTGCGCGAATTGTTTGCGGAAGACCCCCCGCAAAAGCCGCTGACGGTTGTGGCAGGCGGGGCGCTGCGCACCGATTCCGTGCTGGCAGGGCTGGCTGCCTGCGAAGATGCCGGCCTTGTGGCCATCCACGACGGCGCGCGGCCCTTTGTGCCGCAGGCGCTTATTACAAGTGTGCTGCGCGCGGCGCTGGCCGCAGGGGCGGCGGCCCCGGCCCTGCCGCTGAAGGACACGGTGAAAACCGCCGAAGGGGACTTTGTGGCCGCCACCCTGCCGCGCGAAACCCTGCGCGCCATACAAACACCCCAAATCTTCGCGCGCGCAGCCTTCGTTCAGGCGCTGGCGGCCATTCCCCCGGTGGAATACGCCACCCTCACCGATGACTGCATGGTGATGGAGCGCGCGGGCCACCCGGTGCGGCTGGTGCCGGGCGAGGAGGAAAACCGCAAAATCACCACGCCACAAGATTTGCGTTTCCTCGCCCAAAGCACAGCACCCGCCCTGCGGGTGGGCCACGGCTACGACGTACACCGCCTGGTGGCGGGCCGCCCCCTTGTGCTGGGCGGGGTGCGCGTTCCATGGGAAAAGGGCCTGCTTGGCCATTCCGACGCCGACGTTTTGCTGCACGCCGTGTGCGACGCCCTGCTGGGGGCGGCGGCACTGGGGGACATCGGGCAGCATTTCCCCGACAGCGACCCCGCCTATGCCGGGGCGGACAGCCTGCAACTGCTGGCCCGGGTAGGCCGCCTGCTGCTGGAAAAGAACTGCGCGGTGAGCAACCTGGACGCAACGATACTATGCCAAAGGCCAAAGCTCGCGCCTCATATTCCGGCCATGCGCCAGAATATTGCGGCGGCACTGGGCATGGAGGTAGAGGCGGTCTCGGTAAAAGCCACCACCGAGGAAGGGTTGGGCTTCACCGGCACGGGCGAGGGCATTGCGGCGCACTGTGTGGCCTTGCTGGCGCGCCATACCCTGTAAATCAAAAGAGAGCAACGCCCACAGGCAGGGAAACGGTTGGCCCTCGGCCCGGCATGACAAATGTCATGGGCAAAATATACCCCCGTCACTTTTGCTGGCGGGGGTTTTGCGTTAAGCTAAAAGCAACCCAAAAGGAGGTTCTCTTATGCAAGATTTTGTGTCGGTTGACAAGCTAACCAAAAAATACGGCGATGTGATTGCCGTAGACAACCTGAGTTTCACTGTGCGGCAGGGCGAAATTTTTGGCTTTCTTGGCCCAAATGGCGCGGGCAAATCCACCACACTGAACGCGCTGTGCACCCTCACCCCCTTCGACAAGGGACACATTACAGTGGATGGCCACAGCCTGGAGCGCGAGGAGCGGACGGTCAAGGCCCTTATTGGGCTGGTGCCGCAGGACATTGCCCTGTACCCCACCCTCACCGCCTACGAAAATGTGGCCTTTTTTGCCTCGCTGTACGGCCTTTCCGGCAAAAAGCTGCGCGGCGCCGCGCAGGACGCGCTGGGCTTTGTGGGCCTTTTGGAACACGCCAAAAAACGGGCGGGCAAAATGTCGGGCGGCATGCAGCGGCGCTTGAACATCGCCTGCGGCATTGCCCACGGCCCCCGCCTTATTGTGATGGACGAGCCCACCGTGGGCGTGGACGCCCAAAGCCGGGAGCATATTATGGAGTCCATCCGCCTTTTGCGCCAGCGCGGCGCCACCATCATTTACACCAGCCACTACATGCCCGAGGTGCAGGAGATTTGCGACCGCATTGCCATCATCGACCACGGGCGCCTGGCGGCCATTGGCACCGAGGAGGAACTGCTGGAGGTGGTGACCGACGTGAAGAGCATCACCGTGGACACGCGCCTGCCAGAGGGGCAAAGCCCCGCCGCCCTCACAAGCAAGCTCTCCGTTATTCCCGATGTGCGGCGGGTGGCCTACGACACCGAAAACGACCGCCTGCGGCTGGATGTTGCCCTCACCTTCACTGCTGTAACGCCTATTTTGCAGGTGATGATGGAAATGGGCGCGCCCATTTACAAGCTGAACACCGAGGCCCCCGATTTGGAAACCACCTTTCTCGCTCTCACAGGGCGGGAACTGCGATAGGGGGCGGCATATGTTTAGTATTATAAAGCGCGAGCTTATTACCCTGGCGCGGGACAAGGCCGACATCTTCTTTATTGTGCTGTTCCCGTCGATGCTGGTGTTCCTTTTGGGGAACCTTTTGCAGCACATGGATACCTCCGACGCCGCCATACCGCCCATTGAGATGGCCTACACGGTGGAAACCACCGACCCCTTCGGCCTTGCCGCCACCGATGCCTTTATGCAGGCGCTTGGCGGGCAGGCCCAGCTAAGCGTTAGCAAGGCTGGCAGCGCAGAGGCAGCCAAAAAGCAGGTGGACAGCGGCGCGCTTTCCGCCGCGGTGCGCTTTACCCAGCCCTTTGGCATTGAAATTTACGAGGGGCACGATTCGCTGCAAAACCGTGTTATTGACAGCGTTTTTAAGGGCTTTTCCCACCGCACGGCCAGCCTGGCCGTACTGGCGCGCCACGCGCCCGAAAAGCTGGAGAGCGCGGCAAACGCCGAAGCCGAAGGCCTGGTGCAGCAAAAAGAATTTGGCTATAGCCGCACGATGCTGGACTATTACGCCGTGGTGATGACGGTGATGATCCTCTTCATGGGCGGCGCCATCGGCGGGGCGTCTGTGCTGTACTGGAGCCGCAAGGACGGCACCTTGCGCCGCATGATGGCCTCGCCCAAAAACCGCGCCAGTTTGTATGTGCAAAGCGTTTTGGGCAGCGCTTTGCCGCAAAACATCATCCAAGTGGGCTGCATCATGCTTTCCAGCACCCTTTTGTTTGGGGCACGCTACGCCAGCACCTGGCAAGACAACTTGCTTTTGGTTGCCACCATGCTGCTGGCCGGCGTCAGCCTCAACGCCCTCTTTATGCTGCTGAGCATCTTTATAAAGGTTACCCCCACGCTGGTTTTCATGCCCGTTTTGTGGGTGCTCATGTTTCTCTCCGGCACTTTTTCCAAAGAAATCTACATCGAGGGCTTCACGAACCGCTCGCCCATATGGCTGGTGCAAAACGCCGCCTTTGATTTAACCGTGTTCGGCCGCGGCGAAAAGTGCCTGCAAGTGATGCTGGTAAGTGCCGCGGTGCTGGCGGTGTCCACCTGTGCGGGGGCGCTGTTGTTCCGGCGGAAAGGACTGGTGACAGAATGAAAAAGACCGGCATACTGTTTTTGAATACACTGCGGCGTTCGCGCATGATACTTTTGGCTGCGCTTTGCTGCGGCATTGCCCTGTGCTTTATATACGGCCTGATGGCGCAGTTGTACGGCGACGAGTACGAGGGCATTCCGGTGGGGCTTATTGCCCGTGAGGAAACCGCCGTAACGCGCGATTTCCGCCGCTACCTTACAGAAGATTTGGGCATGCAGGTGCTGGAAAGCACCGACGAAGAACACCTGAACACCGAGCTTGTAGAGCGGCATATCTCCGCCGTGGTGGAAGTGCCCGCGGGCTTTGAGGCGGCCCTGCTGGCCGGGCAGCCCGTTCCGCTGCTGGTGAGTTTTTTGGACGACTACGCCAACGCCGCCTTTGTGCAGGCTTATTTGCAGAACTACACCGCCGGGATTGCCACGCTGGCCGCCGGGGCCGGGGGCGACGCCGCGCGCCTGCAGGAGATGACGGACGAAATGCAAAACGTGTCAATTCCGGTGCACACCATCCAGGGCGGCTTTGACGCGCAAATAGAGGCAACCCAAAAGAACGCCTTCCGGCAAATCATCGGTTTCTTTTTGATGTTCGGCTTTGTACTGGCCTTCGGCACCTCCACCATGCTGTTCGACGACAGGCGCACGGGCGTGTACAACCGGGTGCGGGCAACCAACATGCGCACCCTGCAGTACCTGGCGGGCACCTGCTCGGTGGGTATCGTCAGCGCCGTCTGTCTCATTGCGCCTTTTTTCATCTACACCGCCGCCACCGGCCCGACCATTGGCATCCGCATTTGGCAGGCGCTGCTGCTGTGCTTTTTGTACACCCTGTTCGTGGTGGCGGTGGCACTGGTGTTTGCGCTGTACCTCTCCACCAAAAACGCCATCACGGCCGGCGTCATCGGCACGGCCACCATCACCTGCGTGCTGGGCGGGTCTTACTTTCCCCTTGAGAGCGCACCCGAATTTTTGCAGGGCCTGGCCCGCGCCACCCCGCAATTTTGGGTGATGGACGCCGTAAGCAATTTGCAGAAAAACACCTCTGCCGCCTGGTGGCAGAACGCGCTGGTTCTTTGCCTGTTCGCGCTGCTGTTCTTCATTTTGGCGGGCATCCGCTACGTGCAGGGCGGCAAAAAACAGGTGCAGGCCTGATGATGCTTCGATTGCACTGTTTGCTGCTGCGCAGGCCGAATGGCCTGCGCAGCAATAGTGGATTGCGCGCTTCGCGCCACGCGGGCCCTGCCCGCCTTCAAAAATACTGAACCATTTTTGAAGTTAATCCAATATGTAGTATACTGTTCATAGGAGGTGCCCTATGAGCAACATGAAACAAGCGCCCATCTTCCTGTTCGCCTACAGCCTTTTGTGCGGCGGCGCCTGCCTGCTGATGCTGGAAAACCCACACAGCTTCGAGAGCCTTACCATTGGCATGCTGGCCCTGGCCTGCCTTTTGGGCGTGCGCATGCTTCTTTTGCTGGCGGGCAGGGCGCCCCTGCTAAGCCATGCACTGCTTTGCGCCGCCTTTGCCGCCGCCGCGCCGTTTGGCAGCGGCATGTACCCCTTTTTGTGCGTGCTGGCCGTGTTGCTGTCGCGGCAGCTTGTAAGCGGGCATGCCACCCTGCTGCTAAGCGCCGCCGCCACAGCCCTGCTGGGCTTTATTGTGCAACCGGCAAGCAGCGTGGTGCTGGTAACGCTCCTGTGCGTATCTCCGCTGTTTTTCTTGGGTTATTTGTTCGAGCGCCTTGCCGCCGCCCACGGGCAGCTTGCCCGGCTGGGCGAAGAAAACGACCGACTGCGCGCGCAACTGGCCGGCCAACGCAAAATGACCGCCGCCATGGAGCACGCCGCCCGCATAAGTGAGCGCAACCGCCTGGCGGCCCGCGTGCACGACGAAGTGGGGCACGGGGTATCGGGCAGTATACTGCTTTTGGAGGGCGCGCGGCTGGCCATGGACAAAGACCCCGCCGCCACCAAAGCCGCCATGGAAACCGCTACGGAAAACCTGCGCGCCGCCGTAGATGATATCCGCGCCGCGCTGCGGCAGGAGCGCGCAGCCCCCGCCCAAGCCGGGCTGGCCAAAATATCGGCGCAGTTAAGCCAATTCGAGGCCCAGCACCCGGCCATTCAAACCACGCTTGCCACCGAGGGCGATTTGGACGAGATCTCGCCGCTTTTGTGGGTGTGCGTGCAGGAAAACCTGACCGAAACCCTCACCAACCTGCTCAAACACTCCAGCGCGCGGCATTTTTCGGTGTCCATCACCCTTTTGAACAAGCTGGTGCGGGTCAGCTTCCGAGACGACGGCGCGGCGGATAACTTCACCCCGGGGCTGGGCCTTGCCGCCATGGAGGAACGCTGCGCCATGTGCCATGGCAATTGCTTTTTTTCCGCCGGGCCACGCGGGTTTTCCACCGTGATGACCTTCACCCACTACCGACACCATGCCGCGGGAGGTGCGCTGGATTGACAACGCTGATACTGGCCGACGATGACCCCATCATTCAAAGCGGGCTTGGCATGATTATTGGCACGCGGGAGGATTTTACGCTGCTGGGGGCCGCAGCCAACGGCGCCGCGGCGGTTGAACTGTGCCGCGCACACCGCCCGGATGTGGCTGTTTTAGATGTGCGTATGCCAAATATGGACGGCATCGAGGCCGCCAAAATCATCCTGCGGGAAAAGCTTTCCCAGCCGCTTTTGCTCACCACCTTCGATGAGCCGGAGCTGATTGGCCGCGCGCTGGACGTGGGCGCTCGGGGCTATATTTTAAAAAACAGCCCGTCGGAGCGTATTTTAGCGGCCATTGAAACGGTGGCGCAGGGCGGCACGGTGTTTGCACCGGATATTTTAGAGTACATCCGCACTGTGGCGCACATTCCGCGCGGGGACGGCTTTGCGGGCCTTACCGCGCGCGAGCGCGAAATTGTGGAACTGGTGGCACGGGGCCTCTCCAACGCGCAAATTGCGCAGCAACTATACATCTCCAACGGCACGGTGCGCAACCACATCTCCACCATTTTGGAAAAGACGGGCCTGGAACACCGCACGCAAATTGCCGTACGCTACTACGCGGGGAATGGCGGGGCGTAATGTTCACGCGTGATAAAATTAGGGTGCGCATCAAGCACACCCTAATTTTTGTTGCGCAAAAATTAGCAAAGCAAATCTTGTTATTGCCGGCTTAAATTAATCCAGTAGCCTTCATCGACTCTTGCAAAATAAATGTTGAAATCGTACCCGTCAAAACCAGGGGGATCAGTCCATCTCACGCTAAGATCTATGGAACCCCCCGAGGAAAAGAGATAATCAAGCTCCGCGATGCTGGCGTTTGAAGGTAGACCGCCATCATAGTCTTTCACGCTAAAGTCGCTGCCATGCACTCCCATAAAATAAGTTAAAACATCCATAAACGCTTTCACAGGGTCGTCGGAGGCATTAACCCAGCTTTTGGCGTAGTACAGGCGATCTGTATCGCTTGCGGCGGCCACTGAAAGTTCCCACATCTGTGTGCTGTTTGCTGTTTGCAGTGGCATGCTTTTAGCATATGTCCACGCCGGAGGTTCATAACTGGTCTCCAAAAAACCCATTGCCTGGAATTCCCCTGGGGTGGTAAGCGGTATCATGTCCAAAAACGCGCTGTAGGCGGTGGGCAGGGTGGAACCAAGCCCGGTTACCGCCCAAGTGGCGGACGGCACGTTGTTCGCGGGTTCCTGCCCGCCGGCGGGCTCTGGCGCGGCCGTGCTCTCTGTGCCCCAAGGCGGCACGGAATACACATCGGCAGTGTTAATGCCCAGCGTGGAATCGCCATTTATCTCTGTCACCGATCCATCTTGCAGCGCATGGCCATTTCGCACGTCAAACCGCCACTGGTGCTCGCCGCCATCATCCATATACCAAATCCATGTCATGCTGCCATGCGCAAGGCCGTCCACAAAAATTCCTGTAAGCAACTGGTTTGTGGCATAGGTGTAACCGGGCTCAAGGTCTTCCGGTGCTTCATTTCGTTTGTGTAAAGTGCCCGAACCGTTGGGCATGCCGTTTTGCCATTCGCCGTCGTAGGTGTAGTTTTCAAAGGTCCACGTGCCCAGCCCGTGGGCAAAGCCCTCGGTGTTTGTCTCGCCGGTGTACACCCCGCCGGTGGCGGCGCCGGGCGGCAAAAGCACGGGGCTCGCCTGCGCGGCGCCCGCACCCGGGGCATAGAAAGTCTCGTGGAAATAATCATCCATCTCCGGCGTTGTCATATTCAGCTCATACTCGTCAAAACTGTAAAAGCTGAACCCAGGCTCCTGCGACAGGACATCCTCGGGCGCCGTTACATCCCATTCAATAAGCAGCTTATTCTCGCTCTCCATCACTTCAAACACCGGCACAATGTCGGCCGCAAAGCTGCCATAGGCCCAAAAATCGCTCTCCATATTCTCCATAAGGCCCGTCACATCCACGGTTTCCGGCGTGCCGTTGGAGGTATTCCACACGGCTATACTAAAATGATTGTCCTCACCGAAGTTCACGCCCCATTGATATTCAAAATCGCCTTCCGGGCTCGTGTTCACCTGATACTCTGGCTGGATATCCGGCACCGTAAGGCGGAAAATGGCATGGGTGTCGTCCAGCACGTTCACGGTGTAGTTGAGGGTGTCCGGGTTCATGGTGACGCCCAGCTTCCAGCCGGGGGCCAGGCTGTGGCCGTTGATTTTCCGCTCCAGCAGAAGAGGATAAAGCACCGAGATCGT
>QMCE01001835.1_pt1 | contig 18968 bp, 15 predicted proteins | sample 1821851 | NCBI WGS metagenome assembly QMCE01 (sample SAMN09453174, study PRJNA476694) | Termite gut metagenome, whole genome shotgun sequencing project. | isolation source: worker | host: Odontotermes sp. | place: South Africa:Pretoria | collected 2016-01-28
AACTCACTCTGTACAGGCACACGTCTTCCTTATCATCCCAATCCGAACCAACCATGTATAGTGCACCTTCATAATAACAAACCACATACTCAAAACCAGGAAGATACGCATTACAATCTGGAGTTCTATGCTTGCAGTCCGGCTTGCCACACAACAGTGTCATCTCCTGTGCATCTTTATCATACAGATAGAGGAAACTGCTGCGTTTTATGTAGTACCCGTTTGGTGCACTCGTTATATTCGACATCAGGTAAAACGGTTGGTCATCCGTTTCAAACGTATATGAGTTTCCGTTTGTGGAAAGCTCATTTTCAACGGATTTGACTTTGCTGGATTGCGGTGTATTAACAGGATTTTCTGTATTAGTTTTCACCTTACCTGATTGACAAGACGTCAGAACCAAAACCAAAGCAACACAAAAAATGAATTGTTTCATAGATTAATCTCCTCTTTTTGTATTCAATGAGCTATGGATATATAAAATACTCAAAACCTTGATTGTATGTATAGAATCAAGGTTTTGAGTATGACCACGATGCATTTCCTACCACACTAAATCATCCCATATATGAAGGAACCTTGGATTGCCGTTATCTCCATATGCAAAATAGCTTGTTGCATCAGTGTATCTACCTCCACTCGTAACACCCAAACTACTAATGGCGGACTTTCCAAGATTTGCAATTTTTTTATTCCCACGTACCCATCCACTCCCGCCATAATTGGTTACAAGATAAGCATCCACCTTTGCCTCCAAATAAATTTTTTTATCACAGTCAATCCTTGCGGTAGCAGTCAACCCACCGGCACCGATGGTAACGGATGCGGCAACTGGTTTGCCGTCATTTTGTGCCGTCCTTGACGACGCTGCCGACGCATACATTCCTACCACCATACACATAATTAAAGCAACTACCACCTTAACTTTTTTCTTCATGGTTTTCTCCTTCCTTTGCACTTAAAAGCTCCATTCATGCGTACCTTATTTCTCAACCAGACTTGGTTTACAGGTTCTTCAACTTCAGCTACTCTTTTCACCAACCATCACAACACAATTCCATCCATGTCATCACCTCCCTCCGCTTGGCATTCCACATTCTTTTCATACGTTGGAATATCCTTTACTTATACGGCAAAACCAATAGAATAATATGTCAATTTTTATCCTAACGCTTAACATTATACGTGTCAACTTTTTTTAGGATTATCTATGATTATTTTAAATTCTTACACCCCTTTCCATGACACATAAAAACACTCTCATAAATAGATACTGGTCAGCATTATTTATTTATGTGATTGCGAGGATAATCTCCACGTACAACTAACGACACCGTAACAAAATGGTGAATGCTCCAACAATCTTCTTCATATGCACATGCATCCAATCAAGCCTGGCGACCACTACCCAAATCATTTTTATCCTCTTGTCCCTCTGCATTTACTCTGGGGAGACATCTCCTTCCACAATCTCATAAGGCGTCCTTTTCCATTCGCCCTCCGACTTGCCCAGCTGTGACTTGTCATAGACGAGGAACTCTTGTGTCTTCATGTCCATGGCCAACAAATTGCTTTCATCCCCGAACAACACGTAAGCATGAATAGGATCGGCAGAAGAAGAGCCCGTAAGTTCAACCCCTATTTGGTCAACCACCTCGCCCTCCTTATTCATAACGGTAATAGGTTTGGTATAGTCACCTGCTTCGTAGAAGTATAAATTGACATTGTCGTAAGACGCCAACTTAACGTCATCCGCATAAAACTCCGTGCTAATCACCTTCCTTTCACCTGAGAGAAGGTGATAGGACGACACTCCGTCCTCATCTCCATAGAGGATGGTGTCTCCATCCATACCTATTAAGCGGAACCTTTCATGGTTTTCATTCAGCTTACACTCGGTCACTCCCCTTGACTCTATATCATACGCGAACAAGTAGTTTCTGAGCTTCTCTATGTCACCATCCTCCAAATCCGTATTGTGAAAAAGCAGCTTATTTCCATACGCACCTTTCAGATATATGAACATATCGTACCCTTCCATACTGTATATCTCTTCGCTTTCATAATCGCCATCCGAAAGATTAATTCGATATATGGACTGGGACCGCTTAGATTGTGTCTGCCCCATTATAGTTACTGTATAATACGCATAACCCCTATGAACAATCAACGATGGTACATATCCCTTTTGTCCAAGCTCGTCAACTTTATATAGAACAGCCAACTTTTCTCTTGTACCGCCATCCAAACTCACCTTATACAGGCACCAGTTTTCTTCGTCACCCCAATCCGAACCAATCATGTATAGTGCGCCATTATAATGGCAAATCTGTTGTTCAAAAAATCTGAAAAACGCATTGCATTCTGAATTTTTATGATCACAGTCTGGTTTGCCACACAACAGTGTTATTTCCTGTGCCGCTTTATCATACAGGTAGAGATAGCTTCCAATCATTATATAGTATCCATTTGACGCACCTGTCATATTAGACATAAAATAAAACGGTTGGTCATCCGTCTCAAACACATATGAATTGTCGTTTGATTTACCATCATTTTTTATTGTTTTTTCTCCGTCAACCTGTGTCATGTTGACATCTCTCTCTCTGCCCGTTTTCGACTCATATCGACGACAAGATGTCAAAATTGCAACTATAACAACACATACAACGAGTCGCTTCATGTGGAATCCCCTTCCTATGTCTTGACTTTTCTAATGATTTACAAGATAAAAAACACCCAAAGCCCTCCTTAAAGTATATGTGATATAAATGTTTGAGGGTTTGGGGTGAAAACCTCATGGCCAAACTAAATCGTCCCATATGTGTAAAAATCTTGGATTTGCGTTATCTCCATATTCAAAATAACTTAGCGCACCAGAAAAACTGGATCCACTTACCGCTTCAACACTACTCATGGCAAGCTTACCAAGATTAGCGACACTTCTAGGACCAGAAACCGTAAAAAAACCTGGAGTACCATTGACCACCCCTCGCACCTGTGCCACCATGTAAATTTTTTTACTACAATCAATCCTTGCGATAGCAGACCTTCCACCACTACTAACAGTAACGGATGCAGAAACTGGTTTGCCGCTATTTTGCGCCGTCCTTGACGACGCTGCCGACGCATACACCCCTGCCACCATACACATAATCATCGCAACTATCACCTTAACTTTTTTCTTCACGGGTTTTCTCCTTTCTTTGCACTGAAAAGCTCCTTTAACGCATCCTTTACTCCTCCACAAAACTTGGTTTACAGGTTCTTCAACTGCTCTCTAACCATTACAACACAATTTCACTCACACTACCACCTCCCTCCGTGGCATTTTAGACCCTTTACTTACGTTAAAATATCCTTTATTCTACACGACAAAACTACCCATCTCCTCAAATAACAGGTTTACCGCCATAAGAAATCCAATTATTCTCATTGTCATTTTTTATATTATCATGTATTAATATACTTGTCAACTTGTATATACCATTAATTACAATCATTTATTGTCTATCAAGAGTTGTATATAGCTTCATTGTATAGTTAAATTAATTCTTCGCTCGTAGAAAGATAATCCCACTGTAAAGTTCTTCAAAATAAAAAGCATTGGCTGAGAAATTTTCATGACATTGCCACACAAGAGTAACTTCTTAATTAAGGAAAAAAGGTGTGAGCGAGAATCGCACACCTCTTAATTCGGTTTCTATTCCCACAGTCCAATATGGGGTATCGTAGAGTAAGTTCAAAGCCCAAGATTTATAATCTGCGAAGGTCTTTCTTCATTGCCCAATCATAAGACATCTTTATGAAGATCATATCCTAACATCACTTAGAACGTTCCAACATCTCCTTCAATTCTTCCGGCCTACTTATAATCCGACCTGCATGGGCGCCCTTAAGCTCGGCCTCCCCCCTAAACCCCCATAAGACTCCAACGGTATCCACGCCTGCGGCGTTGCCCGTCAGCATGTCGGTAGCCGTATCCCCAATGTAAAGGCATTCCCCCTGCTTCACTTGAAGCGCGTCCAGTATCTCAAACACCCCTTCCGGCGAAGGTTTGAGGGGTTTCCCCCGCCTCGCTCCCAAGACCACGTCAAAATAACCCCCGCCATCTCGGTGGTTCCCAAAGAAACGCTCCACCACCTTCAACGTAGTGTCGTGCGGCTTGTTGGAAAGCACCGCAATACCCACGCCCGTATCCTTCAAATAGTCAAGCAAATCATAGACGCCGTCATACACCGTCGTCAACCAAAAAGAATCGGCGTTGTAAGCCCGATTGTAACATTCCAACACACCTCCAATATTGGCGTCCGCCCCACCGCCCAGATACTCAACGGCCCGTCTAATAAGAGTCTCCGCCCCGTCACCGACCATCCGCTTGTAACGCTCCGCCCCAATCGACCGATACCCAAACTCATTCAACGCCTTGTTGGCATAATGGGCAATTGAGTCAATCGTATTCAATAACGTTCCATCCAAATCAAAGATACACGACTTATATTTCATAAACCCCTACACTTTACACACTTCCCAGCATTTCAATTCACAGTTCCCAATAAAATAACCTGCAAATTCATTCATGGTTGTCAGACTCCCTTTGCCTGAAAAGCAATCAACTCCAAATCAACCTGACTTGGCCCTGATGATGATTTTTCCGTCCGTCAGTTCCATGGTGACCTTGTTGTCCGTCACGCCGAGTTCCTTGAGCATTTCGCCCGGGATTTGGAGGCGGCCGGCCCGGTCAAGGACGACGAACTCGTCCTGCGTCTCCTCTTCCTTCCAATTCACGCTCAAATCCTCCAAACGGTGGAGGTAGTCCGTCTTCATAATGCGCTCGCTGCTGGTTTTGCCGTCACGAATGGAGACGACGCGGTTGACCGTCTTGGACAGTTCCTTGTCGTGTGTTACGATGACGACGGTGAGGCCCAAATCCTTGTTCAGGTTGCGGAACACGCTCGTGATGTAGTCGGCGGTTTTACGGTCTACCGAACCCGTCGGCTCGTCGGCCAACAGTAATTTGGGGTTGTTCGCCAAGGCGATGGCGATGGCGACGCGTTGTTGCTCCCCGCCCGACAACTGGCTTAACCGACTGTTCTTTCTATGCCCCAAGCCCACCAAATCCAACAATTCGTAGGCACGCGCCTTCTTATTTTCATCCTTGGTAAAGAGCATCGGCGTCATAACGTTTTCCCACGCACTCAGGTAAGGCAACAGGTTCCTCGCATTGTTCTGCCACACGAAACCCACCGTCCGCTTCTTGTAGTCCACCAATTCCGCCTCGTTGAGGCGGAACAAGTTCTTGCCGTCCACATACAGCTTGCCCGCGCTCGGACGGTCAAGGCCCCCTATCATGTTCAGGAAGGTGGATTTGCCACTCCCGCTATTCCCAATTATCGCCATCAATTCGCCGCGCTGCACCTTCAAGTCCAATCCCTGCAACGCCAGAACCTCGATGTCCTTTGTCTTATAGATTTTTACCAAGTTGTCGCATTCAATCATGGAGTCCTCGTCCACGACCATGTCGGTTTGCTTCATGGAATCCGGATTGGACAAGCCAACACCCCCACCCAAAGCCATTTCGTCCGCACCAACGCCTTTTGACGCCTCTACGGCTTCCGCACCATCCGCCACGGTCGTCGTACCTTCGTCCGCCTTCGTTCCTTGACCCTTATGGGGCCACTTCACCACTTTTAATGATTTCATACGCCTCTCCCAATGACCCGCACCAACGAGTCTATTTTGCCTCTGCTTGGCCGATGCCGCCCGTAAAATTTATGCGTCCATTTCCTCATTATCTATGATTTCCCCATCTTCCAGATGGTAGATTCGATCCGCTATCTCCATGAACCCCACGTCATGGGTCGTCATGACGACCGTCACGCCTTCCGACGCCACCAAGTTCTTGAACGTCTTGACGACTTGAAGTCCCGTATTCGTATCCAGTTCCGCCGTCGGCTCGTCGGCGAAGATAATCTTGGGCTTATGCGCAATCGCCCTCGCAATCGCAACCCTCTGCTGCTCCCCGCCCGACAATTCCTGCGGGAGGTGCCCCATCCTTTGCGACAGCCCCACCAACCTCAAGCATTCTTCGGTCCTCGCCTTACGGTTGACTTTGGACCTCGATAGGCGAAGGGCGAACTCCACATTCTCATATGCGGTCATCATGGGAATCAGGGCCACGGATTGAAAGACGAAACCGACGGACTCCTTGCGAAGGTCTTCCCTCTCATGTTCCGACATGGTCACGACGTTCCTGTCGCCCAACCAAACGCTCCCTTCCTTCGGCTTGTCGAGCGCGCCCAAAATGTTCATCAACGTCGTCTTGCCCGAACCGGAGCGACCCCTCAGAATCGTCATCTTCCCTTCGGGAATCTGAATGTCAATCCCCTTCAAGGCGTAGAAGGGTTCGCCCCCCGCAACGGGAAAACACTGCTTGACCCCTTCCGTCCTAAGTAAATATCCCATATGCTAATCCTCCCCTAACTTCAACGCTTGCGAAATCTTTATCTTGGAGATTAACGTTCCCAACACGACCATACACCCCAGTATGACGAACGTTATCACGGTGAACAGCCTCACCATGTCACTCGTCTGGCGAATCACGGTAAGTGGCAGGGCTTGCTCCGTGGAGGAGTAGAAGATTTGGACGAGCGGCACGAACAATCGGGAAGCCAAGAACCCGACGAGGGCCCCCGTTACCACGGATACTCCCGAACTAAAAATCTGCTCGTTAATCAACATCTGTATAATCTCCGGCTTCCTCATACCCATGGCCCGGAAAACCCCGAACAGCAATTCCCTGGAGCGTATGGACAAAATCCAGTAGATGAGGAACCCCGCACTACAGAGAATCAACACCACGATGAAGCTCATCGTCAATATCCCATTCGTCCCTTGGAACAACGTGTCGTTTCGGACGTCCACCAAATCGGACGCCACGTCCTTGAATATCATAAAATCAACGTTCTCTTTCTCCGCATAATCATATATGAACTGCGAGGAACCCTTCGTGCTCATCCAAATCTGGTACGGCCTCATCCCCCAAGTCTCCTGGAAATAATTCATATGCCCGACAATGAGGTAGTTGTCCGACACGACTAGCTCCCCGTTCTCATTAATCGTCTTCGTCTGCGGCACGTAGGAGGGCCAATAGTCCACGAACCCATATACGACGGCCGACAGGCTTTCACCATTCTCCTCATTCGTCTGTATGGGAATGCTGTCGCCAATCTTATACTCCAGCTTCGTCTGAAAGTTGCTGGACAATAGGACGGCGTGGGAATTGGTGGAAAGGGCGTTTAGGTAGTTATAGTAATGGGTCGGCAGAAGGTTGTCTTGAAACCAACTGGACGCCCATGACCCTCACGGTGCCGTCCTTTACCTTGCTCGTGGTGACGTCGTCCCGAACCAACACCTTCGTCATGTCCTCCACGCCTTCCAGACCCTCGAACCTGGAAGAATCCGGTTCGGTATACACCAACTCGGTGGAGAAGCCCTCCGCATTCGGATTCGCCCTCATGGCGCTGATGTACGCCGAATTGTCCCTCCACACTTCCTGAAATACGATGTCCGCACCATTGGCGTAACGAATGCTCTTCTCCGCATTGGACAGGATGGTCCTCGCCACCGTCGCATTATAGATGCCGAGCGCCACCGTCAACATGAGGAACACCATCATAAAGCTCTGCTTTCCCCTCGTCCGCAATATTTGCAGGAAGGAGGCGAACGGTGCGGGCGCCCAACCCTTTTTGCCAATTAAGAATACCAGTCTTACCAACAAGGGCTGAATCCGCAACGCCACCAAACTCATGCTGATGATGAACAGGGAGGAGCAGAGGAAAAGAAACGGGTCCAACGACGCACCCCCCACCATTTTGGCAATCAACGCCTCTTGTCTGTCATAAAACGAGTACAACCCATATAAGGAGACCCCCAATAGGATGACGTCAAAGTACGCCCTCTGCCAAAGCGGCAGACCCTTTTTATTCTTGCTCTGTTTGTAGTTGACGATGGTCACCTTGGAATCCCTGAAGACGGGCAACACCATGACGCCAATCGAGACCAACATGGCGAGTAGGCAATATAAGAAAACGTTGGCGTCCAGTTTGACGTGCAACGACCTCCTCTGTATGAATTCCAAGAACCCGTTGGTGGAGCCCAAGGCCCGACACAGGAAATTACCCAACGGCAACCCGACCAAAAAGCTGATGAACGACAGCATGACGGACTGGAGAAAGTATATCGTTATAATCTGCCACCTGCCCGAACCACGGCTTTTGAGCAACGCAATCTCGTTCTGCTCCAAATCCAACATCTGCCTGGATATCATGAAGATGAATGCACACAGCAACGCCAACACCGGAACCTGCAAAATCAACAAGGTCGTGGCAATTTTCTTCTCCGTAACCTTAAAGTCACGCAGTATCTGTACATAATTGGGTTGCTCCACGAACGTCGTCTTATTCTTCTGGGAATACCCCGACATCAAGCGGTCCGTACCGTACAGAAGATAGTCCACCTGCCCCGGCTCCACCTTCTTGTAGTCAAATAGGACGTACCAGTTCAAGGTCAAGCTACTCGTCAGGTTGTTCATATCCTTCATGAAGACTTCCTTGAAAATGTTCGGGGAAATGAAGCATTCCGTTATATAGGAGTTGGGATTCTTCACCCAATACGGGTCACTCTCCTCCTTGTTGGTAAAAACCCCCGTAATGCGAACCCTCAACCGGTCGCCCCCCACCCCAATGGTGGAAGGAAATTCCATGACCTCCCCCACGATCAGGTTCATCCTCACGAACGCGCGCTGGCTGACGACGGCGTCAATAATCCCGTCCTCCCCCACCTGGTCGGAATACGGCTCCCCCGTCAAAATCTCGATATGCTCCTCCATATTGGAAAGGCTCATGACGGTCAACGTTTGACTCCTCTGATTGTCCTCCCTTTCCATAAGCGAGGTGGCCTTTGACTTAATCGTGGAAAAGGCTTCCACGTTATCCGTCTGGGCAAGCTCCAGCCTCCTGCACACCGTCTGGGAGAGATCCGCCATCGTGCCATAACTCTCCCCTTCCTCCTTGTCCTTCGCCATATTGGCCTGAAGGTTTATCATCCCGGGATTCTCATTATTCTGTTGGAGGTACGTATTGAAACTCTCCGTCAACGTTCTCGCCAATGCGGCGTTCTCATACATGGGATTGCTACTTGCGATGGCAAACAACAAGATGTTGCCAATGAGCAGGGATACGACCATCCACTTTTTATGTAGCAATTTTTGTAGCATAAATCGAATCATTCTGAACTCTCCTATCCATGTCGCCTAACCGTACGCATACAGCCCGTATCCTTCTGACGATTCGTCAATTTACCACGACCTCGTCCCCTTCGTCAAGCCCGTCAACCACGCGGTAATAATCACTGTTGGAGCGGTCGCTGACGATGTACCTCTTACGCTTGATTCCGTCCTTCAACAACGTGACGAAATACTTGTTGTTCTCAACCAAATAGCTGTCCTGTTCTACTGAAACCGCATCATAGGGAACCAAGAGGACGTCGTCCATTTTCAACCGTTGAAACTCCACGAATATGGTGCTGTCCCAGTTGGCGTCCGCCGGCGGGTCGATGGGTTCGATATAGAGGTCGGGCGTCGTACTCTTCTCAAGAAAATTCGGGGCGGATATAATGCGTCCCCTTATCCGCGTGTCCAACTCGTTCATGCTCTTGCCCAGCCCAATGCTCACTTCCATATTGTATCGGAGGTTGATTCCACCCAATCCCCCCTCGTTCGGTATGGTAATGATAAAGTCCTTTTTCTGGGAGATGGCCGCCATTTGCGTACCCGCATTCACCAAATCCCCCTCTATCGTCTCCGTATCCAGTTCCACGATGTAACCACTTACCGGAGCCCTTACTTTTGACTGCTCCGTCTCCTTCAGGAAATCCTCATACCTTTTCCGCGTCTCCTTAACGGTTTTTTCCGTCTTTTGAAATTGCTCCAAGTCCAACCTCGTCTTCCCCAACCTCGCCTTGGCAATCTCCTTCTCCGAACCATTGGGCATCAAACGAATCCGATTCTCTTGTTCGGCAATGTCCGCCCTTTTGCTGTTCAACGTCGCCCGAAAACTCTCCTCCGCACTCTCGGCGGCGGCCTTGTGCTCCACCAAGTTTACGGCGTCGTAATCCACGTAATACGTGGTAATGACGTCCCCCTTCTTCACTTCCTGTCCCAAGGTGACCTTATGCTCCAAGAATATGGCGTTGTCCGCATCCAACGTTGCCGACTCCTTGTCCAGATACACCAACTCCCCATTCTGAAAGCCCGGATCCTCAAACGTACCGCGCACGACCTTCGCCGTCTCGATAACCTCAGTCTCCTCCCCTTCGCCCGTACTCTCGTACAACATGGCTTCCCGGGGTTCCCCGTTACCGCCCTGGTCAAATGGATTCAGGCCGCACCCCGTCATCATGGACAATACCAACAGACACGCCACGCCTTTTGTGGCTTTAGTTCTGAACATATACCACATCCCCTTCCTGCAGGCCGTCAATAATCTCTATATTTGCGGGAGTAACCGTGCCAATCGAAACTTCCTGCTTTATCTTCGATTGCCCCTCCACCTTGTAGACGTATTTGGTCTCCCCATCCTCCATTACCGCATTGGCCGGCACGACCAGCGCGCCTTCCACATAATCCGTCACGAGGCAAATCGCAATAAAGTCCCCCACCTTGACGTCGCCTACGTCGCCCTTGAACTTAAACCGTATCTTGACGTTTTCACCCAGCTCAACCCTTCGGTTTGCCTCTTCCCTATCGTAGTCCTGTAACTCAACCTCGTACTCCTTGCCGTTATGCAGTGCGTATACTCGATTGCATTTATTCAGGTCCGAATCCTTAATGTAGCCGCACCCTATCATCGGCCGACTCGGGTCCGCAATACCCATGACCGTCACCCCTACCGTAATCATTGCGCCGGAGGACGCCACGATGCAACCAACTTCGCCATCCATATTGGCCCGTATCTCAAAATACACGCCCAAATCCTGCAGCTCTTGCAACTCCTTTTCCTGCCTGTTGACTTCCAACTGCTGAATTTGCCTGTCGTGGCTCAACTTCCTCTCCGCAATCCTTATGTCGCTTTCCTTCTCCTTCACGCTCATCTGTAACTGCTTCTTCCTCGCTTTATCCTTGCCATCCTTCAATTCCTTCTGTAATTGCTTTAACTCCTCCCTCAGGATGGTGACGTCGTATTGGCTCAGGGTATTGGAATCGCTGTGCGATTGCCTCAAATCACTAATCTGCTGTTTCTTCTCCTCCAACCTGTCCTTGAAGTCCGACTCCCTTAACTCGGCCAACAAATCACCCTTCTTCACCTTTTCGCCTTCACGCACGTGAACCTCGCCAATCGTCCCACTCGAACCAAAGGACAACTCCTTGGAATAGGGTACGACTTCGGCGTTCACCACCTCAATATTGTATATGGTGTCCCTCGCGGCCGCCACGGTGTCCATGTCCATGCCGACCGGCTTCAACAATTCCGGCACCTTCGACGTGGCCGCCTCTTCCTTACCACATCCCGTCAATCCACACCCTACCAAGGCAAGGCACAGCAACAAGCACGCCAACCTTTTTCCCGCCATATGACGCCTCCTTCTTACCATTCTACAGAAAACTACCTAACTATGACTTCCTCGCCCAACTCCAAACCGCTTACAATCTCCGTCATGCTCTCCGCCGTCAAGCCCACCTGGACCTCCTTGGCCACCTTCAACCCATTCTCGTCCTCGTAATAGACCACGTGCTGGTCGCCCATGGCTTTCACCGCCGACTTGGGCAGGTACAGCACGTTCCTCCTCTCATCCATTACGTACAAGACTTCACCGGAATCCATATCCTCCAACCCATCCAGTGAATCCACCAAATTGAAATGGACGACGTCCTTCCTCTTGGGATGAGACACTTCGGTCAAGTACGTTTGCTCATTGGCAAGCACCTCCACCCTCGCCCCATCCGCGAAGTCACCCGCCCGTTCCGTATCCGCGACAAACCGCGGCCTCGCCTTCCCGGAGACCACGCAAACCGTCAAGTCCATTTCGGACTCCATCCCCTCCAACCCTTCGAGCAAGAACGAAACCTTTCCATCAATGCCCGCAGTCAAGGTAAAGTTAGCCTTCTGATCCCTCAGGTCGTCTCGGTATACGTTAAGCATGTCAAGCTCGTTCCTCAAATTATTGACGTCCGCATCGCATTGGCTGCGAATCGCCTGGATGGCCGTGGCGTCGTTAAACGTCCTCTGCTGTTTCTCAATCTCCAAATCCCGCATCTCCAACCTCTGCCGTTGCATCAAGCGGTTCTTCTCTATCTCAAAGTCCTTGGCCGCAATTTCTTGGTCCAAGTCCTCCGTCGCCAACTCGGCGATCAAGTCCCCTTCCTTCACCCTGTCTCCTTGTTTGACGTATACCTTGGCAACCTCCACTCCGTCCTCGTAAAACGCCAGCTCCTCCCTTTGGGCTGCGGAATATTCACAGGAAATCTTCTCCGCATTCACCACGTCTCCCGACTTCACGCTCACCTTGCTGTATTCCGTCCCTTCATACTCCTGAATGATGGGCGCCATGTCAAACTCCTCCTCTTCGGGCAGGAGCATACAAGACGTAAGGCCCAAGGACATCATTACCATCCCTATCAAAAGACTGTGCGTTCTCTTCCCAGCCATCTTCTTTTCCTTTCCCGTGCGTCCCGCCACACAGCTTGCTTGCGGGAGACGCCGTCCGAACAGCAACCCTAAACTTCCTCCACCTCATCCAATATCTTCCTCAATTTGTCCACCTCGTCCTTGGACAACTTTGGATTGTTGATAAATGCGGCAAAAAACTGTTCCATCGAACCGTCAAACATCTTGTCAATCAGCGTCTGCGTCTCAAAATGCTGCGCTTGGTCCCTTCCTATCCTCGCACGGCACATAAAACGCGGCTCATACCTTTCAATGGCGCCCTTCTCCACACATTTCTTGATTACCGTATAAGTCGTGTTGCGATTCCACCCCGTCTCCTCTTCCAATATCTTGGCCAACGTCCCGGCGGGCAAATCCCCTTCCTTCCACAAACATTCCATTACCTTCAATTCCGAATCATGCAGCTTTAACGTCATGTTATCTCTTCACCCCTTCCCACTTGCAATACCGCCACAAACCGACTACCGTAATAGTAAGCGTGTTTCTTATTTTATCATGACGTCCCCCTCTTGTCAATCTCATCTTGAAGTGAAGAAACATATTGTGAAACGTAAAATAGTCATCTATTTGCCATGATGGCAAGCAACACTTTGCCTTCCATTTTCTGGACCATCCCATTTGGTCAATCCGAATTTGAATGATGGTGAACCAGGCAAGAGACGTATTGCACTGGTTTGACGACATGAAGAACCCCATACCCTCATGGTATTTTCATAGTAACATGATAGAAAAGAAGAAATTCCCTGTTGCATTGTAACAACATGTGCGTTACAATGTAAGTATGATAAAAGGAGGTGTTTATTATGGAAAAGACAACCACAATGAATTTAAGAGTAAATCCTACTGTAAAACGACGTGCAGAAGAGGTATTATCCCAATTAGGGATGCCAATGTCAACTGCAATTGACATATATTTAAAGCAGATTTTAATGGTTGGAGGCATTCCTTTCCCCCTTACTTTGCCTAAGAATCATAAGGCTGTCAATGCGGATTTGATGACTACCGAGGAACTTCATGCAAAACTGCAAAGGGGCTATGATGACATAGAAGCAGGGAATGTACAGAATGCGGCAGAAGCATTTGCAAAGTAAAAAGCCGCAAAAGTCGGGCAAAAGTAAAAGTTTTCCTGTTTCGAAAAATCCGTTGACAGCAAGGCTGGCGCTTGGTATAATGGCTTCAAGTTGAACAAAGGCGTTCATCAGATAATGTGGGAGTTTGCCCCGTTGGTTTATAGACTAGCCAGCGGCCGCTTACTTGGAGCATTATGTGATGGACGTCTTTCATTGTATAGGGAGGAACTTACCATGTGTGGCATCATAGGTTACGTGGGCGTCAAAGACGCCGTCCCCATCATTATCGAGGGTTTGAAGAAGCTGGAGTACCGAGGGTACGATTCAGCGGGTATCGCTGTTTACCGTGACGATGGGTTTTTCGACGTGGTAAAGCAAAAGGGGCGGCTGGCGGCATTGGAGGGGCGGTTGGCGAACCATCCGACACAAGGGTTTATGGGCATTGGCCATACCCGGTGGGCCACCCACGGGGAGCCGTCGGACGCCAATTCCCATCCCCACGTGGGTAACCGTGGCAAGATTGCGGTCGTCCACAACGGAATCATTGAGAATTACAAACAGTTAAAGGAACGCCTTGAGGCAAAGGGCGTTTGTTTTGCGTCACAAACCGACAGCGAGGTCATCGCGCAATTGGCCGAATACTATTACAAGGGCGACATCATGGAGACGGTCGTCAAAGTGGCCAACCGATTGGAGGGTTCCTACGCCCTCGGCGTCATGTGCGTTGACGAACCCGCAACGCTCATCGCCGTCAAGAAGGACAATCCGCTGATTATTGGCGTGTCCAAACACGGCAACTTCATTGCTTCCGACGTTCCCGCCGTGTTAAGGCACACCAACCAAGTCCACTATCTGGACGACAAGGAAATCGCCGTATTGAAAATGGATTCCGTCCAATTCTTCAACATGGACCAGGAACCCCTCCAAAAACCACTGGAACGCGTGACTTGGAGCCTTGACGATGCGGAAAAAGGCGGCTATCCACATTTCATGTTGAAGGAAATCATGGAGCAGCCCAAAGTCTTACGGGACACGATTCAATCCGCCATAAACGGGGGGAAAAACAAGGCCCTCATTGACCGTCTGGACGTGGCGGCGTTTGACAAAATCGTGATTACCGCCTGCGGCTCGGCATATAACGCTGGATTTGTAGCAAAATATATACTTGAAACGTTGTGCGGATTCCCATCCATCGAAGTGGAACTCGCCAGTGAATTTCGGTATCGGGACGCCGTCATCAACGGCAAGACGCTCGTCATAGTCATCAGCCAATCCGGGGAAACCGCCGACACCATAGCCGCCATGCGGGAAGCCAAATCAAAGGGTGCGGTCACCTTGTCCATTGTCAACGTCGTTGGCAGCACCATTGCGAAGGAATCGGATTTTTGCCTGTTTACGGCGGCGGGGCCTGAGATTGCGGTGGCCACGACCAAAGCCTTTTCCACACAGTTGGCCCTATTATACATGTTGGCGATTCGGTTCGCCGTCCGACTGGGCAAAATGCCGCAGGCAACCGAACGGGATTTGGTGGAGGAGGTGGCTTCCCTGCCGGACAAGGTGGAAGCCATACTGGGGCAGATTGACGCCATCCAGAAATTTGCGTCTACCTGCGTCGGTTACAAGAGCATCTTCTTCATCGGGCGGAACATCGACTACGCCATTGCCTTGGAAGGGTCGCTGAAACTCAAGGAAATATCTTACATCCACTCGGAGGCGTATGCGGGCGGTGAGTTGAAGCACGGCACCATCTCCCTTATCGAGGAGGACACCCTGGTCGTGGCAATTTCAAATTGCAAACGACTACACGGGAAAATTATGAGCAATGCGGAGCAGGTCATAAGTCGCGGCGCAAAAGTGCTCCTCATCGGCAACCATTCGGAAGCGACGCCTGACGAAAGGCTTTCGACAATTCTTTTGCCCGAGGTCCATGAATTGTTCTCGCCTTCCCTGTCCGTCATCGCATTGCAACTTTTCAGCTACTACGTGGCCGCCAACAAAGGTCTGGACATAGACAAACCGCGCAACTTGGCTAAAAGCGTTACCGTGGAATAGTTGGGATAAAAAGTCTCGCAAAACCAGCGAGCCTTTTCAATGACAAAGTGAAAAGGAGGAAGATTATTATGAACCATACCGCCAACGAGGTATTGGAATTTGTAAGAGAAAACGACGTAAAATTTATCAGGCTACATTTCTGTGACTTGTTTGGGATGCAAAAAAGCGTATCCATTATGGCGGGCGAACTGGAAACCGCCTTCAAACACGGCATATCCTTTGACGCGCACGCCATCCATGGATTCAGGGACGTCACCCAATCCGACTTGCTTCTGTTCCCCGACCCCTCCACCTTGTCGGTGCTTCCTTGGCGTCCGGGGCCGGGCAGGGTCGTCCGCTTCTACTGCGACGTCAAGAATCCCGACGGCTCCCTCTATGCACACGACGGCAGGAACATTTTGAAACAAGTCGCCAATCGGTGTGAACAGATGGGATACGTCTGCAAGGTCGGGCCGGAATGCGAGTTCTACCTATTCCGAACGGACGAAAACGGCGAACCGATGGACGTGCCGATAGACCGCGGGGGCTATCTGGACATCCTCCCCCTCGACCGAGGCGGGGACATACGCCGTGAAATTTGCCTGACCCTCGAGGAAATGGGCGTACAACCAGAGACTTCCCACCATGAGCAGGGGCCGGGGCAGAATGAAATTGACTTCAAGTTCGACGACGCGCTGGCCAGTGCAGACAACCTCCAGACGTTCAAAACGGTAGTCAAGGCAATCGCCTCGCGGAACGGATTCTTCGCATCCTTCCTGCCCAAACCCCTGCTGGAAAGCCCGGGCAACGGAATGCACGTCAACCTTTCCCTCGCCAAGAACGGCTTAAACATCTTTAAGAACGTGGGCGAGGGGCATTCCAACATTGCCGAGAGCTTTATTGCGGGGATACTGGCAAGGACGTCCGAAATCACCATCTTCCTCAACCCGCTGGCCAACTCCTACGAACGCTTCGGCAAATACGAGGCACCCCAATACGTCTCCTGGTCCCACCAAAACCGTTCGCAGTTGATACGGATTCCCGCCGCATTTGGTGAAAAAGTCAGGATGGAGCTGCGTTCGCCAGACCCATCAACGAATCCGTACCTCGCGTTCGCATTGATTATGGCGGCGGGGCTCGACGGGATGGACAGCGGGATGGCGTTGCCGCGCGCCGTCGACGCGGACCTGTATACGGCGGACGAGGATGCGCTGCAAAACCTTGCACCATTGCCCGCCGACATGGGCGAAGCCGTTCGTTTGGCGGAAAACAGTGACTTCGTCAAAGGCGTCATCGGCGAGGATTTGCTGGCGAAGTACCTAGCCGCTAAGAAGAAGGAAACCGAAGATTTTGAAGCCGTTAACAATAAGGCGGACTTTTATTCCAGACGGTACTTCAACCTCATATAGCAATTGGGGATAAGAATTCCCACAAATTCGGCGAGGCGTATCAAGGACTGAATGGGGTAATCATAGCGGAAAGGTGGTGACATCATGGAAAGCGTATTAATCGTTTCCCATTCGGACAAGGGCGCAACGTTCTTTTCCGACATCCTAAACGCGGCCTCCATCCACCAAACCACCACCGTATCGTCCTGTAGTGAAGCGAGGAAGCGCCTTTTGGAAAGGGATTTTGATTTGGTAATCATTAATGCGCCGCTGAGGGACGAAACGGGCGAAAGCCTTTCCTTGCACATCGCCGCAAAGGGAATTTCACAAGTCATACTTGTCGTAAAGAGTGAATTCTTCGAGGAAGTATCCGCCGTCTGCGAGGGCGAAGGCGTACTGACCGTCGCCAAGCCGATTAATAGGGCCGTTTTTGGCTCGGCACTCTCCCTAGCCAAGTCGGCATACAACGGAATGAAACGGGTTCGGGCGGAAAACACCCGGTTAAAGCAGAAAATTGAGGACATACGCATTGTAGACCGTGCCAAATGTGTATTGATATCCTTTATGAACATGAGTGAAAAAGAGGCACACCGATACATTGAAAAACAAGCAATGGATATGCGGGCCACCAAAAGGTCCATTGCCGAGAGGATATTGAAAACGTATGAAAATTAGTTTAGAAGGCATTTGGCGCGTCAACGCGCCGACACGCGAGGAGGATTGACAATGTTGGATGCGGCATACTTGATACTGGAAAACGGCATGGTTTTTGAAGGCTTGTCTTTTGGGGCAAGGGGCGAGGTCACGGGTGAGCTTGTTTTCACGACCGGCATGACCGGCTATTTGGAAACGCTCACCGACCCAAGTTATTATGGACAAATCGTCCTCCAAACCTTTCCCCTCATCGGCAATTACGGCGTCATTCCCTCTGATTTTGAGAGTGCGTCCGTCGACGCCGTAGGCTACATTGCCAAGCACCCTTGCCAAAACCCTTCCAATTTTCGCAGCGAGGGCAATCTGGACGCCTTCTTGAAGGAGCGCGGCGTCGTCGGGTTCTGCGGCGTTGACACGCGGGAGTTGACGAAAGTCATCCGCAAACACGGCGTGATGAACGGAAGGATTACCGCCCACCCGCCGACGGAGGACGACCTCGCGGAGGCCAAGTCATACGTCATTCAGGGAGCGGTTGCCGCCGTATCCCCCCACGCCGTCACAAAGAGCGGGGGCGGGGGACGGCGCATCGCATTGATGGACTTCGGCGCCAAGCGCGGCATCCCGGACTCCCTGCTGGCCCGCGACTGCGAAGTGTGGACGTTTCCCCACAACGCAAGCGCACGGGACGTCATGCAAATCAAGCCAGACGGCGTCATGCTCTCAAACGGCCCCGGGAACCCTGCCGATCCCGCCAACGCCGCAATCGTCGACACTCTTTGCGAACTCATGCGTAGCGGCGTCCCCATCTTTGGCATTTGTCTGGGCCACCAATTGTTGGCGTTGGCCAACGGGTACCAAACCAAGAAGCTTCCATTCGGTCATCGAGGCGCCAACCAACCAGTTAGGGAAACGTCCAGTGGCCGCGTATACATAACCAGCCAAAACCACGGGTACGCCGTCGCCGCGGATGGCGGTGCGTTTGTCAACGTCAATGACGGAACTTGCGAAGGGCTGGATTACGGCAACTCGTTTTCCGTGCAATTCCATCCGGAAGCCCGTGGGGGGCCACTTGACACGGCCTTCTTATTCGACCGCTTTAT